>ERZ827528.3266-NODE-3266-length-13503-cov-5.112805_pt1 | contig 13503 bp, 13 predicted proteins | sample MGYA00519768_ERZ827528 | MGnify/ENA primary metagenome ERZ827528 (study PRJEB31778, sample SAMEA3449343) | human gut metagenome | biome: human gut; feature: human-associated habitat; material: faeces | place: United Kingdom | collected 2010/2012 ...
CCGCTCTCCACCCCCTTTCTCATATGATCTGCGAAAGCAGCAGCGTCACCGCGCCGGACGTGAGCGCCGTGGCTATGTAGCCCATGAGCTTGCGCCATTTTTCTCCGTCGCGGCTCTCCAACGCCTGCAACCTCCGGCCCTGCTGCTCCTGCTCTTTGACCATGCTTTGCAAGCTCTGTGCCAGCTTTTGAACAGAAACCGTCAAGGCGCCGATCTCGCGCACGTTCTCTTCAAGGAGTTCGAGCCGCCTGTCCTGACGCTTTTCCTGTGCGTCTATGCGCCGGGCAAATTCCTCGTGCTCCCCGCGCGATATCGGCTCATCCATAATCAATCCTCCTTGGGTTCTTCGTATGTCATAGCTAATTTACTGTCGCCAATGCCCGACGTGGTTGGATCTGTCACAACGCCGAGGATGGCGAGCACGGCAAACAGCGCGTTTATCGCGGCCAGCAGCTTGTCCCCCAGCTCGGAGAGGTCGAGGCTGAACCCAAACACATACGCCACGGCCTGGATCAGCAGCAGCAGCGCAGGGATGAGCGCAAGCCAAAAGTTTTTGTTTTTAATGCGAACTTTCCAGTTAATCACTTTAAAACCTCCTTATTCTTTATCGGATATCATATTCCGAGTGCACGATAGAGCATCGTCCACACCTGCTGCCGCGTGCAGGCTGCGTCCGGGTTCTCGCCGTCGGAAATGCTCATCGCCTTAACCCACTCCCGCGCCAGCTCGTTTTCAGACTTCGCGGGGGTCTCCGTATCAGGTTCCGGCACAGGCTCCGGTTCGGGTGCGGCAGCAGGCTGATTGAGGCCATTGGCCTTGATAATGCTGGGATAATCATAGTAGGCCGCGTCCATGTCCACGCGCACGGATATGCCGTCAACGCTGCCGGAGTTGGTGTACTGCCAGATGCCGCCCGCCTGAGAGGGCTTGCTGCTGGGATCCGGCTTGGACGGCCACTGGGCAAGCCAGATGTCGTAGTTTTTGGGGATATAGCTGTCGAAGTATTTGCTCAGATAGCTCGGGTTGGTGTATATCATCGCATAATACTTCGCCTGTTCGATGCGTCCGCAAAACGCATATGCAAGGGCGGTGACGTGTGCCTTGTCCGGCTCGACGCCGTTTTTCTTGGCGTATTCAACGCTGTCGCTCTCATAATCGAACGCGATAGGGTAGTCGAGCTTGTACGGCTCAACTGCCGCCAGCGCATACTCAGCCTCGCGTATCGCCATGGCCTCTGTATAGGCATAGGAGAACCAGTAGACGCCGCAGGGGATGCCGAGGCGGTTGCACTCGCTGATGTTGCGCTTGAACTGTGGGTCGATATTGTTCTGTCCGTAGCCCGCGCGGATCATGGCAAACTCAATGCCCGCCGCGTGGACGGCCTCCCAGTCGATTGTCTTCTGCCACTCGGAGACATCTATTCCCGTTTTGTATGTAGTCGTAGTGATCTCCTCCTTGTCGTCTTCCGTGTCGTCTCCGCCCGTGCCGCCGTCTTCCGCGAACCACAGCAGTAGGAAGCTGTACAGGTCGCGCCCGTCGCCGCGCTGATAGGTCGTGCCATCATAGCACTGAGAGCTGCCCGAGCCGTCGAGCACCATACCGTCCACGATGCCGAGGCTCTGCATCCGCTCGACTATGCCGTCGAGCGTATAATTGGTGGTTGTGACCTCGACCGTCCACTTGCCTTTGGCGTCCACTCCGAACCATGTGCGAAGCGTGGGCACTTTGACGTTGGGCTCCTGCTTCTTGATTACGTCATCCCGCTTCTTTCCGCCGACAAGCAGGGGCAGGGTGGAGAGATAGTTGTCGTTGCTCATGTCAGTTACCATCACGGGGATAGTGGACCTCATCGTGATAATCGGCCCGGTGTCCCATCCAAAACCCCAGTCCATCCAGCTTTCCTTTGAAAGCACCGTGCCATTGACTTTGTAATTGCCGCAGGGAGTCACGAGCTTTGTGTTGTACCAGTGCCCGTTTGTGACTATGAGCTTGCCGGGGTATTTGTCTTTGTGCGCCTCATAGACGGCCTTGACGTTGGTGTAGGGCTTGGTATGGTCGTCGTAGATCTCGGCTCGCAGCAGCTTGCCTGTATATATCATGCCGTGGCTCCTCTCTGTCTTATGATTTCAAGATTGCGCCGCAGCCGCTCATCATCCGGAGCAAGGCGCAGCGCAGTCCCGGCGGCGGCCTCGGCCCCGGCGTAATCCTTGAGCTGCCAGCTAGCTATGGCCAGCAGGTCGTGCGGCTCTGCGCCCCAGGCCTCAGGCTCGGTCATGTAGTTGTTGTCGCGCTTGGCGATGCCCAGCGTCCGAGCCGCCCAGTAGCGGCATAGGGGCCAGTCCGAGCGCCGGTAGTAGAGCAGCGAGAGCTCATACGGCGCCTCACGCTGGCCCGGAGCCTCATCTGCAGCGCGCTCGAGCCAGTGTACCGCGCTGCGCCAGTCGCCCAGGGCCTCGCAGCAGCGGGCTATATAGCGCATACTCGCCGCCCGCTCGGCATCCCAGCGCGCCGAGGGCATCGCCAGATGCCGCATGAGCGTCTCTATGGCCTTGCCCCACATCTGATGGAACATATACTCCCGTCCGAGGTAGTGCATGTTGCGGTCGTCATCCGGATTCTCGGCGACGGAGAGCTCAAGCAGCGGGAGATACTGCCCCCGGCTCTTGTGCTCGTCCGGCCAGTGCTCCACGCGCAGTTCCGGGATGGTGATGCAGCTCTCCGGGGCGTCGGCAGTCAGCACCTCATGTACCGGGTGCGTCCAGCGATAGCCGTGCCGGGCGTGGATCTTGTCCGCGTAGAACACCACGCCGTCGTCTCCGCCGGGCGTGTGGCTCCAAACATAGGTATACCGCGCCCGCGTAGTGCCGGGCGTCCAGGCCGCCTCCAGCGCCTCGCGCCAGCCGGGGCAGAGCACCTCGTCGAGGTCGAGGCAGATGCATATGTCCGTGTCCTCCGGCAGCAGGGCGAGCGAGGCATTGCGCGCCGCATCAAAGCGCCAGGGCTCGATAGTCTGCTCGTACACGTCGGCCCCCAGCGCCCGCAGCCGCTCCGGCGTCCCGTCCGTGCTGCCCGTATCGAGCACATACACGCCGTCAGCCTCGGTGCAGGAGGACATGAAGCGTTCGGCAAATTGTGCCTCGTTTCTGCAAATGGCGTAGATGATGACGTTCATGTAGTTACCTCAAATGTGTTCGTTACAGTTTTCGCGCGGAGTAGTGTGCCTGTATAGAGAATAGTGTCGCCTTTTAATTAATACGAAATTGAAAAATCATCCGTTACATATAGCAAAGAAGCTACTATTGTGTAGTTCATTGTGAATTCAAAGAGATACTCTATGCCGCCTGTTAGTCTAAGGTCTGTTTCGCCAAAATCACTTATTACTACAAATGAGTTTTTTAGAATATCCCATGTAGTATTTACTTCTTGGGAATACCAAAGTCGCTTGTAACCGCTCGGAGTACAAATGAAATGCGCCCGATTAGAGTATTGGAATGAAAACGTCCCTTTTACAGTCTCTAGTACATTTGCTGAACCGGATACACCAAATATACTCTTGCCATTTACGATGTTTTCAGGTTTCAAATTAGCATCTCCTGCGACTTGCACAGCACCAGTTGTATATCTGCCAGAAGCAACAGCGGTTTGCGTCGAGGTACTGGGGGTTACAGTCTTTGCGCCCTGCGTCGTGAGCTGTTGCGTGGCGCTCATTGTGCCGTCTGCGACGATGCCGCCGACCTGCACAGCTGTGGCGGTGATAAGCCCTCCGGAGGACACAGAGATTGACGGCGTAGCCTGTTCCACCTCGGGCAGCGTGCCGGTGACTACGCTGCCATCCGGGGCGATGAGGCTTTTGCCGCTTCTGAGGTCGATTTCCGTACCTGGGTTCTCAAGCGTCGGCAGCTGCTTGCGGACTGGGTTGTTTATCATGCCGCACCGCCTTCCGGCTCGCGGTCTATGCAAAGGCTATATAAGTCCTGGTAAAGGGGCCGGGCCTGCCGCTGGCACCAATTGTTAAAGTTCTCTCGTCTGTGAAATATACTTCCGGTGATAGCCCTGATGTGCTCATTCCGGGCAGCAGAAGGAATGTCAGTTTGCAGCTGGGTGAGGCGCCTGAAATTGCTGGATTGTTGTAGTCGCCTACCAAAACTACTGATGCCGGCTGAGCAAATGTGATTTTTGTCCCCGCTCCCCCCTTTATCTGCCCACGGGCAACAACTCCGCTCCTTGCAGAGCCTGGGTTGACTATCATGTCCGGCACCTCCTTTGTGCAAGGTGCCTGTAAAGGTAGCTAGACGCCCCCCCCCGCTGGGATTATGTGGTATTTATGCACTGTGTACAACCTCCTTATGCCAGGCTCTGTATCACGATGTATACGGTCAGATCCGCGCCGGGGATGGTCGTGCAGCTGAAGACCAGCTGTCCAGCCGCCTGCCCGGTGCAGAGCACGCCCGCCTCGTAGTAGGCGGATTGCGACGTCAGCGCCGGCACCGGCGTGATGAGCTGTGTCGTCTCGTCCGCGAGCACGCCGGTGACGCTCACCGTCTGGGCATTGCTGCTCCAAGCGGACGCTTTGAGAGTAACGGAGACGCTGTGAGGCTGCCCGCTCGCCCCTGCCGGTCCAGTGGGACCGGTGGGGCCTGTAGCCCCCGTAGGCCCCGCCACGGTAGAGGCCGCGCCCTGCGGTCCAGTGGGCCCGGTCGGACCCGTGGGGCCGATTGGCCCGGTCGCGCCGTCCGCTCCGGCGGGACCCTGTGCTCCGTCTGTGCCCTTTGGGCCTTGCGGGCCAGTCGGTCCCGTCGGGCCTTGCGTCCCTGCCTCCCCGTCAGCTCCGCTGGGTCCGGTGGGGCCTGTGGGTCCGGTAGGTCCGGTTGCGCCTGTGGGGCCCTGTGCCCCAGTAGCTCCATCAGCTCCGGGAGGACCTGTGGGGCCGGTTGGCCCGGTCGCGCCGTCTTCGCCCTGAAGGCCTATCAGGCCTTGCGGCCCGGTCGGGCCAGTGGGTCCCGTTTCCCCCTGCAGGCCTTGCGTCCCCTGTGAGCCGGTCGGGCCGGTCGGGCCAGTCACGCCGTCTGCGCCTGTGGGGCCTTGCGGCCCCTGCGGGCCTGTCGGTCCGGTCGGGCCAGTCGGGCCGATTTCGCCGGCGGGGCCTTGAGCTCCGTCTGTGCCGTTGGCGCCTGTGGGCCCTGTCGGGCCTGTAGGGCCCGTGGGGCCGGGAACAGTAGATTCTGCGCCGGTCGGCCCGGTAGGGCCTGTCGGGCCTTGAGCGCCCTGCAGAGGGCCGTCATTGACCCACCCGGGGCTGCCGCTCACGGAGGTGTAGGTATATACGTCGTAAGGGGCGCTCGTGCCGACATAGTAGTTGTCGCCTATGTTTGGGCTGGGCACGCCCTGCTGGAGCGCCTCAAGGCTGTCATACTGGCCGAGGATATCGAGGCCGGTTCCCCGGTCGCCCTGCGGTCCTGTCGGTCCTGTGGGACCCGTTAGGCCAGTCTCGCCTTGGCTCCCCTGCGGTCCCTGTGCTCCTGTGGGTCCGGTTGGGCCGGTCGGGCCCGTCGGGCCTTCAGGGCCCGGCACATCTGAGACGGGCCCGGTCGGGCCGGTTGGGCCGGTTTCGCCCGAGGGTCCCTGTATGCCCTGCGGGCCCGTTGGGCCCGTTTCGCCGGTCGCGCCCGTGGCTCCCTGGTCACCCTTCGGCCCGGTCGGGCCGGTGGGGCCGGTTTCGCCCGGTAGTCCCTGCGCGCCCTGTGGGCCCGTGGGGCCGGGGACGGTAGACGCCTGTCCCTGGGGTCCGGTTGGTCCGGTCGGACCGGTAGGGCCCGCAGGCCCCGGCACCTCTGAGGCTGGGCCGGTCGGGCCGGTCTTGCCGATGGGGCCGGTTGGTCCGGTCGGGCCGGGTATCGTAGAGGCCTGTCCCTCAGGGCCCTGCGGGCCTATTGGCCCCTGCAATCCCTGCGCGCCGGTCGGCCCGATCGGCCCGGTCGGCCCGATAGTGCCCTGCGGGCCCTGTGAGCCTGTCGGGCCGGTAGGGCCAATGGGGCCGGTGAGCATGCCGTAGTTGTGCCACTCAGGCGTCCCGTCTACGACGAGCCAGGTATACAGCTCGTAGGGCGGCTCGGTGCCGACATAATAGCTGTTGCCGATTTCAGGAGATGGCACAGCCTGCTGAAGCTCCTCGAGCGTATCGTACTGCCCGAGCACTTCAATGCCAGTACCCGCGGGCCCCGTGGGGCCTATGAGGGAGGCCAGCCACTCCTCCGGCGTGCCCTGGAAACCGTGTGCGACCGCCACGCCATAGGCGTCGATGTAATAGCCGCGCCAGGGCTCTGGCCAGGGACACGGCGGATGGTAGGGGTAAAAGCTCATATCAGGCCCTCCTCATAAGCCTCTGCGGGATTGTAGTTTGTGGCATACCAGCGCATGAACTCCTTGAAGAAACTGTTGAACAGCTGATAGGTGTTCTGATATTTCTCATACTCGCCGTTGGCGTAGTCGATGCGCGCCTCGAGGTACGCGGGATAGAGCTTATCGTGAGGAGGGCGGACGAGCATAGTCGTGTCGGCGTCCTGCGCGTAGGTGTATGTGATCACCGCCTCCACGCGCAGGAGCAGCACCTGCGTCTGCACCATGCCCTCGACCTCATTGAGCCAGCGCGTCAGCGTATCGTTGTCGAAGGCGTTGGGCTTTACCGCGCAGGCGTATGTAATTGCCTCCTGTACTGTCATCTCGCCCTCCTGTCCATCAGGCGCTTACGAGCTGTGTGCCGCCGCTCACGCCGCCGACGGCCGCGAAGCGCCAGTCGGCGAAGCCGCCCGTGAAGCGGGCGTAGCCCTTCCACACGTTGGCATCGTTGCTCGCCAGCTCGCTCCGCACCTCAAGGTTCACGCGGTTGAGCCACTCGGCGCCGCCGCGGGCAATGTTGTACCCGGAATCGAGCAGCACCCAGGCCGTCGTATCGCCGCCCAGCCACTCGTTGAGGTAGGGCCAAACGATCACGTTCCAGCGGCCGAAGAGGAAGTTGAATGCGTTGTTGGAGGTGTTCGGGTCCTTGTCCGCTCCAATGGCCGCGAATACCGCCTTTTTGAGCTTGTAGTTGTTGGGGATGAGGATGGTGTCGGGATGCACGTCGAGCACTTCGCCCGTGTCGCCCTTGAAGTCCTGCATGGCGCTCTCCATGGCCGCCAGCGCGTCCTCGGAAAACTCGTCCGCGAACTGGTTGGACTGCAGGAACTTCGCGTCCAGGATGCTCGGGTGGCTCTTGGAAAAGAGGCAAAGCTCGTCCGAGCCGGTCGTGGGGAACGATTTCCCGTGGAAGGTCATCGCGGTGTTGCCAAGCATGGCGTTGGCGTAGAGCGCAGCGCCGAAGCGCTCGCGCGTGCGGTAGTAGCCGGCCGTAAACGCCTCGGGCTGCCGCCTGAGGTCCATGACGGTCGCGTCGTCGATGATCTCGCGGGCCACGTCCTGCAATCCCACGGGCGTCGCTTCGCCCGAGATGTTGGCCGAGGTCGAGACGATGGGCCGTCCCAGGGCGCGGAGCATCCGGCGGCAGAATTCGTGGTCGGGGATGCGCACGCCGAGCGTCCCTTCGTCGGGGATGAGGTTTTCGGCAAGCCCCGCGGCGCCCGGCAGGATGGCCGTCAGGGGCGAGGTGGCCAGCTCCATCACCTCGAAGGCGATTCCCGGGGCCTTGTTGACGTAGCGGACGATCATGTCGGCCGAGGCGCACAGCACGAGCATTGATTTCTTGTTCCCGCTCCGCTTGAGACGGTATATCCGCTCCACGGCGGCGGCGGAGGTGGCGTCGCAGCCCAGTCCCCAGACCGTGTCGGTGGGGTAGAGGATGATGCCGCCCGCGCGCATCGTGCGCACGGCCTCGTCGACCTCCCTCTGCATTTCGGTTTGCGTCTGCATGGCGGTTATTTCAGGGGTAATATTTCGATCCAGTAGTCGTCGGGGTCGTTGATGAAGTAAAGCCCCATGTCGTGGTTTTCGTAACAGACGCAGCCCATGGCGCGGTGGTGCTCGCGCACGGCGTCGTAGTCGCCCGCCACGCGCATGCAGAGGTGGCTCTCGTTCTCGCCCAGCTCGTAGGGCGCGGTGGCGTGGTCGCGCAGCCAGGTAAGCTCCAGGCGGAAGGGGCTTTGTCCGTCGCCCAGATAGACCAGCGTGAATCCTCCGTCGGAGGCCTCTTTGCGGCCCGTTTCCCGCAGCCCAAGGGCCTTGTCGTAGAAGGCGATGCTGCGGTCGAGGTCCGTTACGTTGATGTTGAAATGGTCGAAACGACTTTTGATCTCCATAGATTCAGGTGTTTTTATACGGTACAAAAGTAATTTTTAATTTTTAATCTTTAATTTTTAACTCCGAATTTTATACCTTTGCACCACGAACGAAAAAATCCGAAAAAAACGATAATCTTATGGGAAGAGCCTTTGAGTATCGCAAAGCGCGAAAAATGAAACGCTGGGGTCACATGGCCCGCACCTTCACCAAGTTGGGCAAAGAGATCGAGATCGCCGTCAAGGCCGGAGGTTCCGACCCGTCGGGCAACACCCGCCTGCGCATTCTGATTCAGAACGCCAAGGCCGAGAACATGCCCAAGGAGAACATCGAACGGGCCATCAAGCGGGCCACCGAGAAGGATGCCGCCGACTACAAGGAGGTGATCTACGAGGGATACGGCCCTCACGGCATTGCGTTCCTCGTCGAAACGGCCACCGACAACACCAACCGCACCGTGGCCAACGTGCGCATGTATTTTAACAAATGCGGCGGCACGCTGGGCAACAGCGGCTCGGTGGGCTTCCTGTTCGACCACAAGTGCGTCTTCAAGTTCCGCGCCGCCGAGGGTGTCGATCCCGAGGAGCTGGAGCTGGAGATGATCGACCTGGGGGTCGACGAGTTCTACTCCGAGGAGGACGGCATCACGGTTTACGCCCCCTACGAATCGTTCGGCGCCATCCAGAAGTGGCTCGACGACAAGGGCTTCGAGATCGTCTCGGGCGAGTCGGTGCGTATCCCCTCCGACGTGAAGGAGCTTGACGCCGAAGGCCGCGAATCGGTCGAGAAGCTGGTCGAGAAACTCGAAGAGGACGACGACGTGGTGAACGTATACCACACCATGAAGGACGCCGACGAGGAGTAGTCGCTGATTTCACGGGGCGTTTTGCCCTTGTACCTGCGAGGCACGGACGGGATTACCGTTCGTGCCTCGCTTCGTTCACCCCCCCCCTATGTAGCATGGCTCACTCGAAGAGGACGAACCTTTTTCCCTCCGTCAGGCAGGCGGGGCAGTACCAGTCGGCGTATTCCGACGGATAGAGGCTGCCGCAGTTCGGGCAGACTGCGAACCGGCCCGTGTCCGGGGCGTTGCGTCCCTCCTGCCGGCAGCGTTCCAGCAGGGCGATGTTCCGCATGTCTCCCGCCGAGGCCCAGGTCAGTATGCGCGCCGCATAGCGGTTGCCGCGCTCCATCGCCCGGCGGATGTCGGCTCCGGAGCGTCCGGCGTGGGCCTGTCGTTCGTAGGCGACGCTCCGTTCGAGGTTGCCGTCGGTCGTGCCGCCGAAAATGATGATCTTCCCCGGGGGCGTGTAATGACCTCCGAGATGGAGGATCGCCGTCGCGCAGTTGTTCTCCTGCAACCGCTCGGAGAAGGCCATGGCCCGGAACAGCCGTTCGGCCGTGTGGCGCTTTTCGTCGGCCGCGATGCCTGCGAAATGGTCGTATTGCACCGATTTGACGTGTTTGCGGCGGCAGCAGGCGTCCAGGTCGGCGAGCGTTTCGGCCCACGGCGAACCCTTCGGCGACCGGGGTTCGCGCGTCGCAGCGTAGTACATCCAGACAAGAATGCCTGCCGATGCCGCGAATAACAGAAGTATCAGACCGAGACGCAGTTTCATAATGTGTTGCCGGGGGAAAGGCCGCAGTCCGGAACGTGCATTTTTTGTGCCAACGGGCGCCTGTTTCATCTGCCGCCGGGGATTTTTGCAGCTCTGCTTTGGATTTCGGGTTCCAATCCCTATATTTGTAATCCGTCTTTGCGGAAACCAGGAGCGGGACGGCCTTGGGTATGAAAATCGGATTGAGCCTTTTTGCCGTGGCGGCCGCGGCTCTGCTGGCTGTCGGCTGCGGCGGAGACAAGGGCGGTGAGGACGAGGCGAACTACGACGGCTGGATGCTGACCCGCTGGAAGGACGGTACGGCCTTGACCGGAACGGTTTACCTGCAACTCGGCGAAGACGGGATATTCTCCCTTTATCAGAGTATCGGGACGTTCGGGTACGCCCGGTTCACCGGGACCTACGCCCTTGTCGGCGATCCGGCGACCGGGCAGGTGCTTTCGGGGACCTATGCCGACGGTACGCCGTGGGACAGCAGCTATGCGGTTGAAAAAATGACGAAGCGGGAACTGCGGCTCCGCGCGCTGAAGGACGGCGTCGTCTCGGTCTATTCCGGGGTGGCGATCCCTGCTGCGGTGAAGGACGGCGTCACGGCCGGGCGGCTGCGCCGCGCCGCGCAGGGGGAGTCGTTCCTGTAAGGGCCCGGAAAGAAAACGCAAAGGGCGGACCTGCGGGTCCGCCCTTTGCGTTTCAGAATACCGCGCAGACCTCCATGCCGAAGGTGAGCTTGTGAAGCCGTTCGCGCGACGAACGCACCACGGGAGGTGCGACGTCGTAATCGGTCGAGAAGCGCACGCCGAGGTTTTGCGTGGCGAGGTAAGTAGCCGAAAGCCCGGTTCCGATTATCGCAACTGTTTTCTTTTTCTGTGGATTGCACGGATGATTTCGCCGCCGACAGCCAGCAGCGAGGTGAATCCGATCACCTCGGCCCATTGCATCCACGAGAGCGGTTCGGTGCGGAACACCTCGCCTCCGAATTCCACGATCAGCACCTGTCCCACGCCGATCGCCGCGAGGATCAGGAAGAATTCGCGGCAGCCGCCGAGACATGTGAAGACCGAATGGCGCGTCTCGAATCCCTTGGCGTTGAACATGTTCCAGAACTGGAGGAAGACGAAGGTCGAGAAGAACACGGTCAGTTGCTCCACCGTGAGTCCGCCTTGCAGGATCGTCCATCGGAAGAGCATTCCCAGCAGTACGACCACCATCGCCGCGCCGCACGTGAAGAGGGTGCGGGCCATGGCGGGGGTGATGATGAATTCGTCCCTCGGGCGCGGTTTGTCGCGCATCACTTCGGGGTTGGGCGGCAGCGAGGCCATGGCCATCGCCGCGAAGGTGTCCATGATGATGTTCACCCAGAGAATCTGCACCACCGTGAGCGGCATGTCGGTTCCGAACAGCGCGCCGATGAAGCAGATGGTGATGGCCGCGAAGTTGATCGTCAGCTGGAACAGCACGAAACGCTGGATATTGCGGTAGAGCGAACGTCCCCACATGACGGCCGTGGCGATCGAGGCGAACGAGTCGTCCAGCAGCGTGATGTCCGAGGCGTCCTTCGCCACGGAGGTTCCCGAGCCCATCGAAAGACCCACGTTGGCGAAATTGAGCGCCGGGGCGTCGTTCGTCCCGTCGCCCGTCACGGCCACCACCTCGCCGCGCTGCTGCAACAGCTTGACGAGACGCTGCTTGTCCAGCGGCCTGGCCCGGGACATGATCTTCAGCTCCTGCACGCGTCCCAGCAGCTCCTCGTCGCTCATGGCGGCGAACTCCGTGCCGGTGATGTGGTTCCGTTCGCCATCCACGGCGTCGTTCCACAGCCCGATCTGGCGGGCGATTTCGCGCGCCGTGGCCGGGGTGTCGCCCGTGACGATCTTGATGCCGATTCCCGCCTCCAGGCAGCGTGCGACGGCCGCCGGGACGTCCTCGCGCACGGGGTCCGAGATGGCGGCCACCGCCGCGAAGTGCAGCCCGCCCGCCTTGACCGCTTCGAGGCAGTCGTCCGACGCGGTTTCCGCCCACGCCACGGCCAGCGTGCGCATGGCGCGGCTCTGGAACCCGAGGAGCTGTTCGGCGACCTGCGCGTCCTTGCCGTCCGGGGCGCACATCGTGCGCACGATCTCCGGGGCGCCCTTCACACAGAGGATGCGGCGGCCCGAGATGCCGCTTTCGATGATCGTCGCCATGTATTTGCGTTCGGTCGAGAAGGTCAGCCGGTTGACGATCTTCGCTTCGGCGCGCAGCGGTTCGTAGTCCTCGCCTCCGGCGCGCATCCATTCGAGCAAGGCCCCTTCCGTGGGGTTGCCGATGATATGGCCTTCGGCGTCGAGGAACGCCGTGGTGTTCAGGGCCACGACCTCGGCGAATTCCCGTGCGGGAAGCGTGTCGTAGCGGATCAGTTCCTGCACGTGCATGCGGTTCTGGGTCAGCGTGCCGGTCTTGTCGGTGCAGATGACCGTCACGGCGCCCATCGTCTCGCAGGCGTGCATTTTGCGCACGAGGTTGTTGGTCTTCAGCATCCGTCGCATGGACATCGCCAGCGACAGCGTGATCGACATCGGAAGCCCTTCGGGCACGGCCATGACGATGATGGCCACCGAAACCATGAAGATTTGCAGCACGTGCTGCGAGATGGTCAGCCAGTCGCTCTCGAGCAGCCCGCCCGCGAAGATCGCCTTTCCGAGCATCACGCAGAAGATAAGCGCCGAAAGGAGGATGCCCAGCCGGCCGATCAGACGCGAGAGGCGCGTCAGCTGACGGTCGAGGGGCGTCTGCTCTTCGCTCTGCACGGTCGACTGCTCCGTGACGCGTCCGGCTTCGGTCGCATCGCCCACGGCCGTTACGACCATCACGCCGTAACCGTCTGCCACGGTCGTGCCGCGCAGCACCGCGTTTGAGGGATAGGTCGCCTCGGGGTCGAAGTCGGCTTCGTTGACCGTCTTGTCCACCTCGGGTTCGCCCGTGAGCGTCGATTCGTTGATTTTCAGCGATACGGCCTCGACCAGTTCGCCGTCGGCGGGAATCGTCTCGCCGCTCTCGATGTAGACCACGTCGCCCGTGACCACGTCGCGTCGCGGAATTTCGCGGATCGACCCTTCGCGCATCACCTTCACGGGGATGTCGTCGTTCACTTGGTTGAGCCTCCGGAAACGCCGCTGGGCATCCCATTCGAACCAGAATCCGACGCAGGTGGCGAGGATGATGGCGCAGATGATGCCCACCGATTCGGTGAAGTCCTTGTGGACGAATCCGATGATGAGCGACAGCACGGCGGCCAGCAGGAGGATGCGGATGATCGGGTCGCGGAATTTTTCCAGCAGCAGGCGCCAGGCCGAATCGTCCTTCGGCGGGGTGATGACATTGTCGCCGTGACGCCGGCGGCTTTCGTCGATTTGCGGGGTAGTCAGTCCTTTGGGGTTGTAGCGAATCATCGGGTATTATAGTTTGTGTACGGAAAATTGTCGTGTCGAGGCGTCGAGCCGCACGGCGATGAACAGCAGGATCGTGAAGGCGATGAGCGACGAGCCTCCGTAGCTCATAAACGGCAGCGGAATGCCCATCACGGGCATCAGGCCGATGGTCATGCCCACGTTGACCAGCACGTGGAACAGCAGGA
>ERZ827528.3267-NODE-3267-length-13502-cov-9.819811_pt1 | contig 13502 bp, 10 predicted proteins | sample MGYA00519768_ERZ827528 | MGnify/ENA primary metagenome ERZ827528 (study PRJEB31778, sample SAMEA3449343) | human gut metagenome | biome: human gut; feature: human-associated habitat; material: faeces | place: United Kingdom | collected 2010/2012 ...
TGGACATCGGCGACAACCGGATCAACCTCACGGCGCAGGACATCGACTTCTCGGTGTCGGCCAACGAGACCATTTCGTGCAGCTACGACGGCGAGGAGATCACGATCGGCTTCAAATCGACGTTCCTCGTCGAGATACTCTCGAACATGGACACGCCGACCGTGGTCATCGAACTGGCCGACTCGACCCGTGCCGGCGTCTTCAAACCCGTATATGACGACAAGCAGACAAGCTCGACGCTCATGCTGCTCATGCCGATGATGATCAACGCATAACGGCCCCTCAGATGAAGTTAAACCTCAAGCGCCCGATCATCTTCTTCGACCTCGAAACGACCGGCGTGGACACCGCCAAAGACCGCATCGTCGAGATTTCGATGGCCAAGATCATGCCCGACGGCGAAGAGATCGTCAAAACCCGCAAGCTCAATCCGGAAATGCACATTCCGGAGGAGGCTACCGCCATCCACGGCATTACGGACGAGGACGTCAAGGATTGCCCGACCTTCGCGCAGGTCGCCAAGTCGCTCGAACAGTTCATCCGCGGCTGCGACTTCGGAGGGTTCAATTCGAACCGCTTCGACCTGCCGGTGCTGGTCGAGGAGTTCCTGCGCGCGGGAGTGGACGTGGACTTCAAGCGCCGCAAATTCATCGACGTGCAGAACATCTTCCACAAGAAGGAGCAGCGCACGCTGGTGGCGGCCTACAAGTTCTACTGCGACAAGGATCTGGACGACGCACACTCGGCCGAGGCCGACACGCTGGCGACCTACGAGGTGCTCAAGGCCCAGCTGGATCGTTATCCCGATCTGGAGAACGACATCGACAAGCTGGCCGAATTCTCGACCCGCGCCGAAACGGCCGACTACGCCGGACGCATCCTCTTCAACGAAAAAGGCGAGGAGGTCTTCGGATTCGGCAAATACAAGGGCCGCAGCGTGGAGGAGGTCTTCCGCATGGAACCGAGTTATTACGCATGGATGATGAACGGCGATTTCCCGCTCTACACCAAGAAGGTCATCACCGAAATCCGCATGCGCGAAAAACTGAAATGACGATGAAGCGACTTTGTGCGACAGTCTTGCTGCTCCTGTTGAGCGTGTGCGCCTTCGCGGTGCAGAAGTCGGGAACGATCGTTTACATCAACGGCTCGAAATTCTACATCCATACGGTGCAGCCCGGCGAAACGCTTTACAGGCTGTCTAAGGCGTACGAGGTGGGCGAGAAGGTGATTCTTCAGTACAATCCGTCGGCAGGCGGCGGGCTGAAGGCGGGGGAGAACGTCAAGATACCCTTCGTGACGGCCGTGCCCGAACCCAAGTCGGAGCGGAAGCTGCGCAGGACCTTCGACTCCCACACCGTCGCGCAGGGCGAAACCCTGTACGCCATTTCGCGCAAGTACGAAATCCCGATCCAGACCGTCATCGAGGACAATCCGAGTCTCGATCCGACCAACCTGCGGCTCGGAGAGCGCATCCTGATCCGCAAGAAGGAGATCGGCTCCGAAGACGAGGCCGGCGCCAAGGAGCAGTGGGAAGCCTACCGCAATACGCTCAACAGCGTCGCCGAGGAGGGTTATGCCTATCATATGGTCAAGCCGGGCGAAACCTTCTATTCGCTGTCACGCCGCTTCGGCATCACCGAAGAGCAGCTCGGCTCGCTCAACGGAGGGCTGAAACCCGCCGACCTGAAAGCCGGAGCGATCATCAAGGTTCCGGGTTCTCCCGAAGAGCTGGCCGCCGGGGAGCGGCAGCCTGCCGACACCGTGCGCGCGGACTCCGTCCCCGACCTCTCCGCCGACAACAGGGTGAAGGAGATCGAATTCCGCGCACTGCGCCGCAGTGCGACGCTCAACGTCGCCCTGATGCTGCCGATCGCCGTCGACGGCGACGCCAATTCCAACTATCTGGAGTTCTATCAGGGATTCCTGCTCGGACTGGACAGCGTGAAGACCAAATCCGGCTATTCGATGAACGTCTGCCTGTACAACACGGCCCGCGATGCGGAGAAAATCCGCGAAATCACCGAGAGCGACGCCTTCCGCAATACCGACCTGATTATCGGTCCGGTCTACGAGGAGGGGCTGTATCCGGTCATCCGGTTCGCCGAGGAGCACAACGTGCCCGTCGTTTCGCCGCTGGCCAACATTACGGGCATGAACAGCGACGTGCTGTTCCAGATGGCGCCCGACCCGGCGCACAAATGGGAGAAGGCCGCCGAACTGGTGAACGGGGACCGGCAGGTAACGCTGATCTACACCGAAAGTACGGACAAGGAGTTCGAGAAGGAGATACTGACGCTGCTCGGCGATTCGGACTATAAGAAGCATACCTATAAATATGTCCATCCGTCGGCCCGCACGAACAGCAATTCGGGCGACCTGACGCCGCTGCTGGACAACGGCGCCGACAACGTATTCATCGTCATGTCCGACAACGAGGTGGACGTGGACCGCATTCTGGCGGCCATCGCTTCGGCCGACACCAACATATCGAGCCGCGGCCGCACGGCCCCCCGGTTCGTCGTGCTGGGCAATACCCGCTGGAACCGCATGAACAACATCGACCGCACGATGTTCTTCAAGGACCGCGTGATCTTCATCTCGACCTACCACGCCAAGCGCGACTCGCAGACGATCCTCGACTTCGACAGCGCCTATATCCGCTCCTTCGGGTCGCTGCCCACGCTCTTCTCATACCGCGGCTACGATGCGGCGGTGATCTTCTGCCCCGCGATGTACAACGACATCGAGTACGACATGGAAGGCCGGAGCTACACGCCCCTTCAGACCTCCTATCTCTTCGGACAGGGCGAGGAGCGCCACAACCACGTCAACCGCAGCTGGATGAGAGTCAACTACAACAGCGACTTCACGATAACCGTCGAATAGCAAGACTATGGCATCTTTGACAAACGCAATACCCGAAAAAACCATCGAGCGTCTGAGCGAATACCGCCGCACGCTGCTGGCCAGCCACAAACAGGGGATCACGCATATCTTCTCGCACGTGCTGGCGGGCATCCACGGCATCACGGCCGTGCAGGTCCGGCGCGACCTGATGCTGATCGGCTTTTCGAGCGATACGAAGAAAGGGTACGACGTGCAGGTGCTCATCGAATACATCAGCCGAATCCTCGACAGCCCTTCGCAGATGAATATCGCCGTGCTGGGCATGGGACACCTCGGACAGGCCATCACCAAATATTTCAACGGCAAGGGTCTCAAACTGAAAATCACTGCCGCGTTCGACGTCGATCCCGGCAAGGTCGGCAAGACCATCGACGGCATTCCGTGCTATCACATGGATACGTTCGAAGAGATCGTCGAGGACAAGGACATCAGCATCGTGATCGTCTCCTCGCCGACGCAGGTGGCGCCCAGTCTGGTCGTTCCGATCATCAACGCCGGAATTCGGGGCGTGCTGAATTTCACCTCCACGCCGCTGAACTTTCCGCAGGGCATCGTGGTCGAGAATTACGACATCACCACGCTGCTCGAAAAAGTAGCCTATTTCGTCAAGGAGAACGAAGAGAAAAACAGCAGCAACACCTAAAAAAGAGCGGCAGGAGAGAGAGCAATGAGGGTTTTTCACGGTTTCGAAGCGCTTCCGCATTTCACGCATCCGGCGGTGACCGTCGGATCGTACGACGGCGTGCACAGCGGCCATCTGAAACTGCTGCGCACCGTGACCGCCGCGGCCCGCGGGCAGGGCGGCGAAAGCATCGTATTCACCTTCGAGCCGCATCCCCGCATCACGCTCGGCAAGGCCGACGGCCTGCGCCTGCTGACGACGCTCGACGAGAAAATCTGCCTCCTCGAACGGCTGGGGATCGACAATCTGGTCATCATCCCCTTCGACAGAGCCTTCAGCCGGCTGGCTCCGGACGAATTCGTCCGCGACTGTCTCGTAGGCCATACGGGAGCCGAAACGCTCGTCGTAGGCTTCAACCACCGCTTCGGACACAACAAGCAGGGCAGTTACGATTATCTGGACAGCCACGGCTTCGGCCTGCGCGTAATAGAGGTTTCCGAATGCGACGTGGACGCCGAAAAAGTAAGTTCGACGGTGATCCGGCGGTTGGTCGAAAAGGGCGAAATGGCGCGCGCCGCGCATCTGCTGTCGCACCCCTATCTGGTAATCGGCCGGGCGCAGCGGAACCGCATCCGGGTGGACGATCCGCTGAAACTCCTGCCCCCTCCGGGCGAATACGATGCGCATATCAACGGCAAGCCGGCCCGGCTCACGGTCGATGCCGCTCAGGAACTGATAACCCGCGACATTCTGCCCGAAGGGCGTGTCGTCATAACATTTTAAACCATGCTGAGTTACGACTGTCAAATAAGGGTTTGGTACAAGCATACCGACCAGATGGCGATCTGCCACCACTCGAACTATATCTGCTATTACGAAGCCGCGCGCAGCGAATTGCTCCGCTGGCTGGGCATGTCCTTCGCCGAGGTCGAGAAGCGGGGCATCATGATGCCGATTCTGGAGGTGCAGTCCAAGTACCACCGTCCGGCCTATTACGACGAACTGCTCACCGTACGCATCATGCTGAAAGAGCTTCCCACGGCCCGCATCAACTTCTTCTACGAAATCTACAACGAAAAGGGCGACCTGCTCAATACGGGCATGACGCAGCTGGGCTTCATCCACAGCGACACGCGCCGCCCGTGCCGCGTTCCCGACTGGTTCCTGCAGCTGGTCACCAACAAGTGGACGGAGGAGTAGAAGCGGCAGCGACACCTCCGATGATTCTCACGACAGAAAGGCTCCGGAGCGACGCAATGGCGGAGACTCTAGCCCGAATCCCGCATATACGATATACGACGAAGCCTGCGCCGGGATTCCGGCGCAGGCTTCGCTTACGGATAAAGTGAGAGTGTCGGGCTAGGTTCCGCCGCCGTAAACAGCAAATCAACCTTTATAGGGCGCGACGATCGCGTCAAAAAAACCGCACCCATCGGGATGCGGTTCTTTTTTCCGGAACGCGACTCCGGCTATTTTTCGATCAGCGAAATCGAACGCTGGATGAAATCCGTCAGGTTCTTGCCCTTGAGCATGCCGTTGGTCAGCAGCGCAAGGTCGATGATCTGCTTGACGAGCCGGTTTTCGCCGCCGATCTCGCGCAGCCGCTCGTTGCGCTCGTCGCGCAGCGTGACGATCTTCTTCGACAGCTCCTCGCGCGTCGATTTCTCTTCGGGAGTCAGCTCCTCTTCCTTCTTGCCCTTCACCACCTCGTCGAAGCGGTTCTCCTCGGCGACCGCCGCGTCGATCTTCTTGGTGATCGACTTCAACTTGTCGCCATAGGCCTTCTCCGCGTCGGAGAGGATGTCGGCGACGATGGGGTGGTTGCCGTTTACCGCAATGGTGAAGTTGTCGGGCATCTGTCCGTAGAACTGGCTCATGCCGCCTCCGCCGCCCATCGCGGCCATCTCCTTCATACGGCGCATGAATTCGTTCTGCGTGATGACCACGGGCGCTTCATCGGGCGACATGGCCTCGAACGAAATGTTGTAATGGATCTTGTCGTCCTTGGGCATCTGGCTCTCGAATACCGGGCGCAGCAGCTCCTGCTGGGCTTCGGTGAGCGACATCTTGATATTCTCCTCCTTCTGGATCAGCTTGTCGATCACGTCGCTGTCCACACGCACGAAACGGGTCTCCTTGTTCTTCGACTCGTACCAGTTGATATAGTGGTTGTCCAGCTGACCGTCCATCAGCAGCACGTCGTACCCCTTGGCCTTGGCCGCTTCGAGGAACGTGTGCTTCTCCACGGGATCGTCCACATAGAGGAAGACGACCGTCTTGTTCTTGTCGGTCTGGTTCTCCTTCACCTTCTCCAGATACTCCGCAGGCGTGAAATACTTGCCCTCGATGTTCTTCCAGAGCATGAACTCCTGCGCCTTCTCGGAGAACTTCTCGTCGGTCAGGATGCCGTATTCGATGAATATTTTCAGATCGTCCCACTTCGCCTCGTAGTCCGCGCGCATGGTGTTGAACAGCTCCTGCAGACGGTCGGCGACCTTGCGGGTGATGTAGCTCGAAATCTTCTTCACGTTGGAGTCGCTCTGCAGGTAGCTCCGCGACACGTTGAGCGGAATGTCGGGCGAGTCGATCACGCCGTGCAGCAGCGTCAGGTATTCCGGCACGATGCCCTCGACCTGATCCGTCACATACACCTGATTCGAATAGAGCTGAATCTTGTTCTTCTGTATCTCGAAGTTGTTGTGGATCTTCGGGAAATAGAGGATGCCCGTCAGGTGGAACGGATAGTCGATATTCAGGTGGATCGAGAACAGCGGCTCGTCGCTCAGCGGGTATAGCTCATGATAGAACTCCTTGTACTGCTCCTCGGTAATGTCGGCGGGTTTGCGCGTCCAAAGCGGATCGATGTTGTTGATGATGTTGTCCTTGTCGGTATCGACGTACTTGCCGTCCTTCCACTCCTTGACCTTGCCGAAAGCGATGGGCACGGGCAGGAACCGGCAGTATTTGCGCAGCAGCTCCTCGACCTTCGAACTTTCGGCGTACTCCAGCGAATCCTCCGAAAGATGCAGGACGATCGTCGTGCCGCGGTCATGCTCCGCATCGGTCTCCTCCATTTCGAATTCGGGCGTGCCGGTGCAGCTCCAATGCACGGTCTTGGCCTCTTTCTTATAGGATTTGGTGAAGATCTCGACCTTGTCGGCCACCATGAACGACGAGTAGAAGCCCAGTCCGAAATGACCGATGATCGACTGGTTCTTGTACTTCTCCATAAACTCCTCGGCGCCTGAGAAGGCGATCTGGTTGATATACTTGTCCACCTCTTCGGCGGTCATGCCCACACCGCGGTCGGTCACGGTCAGCGTTTTGGCCTCCTTGTCCACGGCGACGTGAATCGTCAGGTCGCCCAGCTCGCCCTTCATTTCGCCGATCGACGAAAGCGTCTTCAGTTTCTGGGTAGCATCGACCGCATTGGAAATCAGCTCGCGCAGGAAAATTTCATGGTCCGAATAGAGGAACTTTTTAATCACGGGGAAGATATTCTCCGTCGTAACCCCGATTTTGCCGTTTTTCATAGTTTTATATTTAGCTGTATTTTGATTCATTTCATCCAACCATCCATTAACAAACCGTGTGCCACCGCCCGTTTTCTGCCAAACTGTCAGTCGGGCATGACAAAGGCCGCCGTAAAAAGTTGCCGCGGCGGGATTTTTGCCGTATATTTGTCCGACTTCAAACAGTTACCACTATGGATTTTCTCTCTCTGGCAAAATAGCGGTACGCATGCCGCAAATATGCCCCGGCAAAAGTCGAGCAGGAAAAGCTCGACATCATTCTGGAGGCGGGCCGCGTGGCTCCTACGGGCGCCAACCGCCAGCCCCAGCGGCTCATCGTCGTACGCTCGCAGGAGGGGATGGAGCGTCTGGCACGCTGCACCCGCGACTTCGGCGCTCCCTGCGCCGTCATCGTCTGCGCCGACACCGGCGAAGCATGGACCCGCAAATACGACGGTAAAACGATCGGCGACATCGACGCTTCGATCGTCACCGACCACATGATGCTGGCCGCAGCGTCGCTGGGGCTCGACACGCTCTGGATCTGCATGTTCAAACCCGAAGCCGTCCGCGAAGAGTTCCGGCTCCCGGAACATGTGGAACCCGTCAATATCCTGCTCATCGGCTACGGCATCGGCACTCCCGCCGATCCCGACCGTCACGACCTGCTGCGCAAACCGCTCGCGGAAACAGTCGTATACGAAACCTTCTGACCGGAACGGAAGCCCCAAATTCCCCAACGGCAAAGGCGGCGGTTTTTGCGAGTCTCCGCATCCGCGCACATCGGAAGATTCCGACTACAACCGACAGCAAAAAATAAGCGAAGGCCTCACGGGCCTTCGCTTATTTCGTATCTGCGCCGGTCAAGCGCGTTATTTGCTGCGCACGCAGCGCACCATCATGGCCGTCTGCGGGAGAACGCCATTAGCGGAGACGGAGCCTTTGGACGACTCCGTCGACATCAGCCACATCAGGTACGAATACTGCCCTGGCTTGGTCTCACTCGCATCGGGAGTCCAAACCGATATAATATTGGCGGACTTGACCGACAATCCGTCGTTGGCCAACTGTCCGGCGCTCGCCAGATAGACCTCCTGCATACCGTCGCTGCACATTCTGAACGCATAAGGCTCGAATTCTTTCGCCCCGTCGGCGACAAGTTCCAGAAGCTGCTCCGAAGTGGGCATACGCCACGTTCCGGCAGGCGCCACGAGCGAACACGGATCCACATCGCCGTAGGGAACGTCCGCATAGTTCGGAATCGACTGTTCGTCGGGTCCGTAAACCACACCCTGATATTTCGTCGAACTCGAAACCGTGCCTTCGAACTTGATGCCGTACTTGCTCTTCCACTTGAAGTACATACCGCGCTCCTTGGGTTCCGCAAAGGTATAGGCTCCGTCGACGACAGTCAGGTAGCCTTCGCTCCAAGTCACCGAGAAGGCGTTCGTCGCGGGGTTGGCCTCCTGCCGGACGCTCTTTCCGGTATCGGAGCCGTTGACCCAGATGGCGAGCGTGCGCTCCTCGCCCGCATTTTCGGGAACCGAGAACGAAACGGTCGGATTCTCCTTCGATCCGTTCTGCGTCAGCTCCAGCCCGTCGCTGCCTTTGATGACCACGGGGAACGACGCAAGGTCGCTCTCGCACTTTACACTCAGCGTAAACGCTTCGTAGGTGGCTTTCGACGGAGAGTGGGATATGTAATCCACATAGTTTTTCTTTCCCGGCTGTACGAACGAGATACCCGAATAAACCCGGTTGATGAACAGCCGCCATTCGCGGTTTCCGACTTCGTCGTTCTTGGGCACGGTCAGCGTAACCTCCGTCTCGGACGACGATGCGTCGATGGACCGAATCTCCCCGTCCTCGGCTTCGATATCGACCTCGTAAGCCGGGAATTCACCCGGATCGGTCTTGACGGTAAGCTTGAACGAAGCATTGTCCGTCACCGAAGCCGGCGTATGCGACACATAAGAAGGCTGGCGGATATTCTTCACGCAGCGGAGCGAAGCCATGTTCGTGCCCGCAAGATCGTAATCCACCATCGAATAGTCGGCGTTGAGTACATAAATCACACCTTCACCCGCATAATTGGCGCCCAGTCCCCAATATCCGCCGAACTGAGACTTTCCGCTGATCTGCCCCGAAGCAAGTTCCAGCGCGCCGCAGAAAGGCATGAAATAGTCCGAGCTGAGATACCCCATGCCGGTAATGCCGTCCAATACATGCTGGTTCATGTAGTCTTCCCGGTCGTAAAGACAGAAAAGCTCCATATAAGTCGGCGTACGCAGCCCGGCATCGATCATCGTGCACGGATCGGTATTCGGCTGGCGGTAGGGGATGTCGGCCAGCGCCACCTGCACGGCTTCGGGCGTATAGGCCGTTCCGGCGTACGAACCGCCGTCCGACGGCACGCCGTATTTGCTGCCCTGACGGAAATAGAGTCCGAGGTCGGACATCTTGTCGGCAACGGCGAATTTACCGTCCATAAGCGTAACGTTGCCCTTCGCCCAATAGAAACCGGCCGTCAGTACGAGCGCGGCCTCCTGCCGGGCTTCGACGATCTTCGTCCATTGGGGTTCCGCACCCGCATCGGCCATCTCCACAACGATATTGCGTTCGTTCTCGGTATAGTTGCCCGCGATTTCGACGTCGATGCTCTCGGTCCGCTCCGTCACCGCCACCGGATCGCCGACCTTGTCGCCGAGCGTCACGCGGTACTGCCATTCGACGAAAATCGGATCGGCCGCACGGGTCTCGATGCTCGTGGTGAAACCGAGTTTGTAACCGCCGCCGTTGTAAGGAACCGTTTCCGGAATGGTCGTGGAGTCGTATTCGGTTACACAATAGTCTTTTAAGGCAGGCTCCTGTTCAGCCTCGACGATCCGAATCCACCGGGGGGGGGTAGCGGCATCCTCTGTTACAGCCATTTCCACGACGACCGCCCGCGGTTCCTTGCTGTAGTTGGAACCGATGACGACCGATACTTCCGTTTTGGGTTCGGTCACGGCTATCGCATCGCCGACAGCCTCACCGAGCGTCACACGGTACTGCCACGGTTCGAATACGGGAACGACCGGCTGGGAGCGAGTTTCGGTGCGGGTCGTAAAAGTCATCGTGTAGGCACCGCCTTCGGCAGGTATCGTCTCAGGAATGGTCGTCGATGCGAATTCGGTCACCGTATACTCCGTTTTTTTCGTCGGTTCCGTATTGTCGTCCGAACAGGCCGACAATACGACACACAACATGCCTAACGGAAGGCACAAGCATTTGAGTAAATTTTTCTTCATAGTACAAATTAAAAAATGAGTGGACGGCTAAAGTAGTGATTTTATTCCTCGCAAACAAACCCGGACGAACAAAAAAGTATAATCCGCACAAAATGAGAGATCGGCTAAATCCTTGTAAATATTGATATTTATTACGATTTATCGCTGCCAAGCCGAATCATGCTTACATGTTTTCCGCACATCAGATCAAAATAATACAAATCCGCAGCAAAACACGCCCCGTTGCAAGCCGAAAACCATAATACAAAAAATACCGCTCATCTTGAACGTCCATGACACTTTTTTGTAACTTTACAAGGCAGGAAGGTCCACCGGAAACTGCGCCGGATGCGCGACGAGCGAAAGACAACGGAAAAAGCAAATACGGAACTACAAATCAAAGCAATATGAAGACTAAAAAATCAGGAATACTAATTTTATTCCTTTGCATATTCTGCGTCGTCGGCTGCGACAATGACGAAAAAAAAGGACGAGAAGTAACCGATTACAAAGAATATATTCTTACCGTTGCATCCAGAAAAGTTCCGGGAGTATTGACTTCCGACGGACACAATTATCTGACAGACGTATATGCCGTAAAAAAAGAGCTGTCCGATGAATGGATTCCCTTCGGCAATATCGAAGGATTTGACTTTGAAGAAAAATACGAGTGCAAAATAAAAATCAGCGAAACGAGCTACTTGGATTACGGCATGGGAGAACCCGCATGGACGGAATATGAACGGCTTGAAGTAATATCCAAAGAGAAAAAGGATTCGGAGGAGATGCCGTTGCACTTTATTCCCAAATGGTATTATGAAAACCGTCCCCTTCCTCAATACAGATATGCAATAGAATCTGAAAACAAAGAGCTTATCGAAGAAGTTTTGAAAGCCAATCCCATCCTTCCCTTGGATTATCATTATTTGCTTTATCGGGATGAGGATAATCACCCGAAAGGGATTGCGATAAAAGACGACGACGATTTATTCGGTCCCAGCATTATAAAAAGCACAAATAGAAATCCGGAAGAAATGCCGGAGTCCTACAAGCTGCTTCCTCCCGAAGAACAGGTGCAAGGTTTCATGGAATGGACATTTTCAGATGAATCGGGAAATGCAACCGATTACCCGTCATTCGATGTGTTTGTCGCCCATTCTTCTCGATCGAGGAGCGTTGGTCCCGCACCCGACCTTGTCTGTCTCTATAAAGACCTTACAGAACATTACAAAAACCAATACCCCGATGCCGGAGTAAAAACGGTTGTCGTTTCTTTCACAATAGACATATAACAAAATAAAGGCAACGCCCTAAAACATGTCAATCCGCTGAAACTCTGGAACCGAAACCGGCACGCGGCACGGACATCCCTCAAAATCACCTATAGCGCAAAAAGACAGCGGGCCGAAATTCGGTTCGGTATTTGTAGGTAAGAGAAAATGCAGAAAAGAGTAAATATCTTGTTTACAGGTATTTAATTCTCTGTTCTGCATCTGTTCCGAGCAATAAAATTGCATAATCGGGCAGGTTTGACGGTGAGTTTTGTTACTTATCCGTTACCTGCCCGAAATGCTTTTGTTTGCATTAAGGCGTTTGTTTTCAGTTTGTTGCATCGGATTTCCGCATAACAAATAACTTGACTTAACGTTTAACCCATCCACAAAGTTCAAGTTATTATGCAACGCAGCACTTTCAAAGTCCTTTTCTATGTAAAAAGGCAGTCGGAAAAACACGGTCAGGTTCCCGTTATGGGCCGTATCACCATCAATGGCACGATGTCGCAGTTCAGCAGCAAACTCTCCGTTCGTTCCAGCCTTTGGGATGCCAAAGCCAACAAAGCCTCCGGCAGAAGTCTTGAAGCCCAGCGTCTCAATGAAAAGTTGGAGAACATCAAGACCAATATCGGCAAGCAGTACCAACGTCTCTGCGACCGTGATTCATACGTTACGGCCGAAAAGGTCCGCAACGCTTTCCTCGGTATGGGTGACGACTGCCGCCTGCTGTTGCAGACCTTCGACGAATACCTTGCAGATTTCCGCAAGCGCGTGGGCAAAGACCGCGCTTATTCCAGTTATGAGGACTACTGCAAACGCCGCCGGCGTCTGGCCTCCTTCCTCGAATACGAGTACCGCGTCAAGGACATTGCGTTCAAAGAGCTGAAGCGGGATTTCATCGAAAAGTTTGTGGTCTACCTCTCCTCGGTACAAGGGATGCGTTCCGGGACGATCCATTCGACTATCAAGAAACTGAAGCTGATGACCTACACGGCGTATAAGAACAACTGGATTCCCGCCGATCCTTTCGCCGGGTTCTATGTCAAAGCGGAATACTCGGAACGTCGCTACCTCTCGGCCTCGGAATTGCAGGCCGTGATGGATGTCAGGCTCCCCAACTACCGAACGGGCATCAACCGGGATGCCTTCGTCTTTTGTGCCTTTACGGGCCTGAGCCATGCAGACGTGGTGAAACTTACCCATACGGACATCCATACGGACGATAACGGAGAGCGGTGGATCATCGACAAACGGCAAAAGACAGGTACGCAGTTCCGTGTTAAGCTCCTTCCCGCCGCAGAAATGCTCTACAAGCGTTATAAGGATCTGCGCCTTGCGGGAGATAAAGTCTTTCCGCTCAAAGGCACTTATAAAACACTGAACATGTCCTTACGGCATGTTGCCAGACACGCCGGTCTGTCATTCAACCCCACGATCCACATGGCGCGTCATACCTTCGCCACGACGGTCACGCTCACGCAGGGCGTGCCTCTGGAAACCGTATCGAAGATGCTGGGACATAAACGGATTACCACGACCCAAATCTACGCCAAAATCACCAATGACAAGATCGGGCAAGATATGGCGGCATTAAGCGAGAAACTCAGCAGCGTCTTCAAGGTTGCACAGTAATGGCCTACGATCTTACAGCTAGTTCGATTTCCGATTTTGCTTCGTCAATGGCAGGGTAATTTTCGATGTAAGTTTTCCCGCCGGCAGGGAATTAAACGCCGGAGATGAAAATCCGCAAGGCCATGCGAATCGCCCGAAGGGCGAGCCTTGCGTATTTCCATCTTTGGCGTTTTGCTGGTCGCATGTAGATTTGCAGCGTGATGTAATCACAGGTAATTTTGATATGGCGTCGCAGTGAACCGGGGCTTGTCGTAAGCTTTGAGGCTTGGCGGTAGATTTGGAC
>ERZ827528.3272-NODE-3272-length-13474-cov-3.173932_pt1 | contig 13474 bp, 11 predicted proteins | sample MGYA00519768_ERZ827528 | MGnify/ENA primary metagenome ERZ827528 (study PRJEB31778, sample SAMEA3449343) | human gut metagenome | biome: human gut; feature: human-associated habitat; material: faeces | place: United Kingdom | collected 2010/2012 ...
TGGCCAACTCGGACTGGGAGCCGTTGTCAATGCCGGCGTTTTACGCCGGCATTGACAACATAATTTTATGGTGATAAAATATAAAAAATCAGTTCGACCTAGCTATTACAGATATACCTTTAAAAATTTTAAAATATTTTAGAAAAATGCCGGGCTTATCCTTAAGGATAAAGAACGGCTTTAAAATAATTAGTATGGAGGTAGGCTTATGAGCAATTCGGATATGCGGCTTCTTGAAATATTATCCCTGGACGCGCGCCTTTCCCATGAAGAAATAGCAGTTATGATGGGCATGGATACGGCGGACGTGGATAAGAGAATTTCCGAACTGGAAAAAGAGGGGATTATAATTGGATACAGCGCAGTTATCAATCCTGAACGCATAGAGGATGATTCTGTGCATGCACTTATTGAAGTTAAAGTAACTCCTCAGCGCAACCAGGGTTTTGACTCCATAGCCGAGCTTATATATTCCTTTGACGAGGTGCAGTCTTGTTATCTAATGTCTGGCGCGTATGACCTTATGGTAATCGTACAGGGCCGCAATATTAAGGAAGTTTCTGCTTTTGTCTCTGAAAAGCTTTCCATTCTTGATAATGTTTTAAGCTGCTCAACTCATTTTATACTTAAGCGCTATAAGGACAACGGCCGGATTTTCGTTAATAAAGACAGCGACAAGAGATTGGCGGTGTCCCCATGAGCAATGAGGAAAAAAACAGGATAGCGGATAATGTTTCAGGTATTCCTTTTTCTCCTATAAGGAAATTTTTTGATATTGTCAATGAAATGAAGGAAGCTATTTCCTTGGGCATTGGCGAACCGGATTTTATAACGCCCTGGCATATCCGTTCGGCTGCGATACAGTCCATTAAGGACGGGGAAACGTCCTATAGCTCAAATGCCGGTACTATGGAGCTGCGCCGGGAAATATCCAGGTACATGAAGGACAGATTCCAATTAGATTATTCCCCGGAGCATGAAATATTGGTTACGGTGGGAGCCAGCGAGGCTATAGACCTTTCACTGCGCGCCCTTATTAATCCGGGAGATGAAGTAATAATTCCTGACCCAAGCTATGTCTCCTATATGCCCAACGTATGTCTGGTGCACGGAGTGCCGGTAGCGCTGCCAACATATGCAAAGGATAATTTCCGAATAACTCCTGAGCAGCTGAAAAAAGCCATAACTCCGCGGACAAAAGCGCTGATACTGCCATATCCCAATAATCCTACGGGAGCCGTAATGCCTAGGGAGAATCTTGAGGCTATAGCTCCTATAATAGAAGAAGCGGATATTATGGTTATCTCGGATGAAATTTATTCCGAGCTTATATATTCCGGGCGGCATGCTTCCATAGCTTCAATAGAGGGCATGAAAGAACGGACTATTTTAATTAACGGGTTTTCTAAATCATTTGCAATGACAGGCTGGCGCGTGGGTTTTATATGCACGCCTCCTGAAATTATGAACGCCGTTTATAAAATCCATCAGTATACTATTATGTGCGCCTCTACCATGAGCCAGGCCGCGGCGTGCGAGGCTATGCGCTATAATATAGACAACAATTACGAGGATATCGTAAAGATGCGCGAATCTTACGATATGCGCAGACGATATATATTTAACGCTTTTAACAAAATGGGGCTGGAGTGCTTTGAGCCTATGGGCGCTTTTTATGTGTTCCCATGCATAAAAAGCACCGGTTTGAACAGCGATACTTTCTGTGAAAGGCTTTTGAGGGAAAAGCATGTCGCTGTGGTGCCGGGCAGCGCGTTTGGCCAGAGCGGAGAAGGTTATGTGCGCTGTTCGTATGCCGCTTCTTTAGAGAATATAAAGGAAGCAATGAAGCGAATAGAGAGTTTTGTAAATCAGGTGAGAAATTCAGAGGATAAGGCTGTATGAATATAGTTTTGGTAGAGCCTGAAATACCTCAGAATACCGGCAATATATCCCGCACCTGTGCTGTAACGGGCGCCTCCCTGCATCTTGTGGGCAAACTGGGATTTTCAACTGAAGATAGATATCTTAAGCGCTCCGGCCTTGATTACTGGCATATGCTTGATTTGCATTATTATGATTCTATCGAGGAGCTTTACAACTTATATCCGCAGGGACGCTTTTTCTATGCTACTACTAAAGGAGGCCATCTATATACGCAGCCTCAGTACCGCCGGAATGATTTTCTGGTTTTTGGCAAGGAAACCAAGGGCCTGCCTGAAGATTTATTAAAGGCTAATCTGGATAGCTGCATAAGGATTCCCATGATTGATGAGGCTCGTTCGCTCAATCTTTCCAATTCAGTTGCTATTGTGCTTTACGAGGCGCTGCGGCAGCAGAATTTTGACGGGTTAAAACAGTACGGTAAGTTAAGCGCGCTTTAGTGCGCTTAGACTGGCTGTTATTGCAAATACAATAAATATGTAAACATTTACGGAGGACGGTAAAATGGAATACGCTTTTTCAGACAGAATTAAAAATATGACGGGAAATGCTATAAGAGATATTTTTAAGCTGTTGGCCCGGCCGGAGGTCATTTCCTTTGCCGGCGGCATGCCGGCGGCGGATGCGCTTCCCGCCGAACAGATAAGGGAGATTGCCTCCCAGGTGCTTAAAGACGACCCAATAGGCATATTGCAGTACGGAGCTACCGAAGCTTACGCGCCCTTGAGAGAAAGCGCCGCTGAATTTGTGTGCAGCACGGCAAATATTAAGTGCTCTCCTGAGGATTTATTTATAATTTCGGGCGGCCAGCAGGGATTGGATCTTGCCTGCAAGGCCTTCCTTAATAAAGGGGACAGGGTGCTTGTAGAGCGGCCTACTTATCTTGCGGCCCTTCAGATTATGGCTACATATGAAGCGGAAGTACATTCGGTCAATATGGACGAAGAGGGTATGCTGATTGACGAATTGGAGGACAAGCTGAAAAAATATTCGCCTAAGCTGATTTATACAATCCCTAATTTCCAGAACCCAACGGGACGTACAGCTTCTCTGGAAAGACGCAGAAAATACCTGGAGCTTGCGGAAAAATATAATGCCGTGATAGTGGAGGACGACCCCTACGGCCTCTTAAGATATGAGGGGGAAGCGGTTCCCAGCATCAAATCCCTGGACGAAACGGGCCGGGTCATATATGTTACCAGCTTTTCCAAGGTTATTTCTCCTGGACTGCGCGTGGGCGCGGCTGTAGCGGCTCCGACCGTTCTGCGCAAGATGATAATAGGCAAGCAGGCGACAGACGTTCATACTAATTCTCTTTCGCAAGCTATAGTTGACCGTTTCCTGCGCCAGGGGTATATGCCTGAACAGTTGAAAAAATCCAATAAAATACACGGCGAGCGCAAGAATAAGATGCAGGAAATGCTGGACAAATATTTCCCCAAAGACGTTAAATATACCCGTCCTGACGGCGGCCTGTTTATTTGGGCAGAATTAAAGGAAGGAATAAATACCCTGGATGTGCTCCAAAAAACCACTCAGAGGGACGTAGCCTTCATTCCGGGCTCACATTTCTTTGCTGAAGGGGACGGCTTAAATACCATGCGTCTTAATTTCTCCAATTCTTCCTTTGAGAGGATTGAAAAGGGAATAAAAATACTGGCTGAAACCATATCTGAATTTTAATTTGATTTAGTTTACTGCTGTATTGCAAAGACTCAGAGGGCAGGCGCTGTTTTTAACAGCGCCTGCCTTTTAAGTTGCACATTCAAACAGTTCCCGCTTCTTTCCAAATGATAGATTTAATTGCCTCATAAATTTTTCAATATTGGCCGGCATTGGTTTTCAATAATATGCAATAATAAATTCTTTGGCCATATCGATATCAGCGTGCATTGTGTATATTACTGGCTTTTTTTGTTATTTTATCTTTGCGAGATATTGACTCTTATATATGAATAATATATAATCGTAGGGGGTATTATTATATTTCCTCATTAAAAGCATTAAATAATTTCCCCGATGATAAGGAGCAGGTCATTATGAAAAATAAATTTATTAACTTCCGGCTGTTTTACGAATTTTTTAAACAGATTAGAGTACTGGGGATAATTATCACAGTGGTGCTGTGCGGCGGCAGCGCATTCTGGGATTTTGTTTTATACAGTCCTAAATTGGACGATGGATATATAGCAAACATTTCAGATGTGGCTCCCATATTGTATTATGCTGTATATTTAATTCCGATAGTTTTTACTTTTAAAGCATTCAGCTTTTTATATAAGAGAAAAGCCTGTGATTTTTATCACAGCATACCTGACCGCAGAAGCAGTGTTTTTGTATCTGCCGCTTTGTCGGCCATTTGCTGGAGCCTTATAAGCATTATCGCTGTAACGCTGGCAGGTTATTTGAGCCTTATTATCATCGGCTCTGTATGCCCGTTTTCCTATGCATTATATTTCATAGCATATAATGCGGTTATTGCTCTTTTAATAACTGGCTGTGCTTCTATTGCGTTAAGCATAACAGGCACTCTTCTTTCAGGGCTGATATTAACCGTTATAATAATGTTTTTACCCAGAATAATAATATTTTTATCCAACAATATCGTGAGACATATCTCTAAAATCGCCTATATGCCGATGGACGGATTTCTCTTTGATCCAGATTATAATTTTTTGACGGCTCCTCTTGTTAATATTATTTCTTCGCAAGCAACAAGCATCTTGCTTCCCGCTTTTGGCGGAGGATATATATACTCTATTACCCTAAGCATTATTTATTTAATTCTGGGCTGCTTTTTATTCTGCCGGCGGAAAAGCGAGACAGCGGACAACGGCGTGTTCAGTCCGCTCAAAAAGCATGCCTATTCTCTAATTGTGTCCTTTCCCATGCTGATAATAGCTATGTATCTGTTGCTGGAGTATATATATAATAAAGGAGATTATGTTAATCCTATTATCATTGTACTGGCCGCAGTTTCTGTGGCGGTTTATTTCATATATGTCGGCTTAACCTCCAGAAGCGCTAAAGCAACGCTCAAATCCGCGCCTATATATCTTATAAATATTGGAGTATGTGCTTTAATAGGGCTTTGCTCTGTAGGCATAGGATATCTTGCCATTGATGATAACCCTTCTCCTGACCAGGTCAGTTATCTAAAGGTGGGTCCCTATTATTTTGATTATGATACGCCGGAATATGAGGATGCAGTATGGGTTGGTCCCCGGTACAGTAATGAGGAAATGATAGAAATTGCCTGTGAGCAGCTGGCGGAAACCAGCCGGGAGATTAAGGTTCAGGATGATTATATGCTTTATCCGGCTTACTCTAAGGAAGTGACCTTTGCTCTTAAATCGGGGCGCAGAATAACGCGCAGGGTATTTTTCTGGCAGGACGCAATGCGCTTTGAGGAGCTGCTTAATGAAGAAGAAGAGCGGCAGGCAGACAGTGTCTACACACTGCCGAAGGACTCGGAGATTGTTAATATGTCGGGCCGGGAGGGAATAGCGGATATAGACGGCGCAAGCCTCAGCGCGCTTTGGGAAAGCTATAAAAAGGAATATGCTGAATTGCCTGCTTCAATTCGGGAAATTCTCATGGCTAAAGGTATATTGTTAAATACTGCGAGTACTCCCTTCTCGTTTGATGTAAGCGGCAATGCCGGCATGCTGGCATATAGCGATACATTTTATATTACGCCGGCTATGCCCGAAACCTTTGATATGGCCAGCAGACTGGCTTTTAGCGAAGAAAGATATGCTGATTTCAAGGAAGGCTTGCAGAGAATCATCCGCGCGTATAACACAAATACATCGACCAGCTATCTTGAGATTGATATTAGCTTCTATAATGTTCCTGATGAGGTGATTGAAGGGGTATCCTTGGATACCATGCTTTATCAATACAGCTATACACTTAATATAGAACGCGGTAAAGAAGATATTATAAGGCTGATGAATAGTTTTGAGTTTGAAAAAGCGGAACCGGATAAAGAAATAATGCTTATCGAGCTGCAAGTTGGTTTCGATACGCTGAATTCTGACCAATCTATCAGCCGCGAATCTTATACTCATTATATTTCCGTGAAGGCGGATGATGAATTATATCCTAAACTTAAAGAAATGTTGGTTGATAAATATATGCTGGACAGGGAGCAGCGGCTCAGTTAAAAAAATATTTTTAGTATTAAAAATAAATTTGAAAAACAAAGATATAACTTAGGGCACACTTTCATCCGGAAGGGTGCCCTAAGTTATATCCGTTCCTTGATGAAACGGGTTATCTGCGGTACGCTGCCGTTCAGCGAGCGACGATATATACCATAGGCATATGAGGATATTGCATCATATTTTCCCGGAGTGGAAATATATAATACGGCCGAGGCTGTATAATATATCTCGCCGGAGATATATTATACTTTGCTTGCCGGCAAAAGCTGTTCTTTATCAGGCGCTTGGACCAGTTTCAGCATGCAGTTTATTATGGAACTTTCCACTCCGGAAAGGGTCAATTCTTATTTATAAAAAACGGAGAGGGCTTCTTTGCGAAACCTCTCCGTTAAAGCTTACCTTTATTTTAATTTTCGTATAGATTATGCCGCGTTAATGCTTTGCTGCTGGAAAAGCAGGTTAATAAGAGAGGTAAGGCTTTCCTGGTCTATGCTTACAACAGCATGGCTTTCATCTGAGCGCACGCTGTAGCCGTATTCCACGTCCTGCTCGTAGAGCATAAGATCTAAAGTTAAAACAGGCTGATCAGGCTTGGCTTCGGACATTGTGCAGTTATTTAAGATTTCCATAACGGGCAAGTATTCTTCATGATAAGAAGAAATGGTAGTAGAGTATCCTCCCTGGAACATCGCGGCCAGGTTTTCATCCTCTATATCCAGCTGCGAGGTGTTATAAAAGCCTATATCTATATTAACCTCATAGTTGCCGGCTTGCTCCGTAATTTCTTGAACTGATTGGAGCTTTTCTTTAAATTGGCTGATAGGCTGCTGCTGGTTGGCATATTGGGCAGCCATATTAAACGTATTGGGAGTTAATGAGGTGATGGCATATCTGTCGCTCCATACGGTTAAACCAACAGTTCCTGTAAGGTTAATATAGAAAGGCGAACTGGAATAATCCTGCGTTTTTGCCTCTGCCTTAGCCTCGTTGGACAGCGATGCATATTCCGCTTTATAGCTCTCCCACAGCTCCCGGAACTGGTCCTGAGTCAAAATTACTGTTGAGTAACTGCCTATACTGGATATCTGGGAGTCACTAGGCAGCTTAATAAGATTTTCCACATAAGCCGGCTCGCTCCAAAGCAGGTTTTCAAACTGGGCTGCAGCGCTCCCGAAATCTACAGTGCGTGTTATTTTAGTACCTGAGTTTAATACGAAGGTAACGCTGCGGCCGGAGATATGTTCGGGACTGCGGGGGTCATTCTTGATTGCCTTGGCAGTCTGCGCGGTTTTATCCAGCTGTTCGCACGCAAGAGAAACAATATCCTTGTTTTTGTATTCTATAGTGGCCTGCAATGCCTGAGTATAGGAAGGAGTTACATAGTATCCATCACTGTTTGATACGTTTATCTCAATATGATTCACTTCATCTGCCTGCGGAGTATCGTTAAGTATATTCTGGCTGATTCCGTATGAGGCCAGGCAGACTATAGCGCATACTGCGATATCGGCCAGGAAAAGCGGCGCGGCTTTGAGCATGCTTTTAAAGCTTTTGGTGGTTATTGCTTCATATACAAAATAGATAATTACCGATAAAACAATTAGTATTACTATCAGGCTTTCGTCACTGTTGGAGGTTATTAATACCGCAGCGGCCAGCAGGGTAGGCAGGGATATTAAAAGCCTGTAAATATGCTGCAAAGCTCTGTTGGGAGCGCTCTTTTCGGCGCTTTCACTCTTTCTGGCCCGAAAAGCCAAGGCTCCGAGCAGGATATATATAAGTCCAAGGACGCCGGTATATATATATCCGCCTGCAAAAGCGGGCAAAGTGGCTGCGTTTGAATTGCCTGACGCTATTGCACTGAAGAGAGGCGCAGTAACAAAATTATAGTTCTGGTTAAACAGCAGGCCGTCATTAAGCGCGCTGGCTATTATGGACTGATCGCGCACCATGATATTAATCAGGGTAAGTATTAAACGGGGCAGGAACATTATAATCAATGTAAGGCACAATCCGGGAAGCAGAGTGCCTGTGGCGCTGAGCGCTATGCAGGCGCAGCCCGTTATTATAAGGGCGACAACGGCGTTGTAAGCTGTTAAATAGCCTATATAAACAGCCGGACAGCTCAGACTGCATATAATAAGGCTCAGATAGCCTATAAGCACCATTGATATGATTGTTATGAGGCTCCAGCAGAAGGAGGCCAGACAGCCTGAAAAATACATGCACAGGCGTGTAGGGGGCAAACTGTGGTAAAAATCGCTGTCCCGGCGTTTATTGAGAAATTTGAATATGCCCGCAGTGTATATTATGGGAATAAAGTATATTACAAAATAGAGCACGGGAGTTACCTGGGATATCTGCACGGCCTCGTTTATATATCTGCCGTTTGTAATGTATTGTGCCAAAGTGGGTACGGCCGTAATTATGCATAATACTGCGGTTAGAATTATCCCCGTCAGTTTTATCTGCTTAAAGAAATCCCAGAAAAGATTTATACTGAAATATTTCTGTTTCATAATAAACTCCTTTTAGTTAATTAAGTGCGTCCTCAAAGGAATAGCCCAGCGCTTCCATCTCATAGATGAATACTTCTTCCAGGGTAAGGGGCAGGGCTTCTACCAGCAAAGGATTAAGAGCCTTTATCTGGGCGACGGCTCGTTCTTTATCTCCGCGCGCTATAATGCTGGCTATGCTGCCTTTTTTGACGAATGAAACGATGTTCATATCGCTAAACAGGCTTTGGTCATAAGGTTCGGAAAAAGCTACCTGCAATTTAAACAGGGAAGTGCGCAGATTTTCTATATCGCTTTCAAATATTATGCCTCCCTTGTGCAGCAGGGCCAGCTGGTCGCATGTATCCTCCAGTTCGCGCAGCGAATGACTGGTAATTACCGCGGTAGCTTTACGCTCGCAGACATCCGCATATATTACCTTTTTAACCAGGTTGCGCATTACCGGGTCCAATCCGTCAAAGGTTTCGTCAAAAAATATAAAATCCGGCTTAACGCTGAGAGCCAAAATAGTCGCCGCCTGGCGTTTCATGCCCTTTGAAAAAGTCTGCAGTTTAGCGTTGGGATCGAGATTAAAGGCGTGGGCGAGCTGCTCAAAGCGCTGGCCGTCAAAGCCGGGATAAACCGATTTATATAACGACGCCATTCTGTTCATATTGGACTGGGGCAGAAAGTATAATTCATCGGGCACAAAGACAAAACGGCGCTTGACTTCCGGGTTATCATATACCCGTTTGCCGTCTATGAGCACTTCGCCCTTGTCCGGGCGGTATATGCCTGTTATCAGACGCAGAAGGGTGGATTTTCCCGCGCCGTTTGACCCAACCAGTCCGTATATGCAGCCGTTTGGTATTGAGCAGCTGAGATTTTCCAGTGCGGTAAATTTATCAAAAGTTTTTGTTAAATTCTGTGCAGTTATCATAATTATACTTCCTTTCCTGATATATTGTATATTTGGTCTATCAGCATTTTTAGTTCCTTGCCGCATATGCCGGCCAGTTTTAATTCGGATACTATTTCTTTAAACTGATCCAGCTTTTCACGTTTGGAGCGCATTAAAATATCTTTTGCGTTCTCTGAGATAAAGCGTCCCGTGCCGGGAACGCTGTAGCATATCCCTTTAAGCTCCATTTCGGAATAGGCTTTTTGAAGCGTATTAGGATTCACAGACAGCTCCTGGGAAAGAGAGCGCACGGAGGGCAGCGGCGAATTTGGCCCTAAGACATTTGTAAGGATAAGCAGTTCCAGCTTCTGAATTACCTGTTCATATATAGGAACGCGGGACATCTTGTCTATTTCAAGCATGCCTTACCTCCTCTCTATGTGTATTAGTTGTATTAATACACTAAGTATATATTTTTTATATGCCGGTGTCAAGTCTTTTATTCATATTATTTAAATATATTTTGATTTCATGAGATATTTGTTATATAATAGATTTAAGGTTAAGATTTTTTCTGAGCAAAAGGCCGGACTGAGCCGCGTTGTACTCTGGCAGCTTGGAATAAATAACGCAATAGGCTTAATATAAGAAAAAAGCCTGTATTTTTATAAAAACTATGGTAATCGGATATGAAAATAACAAAGATTCAAAGGCAGAAAAATAATCCTCAGCGTTTCAATATATATGCGGACGGCGTTTTCTTTACGGGTATGGGCGAGGAAGAAATAGTGCGTCTGGGTTTAAAAGAGGGAGATATAATAGATAAATCTGTCCTGCTTTCAGGTATAAGGGAGGATGAATTTCTGCGTGCGCTAAATAAAGCGGGGGAATATATAGGCGGCGGACGCAAGACGCAAAAGCAAGCGGAAGATTATCTGGCAAAAAAGGGATTTGGCGAAGAGATAATTTTGCGGGTTATGGAAAGACTTAAGGAATACAGATATATAGACGATGACGAGTATGCTAGGGCTTATATCCAGCAAAATGCTGTTAAGGGCGGACAGGCTATCCGTTATTCTTTAATGCGCAGAGGAGTTTCAAAGGAAATTATTGATAAAACTCTGTCTGAACGGGATGAAAATGCTGAAATGGAGGGTGCGCTGAAGGCGGGAAGGGCCTATCTTAAAGGCAGAAGCTTTAAGGATGAGCGGGACGCACGCGCGAAGCTTTTTCAGGCGCTGGCGCGCCGGGGCTTTGATTATGATATTGTTAGCCAGGCGGCAGAAAGCCTGCTTGAGGAGGAGGGGGAATTTTGATAATAGGCACGGGAATAGATATTACCGATATAACCCGCATAGCCCTAATGCTGCGCAGGGATAATTTTTTAAAAAAGATATATACGCCCGAAGAGCAGGAATATTTAAAATCCAAAAAAATGAACGCTCAGAGCGCCGCTGGAATATTTGCCGTAAAGGAGGCCTGCTCTAAGGCTTTGGGCACTGGGGTAAGGAATATGGCCTGGACGGATATAGAAGTAATGCATGATTCTTTGGGCAAGCCGTATGCGCGTCTGCATAACAATGCGCAGGAGCTTTTTGAAAAACTGGGAGGAAAAAATATTCATATATCCATATCGCACGAACGTTTTTTCGCGGTTGCACAATGTATTTTGGAGGGGGAAGATAAATGAAAAATATCGTAAGCGCCAGACGTATGCGGGAACTGGAAAATTATAATTTTGAAACCCTGAAAAAGCCGTCAATGGAGATTATGCGCAGAGCAGGCACCCAGGCGGCGCAATACATTATCTCCCGATATAATCCCAGGAGCGCGCTGTGCGTCTGCGGAAGCGGCAATAACGGAGGAGACGGCTTTGTGTGCGCCCAGGAGCTTTCCAAGCTGGGCTGCGAAACAAAGGTGCTTTTTATAGGAGAAGAGGAGGAGCTTAAAGAGGACGCCCGATTTTTTTTTCAAAGAGCAAAGGCTTTATTAACAGACAGCCCCTGTTTAAGCGATGTAATAGTAGACGCCATATTCGGTATAGGGCTGAATAGGAACGTGAGCGGAGCGCAGCTGGAGGGAATTAAGCTTATTGACAGCTTAAAAGGGCAGGGAGCCAAAGTAGTAAGCATAGATATTCCGTCAGGCGTGCATGCGGACAGCGGACGGATTATGAAGCATGCGGTAACTGCTGATGATACCGTTACCTTTCTCTGCCCTAAATTAGGACATGTTTTAGCTGACGGATGTGTGCAGAGCGGAAATCTGGCAGTTGTCTCTGCAAATCTGGAATTTCCCGAAGGAATAGATGAGAGAGACAAATTTATTGAGTTAAGCGATTTAAAGGATTTTCTGCCCATGCGCAGCCGGGCGGGCCATAAAGGGAATTTCGGCAGCGTTGGAGTTGTGGGCGGAGCAAGGGGCATGGAAGGCGCGGCTGTATTGAGCGGGTTTGCCTCTTTAAAAGCGGGTGCAGGAAAAGTTACCCTTTTTGCGGCTGAACAGGACAGCTTTTACGACAGAAGACCGCTGGAACTGATGTGTTCATATTACGGAGAACTGGAAGAATGCCTTGAAGCGCTGGAAGGAATGGACGCAATGGTATTTGGTCCGGGGGCGGGCCGGAATCACGGCGAAAGGCTGGAAATGCTGCTCCGTGCGGAAACACCTGTGGTACTGGATGCGGACGCGCTTTATATTCTCGCTGAAATAGGGGAACGGGCAATGCTTCAGAGAAACGCGCCCGTTATAATAACCCCGCATCTAGGCGAGGGCGCTCGCCTTCTGGGCTGTTCTGCCTCCGAAGTGCGGGGCAGCCAGGCGGACTGCGCCGACGAATTGGCCAGCCGGTATAATTGCATTGTTGTTTTAAAGGGAGCCTCTACTGTTATTTCAGACGGAGAAAGCAGATATTTGTACGCGGGCTTAAATCACGGTATGGCTACAGCAGGGAGCGGCGACGTGCTTTCAGGAATAACGGCGGCATTCTTGGCTCAGGGCGACGCTTTGGAGGCAGCCATAGCCGGCGTTTTAGCGCATGGCGCCGCAGGCTGGCAGGCGGCGAAAAAAGTTTCCAAGCGTTCCATGACGGCAGGAGATATAATTAACGGCCTGGGTCCTGCTTTTTTAGAGGCTGAAGGTGAATAAGCTCACGATTAAATTAAATAAATAATATTATCTATTAAGTAAGCGTCAGTGTACAAGGGATAATGCGCTGCAGCCAGAAAATTTGCCCGTATTTTATGTTATCCGCAGTCGGTATGCTTTTCTGTGTTATCTTTGGCCGATGTGTGCGCCGCTGCCTAATATATAATTAACGGCGGCTCATTTGTGGTAAAATGATAAACCGGCAGAGGGAAGAAAAATGTGGCCGGGGCAGACTGCGCTGAAAGCAGTCTGCCTCAGTTTCTTGATTTCACGATAAATGAGAAGTTTTGATGTCATGGCGCAGAATGAAACTAACCCTAATGAATTGTTTCAAACATATTTCTAATGGAGTCCTGCTCGGTAATGGTTCTAATTACCCTTGCGGGGACACCTGCTGCAAACGAATTGGAGGGGATATCCCTTGTTACAACACTTCCTGCTCCAATAACACAGTTATCTCCTATTGTTACGCCTGGACACACAACCACATTAGCGCCAAACCAGCAATCATTTCCAATGGTTACAGGCTTGGCATAACACAAAAAGCGTTTTACACCATCGCTGCAAAGCATTCCTCTGCGTTCTTCAGCGATCATCGGATGCAGGGGAGTGACAATGGTTACATTTGGCCCGAAATTATTGTAATCTCCTATCGTTACTATGGCATCATCTTGCACGGTAAAATTGAAATTCATAAAGCAATGTGCGCCAATTTTTGTGTGGCAACCATAGTGAAAGTGAATAGGTCCAAGCATAAATGTGCCTTCGCCAATTTTCGATAACAGTTCTTTTAATACATGCTGCCTTTTTTCGTTGTCTTT
>ERZ827528.3273-NODE-3273-length-13470-cov-19.612300_pt1 | contig 13470 bp, 15 predicted proteins | sample MGYA00519768_ERZ827528 | MGnify/ENA primary metagenome ERZ827528 (study PRJEB31778, sample SAMEA3449343) | human gut metagenome | biome: human gut; feature: human-associated habitat; material: faeces | place: United Kingdom | collected 2010/2012 ...
ACATTTTTTGTAAGTCTCTTGTTTTCAATGGGTAAGAAAAAGTAATATGTCTTGCCGTGTGAAAAGTAAAACGCTTGGTGATTCCGGCCGCTTCGGCCCACGGCTTGAGATACTGGTTGATGTTTGAAGGCAAGCTGAACACATGGTCATCCGCCGCCTTGTCCTCACGCTCCGGCATCCACTTCAACGCCTCGTTGGAGAGTGGCAGGTAAATCGGTTCTTTGGTCTTCTGCATAGCCACCGCCAGACGGTATTGGCCGTTATCGACAAAGACATTCTTCCATTTCAGGCCGACAATATCGCTGATACGCAGTCCGCAGAAGCAGGAAAACAGATAGGCGTTTTTAACCCTCCCATCCTGTACCGGAGTGGCAATCAACGCCCGTACCTCTTCGATGGTCATATAGGACCGCACGCTCTCCGGCATTTTGGGCTTCTCCGATTTTTCCATTTCATTAAACGGATTTCTCAACAACCGTTTAGCCCGGACGGCAGTGTTCAGGGCACCGTTGAATATCTGATAATAGGTATTGCGTGTAGATGCTGCTATCGGCTTTCCTTTAGGGCGGAAGGTCGTCAGCATGTAGTCGATATAGCCTTGGCAAAAAGCGAGGTCAACCCGATCCAACAAAAACCTTTCCCCTGCATATTCTTTCAGGATATGGGTAACGGCCTTGATTTGACCGATGCCTTTCTTGTCGCGTTTCTCTTGGTACTCCAAATAGGTTTGCATCCAGTCCAGCAGATAAACCTTATCTGTATGGTTCACGATACCGGCTTCGCCGCTGGTCAGTTCGATAATGCGTTTCGACTTGATGGCATTCGCAGCGGCCATTGTTATTTCATTCTGCCGACGGGTATTGTTGTCCGTTCCCGGGATAAGATACAGCTTCAGGTACTCATATGTCCGCTTGCCATTGCGGTATATATCCAGATACAGACTTTTGCTGCCATCGGACAAATCCTTCATCCGAAGACGGATGGGCTCTTTTACTTTTTTAGGCTTCTTTATTCGTGGCATAATCGTATTCTTTCATTCGTTCTTTTTCGTATGCAAATGTACGAATTAAAACCGAAATCAAGAAACAAACAAGGAACAAAAATGTACCCAAAAAGAACTAATTAACAGAAAATAGCGAAAAAAACTGAAAGAAACGATTTCTTTATAAATGTCTGATATAAAGCCTATTTGCTTGTACTTATTTGGATTTTATTTTCATCTTTAATATGTCTGTTTGTTTATTGAAAATGATAAGCGAATATATCTTATAAGAAAGCAAAATGGAGGAGTTAGTTCTGCAAGAAATTTAGGACTTAAAAAAGCGCATGGTAATTATGTTTGTTTTATAGATTCAGATGATTATGTATCCTCTGATTATGTGAGAAAATTAGTTCAGGACGTTGAAAAAGTATCTTCTGAAACTTTAATATTCCATAATTATAATCTTGTGGGGCAAGATTTATATGATAATATATCCCGAGTGGGGTTTTTTGGTGATAATGAAGCTATAGAGATATTTTTCACTTTAGAATTATATAAGTTGTCTGGACCATATGCTAAATTGTATAATTTGGATATTATACGTAGACATAATTTGAGGTATCCAGATGATATAAGTTTAGGTGAAGATTTAATATTTACATTGTCTTATTTAAATGTTGTAGATAAAATTTATCTGCGAAATATCAGTAATTATCATATTGTTCGTCGAAATAATTCTTTGAACTTTTCATATTATCAATTTAATAATGAATACAAAATATATCAAGAAGTATCTAAATATTGCGATTCCTTATTGAATAAAACTCGGTTGTTGAATAAGGAAGTAGAAAAATGGAAATGTGTAGAACCCTTTTTTTTGAGGGTTATTCAATGTTTTTTCCGTAATAAGGGTAATATATCTTTGAGGGAAGGAATTGCATGTTTGAAAGTTATAAAGAAGAATGATTTTCTGTCGTTCTCTCTTTATTATAAGCCTTCTACTCTTTCAAAATTTATAATGAAATACTTGCTTGTGAATAGATTTTTCGGATTGTATATGTTATTAGGACGATTCAGATGATAAAAATTGTATCTTTTTCCGGTGGATTGGGAAACCAATTATTTCAGTATTTGCTCGTTGTATATTTGCGGGAATGTGGGCATCAAGTGTATGGTTATTATAATAGAAAATGGTTAATTGGACATAATGGATTGGAGGTGAATAATGTATTTGATATTTATTTGCCAAAAACTAATTTCATTGTAAATGCATTAGTGAAAGTGATTCGTGTTTTAAGATGTTTGGGTTTTAAAAAGTATGTGGCAACTGATACTTATGATAATCCAATTGCAATTTTTTATGATGGTTATTGGCAAGATCAAAAGTATTTTAATATTATAGATAGTAAGTTATCTTTTAAAAAGTTTGATTTGTCAGCAGAAAACAAATCAATTTTGTCGAAGATTAAATCAAATATATCTGTTGCTTTGCATATTAGGTGTGGTGACTACCTATCTTCCTCAAATGTAGAAATTTATGGTGGAGTGTGTACTAAAGAATATTATGAAAAAGCTTTGGAATTAGTCTGTAAAATAAAGAATGTTATGTTTTTTGTTTTTTCAGATGATATTGAGTATGCTAAATTATTATTGAATTTGCCTAATGCTATTTATGTGAATGCAAATGTTGGAAATAGTAGTTTTATTGATATGTATTTGATGGCTAATTGTAAGGTGAATGTGATAGCTAATAGCACATTTAGTTATTGGGCGGCACGTTTGAACCAAGATAATATCTTAACTATTTATCCTAAGAAATGGTATAACTCGAAATACGCTGTTCCTGATATTTTTCCTTCTGAATGGGTTGGTGTATGAAAACATATAAATTGAACGATCTTAATAATCCATTAATTTCAGTATTAATGCCAGCATATAATGCTGAAAAGTATATAAAAGAGGCGATTGAAAGTATCTTAAATCAGACTTTTTCAAATTTTGAATTTATAATTATAGATGACGGTAGTATTGATGCAACCGAAGAAATTATAAAATCATTTAAAGATAGTCGTATAGTATATATTAAGAATGAAAAAAATTTAGGTTTAATAAAGACACTAAATAAAGGTATATCAATAGCTCGTGGTGAATTTATAGCACGTATGGACTCTGATGATATATCTATGCCTCAGAGATTTGAATTGCAATTAGATGTTTTTAAAAAATATAAAGGGGTTGATATTGTAAACGTAGCATTAAAAAAAATGTCAGAAGATGGAACTAAGCTTTCAAAATATCGACATAATATTTATCCAGGCTTTGAAGCTATTCATTATTTAATAAATATAGATACATTTATTGTCCATCCTGGTGTGCTTGTTAAAGCCTGTTTGTTGAAGAAATATAGATATAGAGATTGTGAAGAATGTATTTATGTTGAAGATACTGATTTGTGGATGAGAATGATTAATGATGGATGTATATGTTATACAATAAAAACTCCTTTATTATTGTATAGAAGTGCTAATTTAGCTGGAATATCTAATACTCATTCAAAGATACAAAGGCAAAGAACTATTGACTTACATTCAACTTGTTTATCTAAAAATGTACATTTTCATTTTTCACCTATTGTGCTTAGTCTTTTACATGGAGATAAAGATTTTATCACACTGAAAAATTTGTATAATACAAATAAAGAATTAATAAGATTCTGTAGATATTTAAGACTAAAGAATAATTTGTCAAAAGATGCTGTTAGGGATATAAATAGTTGGGCTTTAAGAAAAAAAATAGTTCTCATGTATTATTTTTTGCAAAATTTTCTTGTGAAAATATTTATATGGCTATCAAGGGTAAACATTTTCATAAATGATGGGATTAGAAAAAATGAAAAGACTTCTTAATATGTATTCAGCGATAGATAGAACATACTATAAGCAGATAAAACTGTTACGTGTAGGGTATGTGTGATTAAAAATAAGGTTTTCATGTATTTGTTCTCATAAAAACTGTAAATAGAACAATGTAAACTTTGAAAAGTACATGGAATATATTTTTACCTGATTGGCCGAAGGTAAAAAGCTGATATCTTTTTTCAATGATTATGTTTCTCATTTTTAAAGGTAGTGAAAAGTTATTTGCCCGATAGGATAAAAATAAATTAGCTTTGTTCTCAAATTCTACTATGAATGAACTTTATTACTATTCAATAGTAATTCTTGCAGGAAGTGAAAAAAAAGAAAGATGAAAACTAAAATTATCATTGTGTCACCTTCACTTGATCCAAAACAAAATGTAAGTGGAATATCTTCTGTTACTCAATTTATAATCTCAAATAATCCGGATTGCCATTATATTCATTTTGAACTTGGTAGAAAAGATAATGAAAGTGGAGGATTATCAAGAGTAAAAGTCATAATGAAGTCTCTTATTTTATGGAACAGAATATTGAATAGTTATCCAGAGGCTCTTGTCCATTATAATTTTCCTTTATCTAAAATGTCAATATTGCGTGATCCTCTTTTCATGATGATTGCACGGTGGAAAAGAAGGAAAATGGTTATTCATTTGCATGGAGGGATTTTTTTGACCACACCCCATATTCCAAAATATTTAAAGTGTATTTTACAATCTGTTTTTTCTTTCTCTTTTCCATGTATTGTTTTAAGTTATTTGGAGAAAAAACTTGTCGTAGAGAGATTTCATTGTAAGAATGTTTATGTACTACCGAACTGTGTAGATTTGAATCATGCCAAAGATTTCCATCGGGAATATTTGGATAATAAAAACGTTTTAACTTTAGGGTATTTAGGAAGAATTGCTGAAACAAAGGGAATAGAATATTTGCTAGAAGCTTGTGTGGAATTGAAACGGCGCAATATTCCATTTGTTTTAAGGATGGCTGGAAAAGAAGAAATAGAAGGACAATATTTATCCCGGTTTCAAACAGAATTAGGCAACTCTTTTATTTATGAAGGAGTGGTTTTTGGCCAGTCCAAAAATATTTTTCTTCAGAAAATTAATGTATTTATGCTTCCATCTTTTTTCGAGGGATTACCTATGTCATTGCTTGAAAGTATGAGTTATGGTGTAGTCCCAGTTACTACTAATGTCGGTTCTATTGGGGAAATAGTGAAAGATGGGTATAATGGACTTATAATCGAAAAACAAGATACTATGTCTATAGTTGAACAATGTGTAAAGTTAGTATACAATAAAGAACTGATGAATTCATTGTCTCAAAAAGCGAGGTGTACAATATTTGATCGATTTCATATTGATGGATATATTGATTCTTTAAATTCCATATACGCATCTTGCCTTATAGAGTAAGTATGTATTTATTATAAAATTGACTATGTTGAGACTAAAATCTTTGATGATTTTGGATAGCAGAAAGGCTATGTCATTGTTCCCCAATGGAAAGTTGTTGATCAACACCATCAACGCCCATTCCTACAACACCGCCCAGAAAGACAAGCTCTTTGCCGAAGCTTTGCAGCAGGGAGATGTGTTAATCCCCGACGGAGCAAGTATTGTCAAGGCGTGTCGTTGGCTGAATGCAAGATCCAAACCTACAGAGCGTATTGCCGGCTGGAATCTGTTCGAGTTCGAGATGAACAAGCTGAATACTATCGGAGGAAAATGTTTTTTCATGGGCAGCAGTGAAAAAGTATTGGCATTGATAAAACAGCGTGTGAAAGTGGATTATCCCAACATCGAAGTGGAAACCTATTCGCCACCCTATAAGCCGGAGTTTTCGGAAGAGGACAATCGGGCGATAGTCGAAGCTATCAACAAGGCAAATCCTGATTTGCTTTGGATAGGGATGACTGCCCCCAAGCAGGAGAAATGGGCGTACACGCATTGGCATGAATTGAAAATCCATTGCCATTGCGGAACGATAGGTGCTGTTTTCGATTTCTATGCCGGAACGGTAAAGCGTGCTCCCGCCTGGTGGCAAAGGCATTCTCTAGAATGGTGTTACCGGTTATTGAAAGAACCCCGCCGGATGTGGAAACGTTACATTATCGGCAATCTGTTGTTCATGTGGAATATATGTAAGGAGTAGCTTGATGAAAAGAATCTTATTGCTCGTTTTTTGGTGTAGTGTTTCCTTATGGGCTGATGCCCAGGCATTGCTGGGAACTACCGGACTGCTTCATGCTCCCACGGCTGATATGCAGCGTGATAAAACTTTTCTGTTTGGTGGAAACTATTTGAATACTCATCCGTTATCCACCCATTTTCGTAGCAGTGAAGTGGGGTATACCTTCAATTATTACATTAATATTACTATTTTCCCTTGGCTGGAGGTGTCGTATATCTGTACATTGGTACATGCGGATCATGGCTCTACTTATTTCCCGGAACAGTCTTGGGGAAAATTTACGAATCAGGACCGGGCTTTCAGTGCGCGTCTGCGCCTTTGGAAAGAAGGGTGGTGGAAGGAGTGGACACCGCAAATAGTCCTTGGTCTGGACGATCCCACCTCTCATGCCGATCATGGCGGTGGTGAACTGGTGTCCGGTAATACAAGCGGTTCCAATAATTACGCAACACGTTATTATCTGGCTGTAACCAAACATTTGGATGTTCAGAATATAGGTGAATGGGGTATTCATGCCGCATTTGTATATGGTAATGCCAAAGGTATAGAGCATTATAAACGTCCTTCATTCGGCACAAACTTCCGTTTTCAGTTACTCGGTGACCAGCCTTTGATTAAAGTTGTAAATAATCTTAACCTGATGGCCGAATATGACGCCCGCACAGTGAACATCGGGGCGCACTACCAGCTTTGGAAAGACCACATCAATCTGATTGCCGAACTGAACAACGGGAAATACTTCTCTGGTGGCATTTATTTCAAAATCCATCTGAAATGATAAAAAGATTATCCGATTAGGATCTCCGGAATAGATTTTACTCTACAACATTTTGAACATCGGATGTAAGGGAGATATTGTTGCAAGATTTATCGAGTCATATTTCATAGGCGTTAATCAATGAGAAACATTTTGGATATTATCATTATAAATTCTATATTCGCATAGAATTTATAACCGATATAATTATGGAAACTACAGTATTCAACCCCATACAGAGGCATTTGTTGGAAATGTTTTCTTACGATAAATCTCAGGAAGGTCTGGAAGAATTGAAAGAGGTGCTCTTTCAATATTATTCCAAACGGATGAATACAAAGTTGGATGAACTTTGGGATAAGGGAATTCTTGACCAGAAAAAGCTGGATGAAATAGCTGAAATGGATATCCATTCATTAAAATAACGTCAATGGCTAGCTGGTTCTTGGTACGAATTGTCTTATTCAAAGCATTCCTCAAAGGAGTCGTTACCATGTCTTGTGGCAATCCTTTGTGGACGGAAAGAACAAGCTCTGTGTATCCAATGAAATATTGGAGGAATATATAGAAATTCTGCAAAGACTTACCGACAATGAAACGGCGGAATATGTGGTGAAAACCATATTGAACAGTCCGTTTGTTGAATTGATAACTCCATTCTATCACTTTAATCTGATTATAGTCGATCCTGATGACAATAAGTTTGTGGATTGTGCCATTTCGGCCAATGCGCACTACATTGTTACCAACGACCATCATTATGATGTGCTGAAAGATATAGATTTTCCTAAAGTGAATATTGTAAATATTCAACAATTCTGTATTTATCTGTCACAAGAAAAATAATTTTTTCAGAAAAAAGGAGGATTTATAGTTAGAAATATAAGTATAACAGATATGTATATGAGTGTATTGTCTTCACTCAGTGTAGATGAAAAGCTGGATTTAATTGCAAAACTGACAAATTCCATCAGAAATACGTATACAAAGGAACAGGATATTGAAACAGAAGATCCTTTTGCTTGTTACGAAGGCGATTGGGGCGGAAATATGTCGGCTGAGGAATATGCAGATGATTTACGTAAATCACGTACCTTTACACGTACGGTAGATACTTGGTAAATATGGATTTTCCAGCCATTTCTTGCCCGACTTGGCATAAAGCCATATAAGGAATGCTCCTGCCACTTTTAGCAACAATTGTAAAAGTCACACCATCTAACTGTGTCATAGATTACAGATTCTTTATCCACTTCTTCCCTGACGGTGTTTCGGTGTAAATCCAAAAAGCCGTTACCGGTATCGCTATTATTATTAGTCCTATCAATGCAACCATAATTATTATCTCTTTAAAATATTATTTCCAATCTTTGCAAATTCAAAAGCCACTAGTACTCCTACAACAACAAGTGCAATCATCAAATAGTTTGTATATAATTCATTCTGGAATAATGTAACCAGCAATCCTACGACCAGCACAGTATAAGTGACTTTACAAAGATCAAAGAAAAGACTGGCAAGTTTTTCACGCCTTACCTTATCTTTCTCTTTAACCTCTTTCTTCACTTCCTGTTGTTCACTCCAATTTCCCATAGCTTATATTCCATTAGCCTTTCCGCTTTACCGAAACCGGTAAAATTGGATGCCGGACTTTACGGAAAAGGTGATGCGGCAAAGTTACCGATAAGGGGGAGAACTTCCAAACATTTCGGTATTAAAATAACCTGTTGGCAGAATTAAATATGTGCTAATTTAATTCTGCCAACAGATATGTATATGAGTGTATTGTCTTCACTGAGTGTAGATGAAAAGCTGGATTTAATTGCAAAACTGACAAATTCCATCAGAAATACGTATACAAAGGAACAGGATATTGAAACAGAAGATCCTTTTGCTTGTTACGAAGGCGATTGGGGCGGAAATATGTCAGCTGAGGAATATGCAGATGATTTACGTAAGCCCTAATTTGAGGGTTTACCTTTCTTATATCCAACTGTCGCAAAGATAATAAAACAGCTATTCCGGGTGCAAAAACCGCCATAGAGGCAGTCTCCATACAGAGGCGCTCTATGGCGGTTTCCCGTTTCCCCACGTTTACCGGGGAAAATTCCCGTTTCCGGGAAGCCGGGAGGTTACTCTTCCATTTTGAGCTTGCCCAGTTCTTTCAGGATGTGCTCCATGGCTTCTTTGTAAACCTCCGGTTTCTCCTTTTCCATCCATTTCATCAGTTTGAAGTAAGAATTTGGAGTCACAATCTTTCCGTCTCGAATTTTGGTGGCGGTGGACCGGCCTATCGCACCTTTGTCTTCCAAGTTGTTGGGGTTTAAATCGCTTCTTCGCACGGCATTACCGATGCAAGTGCTGATGATCTCAAATTTTTTTCATGTTACTAAAAATTAAATTATTAAATAATGATTTGTAAACAGCATAAACATAGCTACTTACAAAATGTCTCGGCAAAGATAGGAAATGTTTATTAACAATTGCTTGTTTTTGTGAGCAACGCCCTATTTATATTTTGCGTTCCTTTGCGTTATATTTATACTAACACACAAAAGAAATGGATTATACAGAGCAGTTTATCCGGCTGAATTGCAGCTTGATGTCGGATTACAAAATGATGAAGCTGAATGCCGACATGAAATGCATGGGGCTGGGGTTGTATCTTGAAACGATATTGTTTCTGCGAAAACAGCAGGAATACAAACATGATTTTAACGAACTGGATTTGCTGGCCGATCAGTGGGGAGCTACCGTGGAAAATCTGCAACATCTTATTAAGGACTTCGATTTGTTTCTCATTACAGAGGACGGGTATTTCCGATGTCTGTATCTGGACGAGGTGATGGGATATCAGAGCAAACTTTCCGAGCAACGTGCCGCTGCCGGCAGTAAGGGAGGGAGAAGCAGTAAGAAAAGTACGGTGAAAGCATCTGCAAAAGCAACTGCGTCTACAGCGTCTGCAATAGGGAGGGGCAGAATCAACGAAGGGAAAAACGGTGATACGTCCTGCATGGATCGTAACGGGGAAATCTACACGAAAAGTAATGATGCGCCCTGCGTGTATGATAACGGGGAAGCCTACCTGAAAAGCGGTGATACACCTTGCATGGATAATAACGGGGAAATCTACCTGAAAAGCGGTGATACATCTTGCATGGATAATAACGGGGAAGCCTACATGAAAAGCGGTGATGCGTTCTGCGTGGATAATAACGGGGAAGCCTACATGAAAAGTGATGGTGTACCTTGCATGGATAATAACAAGGAAGTCTACCTGAAAAGCAGTGGTGTACCCAGTATGGACAGCAAGGAGAGAATTTATATGGAAAGCAGGAATGTAGATAGTAACAAGACTGTCTGCATGGAGAACAGCAAGCCAATCCATTCGGATTATAATAAGGAAATCTACAAGGAAAACAGCACGGAAAGCAACGTGAAAAGTAGTGCGGAAAGTATGAAAAATACGACTGCAAAAAATACAAATGAAAATTCAGTCAAAAATGTGATTCAAAGTGTTGATAATGAGTGCTATGGAAAGAATTTGCAAGCAAGCTTTAAGCAAAGCTTTATAAGAGAAGAAAAGAATAGAGGAGAGAAGAAAAACAACAATAACAAAGAAAAAGAAATAATTGCTGTTGCTGCTGTTGATAAACTTCCCCGATTTTCCGAATTGTCCGAAACGATACCCCGATGGGAACAATGCATCAATGAAGCTTTCATTACTCAGAGTTGGCTGGAGGCTGTGGGGATGATGTCAGGTTTGAAAGAACTCTTTTTGAACAATCTTTCTTTTATTCGTGATCTGTTCAAGAAACATGTCGTGGCACAAGGAAACACAGGAGGAATCACTTCCGTGTCCGAAGCCGAAGCTTATTTCGCCAACTACATCCGCCGAGAAAGGCCCACCCGTCTTTTTCTGGAAGAAAAGCTGAAAGAAAGGAGCCGGATGCAGAATGAATCGACATCGCTCTCGCCCTACGAAACGTACAATCCGCTGACCGGCGAACGTTCGTATTGCGGAGTTCCTCTTCCTGCCGATGCACCCCCGCGCCCCAACGGACGTGCCACCTGGGATAACCTGAAACAGAGCTGGATATGACGCGCGAAGAACATGCAGATTATGTGCGGTGGCTGAAAAGCCTGCCGCGCAGAAAGGACCATTTCCGTATGCCTTGTCCCGAATGTTCCGCAACGCGAAGCAATCCCAAAGATCCTTCGTTCAGTGTGCATATCACCCGTGAAGGGGGATGGGCGAAATGCTTTCATTGTGATTTCGCCATAGCGTGGAACGAGGACGAGATGTGGAAAAGAGAACAGAAACAACAAGACCGGGAACGGCAGAAACAGCAGAAGGATGCACCGCAGCACCGTAACACGTCGCAGCACCACGATGCAGCATCGCAGCACCATAACACGTCGCAGCACCACGATACAGCACCGCAGCACCATAACACGGCACAGCACCACGATGCAGCATCGCAGCACCATAACAGGTCGCAACGCAAGCCGCACATCCCCCTGCAACCGCCTGTACATTACGTATGCCCGGTAATTAATAAAAACAAACAAATTATGAATGGAGAAATGATGGAATACATGGTCGACAGACGAGGTATTCCGATGGACGTCCTGACAAGGATGAAGATAGAGGAACGCTTGGAATTCCTGCCGCAGACCGGCAAGGAAGAAGCCTGCATCTGCTTCCCTTACCTGGAGGACGGAGTAATGAAAAACATGAAATTCCGGGATGCCGCGAAGCATTTCAAGATGGTGAAAGGAGCCGAGCTGATTCCTTGGAACATAGACGCCATAAAAGGGAAGGAAAAGTGCTACATCACCGAAGGCGAGATAGATGCCCTCAGCCTGATAGCCGCAGGACTGGAAGAGGTGGTGTCCGTACCCAACGGAGCCGGAGGCGCGAACCTTCAGTGGCTGGACCGCTTCGTGGAGTCGCACTTCGATGACAAGACGGAAATCATCCTGGCCATGGATACCGACAGGCGCGGAGTGGAGTTGCGCGACGAACTGGTGCGCCGCCTGGGCGTGGACCGCTGCAAGGTGGTGGCCTGGGGGGAAGGCTGCAAGGATGCCAACGAGTATCTGTTGAAGTACGATCTTCCGAGGCTCCGCCAGCAGGTGGAGCAGGCGGCGGAAATCCCGTTGGAAGGAGTCTTCTGCCCCATGGACGAATGGGATACGCTGATGGATATTTATTACAACGGAATGCCGGAAGGAGCCGATACGGGACTGGAGAATCTGGACCGTCTGATTAAGTTCGAGCGTGGTTTTGTGCTCACGGTTACAGGCGTTCCCGGCAGCGGAAAAAGCGAGTTTGTGGACGAAATTGCCATGCGCCTGCTCCTGCGCCACGATTGGAAGGTGGGCTATTTCAGCCCGGAGAATACCCCGCTGGCCTATCACTACCGCAAGCTGATACGCCGCGTGGTGGGCAAGCGTTTCGAACACAAGGGGATGCCGTTGCCGGAAGCCGGACAGGCCATCCGTTACCTGGCACAGAGTGTCTTCTCCATTATGCCGAAAGAGGACTTCTCGGTAGAGAGCGTGCTTCGCATTGCCGCCCAACTGGTGAGCCGGAAAGGAGTGAAGGTGCTGGTGGTGGACCCCTTCAACCGCTTCGAGCATCAGATTCCCGACTGGGAAACGGAAACGCAGTACATCAGCCGCATCTTCGACGAGTTCTCCAATTTTGCCGTGAAGCACAAGGTGTTGCTCATTTTGGTGGCGCACCCCACCAAGTTGCGCCGCGAACCGGGAAGCAAACGCTGGCCTGTGCCCACGCTGTATGATATCAACGGCTCGGCGGCCTTTTTCAACAAGACGGATTATGGAATGGTGGTAGACCGTAACGATGAACTGGGGCAGGTGCTGGTGCGTGTGGCCAAGGTACGTTTCGACCATCTGGGCGGACCGGGAGATGCTTTTTTCGCCTTCAGCACTTACAACGGACGCTACACGCCTACCGAGGAGAGGACCTTGGATCATAATCCGCCCGAACCGAAGTGGGAGCATACCAATTTCCTGACAGAGAAGCTGAAGCCCGAACAGCAGGGCCTGGGGTTTAATGAGGGGGAATGAAGTAGTTGAATGTTGCTGTTCCTGAATAACTTGGGGATAGGAGAAGGGAGATGTCAAAACAAAAAGGACAGCCCCGAAAAGTTACAGATAGTAAGTATAACACGTAAAAGGATCGTATCAAGCTCTGTATGGAGTAATGATACGACCCTTTCTTTAGTCTTTTAGGATGCTCAAATTTCAGATTGTAAGTTCATGTTTTCAAAATCTGAGTTTTGACACTCGCCTTTTAGGCTTTTAGTTACAGTCTGTAACTTCTCGGAGTAGTTATTTTATTTTGACATACCCCCTTTAAAAGTTGCTTACAAGTAGATCATGTTGCCGGCAGGCTTTACTGATTACTGGTCATTCCTCAGTGATCACTGGTCATTCCTCATTAACCGCTAGCCATTAAAATCCTCTCCACCGTTCCCGTTTTATCTCCTCGCACTGCCGTCGCTGCCATGCGGGCATTATTTTCTCCAGCTCTTTCAGTTTCCATCCCTTCATAAAGCGTATCTCGTCCTTTTCCTGCTCCGTGCA
>ERZ827528.3285-NODE-3285-length-13433-cov-3.154806_pt1 | contig 13433 bp, 10 predicted proteins | sample MGYA00519768_ERZ827528 | MGnify/ENA primary metagenome ERZ827528 (study PRJEB31778, sample SAMEA3449343) | human gut metagenome | biome: human gut; feature: human-associated habitat; material: faeces | place: United Kingdom | collected 2010/2012 ...
TCACATCTCTCTCCGGGATACTGGTATTCTTATCCCCGTCTTGCGGTTACCTGATGTGGCTTGTGATGATTGTTCCAACCGTACGCAAAATAAATTTTCTCAGATCTGCTTCAGACATGTTGCCCACATCTATTCTGTCGCCGCTCATTTTTTCAAATTGAACCTCCCCACTGATCGAAATCACAAGGTTTATATCATGCTCACTATTATCAATCAAAAACTCATAGCCCCCTTCTTCCCCTGCTGCTTTTCCTGTCAGTTCCAGTATGGAATGCTCACCCTCCAAATCCTCTGCGAGCAATTCCAGATTCTGCATTCTGTATTCTCCTCCCTTGAACAGCATGTGGAATGCCGTATCAGAATTTTCCGCCTCCGCAACAACCGCTGCCAGTTTATTCTGATACACGTAGACTTTTACATTGATATCCCCCATACTGCATGCTCTATCTCTGAGCTGCGAAAAGTCATCCCCCAGCTTCAGCTTCAATGCATCTGCTGCTCCACCATAATACGCATCGTATACCTCCTTCACTCCATCCATTACCTGCAGAAGTTCATCCTCTGTAACGGTAAATTCATACCCGTTACATTTTCTGACGCTGCCGTCCACTATGAATTCTTCTTTTTCTGCTTTTTTTATATCGAGCGTCTTGTACTCATCGTATATTACGGACAGGATCTCCTGCGCCGCTCTGTTTTGTTCTTCTTTCGAGGTAAGTTCACGAAGTGCCGCATCGATCGATGCAACCCCATCCGCTCCCAGAAGATCCACTATGTAGCCGTCTTTCTCTTCTTTGTAATTGTATACCAGCAGATTATCTGTAAGCATCGGGATGCTTGCGCAGAGCTGCTCATCATCCAGGTTTGCCAGAAAATCCAGATTCTCCCTACCGAAAAGTGAAATCGTTCCCCCTGCCTGCAGCTGTGTATCTTTGCATTTAAACGTTCCATCAAAGTCTTTTCCCCTGACAGCCCCTTTTACACCAATCGTATATTTTCCGGATGCTACAATATCTGCAACATTCCTATTCTCAACAACCGTGGGCAGATCTTTTATGGTATTTCTTGCTACAAGCAGAATCCTGTTACTTCTGCTCAAAAATGCCCCGCTGCAAATTCCAATGATCAAAATAATTGCCACCACAGCCACCGCGCCGATCGTCCATATGATTTTTTTCGGCACCTTCCTGCCAGACTTTCCATTTGTTTTGGTCATTTCCCCCATCGTCACGTCAAGTTTTTCGCTCATATGTTTCCACCTTTCTAACTTTCCATGAAACTCATTTGCTTTATGAGATTATCATGTCTCCCGGCTTCTTTCAAGGCATATGCCCAAAAAGGCACCTGAAACACACTGTTTCAAATGCCTTTTTCCAGTTCTGTTCTACTGTTCCATCTGTCTGCCCAGAAAGCCTGCCGCCGCCGCGACAAGTTTGCTCTCTGTCTCTCCCATTTTCTCCCGTTCTTCCCGTGAGCAGAGGATCACTGCGCCAATGGCGTCCCCCTCACAGATAATCGTGCTGATTGCCTGCTGTCTGTACTCGCCGGCATCGTCCGCCGTCAGTTTTACAAATGCCTTTTCGTCGTCAGAAGCTACCAGACTTTTCCGCTCACCGATGATCTCCTCCAACTGTCCGCTGATGGGCTTGCCCTCAAAATCTCTCTTGCCACTGCCGGACGCCGCGACCACATGATCCCCGTCCGTGATCAGCACCAGATATCCCGTCGTGTGCGCCAGACTCTCGGCGTATTCCCCGGCAAACTGGCTCAATTCTCCGATGGGCGAATATTTTTTTAAAATAATCTCTCCCTCACGGTCGGTAAATATCTCAAGCGGATCTCCCTCACGTATGCGAAGCGTTCTGCGGATTTCTTTGGGCACCACAATTCTGCCCAGATCATCTATTCTACGCACGATTCCCGTTGCTTTCATAAATTTTCCTCCAATGCTTTATTTTCGCAAGAGCGCTTTGTCTGTTTCCATCTCTGTAGATAAAGCCTCTCTTATTTGCTATATATTAGCTTGGGAGTTAGTATATGGGAAAACTGAAAAATTTATTCGGGAAACTGTCCGCTACCCATTGCATTATTTCAAACATGATACTGCTGTTTTTATCAATTTATCTTTCATTCCTGTCGATCTGCAGATTTTTATAATATTGCATTGGAGTAACACCATACTCTTTCTTAAATGCCCTGAAAAAATGATTGTATCCGCCAAATCCTCCAAGTTCATAAACCTCACGAATACTTTTTCCCTGCTCTATATAGTGTCTGCACAGATCCAGTCTGCTCTTTACAATATATGAATGTGGCGTTTCGCCTGTCATCTTCTTGAATTCTCTCACAATATGATAGCGGCTTACATAAAACTCGTTTTCCAGGCGCTCCAATGATATATCTTCTGTCAGGTGTTCTCTTATATATATGAAAATATCATCCATTACAACATGCTTTTTCTTATTTAATTTTAGCTGTACGTCCTCCTTGACAGACGACCGCAACGCAAGTACCAGAAGCATTGTCAGCAGGCTTTTCTCATACAATGTGTGTGCAAATTTAGGAGATTCCTTAAGCATTGAATACAGCTTTTTGGAAATATTCTTTATAAGCATGGCAGATTCACTCTCAGAATGAACTGTCTTAACCTGAAAGGGAACGATATCAAATGCCTCGTCAAGTCTTGTATTTTCATCTGATAAGCTCTGCAATAACTCTGTTCCCACATAGAGCACATATAGTTCTAACGGATATTTGTTTTTTCGATATTCAATCTTCACTTTATTGCCAGGCTTAATAAATATTAAGTCCTCCATGGTACAGACCGCCTTTTCATTTTCCTGACGTAAATATCCCATACCACCTGTCACAAAAATAATTGTATGGTTTTTCTTCTGTCCAAAACTGCGCTGTCCGCTATCTTCTATTTTTATATATTCCATCTCATAACTCTGTTTTTTCATATGTTAATTTTGCACATTCCAGCATCCATATTTTTGTTCATTTTGTCAATTTATACAATACATCAATTTTCCATAGTTTGCAAGCAATTTTTGTATATGTTTATCTCTCTAATCCCCATATAATGAACATGTAGCTACCAAAACAACACAAAAATGAGAGGTATTATTATGAAAGAAACAAGACCATTTTCCATGAAGGACAAAATCGGTTACACTCTTGGCGATTTGGGATGTTGCTGTACTGAGCAGTTCCGTGCCATGTATCTTGCTATTTTTTATACACTGGTATTAAAAGTTAATCCAGTACACGTAGGAATCCTTATGCTTATCACAAAGCTTTGGGATGCCATAAACGATCCATTAATCGGTGCACTTGTTGACAGTCACCAGAACAAGGGCAAGGGTAAATTCATTCCGTGGATTAAATTCTTTGCTTTCCCAACCGCAGTCCTTTGTATCTTAGGCTTCGTCAACGTAAGTAATTTTGCTTATGGTGCCCGTCTTGCTTACATGTTCATCACATATGTTGTATATGAAATTATGTACACATGTGTAAGCGTACCATTTGGAAGTCTTTCAAGTGTTATGACAGATGATGTAAACCAACGGACCGACCTTTCACGCTTCAGAAGTCTTGGCGGCACAATCTTTATGACCGTCATCGTTATTGCCGGTCCATTATTCTTATACAAAGACAACCAGCCTGTACCAAGCCACTTCCTTATTATGGCAGCCATCTGTGCTGTTATCGGTTTCATCTGCCTTATGTTTACATCACACTGGTGCAAGGAGCGTATTATCACCGAGCCAGTTGCCAAAGAAAAAGAGAAGCTTAACTATTTAGACGTGCTGAAAGCCATCTCCAAAAACAAAGCTTTACTTGGTGTTATGTTATCCAGCTTTATTGGTATCGTTGGTGCCGGTATGGTAAACGGCTTAAATACCTACTTATTCCGTGACTATTTCGGAAATGTCGCCATTATGGCAGTTTCAGGCATGTTAAGCGTTATCTGGTCGCTTATCGCATTCATTGGGACAAAATTTGTTGCAAAGAAATTTGGAAAGAAAGAATGGATTATGTATAGTGCAACTTTCTCAGTTGTTGTTTATGCTATTTTATTCTTTTTCCCTCTTGAGAACCCAATGCTCTTTATTATTATCAACGGAATCTGTTATCTTGGTGTCAGCGGTTTCCAGGTATTAGTCTGGGCCCTTGTAAATGACGCAATTGACTATCAGGAACTTCAGACCGGAAAACGTAACGAAGGTATCGTGTACTCTGCATATACATTTTTCCGTAAGCTTGCTAATGCCGTATCCGGAAGTATGAGCAGCTTTGCACTTGCAATCGCAGGCTTTAACGTAAATGAGGCCGTTCAGAGCGAAGCATTCTCCGGACGTCTCTGGAAAACATATACCGGATTATATGTAGCCGGGTACTTATTAGCTGTACTTGTATTAAAGTTTGTATACCCTCTTACAAAAGAGAAAACAGCTGAAATGTTACAGAATTTATCAGACAAACGAAATGCTGCAAACGCAGAATAACTTCAGAAACCGAGGTATCTTGCATTGACAAAACAAGTTGAAATAACAAACCGCTCAGGTCATGTCTTACGCGGAATTGTAAATATTCCAGATGAAGGCTCGCGCTTCCCCGCCATCATTAACGTACACGGATTTACCGGAAATAAAAGCGGATACAAAAATATCTATACCCACACAGCCAGATTTCTGGCTGAAAACGGATTTGCCAGCGTCCGCTTTGATTTATACGGAAATGGCGAAAGCGACGGTGAGTTCGAGGACATGACATTCACCGGTATCTTACATGATATCGAAGATATTATAAACTGGACAAAACAGCAGGATTTTGCCAATCCTGATAAAATTATTTTATCAGGCCAGAGCATGGGCGGCTATGCAGCTGCCACTGCTGCGCCTATCGTTAATCCACATGCTCTCATACTCATGTGCCCGGGAGCCGGCATGTGGTTTGGATGTAAAGACCGCGCCGAGGCAATGGAAGCACAGGGAATCACAAAAGCAGATATAGAAGGGCTTTGCTTCCCTACTTCTTTTAACCATGATTTATATCAGTATGAACCGTTTTCATCCGCAGCGGGATATACAGGTGCTGTTCTTCTTATCAGAGGAACGGCAGACGATCTGGTAGATGATGCTACCTGTCATCGATATGAAGCACTCTATAATGGCAAATGCAGTTACAAAACAATTGAAGGCGCAAATCACAACTTTGCAAGCGGTTCTGCAAGAGCTGAATTAGACAGGCTCATATTAGAGTTTTTAACACCATTGAAATAAGATAATCACTTTGAAAGGATGTGTGCACAATGAAATTATTAGAGCCCATTAAAGTTGGAAACATTGAATTTAAAAACCGTATTATGTTTCCCCCACTTACAACAGGATACGAAGAAAAAGATGGATCTATCGGCGAACAGAGTTTTCGTTTCTATGAGCGCCTTGCAAAAGGTGGTGTTGGATACATTGTCATTGGAGACGTTGCTCCTCTTTCAACATTCTCTCCTACACCAAAACTTTACTCTCCTCAACAGGCAGAAGGCTTCCAGCGGCTTGCCGATGCATGTCATAAATACGGTGCAAAGCTTGGAATCCAGCTGTTCCATCCAGACTATAACGTCGCAGCTTTAAACGAAATGTTTCACCAGGGAAAAATGCAGGAGGCAAGAGCCAAACTTCACCATGATATGCAGCACTTTGTAAATGAAGTAACTGCGGAAGAACTGGATGAAATTATTAAGCACATGGAAAATTGTGCTGTTTTAGCCCACAAAGCAGGCGTTGACTGTATCGAAGTACATGGAGACCGCCTTGTCGGATCGCTCTGCTCTCCTATTTTAAATCACAGAACAGATGAATATGGCGGAGACCTTGCAAACCGTACACGTTTCGCCTTAACTCTTGTACGGCGTTTAAAAGCAATTGTCCCAGATATGGTTATCGACTACAAGCTTCCAATCGTAACTCCTCTTGGAGATAACAGCTTTCGGGGAAAAGGTGGTCTTCCACTTGATGAGGCCTGCATTTTTGCAAAAGAATTAGAAGCTGCCGGTGTTGACACATTGCATGTCGCGCAGGCTAACCACACCGGAAATATGGGGGATACCATTCCTGCTATGGGGACACAGCCATATGGTTTTATGGTTTCATACTCTAAAAAAATCAAGGAACTCGTTTCCATTCCCGTATCCGTGGTTGGTCGTATTGTAACACCGGAAGCTGCTGAAGCCGTTATTACAAATGGCTCTGCTGACATCGTTGCACTCGGGCGTTCACTGCTTACCGATCCTGATTTTGCAAACAAGTGTGCCGATGGACACTACTGCGATGTCAGAACATGTATGATGTGTAATAAAGGATGTACAGACAATATCCAGAACCGTGCATTCCTAAGCTGTGTATTAAATGCCGAGAATGGTTATGAGACAAGCCGTCAGATTACTCCTGCAGTCACAGCAAAGCGAATTGCAATTATCGGTGCAGGAATTGCAGGACTTGAAGCAGCACGTGTCGCCGCTCTGAGAGGCCATCAGGTAACTATATTTGAAAAGTCACTCCAGATCGGTGGTCAGCTTCTTATTGCCAGCGTTCCACCCCGAAAAGAAGAAATGATGAGAAGCATTAACTACTATCTTAACGTGCTTCCCGAATTATCAGTGACATTCCGTCTGGGTCAGGAATTTACCGGAAAAGACTATGATTCGTTTGATGAAGTAATTGTTGCAACAGGTGCAACGAATGCAATCATTCCCGTTCCGGGCAAAGATCTTCCAATCGTTACAAGTGCATGGGATATTCTTGCTAAAAAAGAAATTGTATTCGGCAACGTCTCTGTCATCGGCGGTGGTCTTGTAGGTGTTGAAACTGCGGAATACCTTGCTGCCCGCGGATGTAACGTTACAATTATTGAAATGATGGATCAGATTGCAAAGGAAGAAAGCAGCACGATTCTCCCAACTTTGATGAGTGAATTAGAGCATTCCAATGTCCAGATCCTTACCTCTGCAAAACTATCAGAGATCAATGACCATGCAGTTATTGTTGAGAAAACAGAAAATGAAAAAACCTCGGTCTTAGAGATCAGATCGGATTTCGTTGTAATGGCTGTTGGTGCAAGAAAGAATCTTCCGGATCTTTCGGCTTGTCCGCTCCCGCTTCATTATATTGGCGATTGTGCCGGAGAGCGTCCGAGCAATATCGATCATGCCATTAAATCAGCATATGATGCAGCATGTGAAATATAAAAGGTTTTTTCCCTATTCGTGCCCAGCTATATATTTCACATTCGCAGAATATCTGCAGACATGAAATTACGGGCGTGTCAGTTTCTGACACGCCCGCTTTCATTCTCATCTTATCATTTGTATTCTTGCCGCAGTCTTCCTACAACCGGAAATGCTCCATGCTGTCTGCAAGCACTTTCATGTCGCCCTCCAGCTTCTCGATCATTCCGCTGGAGCGCTCCACCGTTCCCTCCAGTTCGGTTGTCATACTGGAAGTCTCCTCCGTGGATGCCGCATTATCTGTCGCAAGATGCGTCAGCACCTCGATGCTCTGTGTAACTTTCTCACGCTCCTCATTCGCAGTGCGAATCATATCCGTCACCACACGTATAGAATTCGTGCACGCCTCCAGTGCTTTCTGCATATCCAGAAACATCTCGCTGGTATGATTCAGTGCCTCTACCTGCTGCTTCGACGCATCATTCATCTGTACCATAATGCCCATCGACTTCTCGGAATTCTCTGTCAGCTCTCCGATAATGTCGTTAATCTCATGCGCTGTATCCGCCGACTGTGTCGCAAGGCTTCCGATCTCTTCCGCAACTACCGCAAATCCGCGTCCGGCTTCTCCTGCGCGCGCCGCCTCAATCGAGGCATTCAGGGAAAGCAGATTCGTCTGATCCGCGATCTCACTGATCAGCGTCGCCGCCTTGCTGATCTTATTGACGGATGCATTGGTACTCTCCGTCTGTGTATACATCGACTCGATATCCGCTTCTGTCTTATTGTTCGTATCGATCAATTCACGAAGCTTAGCGAGCGACTTATTGGAATACTCCTGCATCTGATTGGCATTGCCGACCAGTTCTTCCATCTCGCTGGAGATCTTCTCGATGCCTTCCGCGATCGTCATGATACCGTTGGACGCTTCCGTCGTGGAACCTGCCTGCGTCGTGCTGTTTTCCGCAATCTCATTGACGGCAACCGCAACGTTTCCGATGGACTCCTGCATCGAGGAGAAATTACCAGTAAACGACTGCAGTGCATTCCGCAGATCTGTTGATGCCGTGCTGATGCTTCCTATCAGGGAAACAATCTGCTTCTGCGCGGCATTGAGTGCCTCTGCCGTGTCTCCCAGCTCGTTCTTCTCCCTTACGTTCACGGTCGTTGTCAGATCTCCGTCGGAAAGTCTGGATGCCAGCCCCTGGATCTCCACCAGCGGCTTGCAGAGCTTCGCCGCATAGATTCTCGCCCACACGAACGCCATCACAAGCATAACAGCCATCATTATCACTATCACAATGCAGAGAACCTCGAACTTCTGGTTGATGCGTCCTTCCACACCCGTCATCTCTACCTGCATGTCATCGACGTAGTTACCGGTGGAGACTGCCCATCCCCACGGTGCAAACAACTCGGAATATGCTACCTTCGGCGCAACCGTCACACCGTCCGCCTTCGTAAAGTAAAATTCATTGAATCCGCCTCCGTCGGCACTGTTACAGACCTTCATAATCTCCTGGATGATCATGACACCATTCTGATCCTCCAGATCGTAGCGGTTATTTCCTTCCTGCTCCGCCAGAATCGGATGCATTACCAGATTGTAATCCGTATCATCAATCCAGAAATATCCGCTTCCGTCATCGCGGTAACGCATGGCGCGGACGATCTCCTTCGCTTCTGCTTTCGCTTCTTCCTCTGTCAGTTCCCCTGCCTGGCTCTTATCATATTCTGCCTGCAGCACAGCAATCACCGTCTGGACCTCAGACTTGATCTCTGTGTTGTAACCGGAATCCATCGCACTTTCATATTCCGTCAGCGCCATATTGGTCGTATTCCGGATACTGAAAATGGAAGTTGCCCCAAGCAACAGGGATGCCAGTAATACCAGCATCAGACAGGTCATCGTTAACGTATGTTTCACACTTCTTCTGTTCATACCATGCCACCTTCCTTGTTGTGATTCCGCACAACTCTTCTGTGTTTCTCATTGTTTTTATTGTACTTTATGTACAAAAATCATGCAATGGTACTTCCTTACCAAAAGTGAAACATTTCTCAACAGACCTACGCATTCAGGAAATCTCTGATCTCCTCCGGTTCGCGGACAAAATGATCTGCACCATGTTCTTTTAAGAACGCTTCCTCCCGGAATCCCCACAGGACGGAAATGCACGGCAGACCGGAATTTTTCGCTGTCATCACATCCACCTCGGAATCTCCGACATACACGGCGCCCTCCTTTGGCATGCCAAGCTCCTTTAATGCCGCATAGACCGTATCCGGCGCCGGTTTTTTCGCCACTCCGGCACTCTCGCCGATTGCCACATTCACAATTCCCTCAAAATAAATCTCCGCCAGTTCCTTCACCGCAGAATCCGGCTTGTTCGACACGATCGCAAGCGCATATCCGTACGCCTTCAGTTCCCGGAGCAGATCAATCACTCCGTCATAGGCTTTTGTATTGTCATTGCAGTGAATATCATAATACTCCCGGAAAATCGCAAGCGTCTGCTCAAAGACTTCCGGTGCCGTTCCCTCCGGAACCGCCAGCTCGATCAGGCGCGCCACACCGTTTCCGACAAACCGGCGCACATCATCCAGTGTGCGCTCCGGCATATTCATCCTGCGCAGCGCATAGTTTGTTGCTTTTGTCAGATCCTCCAGTGTATACAAAAGTGTTCCATCCAGATCAAAAATGACTGTCTCGTATTTCTTCATTCTCCCACTCCTCTTCGCCTCGCGTGTGCATTACGCGCATTGCATGTCGTTCTGCATATCTGCACATCTCTTATTTTACGCTGACTTCTCCCGCCAGTACCCGCTTGTAATCTTCATAATTCTTCGCAAGCAGTGCCGGTGTGTCCAGTCCGTACGGACATTTGCTCTTGCATTTGTTACAGTGCAGGCAGCCCTCAATTTTTTTCATCTTCGCCTGCATCTCCGGCGTCAGCTGTGCCTCCGACGGCGCGCGGCGCAGCATCAGGGACATTCTCGCACAATTGTTGATCTCAATTCCGGCAGGACATGGCATGCAGTAACCGCAGCCACGGCAGAATTCGCCCGAGAGTTCTTTTCTGTCATGCTCAATCACCGCTGCGATCTCCTCCGTCATGACCGGCGGATGTTCAATGTAGGAAATGAACTCGTCCAGTTCCCGCTCTCTCTGCACGCCCCAGATTGGCAGCACATTCTCATACTGTGCCTCAAACACGTACGCTGCAGCCGAATTGTTGATCAATCCTCCCGAGAGCGCTTTCATTGCAATAAATCCCATTCCCGCCTGCTTACACTTCTCCACCAGCTCGATGTCCTTCTCTGTCGCCAGATAGCAGAACGGGAACTGAAGCGTCTCATAAAGTCCTGACTCGATCGCCTCATCTGCCACGGCAAGCCGGTGGTTCGTGATACCGATGTGGCGGATTTTTCCCTGTGCCTTCGCTTCCAGCATCGCCTCGTAAAGTCCGGTTCCGTCGCCCGGCTTCGGGCAGAAGGATGGATTGTGGAACTGATAGATGTCAATGTAATCCGTGCGCAGATTGTGCAGGGAAATGCCAAGCTGCTCCCAGAATTCGTCCGCGTTGGCAGCCGCCGTTTTCGTCGCAATATAGACTTTTTCCCGCATGCCCTCAAACGCTTCTCCAAGCTTCTCCTCGCTGTCCGTGTAGAACCGCGCGGTATCAAAAAAAGTGATGCCGGCATCATATGCCTTTCGCGCCAGCTTCACGGCGTCCTCCGTGCTGATCCGCTGGATCGGAAGTGCGCCAAACCCGTTCTTATTGACGGTAATCCCTGTTTTTCCAAGTGTCACTCTCTCCATTTTTTCGCCTCCACATTTTTCTTATACACATTGCCCGCTAAAAAGCTGTATCTCTGTTGCTTTCCTGATACTACTCCAGATAAGGAAAGAATACTTCACTCTTTTCCTTTTTGTCAAACATGTTGTTGTACTGCAAAATATTATAGTTCCGGATCCAGTCCGCTTCCTCACCCGTCGCTTCCTCGATGTGCAAAAATCCGCCGGCGGACTTGGAATAATAGCCTCTGGAATTGATTGCCGGAATGGTCTCCATCATATCCGCCAGGAACTGATTGTACGCCGGAAGTTCTATTCCTGCCCGCTCCAGCGCCAGCGTCGAGAGATAATTGATGCTGGTGATCGGCAGTTCCACCTCCGTGCTCTCATAGTTCGTCCATATGAAAAACGGTATCGTATACAGATCTTCCAGTTCATCCTCGGTCAGTCCCGAAAGTCCCTTGCCGTTTAAGTTCGGATAAAAACTGGACGAAAGGCTTGGCTGGTGATCGCCGAAAAATACGATCTCCACCGGATCATCCACATTTTGAAAATAGGAGATCAGATACTCCAACGCTGAATCGCTCTCGTGCACCAGAGAGAGATACTGATTGACGTCCGGATAGTTTAATCCCAACAGGCGTACCTTCTCATCAAAATTATCGTACTTTTCCGTATAACCGCCATGGTTCTGCATGGAAATACTCATGATAAACAGATCCTCATTCGCCGCACGGCTCTCATAGCGGTTAATGATTTTTTCATACAGTTCCCGGTCGGTGATATATTCCCGCAGAATCTTCGTCTGGTCAAAATCGTCGATAAAATGTGTCTCATCAAACCCGAGATCCGGATACACCGCGTTGCGGCTCCATCCGGTCTCATAGTACGGATGCATTGCCACACAGGTATAGCCGTCGTTCTTTAAGTTGGACACAATCGAGGTCGGCGTCTTGGAAATATACTGCTGATATACCACAGAACCGCTCGGCAGAAATGCCATGGAATTCCCGGTCATAAACTCCCACTCCGAATTCGGCGTCTTCGCACCGAACACGGAGGACAGCGCATATCCATGAATCGTGTTCTCCTTCAGGGAGTGAAAATAAGGCGCCACATCGATATTCGTGGAAAAATCTCCCACCACTGAAAGATCCGCATACGACTCGCTCATGACCACGATAATGGCCGGCTTTTCTCCCGGATCAGCCGCCACATCCGCATATGCCGAGGCAGCATCTTTCTCTCCCTGCTTCTTCCCGTCGCTATCCCCGTCGGAATACTGCTCTTCCAGCGCTTTCACCGCCTCACCGGAATACCCGTCAGGTGCAGCGATAAAACAGTCTCTTATGCTCAGCACAAAATTCAGAATATATCCGTTGCGGTAGCTTCCTTTCTGCTCCCAGGTCTCTGTCACTATGTACTCCGTCTTATGACCGATATACACGCCGCTCAGCACGGCAAGAGAGATACAGATGATCGCCATCGGCACTCTCTTTTTAAAGGAAACGTGAAGCTTGCGGATCAGCGCCACATAGAGCGTGGAAATCAGAATCACATAGCCCGCCCGGTCATCCATCACGAACTCATAATTGCCCGCCACCGAAAGTCCGGTCTGGATGGATTTCAGGTCGCTGAAAATAAATTCGTTCCCGCGGAACAGATATACGAAATAGTTGATTCCCGCCAATGACACCAGAAAAATGTGGGAAATCATGCAGGTAAGTCCCGTATTATTGGTAAAAACCTGTACCGCCAGAAATACCACCAGACAGCACAAGATATTGAGCAGCATCTTCGGCTGTGTGATCTTGGCGCGAAGCTCTGCATCCAGCAGCAGATACTGCACATGATACGCCGTGAAAATACTGCTGGCGCCGATCATCAGTCCGGTCCAGACCCACGGGATCTTCTCTGACAGTTCCACCTCCAGACTCTTAAATAGGAAGTAGCACACTCCGAATAGCGGCAGCGCCCACACCGAAAAGCCGATTTTCCAGAACAATACCGCGGCAAAGATCATCGCCACCGCAAGTCTGCCCAAATTACCCTTGTCAAAATATAATTTTATTTTCATATGTTTCCTTATTTACGCTTTCTTTACACATTTTTTGCATGCCAACGTTAATTTTATCATGACTTGTGCGTTTGTCAATTTCCCAAACCTTAAACTTTTCAAAAGAAGCGCAAAATGAGGCTCGCACACAGGGCGGAGAATAGATTGCCGGTCACAATAAAATGTAAGATGCAATAAAGTTCCAGATAGAAACAGTGCATAGGATATTCGTTGGAACAAAATGCGAGAATTTCTTCTCTGCCGCTTTTTATATCCAATTCCGTGTCTTTCCACGTTTTGACAATCCACAGGATGTGTCCGACAAGCCGCAGACAATACGCGGACTT
>ERZ827528.3288-NODE-3288-length-13423-cov-8.885473_pt1 | contig 13423 bp, 8 predicted proteins | sample MGYA00519768_ERZ827528 | MGnify/ENA primary metagenome ERZ827528 (study PRJEB31778, sample SAMEA3449343) | human gut metagenome | biome: human gut; feature: human-associated habitat; material: faeces | place: United Kingdom | collected 2010/2012 ...
CATGATTCCAACCATACTCAATTCTGTGTGCAGGTGGGGTAACGGTATGCTGGTAGGGCAGAAAACTTGTGGTGCCGGAAAGGGATGGCGTGAACTTCGAAGTGTGGCCAGAGGCCATTGAATTAGGGCGTATGTTCGCCGAAGAAGGCTATGAATTGGCGTTGGTGGGAGGTCCCGTTCGGGACCTGCTGTTGCATCGCAAATCGCATGATTTGGATTTTTGCACATCGGCGCGTCCCGAGCAGTTTGAACATATTTTGCGCCGTTTCGGGCGTGATGGCTTTTGGGATATGGGGCGCAAATTCGGCACGTTGGGTGCGATGCGCCGTCGTGAGGATGGCACGGAAGTGCAGGTTGAGGTAACGACCTACCGTTCCGACACGTATGACCCCGACTCGCGCAAGCCGGAAGTCAATTATGGCGACACGCTGGAAGGCGATCTTTCCCGCCGTGATTTCACGGTGAACGCCATGGCGTTGCGCGTGCCCGAATTGGAATTCGTCGACCCGTTCGGCGGTGCGAACGATTTGGTCAAGGGCGTGTTGCGTACGCCGGTCGATCCTCGCCAGTCATTCGACGACGATCCGCTGCGCATGATGCGTGCCGTGCGTTTCGTAGCGCAACTGGGCTTCCGCATCGAACCGGAAACCGCCGAAGCGTTGACTGACATGGTCGATCGCATTGAAATCGTTTCCGCCGAGCGCGTACGCGACGAACTGGTCAAAATGCTGCTGTCCGATCGCCCGCGCGCAGGTATCGAAGCGTTGGTTGATTCCGGTCTTGCGGATATCGTCTTCCCGGAAATTCCGGCATTGCAGCTCGAAATTGACGAACATCATCGTCATAAGGACGTGTTCGAGCACACCATGATCGTCATTGATCGTGCTGTCGCTCTTGAAACCGGCCCGGACGGCCCTGTGCCAGCTCCGGATCTGACGTTGCGTTTGGCTGCGCTCATGCATGACATCGGCAAGCCGAAAACCCGTCGTTTCGAGGCGGGCGGCAAGGTGAGTTTCCATCATCATGATGCGGTCGGTGCGAAAATGACCCGCAAGCGTTTGAAGGCGCTGCATTTTGACCATCATATGGTCGAGGATGTCAGCGAGCTGGTCAATCTGCACTTGCGCTTCCATGGCTACGTGGAGGAGCCGTGGACGGATTCCGCGGTCCGCCGTTACGTCAAGGACGCAGGCCCGCTGTACGAGCGTCTGAACCGCCTTACGCGTGCCGATGCGACCACGCAGAACAAGCGCAAGGCCATGGTGTTTTCGTCGGCGATGGACGAGATGGAACAGCGCGTGCGCGATCTGAAGGAGAAGGAGGATTTCGACGCGATCCGCCCTGATCTGAACGGTGACGAAATCATGCAGCTACTCGGCATTGAACCGGGGCCGCTGGTTGGCAAGGCGTACAAGCACATGTTGGAATATCGTCTCGATAACGGCCCGGTCGAGCGTGATGTCGCTGTTGCCGAGTTGAATCGCTGGTACGAGGAGCAGCAGTCCGAATAATCTGCCTTCTGATCGCACGATTTCAATATTTTGACCGCACGATTCGCATTTTCGAATGAAAAACAGAATCGTGCGGTCAGTCTGCAAATCTGCAAATCCACAGACTCAGCAAATCAAACTGCGTCGTGTTCGGGAGCCTTCTGTACGTCGGTCATCTTGTCGACGGTAACGCATCCTTCGAAGCTTTCGATCTTCTTGCCGGCGGTCGGCACTTGCTTCTGATTCTGCAGATTGTCGAAGGTCGCGCCGACCACAACGTCGATTAGCATATCCTCACGATCGTCCATCACCATTTTCGCGTCGGTGAAGTTGCTGTTCACCGTGTACGCCTGATTAATGGCGTTCTTGCCGAAGATAATCATCGTGCGCTCCACCTTGGAACTGGTGTAGTTGCCGGCGGCCTGGGTGTTGAACTCGCGATTCTGCAGCGCGCTGCTGACGGCTTGTGCGAAGCCGGAGAATTCAGTGCCGTTGAGCACGCGCACGGTGATGTTGCGGTTCTCCACGTATTTGCCTTTGCTGCCGTCCTGTTCCTGAGCGGCACAAGGAGCCTGCTGGCCGTAATTCGGTTGTACCGCAGCCGATTTGACTTTGCCCAATCCTCCAACATGGAAGAAGAACAGCAAGGAAATTACCAATGCGACCGCCAAAATGGTGCCGATGATGGCGAACACCACCTTCTGACGGCTGCGAATGTACTGTTTGCGCGCGGCGCGCTCGTCGTTAGCCTGAGTCATGTACGAGTCCTTCTCCAAAAAACGGTTGATTTCAACCTTACTGTTACGCGATGATATGCACAATCGGATGGGCCGGCGCCTTGGAGGCGATGATACGGTCGACGCAACGGCTTTGCTGCCATGCCGACTGCACGGCGCGTGCGGCATCGTCGGTTGGTACGAATGCGATTACGGAAGGGCCGGATCCGGAGACGAACGCTTGCTTTGCGCCTGCCAGCAACGCTTCGTCGATTGCCTGCCCGCTGCGTGGGTGCAGCGAGATCGCCGCTTGTTGCAGATGATTGTTGTCTCCTGCGCCGGCGCCGATTTGGTCGAACATGGCATACACTTCCGGCGTGCGCAGTTCCGCCTGATACGCGCCGACCAGCAGACGTCCCGCAAAGCCCTGTTTCGTCAACTCGCGCACGTCGTTGCTGTGCTCGCTGAGCTGTTCGATCTGCTCGCCGAAGCCTGTGCCTCGCGCGTAGCCTCCGGTCAGGCAGAACGGCATATCCGCGCCCAATGTAGCGGCGACCTGTTGCAACCGTTCGATGGGCCAATCAAGATTCCATAGCGTGTTCAACGCCAGAATCGTGGCGGCCGCATCGGCGGACCCCCCTGCCATGCCTGCGCCGACGGGAATGCGTTTTTTGATGTTCAACGCCACGTCCGGTTCATGGCCGCTCGCTTCGGCCATGGCGAACAGGGCGAGCACTGCGTGGTTGCGTCGCATGTCGCTGCCGGATGAGGCCAGATCGCCAAGATATGCGCCATCAAGATTCAAGGAGAAACCGGTTCCGGGCTTTTTACGGCTGACGGTGACGGTGTCGTATACGCCGACGGCGCAGTAAATGGTGTCCAGCTCGTGCCGGCCACCCCATTCGCTGCGTGGCGCCCCCACGTGCAAGGTCAGATTCGTTTTCGCAGGGCAGTCCACACTGACTTCATTGATTGCGTTGCCGTTGCCGTTGCCACTCATGCTTCCGGCACCTCGCCCATGGCGCGTGCCAGTGCCACGAATTCGTCGATGGTAAGCGTCTCGCCACGTCGCGTCGGATCGATGCCTGCCCGCTCAAACGCTTCGGAAGGTACGACTTTCTTCAACGCAGCATGCAGGGTTTTGCGTCGCTGCCCAAATGCGGCATCGATGAGACGGAACACGGTTTCGCGGTCCACCACGGAACCGTCGGGATTGTTGGCGGAAGGCGTGTGCCCGCCCTCGTATCGTTTGAACAGCACCAGCGCGGAATCCACATTCGGCGCCGGCCAGAACACATTGCGCCCGATAATGCCCACGCGTTCCGCGGTGCCGTACCATGCGAGCTTCACGCTTGGAGTGCCGTAGATCTTTGAACCGGGCTTTTCACTCAGTCGGTCCGCGACTTCCTTCTGCACCATCACCAGAAAAGTTCCGAGATTGTCGAAACGTTCCAGCAGCGTCAGCAGAATCGGCGTGGCCACGTTGTATGGCAGATTTGCAACGAGAGTGAATGAATCGTCATTATTGAAATCAGGCAGATTTTCCGACGTTACAGTCAGTGCATCACGGTTGACTACGCGGAAACGATCCACCGCGTCCGGCATGAATTCGGCGATGGTGCCGGGCAGTCGTTCCGCAACGGGCGGGTCGATCTCCACGGCGGTCATCGTCGCCCCAGTTTCCAAAATCGCCAATGTCAGCGAACCCAATCCAGGTCCGACTTCCAGCACATGATCGTCGGCGGTCACACCCGCCTCGCGCACGATACGACGAACCGTGCCCGGGTCGATTACGAAATTCTGCCCGAATTTTTTTGTCGGGCTGATACCGGCCTCGGCTGCGATACGGCGAATGTCAGCAGCTCCTAGCAGGCGGCCTTGCATAGTTTCGTCGGTTTCGTTGGTTTCGTTCGCGTTTTCTGTCATTACCTCATTATCCGTTCAACTGGTATGAAAAAGTGTGCGTTGTTACGTTTGCGTATTGTTGCGATCGGCGTTGTTTAATACCATCCAACTTGTTCGGAATGTTCCCATGCCTTCGATGGGCTGCCGTAGCGCTGCGCGATGTAGCTCAGGCCCCAGTCGATCTGTACGGCCGCATCGTCACGCCAGTTTGCGCCGAATGCCGCCATTTTGCTGCCTGGAAGCGATTGCGGGATGCCGTAAGCTCCGGAAGATGCGTTTTCCGCATACCACAGCCAGCTCGATTCGCGGGTCCACAGTTTCACCAGATCGGTCCAGTTTTGTCCGGTCCAGCCATATTGCGCCGCGGCTCCGGCCGCGTAGGCCTGTGCCTGCGCGGGGGAGGGGTGGTAGAGGCGGCATCCCGCTGAAGGATCGGAAGGTTGCGGTGCTGGGGTGGGTGTCGGTGTCGGATTCGGCGTAGGGGTCGGATTCGGCGTGGGGGTCGGGTCTGGAGTTGGTGTCGGATCCGGGTCCGTTTTTGATTCGGAATCGTCCTTCTTGCTGTCGTCTTTTTTGTTGTCGCTCGAATTGTCCGTATTATCGGAATTATTGTTCGAATCGTTTTTCTTGTCGGAATTATCGGAATTGCTGTTCTTATCCGAATTATCGTTTTTCCCGGTATTGTCGGAATTGCCAGTATCTCCGGAATTGCCGGATCCGCCATCTGACCCCGAATCGTCGGAAGATGCTGCCGGTCCTACTGCGATGATCCGGTCAAGGGCGATTTTCGTGGTCGTTTCGTTGGTCAGCGTCTCGCGTTCCTTCTCGCCATCCACATACGTGACGTCGTACGTTTGCTGGATTTCGCCTTCCTCGCCTTCCTGCCTGACTACGACTTCGCCAGGCTGCAGGCTGGGGTCGATGATGGTTTGCGTGCCGAATGGCACCGCTTTCGTGCGTGTCTCCTCGCCGTGCGTCACGCGGCGGACGCGCAGGATCGTTTCGCCGTTGTCTTTTTCGACGCTGACGCGATCCTCCTTGTTCAGCGTGATGCCTTTGGAGTCAAGAATGGAGGACGCCGGCAGTTTGCCATTTGGCGCTTCGGAGCTTTGTCCGTCGGCGATGACAGTGACCGGCCCGTTTTGGTTGATGATCAGTCCGCCGGTGAGTTTGTTGTACACGTTGTCGATATTGACGGTGACTTTTGCCGCGTCTGCTTCGTTTTGTTCGAAAAAGCCGATTAGCTGTTCGGCGCTGGTCGCCACTGTCCAGAAGGGCACTTCCTGCCCGTTGATGGTGATGGTGGTCTGGTAGGCGCTTCGTACCGTAACCACGTCATGGTTGCTCAGCATGCTGGTGGGGCTGGTGGATTCCACAAGATCATGCGTTTTGACCTTCACACCGCGTTCCTGCAGCAGACGGTCGACGCTCATTGCGTATGTGGTTACGGTGGTGGTTTCGCCATCGATGGTCAGAGCTACGGTTTTGCGCGCGCCTACGCCGAATGCGAGCGTCGAGGCGAGCGTCAATGAGACCACGCATGCCGTCACACGAACACGCCGAAGCGTCACAAATCTCCGGGGGGTCCACCTTCTCGTCATACGTCCTCTTTCCAGCGACTGTCTACATCGCCGTCATTGTAACGGTCAGATCGGGACGAATGGCATGGGATCCGCTGGTTTTATCTATACCGCCACATTTTCGAGGAAAAGGAATAAAGAAAAAGGGGGCAGGAGAGAAGGGGATGTCCTGCCCCCTGTCCGGACAAGGCAGGTTGGGGGAAGCCTCGTCCGGTCGCCAGAAGCCATAAGTTGGGGGAAGGCTTCTGGATCACTTACCCATGGTAAGAGGTCAAAGCCCGTTGAAACGGGTTTCGAGCCTCCTGTCGGGATCGAACCGACGACCTGCCGCTTACAAGGCGGCCGCTCTGGCCATCTGAGCTAAGGAGGCTTGTGACGCTTTCTAGCATAATGCATAAAAACGGCAACGATTGAATAGCATAACCAGCGTGCCCGATGCCGTCAACTTAGAACTGCGCTTTGGCTGGCACGCTGGCGAGTAGGGGGGTATATTTTTTCGATTATGAGGATTGAGTGGGGCTAATCACTCGCCAGTGGTGTTGGAGATCGGATCCTTGTCGGAGCCGATGGAGGGCATTACGCCTTCCTTTCCTATATCGTCTGACTTGATTCCGATGGCCTCCAGCAGGCCTTCCTCGATGGTCTCCTGCGCGGTGCTCAGCTGGTTCATATTCCAGAACTTGCCGTTTATGGTCACCGTTGGAGTGGTCATGCTGTCTTTGTAGGTTCCGGACGCGTTCCACAGTTCAGAGCGCTTCGGCGTATAGGTGTCGATGGCGTCAAGCCAATCCTGGTAGTCGCGGCCGAACGCCTTGTCCGCAACATCCTCGGACACTCCCGAGGCGATCATCTGTTCCTTGATCTGATCATCGCTGACTGACTTGTAGTTCGAGCTTTCCTCAGGCTGGAAATCCTCGGCGTACATTTTTTCCATGAACGTGATCAGATGCGTCGGATTGCTGTCATGCTCGGCCAGGTAGATTGCGGCATTCGCGGCACGGCTTGAATATTCGTCGGTGGACCATTTGTCCATGAACGCCATGAAATGCAAATCAAGATTGATCTGCCCCGCATCGACCATCTTCTGCAGATCCGCATCAAGCTGACGATGCAGATTGCCGCAACCCGGGCACAGGAAGTCCATGTAGATCGCGACCGTCGGAGCGCCGTCGACGGACTTGCCGTAACCATTCTTCGAAAGCAGCAGTCCGCCCTTGTCGTCGACGAGCTTTGGCGTGTTTTTGACCTTCTGCAGCTTGTCGTATGCCTCTTCCACGGTTTGGGTGGAAGCCTGGGTTTCGGCATTCTTGTGCATGTTGTGATACACGGTGAACGCGCCGATCGCCACCAGGATCACCAGCACGGCCACCACGATGGCGCCGATGATGGTCTGCTGCTTACGTTCCTTTTCCATCTGTTCGGCGCGGGCCTTCATGGCCGCGGCCTCAGCGGCCCTACGCTCGGCGCGGCTGGCGCGCTTCTGCGCATCCTTACTGTTCTGGGCCATCCACATTCCTTTCGATGTCTCATCGTTTGTTGCGCACCATAGTAGTGTGGGCGTGCTATCGCTGAATGAAGTATTTCGTAAAAGCTTACGTTGTCATACTACGTGCGATTGTCTGATGTTTTTCTGAGGATTGCAAACGTTTGCCGATTCTTGGTTTTCGCTACATTTCATACGATTCCGCGGGAGTGCTGGATTTCGGGCGGCCACGTAGCGTTCCAGCTCCCAATCGCAGCGCCAGAGCCCCCGGAGTGAGAGCGCATATCAGCCAACCGATGGCGCAACAGCCGGCTTGTACGACACCGCTTTGCGAAACCGGTCCTTCAATCCAAGTCGGCAGTGGAATCGTGAATCCGAATATCGAGGTATCCACCATGGCGAACGGTAATTGCAGTGCGACTGTGGCGATCGCCAATCCCAATGTGGCGATCGCGGCCATGATCAATGCGCGTGGCACCGCATAGCCCAACCCTTTGAGCACATGCCAAGGCAGCGTGGCCGCGCGTGCGAGCCAGTCGGAGGCTTTTCGGTTGCCTCCACGGCGGCCTTCACGCTCCAGCTGCGCTTCCATATTGAATCCGATGGTGGCGAGCAGCCAAGCCAGTAGTGCACCCGCAGCCCAGGCCAGCCAAGGCGAGAACAAGCCGAACAGCGCCACGGGAATGGCCAGAAGCGCGCAGAGGAGCGTGCCTCGGCTCAACAGTTCGCCACGAAGCACGTCGGCCGGATTCGGCGGTTGCGGCGCATTCAGGTTGAGCGGGGCCGCTGGGGATGCCGGCGTAATCGGAGTGGCCGGCATAACTGGCATAGTGGACGTTGGTATGTCTTGCGCATGCACGTTTTGCGCCTTTTCAACCGACGCATTCGGTATTAGCGCCGGTGGTCGTTGGTTGGCAATGCGTTGCAACGCCGGTTTGATGGCCGGATCGATTTGTGTGGCTTCTTGAGTGGGATTCCACGCATCCTGCATCGGCATCACACGCGTGCCGGTGCCAAGAGGAATCGTCGTGGTATGTGCGTTGATATCCATGACCGAGGTACCGGCATCGGACGCATCGGCAATAACAGTATCGGTTATGTCAGCAATACCGGTTGTGCCGATGGTCTGTGTGGCCTCAACGAATTGCGGCAATGTGCGCGTCCCGATGGCGTCTTCGCCCGTTATATGATCCAGCGCCCGCCAAAGCTCTCGTGGATTGTCAGGCGATTCAGCAAAAGGGGGCATCGCCTCCGATATGCCGGCAGTGGAACCCGAATCCGAAGCGGTATCCGCAGCATCCCAAGCTTGCGGATTCAACGCATCCAACGCAATCGCCTGCAACAATTCGTCGGGCGTGCAACGTTTCGTACGATCCGGATTCAACGCTGAACGGAACGCGGCCATGGTTCCCGCCGGAAGCCCGACCAAATTCGCGCTTCCCGCAGCGGCACGCTCCAACACGGCCATCATCGGCTTCGTGCCGAACACCGGTTCGCCGGTAGCGGCAAACGCCAGCACGCTCGCTACCGACCACCAGTCACTCATCTCATCGGATTCCGCGCCATCAATGATTTCCGGTGCGATGAATCCCGGAGTGCCCATAACCAAACCCGTGCGCGTCACATGGCTTTCGCCCTCGCCCATGGCAATACCGAAATCCACCAACACCGGTCCGGTATTCGACACCATCACATTCGTCGGTTTGATATCGCGGTGCACAATACCGGCTGCATGCACGGCCTTCACCGCCTCGATCAGCTTGCGTCCCAACCGTTCCAGATCGTCGCCCACATACCGGCCGTTGGCTCGCACATCCTCACGCAGATTCTTGCCATCGATCAGCTCGGTTACAATAAAAGCCAGCGCATCATCCAATTCCATATCCACAATGCCGCACACGCCGGGGTGACGCACTTTCTGCAGCGCCATCGCCTCCCTGCGCAGGCGCTCGCGTGCGGTCAGCTGATCGCGGGAACGCTCGCCGGATGCATCTTCCTCGGCAAGGGAATCGCGCAAGATCTTCATCGCATACTGGTGTCCGCCGTCATCGCGCACACGCCAGACCGATCCCATTGCCCCCGATCCAAGCCGTGAAATCAACGTATATCCGCCAACAAGGCTGCCCGCCTCCAGATTCAATGCGCTTAAGTCGCTCATGGCATCCATGGTACTTGCCTTGCGTGAGTTGCCGTTGGAACAGTTCGCCGCAGCGTGCCGAAATCATCATAAAAACCGCGATCGTGTATCCAAAGTTCGATTAAGAACTGAGATTTGCGCAATAGAGCAACGATATTCAGTAAAACAAGCAAGGATTTGCAACAATCTGCGGAGGAATGCATATTGTTGCATACGCAATCATGCAACAGAACTATATGTGCACGAACGGTAGTTTTGCATGCGCAAGTGGTATGCAGATTATGCACGCGAAACGACAGGCTGGGAAAAAATCAGCGCACTTTTCCGCGGATTTTGGTGAAATCGAGATATCGACATGAAGAAGTGTCTTCACTTCTGGAAATCATGCGACGCGGGGCAGCGTTACGCGATTTCTGGTTTCGATGAGGAAATCGGAGCCTGCATGTCGTTCGGTTATGAGAATCAAGGAGGAGGCAGACCATGCTGCAAATCAACATGGCTGACGTCATGAACGTTATCGGTTCGTTGACGCCGTACCTGATTGCGATTGGCGTGCTATTTGTGCTCGCGCTGATTGTCACTTTCGCCGTCAATAAGAAGACGGTGAAGGAAGTCGCGACCCGTAAGATCATCCACTCCGAGTCTTGGCTTGTAGCGCTGGTCGGTATTGTCGTCGCGGTTTCCATGATGCTGTCCGGTCCGATGGCGACGCTGCTCAACAACGCGACCCTCACGAAGTACATGCTGTCTGACGCTACTGTTTCCAAGGCTAATGAGCTGGCCAAGGAAGTGCAGTCGGAAGCTATCACCATGCTGAAGAATGATGATTCCAACCTGCCGCTGAGCAACAAGAAGGTCAACGTGTTCGGTTGGGGCTCCACCAACCCGGTCTATGGAGGCACCGGCTCCGGCTCCATGTCTGACCAGTACGACACCGTTTCCCTGCTTGATGGCATGAAGGAAGCTGGTCTTGAAACCAACGCCGATCTGAGCAAGCTGTACACCGACTATCGTGCGGACCGTCCGGTTGTTGCTATGTGGTCCCAGGATTGGACCCTGCCTGAGGTTCCGGCAGGCCAATATTCCGATTCGCTGATTTCTGACGCCAAGAGCTTCTCCGATGAGGCTGTTGTGGTGATCACCCGTGTCGGTGGCGAAGGTGCTGATCTGCCGACCAACATGAAGGCTGAAACCATTACCTACAAGAACAACTCCAAGGATTATGATGACTTCCAGGATGGTGAGCACTTCCTGCAGCTGAGCAAGACTGAGCGCGACATGATTGACTTGGTCACCAAGAACTTCGACAAGGTCACGCTCGTCTATAACGGTGCAAATGCTTTCCAGTTCGACTTCCTGAGCAACTACCCGCAGATCAAGTCCGTGTTGTGGTGCCCGCCTGCAGGCCAGACCGGCTTCTCCGCACTCGGTGACGTGCTCGCTGGCGAAACCAACCCGTCCGGCAAGACTTCCGACACGTTCGTTAAGGATCTGACCAAGACCCCAGTGTTTAACAACACTGATGGCGCTGCTGCTGCCAGCTCGTCTTCCGTTGGTGCCGATGGTGCATTCATCTACGATAACGTCGACGATCTGGCTGCTAAGTACACCGGCTTCACCGGTCAGGAAACTACCGTGCTTCCGTCCTTCGTTAACTATGTCGAAGGTATTTATGTGGGCTACAAGTTCTATGAGACTGCAGCCGATGAAGGTCTGATCAACTACGATGACACGGTCATCTATCCGTTCGGTTACGGCTTGTCTTACACCAGCTTTGAGCAGAAGATGGGTGACGTTTTCCACAAGGATGGCAAGGTCACGTTTGATGTGACCGTCACCAACACTGGCGACACCGCCGGCAAGGACGTTGTTGAGGTCTACTACAACCCGCCGTACACCGATGGCGGTATCGAGAAGGCCTCCAAGAACCTCGTCGCTTTCCGAGAAGACCGGGAAGCTTGAGCCGGGCGCCTCTGAGACTGTGAAGATCGAGTTCGATGATGACGATATGGCTTCCTATGACAACAAGGATGCCAGGGCTTGGGTGCTGGAGAAGGGTGATTACGCCATCTCTATCCAGTCCGATTCTCACCATGTGATCGATTCCAAGAGGATCAACGTTGCTGACACCATCACCTACGACTCCGAGTCGAACACCCACAACGATGATCAGACCGTGGCTACCAACCAGTTCGACTATGCCGCTGGCGATGTGACCTATCTGTCCCGCGCCAATCACTTCGCGAACTACGCTGAAGCTACCGCAGCCCCGACCAACTTCTCCATGAGCGACGAAGTCAAGGCTGCTTTCACCAACAACGGCAACTATGATCCGACCAAGTATGACGATGATTCCGACGAAATGCCGACCACCGGTGCCAAGAATGGTCTCCGCTTGGCTGACATGTACGGCAAGGATTACGACGATGCTGATTGGGAGAAGCTGCTTGACCAGCTGACCTTCGATGATATGGACAACCTCATCGCCAACGGTGGCTACGGCACCCCGGCTGTCTCCTCCGTTGGCAAGATCCAGCTCACCGATGCTGACGGTCCGGCCTCGCTGAACAACAACTTCACCGGCGTTGGCTCCATCGGCTTCCCGGCTTCCACCGCATTCGCCTGCACTTGGAACAAGGATCTGGCCAAGCAGTTCGGCGAGATGATCGGCGACATGGCTCATGACATGCACGTTGCTGGTTGGTACGCTCCGGCTATGAACATCCACCGTGGCGCTTTCTCCGGCCGTACCTTCGAGTACTTCTCCGAGGACTCCCTGCTTTCCGGTGTTATGGCTTCCCACGAGATCGTCGGCGCTAAGGAGAAGGGCGTGTATTCCTTCATGAAGCACTTCGCTCTGAACGATCAGGAAACCAACCGTACCAACATGGTGTGCACCTGGGCGGACGAGCAGGCCATTCGCGAGATCTACCTCAAGCCGTTCGAGATGAGCGTGAAGGAAGGCGGCGCACAGGCTGTGATGAGCTCCTTCAACTACATCGGTTATACCTATGCCGGTGCCTCCAACAACCTGCTGAACACCGTGCTCCGTGACGAGTGGGGCTTCAAGGGCTTCGTTCTGACCGATTACTTCGGCGGCTACGGCTACCAGAATGGTGATCAGGAGATCCGTAACGGCAACGATTCCATGCTGGCCACCACCAAGATCACCAATCACATTACCGACAAGTCTGCAACCTCCGTGAAGGCCATGCGTACCGCTGCTCACAACATTCTGTACACCGCCGCCAACAGCTGGCAGTATGCAGATGGTGAGCCGAAGGTCGATACCCCGATCTGGAAGACTGCCATGTACGTGGCTTGGGGCGTGACCGCTGTTCTGGTGATTGCACTTGAGGCTCTGGCTATCAAGCGCTACATGGATCGCAAGAAGGCCAAGGCTGAAATCTCCGCCTGATTTCGCTTTCTTCTAGTGGGTCAACATCAATAACTGAATAACAACTGAAATACAGCGAGGGCTGTCGACTTCCCCAGTCGGCGGCCCTCGCTGTATTTCGACGTGTATTCCATTGCGTATGTCACTTCCAGTGCGGCCAAGTCTATTTTTGCCTTCGTAAAGCGGTGTTGGATTCCTCATGTGTTCCTTATGTGGTGGTGACACGCCGTGTGGTGTTTGTTTTTGGTTCGTGTGGTCGTTGTCTTCGGGTTCCGGACCGGTCTTACGGCCGTTCAGAGGTGTTTTCGACACGCCGGTGGATGTGTTGTCTTGCAATGGTTTTGGCGGTGTTTCCGGGGTGCCGGGTTGCGTGATTGCCGGGGTTCGTGTAAATTGACTCTTCGCTGCCGCTCAGCGAGTGGTTCCCTGTCCGGGGTTCCGTGAGGTGGGTGAGTGGTGGTGGTTTGAGAACTCAAGAGCGTATTTGTACTACTTCTTTATAGTCAATGATTGCCAGTCCATCGTCCGCTTCTCCCGTGTGGGGGAGTGGCCGGGAGGCCTTTGAAGGACGGTGGGGTTTTCGTGCGATGCGCCTTTCCTTATAAGGCGATCGTCAATTTTCTTATTTTTTGAGAGTCACATGTTGGTTCTCTTCACGAGAGTTTTTTTGTGGAGGGTTCGATTCTGGCTCAGGATGAACGCTGGCGGCGTGCTT
>ERZ827528.3289-NODE-3289-length-13420-cov-5.354284_pt1 | contig 13420 bp, 11 predicted proteins | sample MGYA00519768_ERZ827528 | MGnify/ENA primary metagenome ERZ827528 (study PRJEB31778, sample SAMEA3449343) | human gut metagenome | biome: human gut; feature: human-associated habitat; material: faeces | place: United Kingdom | collected 2010/2012 ...
TTACGCAGCTCTTTGACGATCGAATAGATACGCGAGCCCTTCATGCCGACGCAGGCGCCGACTGGATCGATGCGGTCGTCGTACGATTCGACGGCCACCTTCGCGCGCTCGCCGGGAATGCGCACGATCTTCTTGATCGTAATCAGCCCGTCGTAAATCTCGGGAACCTCCATTTCGAACAGCCTTTCGAGGAATTCGGGCGCCGTACGCGAAAGCACGATCAGCGGCGAGTTGTTGCGCATTTCGACGCGGGCAACGATCGCCTTGATCGTATCTCCCTTGCGGAAGAAATCGCTCGGGATCTGCTCGGCCTTGGGCATCACCAGTTCGTTGTCCTCGTCGTCGAGGATCAACACCTCTTTTTTCCACACCTGATAAACCTCGCCGGTGATAATTTCGCCCACCTTGTCCTTGTACTTTTCGTACAGGTTGGCCTTCTCCAGCTCCATGATGCGCGAAGCGAGGTTCTGGCGCAGCGACAGTACCGAACGCCGGCCGAAGTCGGCCAGTTTGATCTCGTCGGCAACCTCCTCGCCTACCTCGTAGGTCGGGTCGATCTTGCGGGCGTCGGTCAGCGAAATCTGCTGGTTGGGATTCTCCACCTCGCCGTCCTCGACGATCGTGCGGTTCCGCCAGATTTCGAGGTCGCCTTTCTCGGGGTTGATGATCACGTCGAAATTCTCGTCGGTCTCATAGGTCTTGATCAACAAGTGGCGGAACACGTCCTCCAACACACCGATCATCGTGCTCTTGTCGATATTCTTAAGCTCTTTGAACTCCGCAAAAGTGCTTATCAGATTGAGGTTGTCCATAACTGTAACTTATTCTGAATTTGTATGTTTTCACTTAAAGCTAAGATGTTCGCAGGTCGATTTGACCTCGGCGAGCGGCAACTCGCGCCGGCGGGTAACGAGCTCCTTGCGCTTTTTACCCTCGACAGCCGCCTTCTCCTGATATTCCACCGTAATCGCCTCACCGGTCGCATCGATCAGGGTGGCCACCAGCTTACCGCCCTCCTTGAGCACCACTTCGACCTCGCGGCCGATCAGTTTGCGGTACTGGCGCAGCATTCTCAGCGGCTGCCCGATTCCGGCCGAAGTGACCGTCAGTTCGAAATCCTCCTGCTCGCGGTCGAGCGACGCCTCGATCGCCCGGCTCAGCGCGACGCAACGGTCGATGCCCACCTGCGTATCGCTATCGACGACCACTTCGATCCCGTTCCCCGGTGCAACGCGTACGTCGACCACAAAGAGGTCGGTACCGTCCATCTGCGCCTCGGCGATTTCGCGTATCCGTACTGCGTCAATCATAATCGATTCGGTTTCATATAGTTAACAAAACGGGGGACTTACCGTCCCCCATCCCATCGCGTAGAATATGGTGCAAATATAGCTATTTCCCCATAAAAAACAATACTCCGCCCCGATTTTATTCCACTTTTTCCGGTTCCTACGAACCTGAGGCGAGTTTCTATCCGGACGCCCCTTACGAACCGTCCCTGGCGAACCGCCCCGATCCCGCCATGGATTCGCCGACCTTGTACAGTTCCGGCCCGGCTCACATCCCTTGTCCGCCGCACGGGTCCAGTTAGCCGCGCCGCACTCACCACCCCCACCGCCGCACGGCCGGAATCCGCCGGATCAGATGGGCGGCACCGAATCCGGTAACGATCGCAGCGACACAGACGAATGCCGCTCCTACCCACGGCCCCATTCCCCGGCACTGGGCCAGGAATGTGGCTCCCACGACGAAAAACGGATGCAACACATAAGTCATGTAACTATCGGCGGCCAAAGCCCGGAAGAACCGGTCGGCCTCATTCCCCCAGCGTTTGAATGCTGCCAGCAGAAAATACGAAAACCCGACACACAGAATCGGCTCCCACATGGCATAAGCAAAAGCCATCCGGTTCCAACCTCCCGAATCGGAATCTCCGGACGAGCGGTTCACGAAATAAAACGCCACAAACACGACAATGGCGACCCATGCCAGCCCGAACCAACCCAGGGCGTTGCGCACCTGCATCCGTTCGAGCCACCCGTCGCGCCGGGCAACGATACCGGCACAAAACATGCCCACATACAACGGGAAATATCCGAATTGCAACCCGAACCAGCTCTTCCCGGCCGGACATACCAACCGGATAGCAAACGCAACCAATCCCATCACCACAATAAATGCGACGACCGTCCGGACGGACGGCAACTTAGTTGCAGCGGAGATCTTCGGAACGGTTTTGCGACAGGAGCGGTACACGACATACAACAATTCGAAAACGAGGAACGTCAGCACGAACCACATCGGGCCCGGATAATGGTTGTGCAAGAACACCTGCACCCAATCCACCGGCACTCCCTTATAGAACCGAATGATACCGACCAACGCAGGATTCAGCACCAGGATAAAAACCAGCAGAGGAACACCCAGCCGCCCCAGCCGGTCCCTGACAAATGCCATCGCTCCTTTCCGCTCGTACGATGCGGGCATCAACCAGGCGGAAATAGAGAAAAAGAGGGCCATAAAATAGGACTGATCGATCCCCATGACCAGCGACATCAGTCTCTCGCTCCAGCCGCTCCAAAGGTCGGGCGATTTATAGTACCAGCCGCCGGAAGCCCCGAACGCAATAGCTGTATGATGAAAGATAACCAGACAGGTCAAAAAGACCCGCAATTTATCCAGATAGGGGTAGTAGGTTTTCGCAGCAGGGGACATGAGTCAAATTTTTCCGGTAAAATAACAAAAATATTCCCGGCGAACGTCCGATCGCCGGGAATATTAGCGGAAATATTACAAGCTTATAACCTGTCTGGATCTTCTTCATCCGGCGAACGAACCACTCCGGACCCCACCATGCAGAAATATCTGCACACGCACGGGAGATTAAGAACGCAGCCCATAGCAATACCAGCCGCCCCGGAAAGGATTTAGCCGATATCCTCGTTTTTTTTGCGCGGATTGTACGGTTTGATGATGCCGCGCTTCGAATTACGGATAAAACTCAGCATCATATCCCGCTCAGGACCCTGCGGCATCTCTCTCTCGACCAACTCGCACCCTTTCGTGTAGGAGTACCCCGATTGGAACAAGATGCGGCACATCTCCTGGATCTGCTCGATCTGCTCGTTGGTAAAGTCGCGCCGGCGCAGGCCGATCGAATTGATGCCCACGAACGAAAGCGGATTGTGCGCCGCCGTCACGAACGGGGGGATATCCTTGCTGATGAGCGAGCCTCCGCTCACCATCACGTGCGCGCCGATACGCGAGAACTGGTGCACGGCGCAATGGCCGCCCAGAATCGCCCAGTCGTCGATCTCGACCTCACCGCCCAGCGATACGCGATTGGCAAGGATGCAGCGGTCGCCCACCACACAATCGTGTCCCACATGCACATAAGCCATCAGCAACACATTGCTGCCTACCACGGTCTTTCCTTTAGCCGCCGTTCCCCGGCTGATCGTCACACTCTCGCGGATCATCGTATTGTCCCCTACTTCGGCTGTCGTATATTCGCCTTTGAACTTGAGGTCCTGCGGTATGCCGGCCACCACGGCGGCAGTATGTACCTGACAGTTCCTGCCCAACCGGGCTCCGTCCATCAATACGGCCCCGGGGCCGATCCAGCAGCCGTCGCCTACGATTACGTCGTCGGCAATATAGGCGAAAGGTTCTACGGTAACGTTCGCTCCGAGCTGAGCCTTGCCGGAAACGTAAGCCAATTTGCTAATCATGCTTGCGGATAAGGATATATGAATGTATTCGTAACTCTGTGCTATTATGCTTTATTGCGGGCCACCTGCGCCATCATCAGCGCCTCGGTTTTGAGCTGGTCGCCGACGAACGCCTTGGCTTCCATCAGCACGATACCGCGCCGGATCGGTTCCACCAGTCTCAGTTCGAACTGCAGCGTGTCGCCCGGAACCACCTTGCCGCGGAACTTCACGCCGTCAATCTTCATGAAATAGGTCGAATAGTTCTCCGGATCGGGAATATCGTGCAGCGCCAGGATTCCCCCGCACTGGGCCATCGCTTCGATGATCAGCACGCCCGGCATCACCGGCTCCTGCGGAAAGTGTCCCACGAAGAACGGTTCGTTCATCGTCACGTTCTTGATGCCGATCACATGTTCCGAATCGACATGCATCACTTTGTCGACCAACAGGAACGGAGGGCGGTGCGGCAGCATCGACCGGATCTGGTTGATATCGTATTCGGGTTCCGTATTGGGATTGTACCGGTAGGAAGGCCGCACCGAATCACGCTTGATGTTCTTGCGCACCAGCTTCGCGAACTCGGTATTGGCGAAGTGACCCGGTTTGTTGGCCACGATGCTGCCCCGGATACGCACCCCGATCAGCGCCAGATCGCCCAGTACGTCGAGCAGTTTGTGGCGCGCGCATTCGTTCGGGAAGCGCAGCTTGAGGTTGTTGAGGTATCCTTTGGTAACCTTGATATCGGCCTTGTTGCAGAGCTTCGAAAGGCGTTCGAGCTCTTCGGGCGTGATGTCGCGCTCGACGATCACGATCGCATTGTCCAGGTCGCCGCCTTTGATCAGGTTGTGCTGCAACAGCTGCTCGATCTCGTGCAGGAAAACGAACGTGCGGCACGGGGCGATTTTGTCGGCGAAGTTGTCGCCGGGGTTGAAGGTGGCGTACTGGTTGCCGATCACCTTCGAGTTGTAGTCCACGTGCAGCGAGACGGAGAATTCGTCGTCGGGGTAGAGGATGATCGCCACGCCCTTTTCGGGGATCGTGTAGACCATCTTTTCGGTCACGTGGTAGAACTTGCGCTCGGCCTGCTGGTCGGTGATGCCGACTTCGGTGATGGCCTTGGCATAGGCGCAGGCCGAACCGTCCATGATCGGGGTTTCGCCCGCGTCGATGTCGATTACGGCGTTGTCCACGCCCAGCGTCCAGAGCGCCGACATGATGTGTTCGATCGTGCTTACGCGGTGACCGCCGGATTCGATGGTCGTACCGCGCGAAGTGTCTACGACGTTGTCGCACAAGGCGGGAATTATGGGTTGTCCCTCGATGTCCGTGCGGCGGAATACGATTCCGGTGTCCGCATCGGCGGGGTTCACGGTCATGGTCACTTTGACACCCGTATGGAGGCCCTTGCCGGAGAAAGAGATCGGGGCCTTCAGCGTTTGTTGTTTTGTCGACATAAGCAGTGTTTCTGAATATTTGCGCCCAAAGATATGAAAAAATCGTTAAAAAACGCTATTTTTGCTCAAAATTATGACAACCTCCGATGGCAGAGAATATACCCGACAATAAACCCAAGACGGTGCGCCGTCCGCGTCTCAAATTGCCGTTCGACAACCGCAAAGAGGATGCCGGCGTGTGGGCCTACGACCACCGCATCGGCTTGTGCGTGACCATTATAGCCTATCTTGTGCTGATGATCGCCTTCGTTTCGTCGAAGATCGTCGTCGGCCGCAGGCCCCACACGCAGGGAATGTTTATCGACCTGCAGACGCTGGCCGAACTGGAGAAGGAGCGCGACCGGCTCGAACAGCAGGTCCGCGAGCGGCAGCAGCAGGACCCGATAGACTGGAAAAGCGTTCAGAATCAGGTCTCCAACGAAAACGCCCTGAATGAGAAACTCCGCGACGACCGCGGCACCAACGCCGCGGCGCTGAACGACGCCGCGGCCGAAGCCGAGCGGCGCATGCAGGCCAACCGCGAAGCCTACGAGCAGGGGCTGGCCGAAGAGCGGGCCATCCGCGAGCGCAACGGCGCGGGAAAGGACGAGGAGCGTCAGGACCGCAAGGTCAAGGGCCGCGTGACGGTCTCCTTTTCGCTGACCGATCCGGTGCGCACCTCGCGCAGCCTCAATATCCCGGCCTACCGCTGCGAGGGCGGGGGCGACGTGGTTGTCGAAATCACGGTCAACCGTGCGGGCGAGGTGGTCAACGCCCGTGTGCAGAGCGGCGGCGACGAGTGCATGCGCGAATCGGCCCTGCGTGCGGCACGGGTTTCGCGCTTCAATATCGACCAGTCGGCCCCTGCGCGCCAGCAGGGGACGATTACGTACATTTTTATCCCGCAATAAGTTCTTTTTGCCCGGCCGGAGTGGGATATTCCGCGGAAATTGTTAACTTTGCCGAAGTAAATTCCGGCTCGGACAGAGCGGTTTCGCCTGCGGCGATCCGATGCGGCCTGCATGCGGCCTGCGCTGTCTCTGTTCCTGCCGCCGACCGAATCGGAGATGCGTAAAATTCTCGTCATACTGCTGGGCCTTTTCGGCTGTCTGCTCTTTACGGGGAGCGGCGGCCGGACGCTTGCGCACGACGCAGGGCATGTCTCCGTCACGCTTTCGGTCGATCGCGCCTCCGACGCCGTGTGGCTTTGCGAGCGCGAATACAACGCCGACCTGAACCTGCCCCGCGTGCTTGGGGAGGTATCGCCAGCTCCGGCCGCTCCGGTCTTCCAGCGCGGCGGCCATGCCGAATCCGGTCCGGCCGCCGACCGCTATGCCGCGGACCGGCATGCGAGGGGAAGCACGAAAGTAACCTCTGAATTCAAATCTTCTGACCTTTCCGTCGGTCTGCATGCGGTGGATTATTATGTCTACCGTCTGCGCCGGCTCATTATTTAGCCTATGTGTTTTTGCCGGTTTCTCTGAAAAAATACTAACGTTAGATAATGAAAAGGATATGGATAAGAATAAAATCTGCGAGGCGTTGTACGCCTTGCCGGGAAATGTTGTGGTAAAACGCCGCAAGTTCCAACTGCTGCCCGCCGTGCTGTTTGTCGCCGGTGCAGCGCTGATCGTAGTGAATAACATGTATGGCGCCGATCTCACGAACAACCTGCGTTCGTCGATCGTGTTCATCGGCGGGATTATGGTCGTCGCAGGCATGATTATGGCCGCGGCCCAGATGTTCGGTTCGGGCGGAGCGCCTTTCCACCGGGAGGAGCGTTGTTTCCTGCTCTACGAGGAGCTCTATTTCGACCGCGGCATCCGCAGCGACGTGATGCAGGCTGTCTCGGACGGAGATGCGGAGCGTCTGCTCGGCATGAAACGTGCGCAGGTTCCGGCGCTGACGGTGGCCCTCTACCGCACGCCCGGCAACCGCTTCGCCGCCATGCAGGCTTTCGAATATGCGGATCTGGAGTACAAGCCGCTGACGGAGCTGAAGATTGCGGATAAGACGGAACTGAAGGTCGCCGATAAAGTGCAAGCGTAAAGAAAAAGATAAGTAATGATAGACATCAGTGGTGAAAATGTAGTATTGGTAGGTGCGTTGCTGCTTTTCGTGGCGGTGATAGCGGGCAAGGTCGCGTATCGTTTCGGCGCCCCCGCATTGTTGCTGTTCCTCGGAGTCGGCATGCTGTTCGGCTTGAATTTCATCTCGTTCCGTTCGGTCGAGATGACCCAGTTCGTCGGTATGATCGCTTTGTGCATCATCCTCTTCACGGGAGGTATGGACACGAAGTTCTCGGAGATAAAACCCATCATCGGACCCGGCGTCGTGCTGGCCACGGCGGGGGTGGTCATGACGGCGTTCATACTGGCCTCGTTCGTGTGGCTGGTGGCTCCGTGGCTGGGTGTCGAGATGCCGTTCGTACTGGCGCTGCTGCTCGCTTCCACGATGTCTTCGACCGACTCGGCGTCGGTTTTCTCGATCCTGCGAAGCAAGAAGCAGGGGTTGAAGCAGAACCTGCGGCCCCTGCTGGAGCTGGAGAGCGGCTCGAACGACCCGATGGCCTATATGATGACCATTCTGCTCATCAGCGTGGTGTCGCACAGTTCTGGCAGCGTGGGGATGGGCATGAGCGTGGTGTTCTTCGTCGTGCAGATGATCGTCGGCGCCCTGTCGGGGTACCTGATCGGCCGTCTGGCCGTCTGGACGATCAACCGCATCAATCTCGCCAACCATTCGCTCTACTCGGTGCTGCTGCTGGCGTTCATCTTTTTCTCGTTCGCCTTCACCGACCTGATCAAGGGCAACGGCTATCTGGCCGTCTACCTTTCGGGTCTGGTCGTCGGAAACTACAAGTTGCAGCAGAAACGTCCGCTGACGGTCTTCTTCGACGGTTTTACGTGGCTCATGCAGATCGTGATGTTCCTCACGCTGGGTCTGTTCGTCAACAGCGACGAACTGCTCGAACCCCGTGTGCTGATTCTGGGCGGACTGGTGGGGGCGTTCATGATTCTGGTGGCGCGCCCGCTGACGGTCTTCATCTGCATGGCCCCGTTCCGCAAATTCACCACCAAGGCGCGGCTCTACGTGTCGTGGGTGGGACTGCGCGGCGCCGTGCCGATTCTCTTCGCCATCTATCCCCTGATGGCGCATGTGGAGAACGCGGGACTGCTGTTCAACGTCGTATTCCTCGGCACGATCATTTCGCTGCTGGTGCAGGGCACCACCGTGAGCGGCATGGCCAACCTGCTGGGGCTGGCTTACGAAGAGCGCGAATCGGCCTTCAGCGTCGATATGCATCAGGATATGAAGTCGGCCCTTACGGAGGTGGAGGTCAACGAGACGATGCTCGAAAGCGGGCACATGCTCAAGGACATCACGCTGCCGGAAAATACGCTGGTGATGATGGTCTGCCGCAACGGCGAGTATTTCGTGCCGCAGGGCAAGACCGAACTGCTGCTGGGCGACAAACTGCTGGTCATTTCGGACCGCAGCGAGGAGCTTGCGACCACTTATAAGGATATGGGTATCGACGACGTGATGAAGCTGGGATAGGCTTCGGCGGCGTCCGGCGCTCCGTATTCCGGAATTATCCTCCCGTGCGTGCAACGCACGGGCAATGTCCGGGATTCAGTGACTTAAACCTTTACGGACATTCTATGGTCCCGGCGGCCTTTCGGTCGCCGGGACTTGTGTTTTCATCGGTTCCGTATGTTCAGGTGTTCCCGGCTGGTTGTTCCCGGCTGGTTGTTCCCGGTTGGTTGTTCCCGGCTGGCTGTTCTTGTTCGGCTCCTGTTGTTTCCGCCCGGTTGCCGGCTATTCCCGCCCGGCTTCGGTTGTTCCCGCCCGGCTTCGGTTGCCCTTCCTCGACTTCAGTTGTCCCGCCCCGGCTCTGTTGCCCCCGCCCGGCTTCGGTTGTTCCCGTCCGGTTGTCTGAGCTTCCTGCCGCCGCAGTTTGCAGAAAAAAAGCCGAATGTTTGTGCCGTTCCGTATTTTTTCATATATTTAAGGGTGTCTTTTCGTGCAGGCGGAGACCTGCCGATTTTTGTGCGCCTATGAAAACCAAACGTCGGAAAATTCTATTGTTGTGCATGCAGGTGCTGCTTCCTGTAGTGCCGGGGCTTTGGACCGTGCTGTTCAGGCCCGAAACGGCGGCGCTTTCGCCGCGCATGCTGGTCACTTGGATGCTGTGCCTCAACCTGCTCTTCATCCTCATCTATTGGCGGCGTCTGGGCTGGTCGCGCAGCGAGCGGCTGGACACGGCCCTGCTGCTGGTGCTGTTCTGCTTCTTTCCGCTGCCCGGCCATTGGCTGCTCGACGGTATGCTTGACGGCAGTTTGTGGCTTCAGATCGCATTCTATTGCATGATGCAGGCCGGATTCTATGTGGCGATCGTGCTTGCGCCCGACTGGGTCGGCCGATTCCAGCAGCGCCGCTACGAGGAGCGCGTGTTGTCGGGCCGCGAGAAATTCGAATCCCGCAAGGAGGTGATGAAGGCCCGCGAGGAGCGCGGGAAGTCTGCGAACGGCTCGAAGTCCGGCGAAAAAGATGACTGAGTCCGGTTCTGGATTACCGAGGGGCTGTTAGCCGAGTCCTGACTATATGATTTCACCCGCGCTGCAACACATTGCAGCGCGGGTGAATTGTATTTTCCGGAGGGTAAGCAGCCGTCTCTGCGGGACTGCCTGCCGTGCGGATCGTTTGCCCTTTGCGGCCGTTAGGGAGCGTGTCCGTGCGTGCGGTTTCGGGAAGCGGTTTTGTCTCAGTGTTTCAGCATCCGGCTCGAAAACGGGATGCGCCGGCCTTCGGAGTCGATGATTCCGGCCTCCAGTATGCCGCCGTTGGTGTCGAAGTAGCGCAGCGAGAAGGAGTGCACGCCGCGCCGCAGGGCGGCCTGTCCGCTGCGTTCGGTGCGGGAGTGCAGACCGTCGTTGTCGACGACCGTTCGCCCGTCGATGGCAAGCGTGCTTCCGTCGTCGGAATAGGTGTAAAACGAATAAATGCCGTCGGCCGGAATGTCGATATAGCCGTCGCAGATCAATCCGATGTTGCCCGTCACGCCGTCGGGAATAACGACGCTGTCGGTGATGAAATTCGCCTGCAGGGGCGCTTCGTCGATGTCCGCGCAGTTGTCGCCGTCGTAATCGTACCAGCGCACCAACAGTCCGTTTTGCAGGTTCCCGGCATCGGCGCTCGGTTCGGCGTAGCGCATGGGGCGGAACGAGGCCCGGCGAATCTCTGCCGCGACGCCGCGTCGGTTGTAGCAGCGCAGCGTGAGCGTGCAGCTGTCGGTGATGCTGAACGGCGCGGTGTAGCGTTGCGACGCGGTGTCGGGAACCGTTCCGTCGAGCGTGTAGTACAGTTCGGCCGATTCGGGCGGCAGCAGACGTACCGTAGCGGCGCCGATAAAGACGTTGTCGTCGCAGACGCCCTCGACGTCGTCGAGCCGGTAGTTCCAGCCTGCGCGTTCCAGCTGACGCAGGTGCAGGGGGAGACGGCGCCGGAAATCGGCGAAGTCCCGCTTTTCCGGAGCGCTCCATGCCGTCTCGGCCACGGCCAGCAGCCGCGGGAAGAGCCGCTCGCCCGCCGCGTCGGCCGTCGGGACATCCTCGGTCCACATGTTGGCCTGAATGCCGAGCAGGCCCTCTTGCCATGCCCGCAGGGATTCCGGAAGGGGTTCCCAGCCGTAAACCTTGCTGAGCGTGTTGCGGTCGAGTTCGCCGTTGAGGTAGAGAAATTCCGAAGGCGACTCAATGACGCGGTGTCCGTTCTGGAGCGCCGCGGTCAGGGTGGAGGGCATCCAGCTGCGCCACCACATCACCGCGCTCTGCGGGGTCAGCCCGTCTTCGGTGATCTCGTCCCAGCCGAGCAGCGTTTTGCCGTGTGCCGCCAGAAACTGCTCCGTTTTACGGGTGAACCATGTCTGCAGTTCGCCTGCGCCTTCCAGCTTCTCGGCCCGGATGCGCCGCTGGCAGTCCGGGCACGTCTCCCACGGCGTGCGCTCCACTTCGTCGCCTCCGATATGTACGTATTGCGACGGAAAGAGATCGAACAGCTCTGTCAGCACGTTTTTGCAGAAGGCGATCGTGCTGTCGCGGCCGATGCAGAGCGGTGTCGAAAAGTGTTTGCCCCACCCGCCGCGGCCGTCGCACGCCAGCTGCGGATAACAGCCGATGGCCGCCAGCGAGTGCCCCGGCAGGTCGATTTCGGGAATGACCTCGATGCCGCGCTGTGCCGCGTAAGCGACTATCTCGCGGATGTCGTCCTGCGTGTAGTAACCTCCGTAGCGGATTTTGCCCTGTTCGCGGCGTATGTTTTTCTCCGGGAGGAGGAATTTCGGGTCGCGCTCGTCGGCCGCGCGCCGCAGGCAGACACTGTCGTGTTTGTTCGGAGTGCGCCATGCCCCGCGCCGGGTCAGGAGCGGGTAGCGTTTGATTTCGATCCGCCACCCTTGGTCGTCGGTCAGGTGCAGGTGCAGGCGGTTGAACTTGTAGCAGGCCAGCCGGTCCGTCAGCGACATGACCTCCTCCTTGGTGAAGAAGTGGCGCGCGACGTCGAGCATGAAGCCGCGCCATGCGAAGCGCGGGGCGTCGTCGATTTCGAGTGCCGGCAGCGATCCCTTTCCGCTCCACAGGAGCTGGCGCAGTGATGCCGCTGCCGAAACGACGCCCTCGCAGGAGCCGCCGCGCAGTTCGATCCGCGCCGGGGTGATTTTCAGGGTGTAGCCCTGCTGCGGCAGCCGGGGATCGAGTTCGAGCGAAAGATTGGCGTTCCCGGCGTCCTGAGCCGCCGCGACGTCTTCCTCCCGGAGCAGTTGTGCGAGGTAGTCGGCCGCCGGGCGGAGCAGCGGGTCGGCCGGGGCGATGCGGATGCCGCCGCCGAGGTCGAACGTTCCCTGTCCGGCCTTTACGGAGCGGGGCGTCGGGATGATTTCGGTGGCGGGGGAGTCTTTCCGGCAGGCCGCGAAGAGCAGGCAGCAGACCGGAAGCAGGTATGCAAAGTGTTTCATGACGTTATTCGAGTGTTACGGTTGTTTGCAGGCGGATATCTTGCGACGACGAGCCGACGGCGATGACGAAGTCGCCCTTTTCCACCACGCGGCGGCCCTGCGGGTCGATAAGCGCCAGCGCTTCGTCTCCGAGCGTAAAGCTTACCTGCCGCTGTTCGCCCGGTGCGAGCCGGATGCGCCGGAAGCCGCCGAGCTGTCTGGGCGGGCGTACCGTCGAGGCGACCATGTCCGAGATGTAGAGCTGTACGACTTCGTCGCCTTCGCGGTCCGAGGTGTTGCGTATGCGGCAGCTGACTTCGAGGACGTTGTCGCCGCTCTGCCGCGCTTCGAGGCTGCCGTATTCGAATGTCGAGTAACTCAGCCCGTAACCGAACGGATAGAGCGGCGCGGCCGTGAGATCGGTGTAGTCGTGGTTCGCAGGGCGTTTTTTGTTGTAGTAGACGGGAATTTGCCCTTCGGCGCGGGGAATGGTGATGGGCAGACGGCCCGCGGGATTGTTGCGTCCGAGGATCGTCTCGGCGACGGCGTCGCCGCCCCGTGCGCCCGGATACCACGCCATCAGCAGGGCGTCGGCCTGTTCGGAGGCCCTGCGCAGGTCGAGCGGACGGCCTGCGATGCAGACCACGATAAGCGGCGTTCCCGTCGCCTTTATGCGCCGCAGCAGCTCTTCCTGTTCTCCGAGCAGCGCGAGCGTCGCTCGGTCGAAACCTTCGCCGCACTCCATGTCGCGCACCTCGTCGTGCGCGGCTTTGGCCGCGCCCGTTTGCAGGAATTCCGTGTCGAAGTCGCGGGCGCTCGATCCGCCGATGACCACGACCGCCGCATCTGTGCCGCGGGCCGCGGAGACGGCCGCCGCGATTTCCGACCGATCGCCGCCGCGCACCGTACAGCCGCGGCTGTAGACGACGCGGTCGCGCCCCAGCAGTTTTTCCAGCCCGTCCATCTGCGGCATCCGAATGTCGGAGATCACAAGGTCGGGCCTTGCCGACGGAATCATCTGCATTGCCTGTTCTCCGTCCGTCGCCTCGCACGCGACGGAAAAGCCCTGCTGCCTGCAAAGCGGCGAGGTCTCGATCAGCCGTTTGAGATTGGAGCGAACCAAAAAATCATCATCCACGATCAAAATCCGCATCCTGCTCCGCCTCGCTTTCTGTAATTTCCGGCAAAATCAACTCCACGGACGTCAGCAGCTGCTCGCCCGAGAAGATCCGCGTCTCCGCCGCATCGCCGAAAAGCAGATGCAGCCGCCGGTCAATATT
>ERZ827528.3298-NODE-3298-length-13373-cov-3.278045_pt1 | contig 13373 bp, 7 predicted proteins | sample MGYA00519768_ERZ827528 | MGnify/ENA primary metagenome ERZ827528 (study PRJEB31778, sample SAMEA3449343) | human gut metagenome | biome: human gut; feature: human-associated habitat; material: faeces | place: United Kingdom | collected 2010/2012 ...
TTAACCGTATCCAGTTCACCCCGGATGTTGTCCCTTCCGATGTGACCGGATTTACCATGTATGACAAACAGAGCGGACAGTTTTCCTATCGTGCCGGGGCGGTCATGTGCAACCTTTTACTGGCAGATGAGATCAACCGTACTTCCAGTAAGACCCAGTCTGCCCTTCTGGAAGTAATGGAAGAAGGAAAGGTGACGGTAGACGGGGAAACCCATTGTGTGCCATCCCCGTTTGTAGTCATTGCCACAGAAAACCCGGTGGGCTCTTCCGGTACACAGCTCCTTCCGGAATCACAGCTTGACCGTTTTATGATCAGTGTCAGCATGGGATATCCGGATCACCAGAGCCTGGTCGAACTGTTACGGGACAGACAGAGGGAAAATCCCCTGGAAAATGCAAAGACCGTAGTCACCCGGGATGAGGTGCTGAAACTCCAGAAAGAGGTACAGGAGATCTATGTAGCAGACCAGGTGCTCGACTATGTGGCAGACCTTGCGGAAGCTACAAGGAAACATGTGCTGATCACGCTGGGATTAAGCCCGCGTGGAACCCTGGCACTGGTAAGGATGGCAAAAGCAGCTGCCTATATGAAAGAAAGGGATTATGTCATTCCAAAGGATGTGCAGGATGTCTTTAAGGACGTTGCGGCACACAGGATGATCCTGGATTCCAAGGCAAGGTATCAGGAAAAAACTGCCCGTGAGATCCTCTCGGAGATCCTGTCAGAAGTGCCGGAACCGAAGGTGGAAGGATGATAAAGAACAGGATCCTGTGGCTTTTGTGGCTGGTCTGCATGGCAGGAGCAGCAGTAATTACAGGCACATGGCTCTTTGCAGCGGTTCTCTTACTCTCCGCCCTTCTTCTGATCTTTTCCGCAGGGAGTGTGGCATTATCCGGAAAAAAGGCCGTTATAAAACTGCATCTTCCAAAGGCGGCAGAGAGAATGGGGCGTTTTGACGGGGAAATACGGATGGAAAACCAGTCTGCATGGCCGGTATTTGGCGGGGCAGGAGTGCTCAGATGGGAAAATCTTTTTACCGGGGAAAAAGGAGAGATTCCTCTTTCCTTTTCCCTGGGAGGAAAGGAAAAACAGGTCATCGGGTTTGAGACCGGAAGCAGCTGGTGCGGCTGTATCAGATTTTGTTTTTCTGACTGGAAATGCCAGGATTTTTTTCGTGTCTTTTCTTTAAAAAGGAAGGCTGATACATGCGCTTATACCGTTGTAATGCCGGAAAGACAAAAAGGTGAGCTTTCCCTTTTTACAAGGGAAGGATTCGACATGGAAAGTTTCCGCTATTCCGGAAGCCGCCCGGGGGATGATCCGGGAGAAACTTATGACATCCGGGAATATCGTTCCGGTGACAGTATCCGGCAGATCCACTGGAAGTTGTCCGGAAAGCTGGATGACATTATGATCCGGGAAAAAAGCTTCCCGGTGGATGATACGGTACTGATCCTGGCAGAAGCATTTCAGGCAGACCGGGATCCGCAGCGTGCGGAAACGGTGGCAGAAGTCTTTTCAGCAGTCCTTCAGAGCTTTATGGAAAAGAAGATCTCCTGCCAGGCCGGAGTCTATGACCACAGCACTGGGAAGTTCCGGCTGGAGAAGATCCGTACAGAAGAGGACCGCGAAAACATCCTGTACCGCTTCCTGCGTTATGGAAGTGATGCAAAAACACCGGTCACAGTACGGGAATATCTGAAAGACCCGGGAATACAGAATTTTGCAAACTATGTATATATAACCGGCGACCCGCAGGACAAAGAAGCAGAACTCCTGGCAGCAAAGGGAGAAGTGACTATCGTAGGATGCGGCACAGGCGGCAGAGACAGTGGAGGAGAACAGGTATTATGGAAATACGGATCACAGAATCCAAAAGACAGTCAAAAACAGCATATGGAAAACAACTGTCCGGTATCCTGCTGGAAACTGCACTGATCTGGCTTAGTGCAGGCGGAGGGCTCCTGCTTTTTATGAGTGTCCTTACTGAGCAGGAACGCATGGCACCGATTTTGGGAAGCGTGCTTCTTATGGCAGTGTTCTGTACTGCAACAGAAAGAATGGGAAAATATGGGCTTTATGGACGACTGGGACTGGGAATGGTTTCCATCGCAGGGATCTTCCTGTTCCATGGACAGCTCTTAGACGGCATGGCATTATACTGGAATGATATGGCAGACATCCTGGGAAGCCGGGCAGGAATTTACCTCAAAAGGTTTGAGACTGCCGGGATACAGGGAGGGGATGCCGCCCGCATGGTATTCCTTATTTATCTTGGAATGGCAGCGGCAGTCTGCGGATTCCTTATCCTGAAATTGAAGTTTTATCTACTGGTGCTTGCCTGGGCTCTGGTACTTCCTGTCCTTTCGGGAATCCTTGGTATGGAACCGGATGCAGGCACAGGAGTTATTTTTTACATGGGGATCCTTTTGGAACTGAATCTTATCCTTTCCCGTTCTGGAAGGAAACGCCACCGGGCAGAGAGCAGCCGGGCATTTTTGACAGGAAGCATCCTGGCATGTGCGGTAATGCTGGCAGCCGGGATCCTTCTGGAACAGTTTATGCCGTCCGAAGACTATGGTTCCTCGACACTTGTCACAGAAGCTAAAAAAGAGGCCCTGGACGGGATCAGCAGCCTGCGGTACAAAAAAGGAAAGATAAATACCCTTCCGGATGGAAAGCTGAAAGAATGCGGTGCTTGGAGTGCCTCAGACGATACGGCACTTTCCGTTACCATGGAAAATCCGGATTCTCTCTACCTGAGAGGATTTGTGGGAAGCGTGTATGACGGTTCTTCCTGGGAAAGCCTGGATACGGAGGATGCCTATAAACAGAGGACGCTCTTTTACTGGCTCCACCAGGATGGATTTTATGGGGAGACCCAGCTAAGCCGTGCAAGGGCACTTGCAGATGATGATGCCCTTTCTGACAAAGTATCCGAAGTGGACATAAAAAATGAAAAGGCAGACAGCCGTTATCTCTATACCCCTTATGAGATCACAGAACTGCCTGCAGGATACAGGAAAGAGACACCGTTTGCTGACAGTATGTTAAAAGCAAAAGGACTCTTTGGAGCAAGAAACTATCACTATCAGGCAAATGGAAACCTGGTAAAAGATTTTACGGTGCTGGGGGCAAGGGTCTATCAGGCACTTGCCAGGGATGAAGGGGATTCCTACCGTGATGATGAGAGTTATTACAACGCATTTGTGTACAGCCAGGATACGAAGCTGTCCGGTGCACTGGAAACCCTGTTCCGCAAAGAACTGGGGGACGGTGGAAACCGGGAACAGGGGCATACCGATTACTATACAGCGATCAGCAGGATCCGTTCCTATCTGGAAAAGAACCTGACTTACAGCACGGCAGCCGATCCGTATACCGGACAGGGGGATTTTGCAGAGGACTTCCTGACAAACACCAGGATCGGCCACAGTGTCCATTATGCCACGGCAGCGGCACTGATGTTCCGTTATTACGGGATCCCGTCCCGTTATGTGGAAGGCTATCTGATCACACCGGAAGATATCAAAGATAAAAACCCGGGGGATACGATAGAAGTCCCGGGAAAGAATGGACATGCCTGGACCGAGATCTATATGGACGGCCTTGGATGGGTACCGGTAGAAATGACACCGGAATACTATAATGTCATGGAGGAAGCAGACCTCACGGCAGGCCTGGAGGCAAAAGGAGCCAAAGCAGCCGCCATCCCGGAAGCACAGGACGAACCGCCTGCACAGGAGAACATCCAGACACACTGGAGCTTAAAACTGGCACTGTTCGGAATCGAAAAGCTTCTGATCCTCCTGCTTGCGGTATTTGACCTCTTCTGCCTGATATTTATCTTTACGGTCTGTGTGCTCCGCATCCACGCAAACAGAAGACGGAGAAAACTGTTTGAAAGTGAAGATGACCGCCAGGCGGTTCGCGCCATGGCCGGATATGCGCGGCTTCTTTATTATCATGGCCCTGAGCTTTATTCGGAAGATGCCATGAAGTGTTACCGAAAAACAAGCGTTATCGGGGAAAAGGCTGCGTTCAGTCCCCATGCCGTATCAAAAGAAGAACGAAAGGATACCGCTCTGTGCGTGCAGAAGATGAAAAAAGAACTGAAAAAAGCCAGAAGCTGGTATGGAAACTGGATCATGAAATATATAGAAAGGCTGTATTAAGGAGGAAATGACCATGAAAAAGAGAAAAAAGAATAACCGGCTTTCCTTTCTGACAGCTATTGTCTGTCTCCTGCTTTTTGCTGGAGTATTATTTCTGGGAATGAAAAACTATGAACCGGAGAAAAGTGAAAATCCGGTACAGGGGGTGAACAGTGAAAGCTCCTTAAAGGGCTATCTTGGAAAGGGATATGCTTATGCCGGAAGCCAGGAAGATGCTTCCACGGGTGAAGAATCTTCCTTTGAAGAACAGGCACAGATCCTGGAAGATGAACCGGAGGAAGAACCGGAAAAGAAAAAGGAAGAGGCACAGGCGACTGTCACCCCGGAGCCGACATCAGAGCCGGAAGCTTCCCAGACACCGGAACCGGACAGCCAGAAGGAAGATACCCAAAAAGGGGATACCGATCCGGAAGACGGCTCCACAGGAGAGGATAATGACAGCTCCAAAGACAATACCATCCATTATGACAAAAATGGTGACCAGGATGATGACAGCCGGAAAGAAACACCGGACCAGGACGATGACCGGAACCAGGATGGGGCGCAGGTACCGCTCAGTGCAACGCCGACGCCATCTCCGGAGCCGGAACCGACACAGGAACCGGAGGAAGACCATTATCCAACGATCGCCACAGACCTGACTGACGGGGAAACGGTAAATGCCGCGTACCGTACATTTTATGTACAGGCGGTAGACTGGTACGGGAACAGCTTATCCTCTACGGCACTGGAAGTATATGGAAACGGTGAAAGACTTTCTTCAAAAGGGGAGCCTTCGCCGGGAATCCTGGCTTACCGTCTGGATCTGAATGAGGGCAGCAACACTGTGGATATCAAGGCAACGGATGATGAGGGATGGAGTACCACGCTTCCAACGTTTACCATCTATAAAGGGGATGAAAGCCAGGAAGAACCTGCCGGTTCCATCACGGTCAGCATTGAGGCGGGGACTGTCGGACTTGGGACAATCCTGCCGGCGACATCCATCGACTTTTATCAGGGCGAACAGCTTTCCTCCGTGGTCTTAAGGCTTCTGCAGAACAGCGGGTTTGACTGGAGGAATGATGGAAGTGCAACAGGAGGTTTTTACCTGAAAGCTATCGGACGCGGCGGCATCACTTCCGGAGCTTCGATCCCGGATGACCTGATGGCGCATCTGACAGAAGTAAACTGCCAGCTGTCCGGGCATGATGCCAACTGGCTGGGAGAATTTGATTTTACCATGAATTCTGGCTGGATGTATTTTGTAAACGGTGAATATATGAACATTGGAATGTCGGGCTATTTCCCGGCAGACGGTGACGAAGTAAGGCTTCGCTTTACCCTGTATTCCGGAGCAGATCTGGGTGTCGGGGATAACGGCGAAGTATGGGGGGACTGGTAATGAAAAAAAACAATTTAAAGAGACCGATCATTAACAAATTTATTATCGGGACCCTTTCTGCAGGACTTCTGGCAGGAGGGGCTGCACCAGAAACAGATGCGATCTTTGTCAGGGAAGTTTATGCAGCAGACAGCACAGAGAGTTCGGAAGGGGAAACGCTGGCAGAACCATCGGTACCCGCAGAACCTACCGCCGTTCCGGAGCCGACTGCAGAATCGGAGCCAACTGCCACTCCGGAACCAACCGCTGCACCGGAACCAACCGCAGCTCCAGAGCCAACCGCAGCTCCAGAGCCATCCGTTACACCGGAGCCTTCTGTTACACCGGAACCGACCGTCACTCCGGAAGTTAAAAGCAGCAATGCGGATCTGAAAGAATTATATATATCCAGCTCCGATACCTGGGGAAAAGGGATCTTAAAACTAGATCCCGCATTAAACAAGGACCGTGACAGATACAAGGCGGTTTATGATGGGGAACGCCAGAGTCTGAACATCTGGCTGACAGCGGAAGAAGAACATGCCACGGTCAAGATCTATGCGCTGAGCGGAGTGAAGCATTCTACCGTGGAAAAAGATGAGACCATCAAAGAAAGCAACGATGGAAAGGGGCATGTTTACTGGAAGATCCATTTCGGAGACCAGGAAAAGGAAGCTATGGTCCGGGTGCAGGTAACCGCACAGGACGGCACCCGGAGGGATTATTACCTGACACTTGGGATTACGGACCAGACCCCGCCGGAACTGAAAAAGATCAGTGCGAGCAGGATATCCGTGGACCAGGCCTCAGTAGTATATAAGACCAGTGAAAGGGGACAATGCTATTACCGTGTCATAGAGGCCGGCGCGAAAGTACAGCCCCCGGATACCTCAAAAGAGGGAAGAGAAGTACTGAAAGGAAGCGATACCCTGACCATTACAGGCCTGTCAGAAGGTGAAAAAGATGTGGTGATCGTGGTGAAAGACCTTGCGGGCAATGTTAGCAGTCCGATGGTGATCCGGATCCCTGATGTCAGAAAGAAGAATAACGGGACAGCGGGAAATGGGGGCAATGGAAATTCCGGTTCGATCGCCCATAGACCCGGATATGGTGGAAATAAAAGTGAAGCCGGAGTCCCGGGCAAAGGCAATAATGGGGAAGGATCCCTTACAAATCTGAAAACGGTTGGCGGAAAAGGTACGGCATCCGGAAAGAACGGATTGGATAGCACAGACGAAAACAAGGAAAAGAAACTGACGGCTTATGCAGGTACGAAGAAAAAAGGCTCCGGTTCCGGTACATCAGGTGAAAAGAAAAGCAGCAAAAAAGCGGATGCCGTAAAAGACAAAACAAAAGAGAAAACAGAAGAGTCATCCACAGAAGAACTGACTGAAAGCAAAGAAAAAGAGACTACATCCGGGACAGCATCCGCTTCCTCCAAAAACGAAGGAAAAAGTATCCCGGAACTGGTAGGAAGTAAAGTAACAGACACCTGGACGCACATGAAACTCTTTACCAGGATTCTATCCTTATTTGCACTGGCAGGAGTTTTGTACCTGCTCTTATGGACAGGAGCGAGACGCAGTTTCAGAAAAATAAAAAGCAGGAATCCACTGCTTCAGCAGTAAAAAAAGGGAGGTAAACATCAGATGAAAGGAAGACTAGGAAAATGGCTGGCAGTCCTTCTGTCGGTGAGCATGCTGGCAGGGACAGCTCCGGTCTATGGAGCCGACATATCCATGGAAAGTGATTTTTCTTCCGGGGCAGCAGAGACGGAAGCACAGCCGGATGTCCAGGAAGGGACAGAGATCACAGAAGAGCCGGGAGACAGTGACGTGGAGATCACAGAAGAACCGGAAACAGAGCAACCAGAAGATGCGGAATTCTCAGAGGGGGAATTTAACGGCGAGGATCAGGAGGAACTGGTCATGGACGGCTCTGACGATGAAGATTCTGCAGAACTTACCTTTGAGGATGCTCCATTTGCCGGGGAGAACAGTACGAAAGAATATCTCAAGGATCTCAGTGTGTATTCCGGCTATGGCGTTAAGGATCCTCTGGAGATCAGCCGCAGGGAAGATTTGGATGAAACTTATGGCGGGGAAACTTATACGGTTGAGATCGGATCCAGCTATAATTCTACCGGATTTTATGTAACGGCAGATCTGGGGGCCGATGCACCGGAGGGATCAACGATCCGGTTATCTGCTTGCGATCTTGATGGAAAGACGGTTGAGAGTGAGATCATTGCAACCGGATATACCGATGGAAAACGTTATAATTTTTCAAATGTTTTTACAAAGGATAATGGAAAAAGGGCTGTTTACACAGTAACAGCAGGTACAGCCACAGACAGCCAGACTTACAAGATCGTAGTGCTCCGGAGGCTGGATCTTTCCATGATCGGCTGTTACCTTCCCTCGGACACGGACATGGCCAAAAACCTGATCTCAGAATTTGACAGTGCCGGTATCACCAGGGATTATGATGTGACAGTGGGTGAGAATACAGAATCTGTAAAAGTTTCTGCAAAAGCCTTTAATGACAAGTGGTATGGCCTTACCGTAAACGGACAGGCAGTATCCGGCAGCAATGCCATTGAGATTCCTCTTGACGGTTCTGAGACCAGGATCACTTTCCAGATGAACGAAGACGGGACTTATCAGGATCCGGCTTATCAGGATATCACTTATACTTCCACAGGAACCTATACAATCACCGTACATAAAAAAGCAAAGTCCTCGATCACTTTTGTAACAGATCCATCGGATGCAGTGGTCAGTGTATATGATTCTAAAGGGGAGCGTGTGGAACCTTCCAAAGATGCTTCTGTGTATGATTCTCTTTATTACGGGGATGAGTATACCTGGAATGTGTCACGACATGGATATATCTCCAGAAGAGAGAAGTTTACGGTAGGTGAGGAAACAGAGATCCAGGTAAAACTGGAACAGCAGACGGCAACGCAGCCAGAGATCACGGATAATGACTGGAGCAGTTACCGGAACAGTGAAACAAACAACGGGATCACCAATACCTCCACGCCGGCAAGCAAGGATACAACGGTGCAGAAATGGTCCCTGCATCTGGATGCAAAGGGATGGGATGCAGCACTTACCCCTCCACTGATCCTGGGCGGCTATCTTTACGTGGCATCCGGACAGTTCATCTATAAAATAGATAAAAATACCGGGGATATCGTGCAGACCAGTGAACAGATGCACGGAAATATGCAGTATGCCATGATCCCGCTTGCTTATGCGGAAGGAATGCTTTTTGCACAGATCGGCGGCGGACAGATCCAGGCACTGAGTGCCACTTCTTTAAAATCCCTCTGGATCAGTGAGAGCCTGGGAGGCCAGACACTTTCCCCGATCACCTATAAGGATGGATATATTTATACCGGAACCTGGACTTCGGATACAACCCCTGGTTCTTACTTCTGCCTTTCTGTTACAGATGAAGACCCGTCAAAAGGTGATGAGATAAAATACTGTACCTGGAAATATAACCATAAGGGCGGTTTTTACTGGACAGGTGCTTATGCGTCCGAAAATTATCTGGTGTTTGGTTCTGATGACGGGGCCGGTGATGCCTATACTTCTATCCTGTATTCAGTTAATACGCACACCGGACAGCTGATCGACAAGCGCACGGACATGATCGGCGATATCCGATCCACCATTGTTTATAACAACGGATATGTTTATTTTACGACCAAAGGCGGCTATCTCTACCGGGTTGCCATGAATGCAGATGGTACTTTCGGTACAGTGGCAGGCTATAACCTGGGCGGTGCGGCAACATCCACACCGGTCGTCTATAAAGGAAGAATCTATGTAGGTGTCTGCGGAAACGGCGGACAGTACAATGCGGATGGGGGACACCATTTTGATGTCCTGACAGAATCTGCTTCCGGTCTTTCCCTTGCATATAAAGTTTCTATCCCGGGATATCCGCAGGCAGCACCGCTTCTTTCGACCGCTTATGAAAACCAGGACTTTAATGGAGATGGCAAAGCGGATGGACGTGTTTATCTGTATTTTACCTACAATGCAAAACCTGGCGGTATCTATATGCTGACAGATGAGCCGGGCCAGACTTCCGGAAAACCGAAAGAACTCTTCCGTCCGGTACTCGCACAGCAGGAGTATTGCATCAGTCCGATCTGCGTAGACAGGGATGGGACACTTTATTATAAGAATGACTCCTGTTATCTGATGGCACTGGAAACAAATGGAGCTTACCTTGACAGTGTATCAGCAGAAGCAGATACTGGCCGGGTCAGCTGGGAAAAAGCATTCCAGCGTTCGGAAAAAGAGCATACCTTAAGGGTTGCTGAAAATGCTACAAAAGTGACCCTGACATTTAAAGCACCTGCCGGATGTACCCTGACTGTCAACGGAAAAGCTTCCAATGGAACTTATGTGGCAGATGTAAGATCCGGACAGGCAGATGTTACGGTTAAAACAACACTGAACGGAAAGAGCAGGGATTATATCTTCCACCTTACCAGCGGGCTTGGAAATTCCTCCCTGGCAAACCTGGTGGTAAGTACCAGCAATACTTTTACAGATACTTCAAAATATCTTACATTATCACCGGTATTTGACAGCACCAAAACCAGCTATACCGTTTCGTATCTTGCAGACAAAGAGGAGAATAAGGAAAAGTTCCTCCGCCTTTATGTGGAACCTTCAGATGGGGATGCCACGGTAACGGTACAGAAAGTAAAAGGTGTTGAGAAAGTATCCATGCCGGTTGTGGCAAACGGAAAAACGAAACGTGTAAATGTATACTGGGAAACAGATGCAAGCGAAGCACAGGTGAAGATCACGGTAACAGCTGCCGGAAGCGGAAAAACAGACTATCTTCTTACCATACAGCGGAAAGAAAACGTTCCGACACCAACACCTACAGAAGTACCGGAGGTGTTCGGACCATGGAAAACGATCTCTGCAGCCACGGTATTTTCACCGGCTGTACAGATGCGTACCAGCAACAAGGGCCGCAAGGAAAAGAGGACCGTCGGCAAAAAACTGACACCTACGATCAAGGTAACGGCTACCCGCATTAAGCTGAAAGTAAAACAGTCTACGTCCAAAATAAAGGTTTCCAGACTTGCAAAGGGTGATTCCGTTAAAAGCTGGACTTCCAGCAATAAGAAAATCGTTTCTGTAAACAGCAAGGGAACGATGAAAGGCTTGAAAGCCGGAAAAGCCAAAGTGACCATTACACTGGCCAGCGGCAAGAAACAGGTCATTTCCATTACTGTGCAGAAAACAACGGTAAGAACAACAAAGATCACCGGACTGAAATCAAGAGTGACCGTTGCAAGAAATAAAAAACTTACGCTGAAACCGGTCATCAGCCCGATCACTTCCCAGGAGAAAGTTACCTACAGTTCTTCGAATAAGAAGATCGTGACGGTAAATTCCAAGGGTGTGATCACCGGAAAGAAAAAGGGAACAGCCTATATCACAGTGAAATCTGGAAAGATCCGTAAAAAAGTAAAAGTAGTTGTTAAATAAAAATGATTCAAGCAGGAGCTGCCTTTCATGAATACACATGGAATGGCAGCTCCTTTTTTCATTTTTTGCATGTAGCTTTATTTGCAGAAGTAGATTACGATATTAATAGTTGACCAGGGAGAGAAGAATGATTAGATAATATGTTATAGTGATAATGGAAGCATGGTAACAAAAAAATTATAAAAATAGAAAAAAAGTGCAACCAAACAGAAAAAAATACGTTCTATATAATAGAAAACATTAATATGGCACACTGCAAATAACCTATCTGCATAAAAACACTAATATACAGGGGAGAAATGTGATATGGAAGATATACATATTATAAATTTATTTTTAGAAAGATCAGAAGATGCAATTCGCCAGGTAGAAGTAAAGTATGAAAAATTTTGCTTTAAGATTGCATGGAATATTTTATATAACACAGAAGATTCAGAAGAATGTGTAAATGATACATGGCTGATAACGTGGAATAAGATTCCGCCCAAAACGCCAACAAAATTATCTGCATTTCTTGGAAAAATAACCAGAAATTTGGCATTGGACAATTTCAGAAAGAAAAATGCTTCAAAAAGAGCAGATACACATATGATGGATATTTGTGGTGAAGTGGAAAAAATGGAAAATACAATAAAGGATTATGTGGAAGAGGATATAAAGAAAAAGGAAATTTTGAATATTTTAGAAAAATTTTTAAGTGATTTAAAAGCAGGGGACAGGGATATTTTCGTCAGGCGATATTGGTATATGGATAATATTAAAGACATTGCAAAAAGACATGGATGCTCTGAGACTAAAATTAAATCTAGTCTTTTTCGAAGCAGAAACAAATTATGGGAAGAGGTGAAAGAAATCATATGAAAAAAGAAAACAATTTTTTGGATTTGATGGGAGAAATAGATGAAAAATTTGTTTACGAAGCTTCCTTGCCATGGAAAAAGCGAAATGTTAATTTGAAATTAAAATTAGCAAAGATTGCAGCAGCAGGAGTTGTAATAGCATTATTGATAGGAGGCTTGGGACATCCGCACGAGATAAAGGCGGCCTGGGAACAGATTACTTCGTGGATTCAAACTGCATTGGGGATTAATGAAAATGTAGAATCATATATAGATAGTGTTGGAAAAACGATTACTAAAAATGGAATTTCTATTACGTTAGATGAAATTGCTGCTGATAAGGAGAATTTATGGGTGGCAATATCTGATAATATAAATGCTTCAAAAGAAAAGGAGACTATTCTACTAACAGAAGTGGAGATAAATGGAAAAGCGGCACAGTTAGATGGAACATATGCTCTGGAGAAAAAGGAGAACGGAACAGATGGTCAGGTTTGTCATTATAGGGTGGAAGATACAACTATTAAAGATAATACAGCAGATATAAAAATGAAAGTATGGTTATTTGATCCAACAGAAATGGATACTGCAGATACAGAAGATACGGATGACTATATTTTTGAATTTTCATCAAATTGGGAAGAACTGGAGAAGAATACCATAAATGTAAATGTGAATAAAAAAATAAAGATATCTCCAAATCAAAATCTGACGATTTCAAAAATGAGCTTAAACGATTTGGCAAGTACAATTTATGGAAATTTGGATAATAAAGAATATGAAGATTATTATTTAATAGGAACCGACGATAAAGGAAATCAGGGGCTTTATAGAATGACAAATTATGGAGACACAGAGACTGTGTTTGAAGAAAGCAGAAATAATACAAAATACAAAGGAATTTCGCCAGATGCTAAAACGGTGACATTAGAATTATATGTAAATAAAGAAGAAAAAAGCAGCACAACATATAAAAAATATGAAACTGGAATAGAAGATACTTACGGAGAAGGCGAAGGACGTGTTTATGAAAGTGATGAAGATCCTCTGGATTTATATAGCCCAGTGGAAGGAAAAATAGAAATTAAAATCAGATGACAAAAGAATAGTTTGATCGAAGAGAGGAGGAGAAATAGATCGATTCTTTTGAAATGATAGAAAATAATAGAAAGAGGGCTGAAATATGAAAAGAATAAATCGAATAATGGCATTGTTTGTTGCGATGGTAATGTCTCTGATGCTATCTATAAATGTATATGCAGATGAAAAGATAGTACCAGAATTATTGACACAAAAAGAAATTTCTAATAGTCTTCAGGATGTACCTAAAGATATGAAACTGGTAGGTACATCGCAGATGGATTTGGATGAAAATACATACATAGAAACAGAAAGTTATGAAGCAGAAATCAATGGTTTGACAAGAGCTGGAGACAAAACAAAAATTGGAACATACACATATAG
>ERZ827528.3300-NODE-3300-length-13357-cov-3.120057_pt1 | contig 13357 bp, 6 predicted proteins | sample MGYA00519768_ERZ827528 | MGnify/ENA primary metagenome ERZ827528 (study PRJEB31778, sample SAMEA3449343) | human gut metagenome | biome: human gut; feature: human-associated habitat; material: faeces | place: United Kingdom | collected 2010/2012 ...
ACGCCAATACGGCATTGTCGGGCATGGTCCCCGGCATAGCCACTTCACAAAACAGCGGAGCCCCCGGCAGCGACTATTCGTGGCTCTATGTGCGCGGCCTCCGGTCGTGGCGCAACAGTACGCCGCTCATCATGCTCGACGGGCATGTCCGCGACTTCTCGATCCTCGACCCCAACGAGATCGATCAGATTTCCGTTTACAAAGACGCCGGAGCGCTGGCTGTGCTCGGACTCCGGGGCTCGAACGGCGCCATCATGGCGACCACCCGCCGCGGCAAGGAAGGCCGCCCCGTGCTGAAATTCAACACGCAGATCACCTTCCAGCAACCCATCAAACTGCCCAAATTCCTCGACTCACATGATTTCGCCCTGCTGCACAATGAAGCCATGCGCAACGACGGCCGTGCAGGCGAACAGCGTTACAACGAGGAAGATCTTGCCCTCTACCGTTCGGGACAGGACCCTTGGGGACACCCCAATGTCGATTGGGTCGGCCAGTCGCTCAAAAACGTGACCGTCGGCCAGAAGTACAACCTCAGCATAGAAGGCGGCAGTTCGGTCGCCAAATACTTCGTCAACCTCTCCTACCGCTCGGAGGAGGGCATCTACAAGACCGACAAGGACATCAACACTTACAAAACGAACGCCAACGCCAAGATCTACTCTCTGCGTTCGAACGTCGACATCGCCCTGACCAAGAGCATGGATCTTTCGATCAATCTCTTCGGATTGCAGCGCCAACTCTCGAACCCGGGAGCCGGCAGCCCGTTCAGCGCAATCTACTCCCTACCTTCGAACGCCTTCCCCATGTATTACGACAGGAACAAGGTGGCCGGTACCAACGACCTGCGGAATAATCCCTACGGCATTCTCAACCACAGCGGTTACACCCGCTATACCCACAGCACGATGGAAGCGCAGGCCGAATTGGGCCAGAAGCTGGACTTCATCACCAAGGGCCTCCGCGCGCGGGGATCGCTGGCGTTCGACTTCTTCTTCGAGAACAATATCAACCGCAGCAAAAGCTACGTCGTCTACGAATACACAGGCGACGGAGAAGACGGCAAACCGCTCTTCAACACTTGGGGCGAAGAGAAGAAACAGGCGAACTCCAACTCCTACGGGGCCGCCAAGACCCGTATTTTCGATGTAGAGGCCGGTCTGGACTACGACCGCACCTTCGGGAAACACCTCATCGCCGCTACCCTGTTCTTCAATTACAGCCAACGATCCGACGACACGCAAAACCTGCCCAACACACATCAGGGCCTGCTCGGTCGCGCCACCTATGCTTATGACTCGCGGTATATCGTCGAATTTTCGTTCGGCTATCAGGGGACCGAGCAAATGCCGCCCCAGAAGCGTTACGGGTTCTTCCCCGCAGTTTCGGCCGGATGGGTGCTCTCGGAGGAGTCTTTCATCAAGAACTACATCGGAAACGTACTGAGCTACTTCAAGGTACGCGGCTCGTGGGGCATCACCGGCAACGACGCCGGCATTCCCTACTATTTCTACCTGCCCGCATTCATCCAAGCCAACGGCCGTTACACGTTAGGTGCCGAGCCGCAGAACGTCAACAGTTGGGTAGAGGATGTTCACCACCAATATCTCCCCAACGTCACATGGGAGAAATCCGAGAAAACCAACATCGGCGTCGACATGCGGTTGTTCAAAGACCACCTGAGCATCAGCGCCGACTATTTCCGCGAATTCACCAGCCAGATTCTGACGCCCCGCAACACAGTCTCGACCCTGATCGGTTACGGAACCTCGGGCGGGCCGCTGGGTAACGTCGGCAAGACCTACAACAGCGGATTCGAAGTGGAGGCCGCCTACTCGGGCCGGATCAAGGATTTCCACTGGACACTGGGCGGATACGCCTCCTATGCGCACAATGAAATCCGCTACAACGACGAGCAACCTTTCGCCTACGATTACCGAAGCGCCGTCGGCTACCCCATCAACTCCCAGTACGGATTCCAAGCCAACGGACTCTACACCAGCGAACAGGACCGCTACAACAGCCCCAAAACAACCTTCGGAACATCCTATGCCGGCGACATCAAGTACCGCGACCTGAACGGCGACGGTGTGGTGGATAATCAGGACCAGCATCGGATCGGATACAGCAACCTCGGCGAAATCAACTACGCTTTCTTTGCAAATGCGCAGTACAAGGGTTTCGACTTCCAGATCATTTTCTCGGGAGCGGGCAACCGCGACGCATACCTCTCGGGCGTAGCGATTCAGGCCTTCACGAACATCTCCGGCTCGGGCAGCGAAATGGCCGGCAACGTCCGCCGATACCACTGGGACAACCGCTACGTCCCCGAAGACCCCGCAACGTGGACCAAGGCGAAATACCCCCGTCTGTCGCTGACCGACCGTGACCACAACTACAAGCAGACTTCCAGCTTCTGGGTCGACGACGCCTCGTTCCTGCGCCTGAAAAATCTGGTGATCGGCTACACCCTTCCCCTGCGCATTTCGAAGAAGCTGCGCATGTCCAAACTGCGCATCTACTACAGTGGATACAACCTCTTCACTTGGTCCGACATGCGGACCATCGACCCCGAGGATGCGGGCTCCGGAAACGGCTATCCCATCCAGAAATCGTCGAGCATCGGTATAAACATTCACTTCTAAGACCATGAAAAAACTCATCATAACCGCCATAGTATCGCTTACGACGCTCTGGTCCTGCGATCTGAATTACGTTCCGCTGGAACAGATGTCGGCAGAAGAGGCTTTCAAGGACAGCCTGCGTCTGGAGATGTTCGTCAACGACCTGTACGTCTACCTCAACACCGGCGTCCAGTTCAACCGCGTCGGCGGCGCTCTGCTCGACTGTGCCACGGACCTTGCCGTATACAGCCCGCTCGGGACCAGTTCGGGCATCAACTCCTACACCCGCGCCACGATGAACGCAGCGTCGGGCGGAAACCCCGACTCCCGCTGGGCGGAAACCTACACCGGCATCCGCAAAGCCAACGTCATCCTGCGCAACATCGACCTCACCGTAAACCTGTCCCAAAACAAAAAGAACCAGTATCTGGGCGAAACGCTGCTCAGCAAGGCACTGATGCATTACGAGCTCGTCAAGCGCTACGGCGGCATCCCGATCATGGACGACATTCTCGACCTTTCGGGCGACATCAATATTCCCCGTTCAAAGTTCGGCGACTGTGTGGAATACATCGTCCGCCTGTGCGACGAGGCCGCGCCGCTGCTGCCCACGAAATACCCGGACAACGACTACGGACGTCTCACCCGCGGGGCCGCCTACGGTCTGAAAGCGAAAATACTGCTCATGGCCGCCAGCCCGCTCTTCAACGAAAGCCCGATCGAGGGGTCTAACGAGATACACCGCTACGCCTCGCCCGACCAAGAGCGCTGGAAACGGGCCGCCGACGCCGCACGCCAAGTCATCGAATTGAAAAACCCCGACGGCACGAAGGCCCACGAACTGTTCCCGTCGTACCAGCGGCTGTTCTTCACCAATTTCGGGAATACCGAATCGATCATCGTCAAATGCCGCAACCTCACCAACGACGTGGAGGCCGCCAACGGTCCTTCGGGCTACCAGAGCTGCCGGGCCTGCACCAGCGTCACGAAAGAGCTGGTCGACATGTATGAACTCAAAAACGGACGGCTGCCCTCCGAGGACCCGGACTACGACCCCCAGAAGCCCTATGAAAACCGCGACGACCGGTTCTACGCCAGCGTACTCTATTCGGGCGTGCCGCTCTGGGGCCGCGAGGTGGAACTCTACACCGGAGGCAAGGACTACCCCGCAGCCATCGGACAGCGCGGCTGCGAGACCGGTTACAGCCTTTACAAGCACATCGATCCCTTGGCCAGCGTCGTGCCGACCAAATACACCCTGCACAACCACCAGATACTGCGTTACGCCGAGGTGCTGCTGATCTATGCCGAAGCCATGAACGAATATCTGGGAACAGGCGACGACGACCTGTGTACGGACGAGATGATCTACGACTGCGTCAATGAAGTTCGCCAGCGCGCAGGACTGCCGCCGGTAAGCAGTCTGACCAAAGGCCAAATGCGGGAACTGATCCACCGGGAACGCACCGTAGAGCTGGCCTTCGAGGAGGTACGCCTCTACGACCTGAAGCGCTGGCGCGAGGCGGAAACCGTGCTGAACCGCCCGGTTCACGGGATCAAAGTGACCGAGGAGAGCGGAACCATCGTCTACGGCGAGGAGTTCGCCGTCGAAGAGCGTTCCTTCCCCATGCGGATGTACTACTACCCCATTCCCCAGTCCGAGCTGGACAAGAACAGCGCACTGGTGGTCAATCCGGGATGGTAACCCGAAATCATTGTCAAATCTGTAAATCAGCACCGATGAAAAAATATATATTGATATTCATCTTCGCACTAATCCACGGATTCACCGCAGGATTACAAGCCCAAGGAACTGTCGTCTCCGGCAAAGTCAGCGACAAGGACGGGCAGGAGCTGGTTGGAGTGGCGGTCATAGAAACCGGCACCAACCATGCGACGGTAAGTGCCACGGACGGCAGCTACAAACTCACCGTCTCGGGTAAAAACGCCAGATTGGAGTTCCGCATGCTGGGTTATATTCCCCAAGAGATCACGGTAGGCAGCCGGACCGTCATCGACATCACACTCGAAGAAGAAGCCCTTAACATCAACGAGGTGGTCGTGGTGGGATACGGCACCCAGAAGCGCGCCACCGTCGTCGGGTCCATTTCGACGGCGGACGCCTCGGCCATCCAGAAGACGGGAACGACGAACCTCACGCAGGCCATCGGCGGCCGCGTCTCGGGTGTCTTCACCCGCAACCCGGGCGGGCGTCCGGGCGAGGACAACGCCAATGTCTACATCCGCGGTACGGCCAGCTACAACAGCGGAGCCAACAGCCCGCTCGTACTGGTCGACGGCGTGGAACGTGAATACGCCCAGATCGACCCCGAGGACATCGAGAATTTCTCCGTTCTGAAAGACGCCTCGGCTACGGCCGTATACGGCGTGCGCGGAGCCAACGGTGTCATCCTGATCACCACCAAACGCGGTCTCACATCGAAGCCCGAGGTTTCATTCCGCGCATCGTTCACCGCCAGCACCCCGACGCGGCTGCCGGACAAACTCGGTTCGTACGACTACGCACGCCTGCGCAACGAAGCGCTGATGAACGTCGGTCTGGACCCCGAGTATAGCGCCTATGACCTCGAAATGTTCCGCACGAAGGCCAGCCCCTACACGCACCCCGACAACGATTACATCAACGACATGCTCAAGAACGCAGCCTTCAAGCAGCAGTATTCGCTGGTCGTGCGCGGCGGTTCTTCGTTCATGCGTTACTATGTGTCGGCCGGATACGCCAACGACGACGGTATCTACAAGAACTTCAACAACGGCAAATACGACACGAACGTCTATTTCCAGCGTTATGCCCTGCGTGCCAACCTCGATTTCAACGTGACCAAGACCACCACGATCGGCGTCGACCTCGCGGGACGCCTCGAGGAACGCCATAACAACGGCGCCGGAGACGAGCTGTTCCAACATTTGGTACGCACCCCGCCCGATTATTTCAACTATGTGAACCCCGACGGGTCGATCGGAGGCCACCTGAACCTGACCAACCCCTACATGGCCCTTTCGCGCTGCGGTTACTACCACTCCAAGACCAACAAGTTCGAGAGCGTGATCCGCCTCAACCAGCAGTTGGACTTCATCACCAAAGGCCTCTCCGCACGCGGTATGTTCAGCTACATTTCGTCGATGCGCTCCCGCCGGGACCTCTACGAACGACCTGCGACCTACTATTACACCAAGGAGGGCACCTACGAACTGGTGCGCGAAGAGGAGCCCATCTCGATCCGGACGGGCTCCGGAAACGGTCCTTTCCGGCGCGATTTCGTGGTCGAGGCGGCACTGAACTACAACCGCACTTTCGGCGACCACGCCGTCACGGCCCTGCTGGCCTTCAACCGTCAGGAGATCCAGAGCGATGCCACGCTGCCGATCGGTTATATCAACTACGTCGGCCGTGTAACCTACGCCTACAAAAACAAGTATCTGGCCGAGTTCAATGCCGGATACAACGGTTCGATGCAGTTCTCCGAGAGCAAGCGTTACGGTTTCTTCCCGGCAGTATCCGCCGGCTGGGTGGTTTCCGAAGAGGGATTCTGGGGCGAATCGGCCAAGGCCTTCAGTTACATGAAACTCCGCGCATCGTTCGGACAGGTCGGCAACGACCGCATCGGGTCCGACAAGTACTACTATCTGCAAACCTACCCCCAACTGGGATCGAACCGCCCATCGTTCGGCGAAACGAACAACCCCGAGAACCGCATTTATGAAGGCAAGGAGGGCAATACCGAGGTAGGCTGGGAGCGCGCCAACAAATTCAACATCGGCGTGGACCTCAAATTCTTCGACAACAAGCTCTCGTTCACAGGCGACTATTTCCACGAACGCCGCCACGGTATTCTCGACTACGACGGTACCATTTCGTACATCTACGGCATGATGGCTCCGAACGACGGCAGCAAGGGCTTCCCTCCGGCAAACATCGGCGAGGTTGTCAACCGCGGTTTCGAAATCGATCTGGGATACAACGGCCACGTCAACAAATTCCGGTATTATATTCGGGGCAACCTCTCCTTCGCCCGCAACAAGGTCGTCGAATGCGGCGAGAGTCCCGTCACCTACCCGTGGCTCTCGAAGGTGGGACGCCCCATCGGACAGCGCTTCGGTCTGATCGCCGACGGCTTCTACAACTCCGAGGAGGAGATCGACGCCCTGCCGTCGGGATTCACCGACAGACCCAAATTGGGCGACATCAAATACCGCGACATCAACGGCGACGGCAAGACCGACAATTACGACGTCGTGCCCGTCGGGCGTACCCAAGTTCCCGAGGTCATCTACGGATTCAGCGTGGGCGGCAACTGGCGCAATTTCGACTTCGAGCTTTTCTTCCAAGGAGCGACCAATTCGGACATCTATGTGAACGGCTACGGCTACTGGGAATTCCAAGGCATCAGCGGCGCCATGCACCACCACCTCGGCCGCTGGACGCCCGAGAACAAGGATCACGCCACCTATCCGAGTCTCTCTCCCTCCACATCGGAGCAGAACCACCGCTTCTCGACGTTCTGGCTGAAAGACGGTTCCTACCTGCGTCTGAAGAATGTCCAGATCGGGTACACGCTGCCCCAGCGCATCTCCAAGAAGGTCGGCATGTCGAACCTGCGCTTCTATGTGACGGCAACCAACCTGTTCACGCTCTCCGAATTCAAGGAATACGACCCTGAATCCAACGACGGCGACGGCAGCGCCTATCCGGTCATGAAATATTTCGGCGGCGGCGTCAGCCTCAAGTTCTAACCTTCAAATTACGAAGCTACATGAAAAAGATCGTTTATATACTGTTGTTATGCCTGCCGATGCTTTCGTGTCAGGACGCCTCGTCGCTGATGGACAAAGAGGATGTGGGCGACCTGTATGAGAAGGACGTCTTCCGAAGCGGCACCTACGCCCGCTATTTCGTCAACGACATCTACTACAACATCATCAGCACCGGATACGGCGTATCGGGCTGGGGAGGCGCATACATGGACTGCGCCACCGACAACGGCGAGGCCCGCCCGCTCAATTCCGCAGCCCACCGTTACAACACCGGCAACTGGAACGCCGCAGACAACCCGCTGGGATTCATCTGGACCAACAGTTACGCCCAGATCCGCGCCTGCAATAAGTTTCTGGAGAATTACCACCTGATCGAAGAGGAGTCCGGCATCACCACCCGGCTGGACATCGAATACCTGCGCGCCCAAGTCATCTTCCTGCGCGCCTACTTCTACTCCGAACTGCTGAGAGCCTTCGGCGGCGTACCGCTCATCACCAAGGTGCTGTCGATGGACGACCCTGAAATCAAATCGGAACGCGACTCGTTCAAAACCATCCTCGATTTCATCGTCGGAGAGTGCGAGAATGCAGCCGAACTGCTCAAATCCCTGCGCGGCGAAGACGCCACCCGCTACGGACTGTTCGGAGGCAACTTCGGCCGTGCCAACGAAGGCATTGCCCTAGCGCTGAAGGCCAAGGTCCTGCTGATGGCCGCCAGCCCGCTGTTCAACCGCCCGGCCGACTTTTCCCAATACGACTCGGCCGATCCCAATGTTTCGCTGTGGCGCTATCCCGACTATGACAGGGAACGTTGGAACACCGCAGCCAAAGCGCTCAAAGACGTTATCGATCTGGGATTCTACGATCTTTACCGGGCCAAAACCGGGACCAAGACGGAATACGAAACGCTGTTCTGTGTCCGGGCCCCGATCGAGGAAGCCATCTTCCCCTACCTGCGCGGTCCCAGCATCGACATCTATTTCAACAACCTCCCATTCGACTTCATGCTTGTACGCGGCAAGGGAACCCCGGTATGCTACACACTGCCCACCCACGATCTGGTGATGGCCTATGAGATGAAAAACGGCATGCTGCCCGAGCAGGAGGGTTCCGGATACCGTCCGCTCAACCCCTTCGCCGACCGCGATCCGCGTCTGAACGCCACGATCTGGCACGATGAATCGGTCTTCTGCGACATTCGGTTCGACACATGGCACCGGGAGGTCACCTCGGAGAAGAGCGACGGCAAGCATTATATCACCGGGTATTCACGCACGGGTTATTTCCTGCGCAAGTACATGGACCCCGACCTGAACCCCTCGGCCTCGACGGCCCCGACTTTGCCCAACTCCTACCACCTGATCCGCTACGCCGACATTCTGCTGATGTACGCCGAGGCGCTGAACGAGTACTATGCCGATCCCGCATCGGCTCCGGCGGACGGCATCCGCTGGGCCATCGACCAAGTCCGCTCGCGTGCCGGTATGCCGGGCGTGGACGAGACGTTCCGGAACCGGGGTTGGGTGCTCAATCAGGAGAACGTGCGCAAGTTCATCCAAAACGAACGCCGTGTGGAGTTCGCCTTCGAAGAGCATCGTTTCTGGGACATCCGCCGCTGGATGATCGGTACGCAGACCCAGCGGGAGGCACACGAGCTCGACATCACGCTCAAGGACGACGACCTCACCAAGGTTTACAAATCCCGTAAATTCGAAAACCGCATTTACGAAGATCACATGAACCTGATGCCCATTCCGCAGTCGGAGATAAACAAGAATTCCAATCTCGTACAAAATTGGGGCTGGTCTCCGAAACAAGTCAACTAAAAAACAGTCGTTATGAAATTCATCGTGAAATTACTGGCACTGACTTTTGTGACCATACCGCTCCTGTTCTCCTGCAAGGACGAAGAGATTACCGAACCCGGCGTGCAGGTAACCACCCTCGATTTCGCGTCGGTCGGGACCAACACGGCCGTCGGCAGCGGCTACCTCACCAAAGGCAACGCAGCCGCGCTGACCGAACGGGGCATCTGCTGGAGCACCCTCCCCGACCCCACCGTCGCCGACAGCAAGGCCGTTTCGACGGACGATGCGGCGAAACACAGCTTCTCCGTGCAGATCACCGGTCTCACGGCCAACACCTACTACTACGCCCGGGCCTATGTCTCGGACGGCAGCACGGTGCACTATGGCAACCCGGTTGCCTTCACGACCAAAGACCGGCCCGAGGAGGGTTGGTGCCTGATCGAAAGCGTCACCGGGATCACTCCGTCCTCCGCCACCGTCAAGATGACCATGGCATCCAACGGCGGCAACGACATCGCCCAGATCGGCGTCTGCTTCTCGCAGACGGTCGAGCCGACGGTCGACGACGAAGTGCTGTTCACGGTCGGGGGCCGCGATTTCTCGGCCGAACTCACCGACCTGAAGCAAAACATGCAGTATTACGTCCGCCCCTATATCAAAACGGCAGGCGGACAGATAACCTACGGCGAGCAGGTCGGATTCCGGACCATCAATTTCATCGTCACCAAAGACCCGTATCCCGGATATAAAACGGCCTATCTCTTCGGCGAAACGATGAAGAACGAGTCGGATCCCTCGGTCGAACGCGGATTCTGTTGGAGCGAGCATGAAAACCCGACCATCGAGACCGACCAGTTCAAGATGATCAGCGGCACCGTGGGCACTTTCAACCTGTTGGCCACGGGCTTCGAGAAGGGCAAAACCTACCATGTACGAGCCTATGCCAAGAACTCCAGCGGTACGCATTACGGCGAACAGATGACCTTCACCACCAAAACGGGCAGCATCCTGCCGGGCATCACGCTCGACGACATGGTCCTCGTGGAGAAAGGTTCTTTCCAGATGGGCTATCCCGAATCGGCGACCGTTCCCAACCTGTACAGCGGCAAGACGCTGAACACGGAGACCGTACACTCGGTAACGCTGACCAAGAATTTCTACATCTGCCGCTATCAGGTGACCTGCGAACAGATCTGTACCTTCCTGAACAGCCATCCCATCAACCGGTCTACGAGCCTTGTTTACAACACCTATCTCTTCGGCGCCACAAACACGCGACCCTTCTCGTTCAAGGCGCCGATGGACGGCGGGACCTCGGTATTCGAACCCAATACCGGTTGTGCCCTCCGCCCTGCGGCCAGCATCACATGGCTGTGCGCCTATGAGTACTGCCGCTGGCTTTCGGCCGAACTCGGCGTGGAGGTGCGTCTCCCGACCGAGGCGGAGTGGGAATATGCGGCCCGCGGCGGTAACAAGAGCCGGGGCTACCTGTTCAGCGGCAGCGACACGGCCGGAGAAGTCGGAGTCCGCACCAACAGTACCGTCGGTCCTCAGAACGTCGGTTCGCTGAAGGCAAACGAACTGGGCATCTACGACATGAGCGGGAACACGTTCGAATATTGCGAAGATGTGTACGCCGATTTCTTCTACAAGGACGGCGCCGTAGATCCGTGCAACAAGAACACCAACGACCTCACGGGCCAGCCGAGATGTATCCGGGGCGGCAGCTTCCGACACTTCAACGCAAACCAGTCCAAAGACTACCAGCTTCTCGGACGCCGAGGCCGGGCGGGCAACGGCAATACCGACTGCGGCAACCACTCCGGCATGCGCATCGTCATGACGAAGCTCCCTGCAACCCTCGATTAAACCGGTCACGATGAAAAGCAGCTACCTGAAATTCGGAACAGGGATCCTGATGATTCTCCTTTGCGCATGCGAAGGAGGATCATCGGAATCCGATGAAGGCAACAAGGGCCCGGACCCCGGAAGCAAGCCTTTCCTAAGCATTCTTCCCACGACGAAAACCGTAGGTACCGCATCCGGGGAGTTCAATGTCTCGGTCAGCAGCAACACCTCGTGGACCGTCGAACCGCTTGCCGGGTGGATCGATGTCCCCGTGCGGAAGGGCGAGAAAAGCAACTCCGTAAAAATCCGCTACGAGGCCAGTACGGTGACTTCCCGTTCGGGCGAAGTGATGTTCAGCGCAGAGGGCGTCGAGCCGGTGAAACTGCGTGTGACGCAGGGCGACAAAACCTTCACCAATCCGCTCGGCGGAGTTCCCGACCCGTGGATCATCCAGCATGACGGCTGGTACTACTTGTGCAAGGCTCAGGGAAACGGCATCAACTTATCCCGATCGAAAAAGCTCACCGAGTTGACAAGCACGCAACAAATCTTCGCCGCTCCCAAAGATACGGAAGGAAACAAACCATGGAATATCGCCAACTACTGGGCTCCCGAATTGCATTACATCGACGGAGGCTGGTACATCTACTACACTGCAGGCCGACCCACCTCGGAATTTGGCGGACATTACTATTCGCAGCGCAGCGGCGTTCTGCGCGCCAAGAGTTCCGACCCGTTCGGGGAGTGGGAGGACATGGGCATGCTCTACACGGGCGACCACTACACCGAAGGCATCACCCCCACGTTGGAGAACACGGAGTATTTCGCCATCGACCTGAACGTCATGGAGATCAACGGAACGCTCTACGCCGTCTGGTCAGGCAACCCGGTCGGCTCCACCACGCAGAGTCTCTTCATCGCCAAGATGAAAGATCCCTGCACCATCGGTTCCAGCCGGGTGAAGCTCTCCGACCCCGACCAGCCATGGGAACTGCTGACATCTACCATTGAAGAGGGCCCTGCCATGATCAAGCATGGCAACAAGGCCTTCATCGTCTACTCCTGCAACGGCTCATGGACCAAGCAGTATCGGCTGGCCTATCTGGAACTGGATGATATGCAGAAAGACCCGATGAAGCCCGAAAACTGGAAAAAGTCAGCATCCTACGTCTTTTTCCGCAACGACGACATTCAGGCCAAGGACAACACCTACCAAGAGGGCGTCAACGGCGAGCCGGGAGGAGTCCACGGCGTCGGCCACTGCTCGTTCACCAAGTCCCCCGACGAAACCGAAGACTGGATCGTCTACCACACGAAACGGTTCCGCGAGGACGGGTACGAAACCTACCGCTATACGTTCGTACAGCGTTTCGGATGGAACGCCGACGACACGCCGAATTTCGGCACGCCGGTCGGCTGGGAAGAACCCGTGGTCGTTCCTTCGGGCGAAGAATAAATACACGATCCAAATAAACACAACAAAGAAATGAGTGATTTAAAAGGCAAAGTTGCCATTGTAACAGGCGGAGGCGGTGTGCTGGGAGGAAATATCTCCGGCAGTCTGGTCAAGGCCGGAGTGAACGTAGTCATCCTCGACATCCGTCAGGAAAACATCGACAGGAGAGTGGCGGAACTCTCCCCTTATGGGGAGATCGCAGGATTTACCTGTAACGTCCTCGACACCGAAAGCCTCGAAAGCGTGAAAAAGAAGATACTCGAACGCTGGGACCATATCGACATTCTGGTCAACGCCGCCGGAGGCAACCTTCCCGGTGCGACGCTTCGTGAGGACCAGACGGTTTTCGACATGAAGGTCGAAGACCTCAACCGGGTGATCGACCTGAACATGTACGGTTCGGTCTATCCCTGTCTGGTGTTCGGCAAAGCGATGGCCGAGCAGAAATACGGCGTGATGATCAACGTCTCCTCGATGGCGACCTATTCGGCGATCACGCGCGTGCTGGGCTACTCGATGGCCAAAAGCTCGATCAACATCTTCACCCAGTGGATGGCGATGGAGATGGCGCTCAAATTCAGCGACAAGATTCGTGTCAACGCCATCGCTCCGGGCTACATGGACACCGAAATGAACGTGGCCCTGACCGACCCGAAGAACCCCAAGTTCACCCAGCAGCGTTACGACGAGCTGACCCAGCGCATTCCCGCTCACCGCTGGGGCACCCCCGATGACATGAAGGGCTGCTGCATCTTCCTGGCTTCTCATGCCAGCGACTACCTGGGCGGTGCCATCATCCCTGTGGATGGCGGCTATCTGGTTATGTGATTCTCCTTCTTCCATAT
>ERZ827528.3305-NODE-3305-length-13349-cov-35.819543_pt1 | contig 13349 bp, 9 predicted proteins | sample MGYA00519768_ERZ827528 | MGnify/ENA primary metagenome ERZ827528 (study PRJEB31778, sample SAMEA3449343) | human gut metagenome | biome: human gut; feature: human-associated habitat; material: faeces | place: United Kingdom | collected 2010/2012 ...
CTCATAAGAAAGGTATGGGTTCTACCCGTAACGGCCGCGACAGCGAATCCAAGCGCCTTGGCCCGAAGCGTGCCGATGGTCAGTTCTCTCAGGCTGGCAACATTCTTGTTCGTCAGCGCGGCACCAAGATTCATCCCGGTCAGAACGTGGGCATCGGCAAGGACGACACCCTGTTCGCGCTGGTGAGCGGCGTTGTCCGCTTCGAGCGTCTGGGCCGCGACAAGAAGCAGGTTTCCGTCTATCCTGTGGCGGAATAATCGCTTTCCCATCCGCTTTGAAACGCCTGATCGCCGCAGTGATGCGTCGGTCGGGCGTTTTCTGTTAGAGGATTTCAGACGCAGTTCGCGCGCGAATTACTCCGCATTCCGAATTCTGCATTCCGAATTTCTTTCAGGAGGTTTCCATGCGTTTCTTCCGTACTTCCCCTGAAAAACTCCCGGCGGCTGAATCCGAGATGATTTTCTCCAAACAGGACTTGAAGCAGCTGCTTTTGCCGCTCTTGGCGGAGCAGTTTCTCGTCGTGCTGATTGGCATGATGGATACCATCATGGTGTCCTACTGCGGCGAATCGGCAATGAGCGGCGTTTCGCTGGTGGACAGCATCAACGTGCTGCTGATTGGCGTGTTTTCCGCCTTGGCGACGGGCGGCGCGGTGCTGGTCAGCCAGTATCTGGGGCAGAAGCGCCCGGATGCCGCGAAAACTGCCGCAAAGATGCTGTTCTATGTCGTTTTGCTCGTTTCGCTGGCGATTATGGCGGTTTGCCTGATTTTCCGCAAACCGCTGCTGTTCGCCATCTTCGGCAATGTCGAAGAGGACGTCATGACAGCAAGCCAGATTTACTTCCTCATGTCGGCGCTCTCCTATCCCGTCATGGCGATTTACAATGCCTACTGCGCGCTCCTGCGCTGCATTGGCAATCCGCGCGCAACGATGTTCTCCTCCTTCATCATGAACATCGTCAACCTCATCGGCAACAGTGTGACTATCTTCTGGCTGGGCTGGGGCGTGATGGGCGCGGGGCTGGCGACGCTGATTTCGCGCTCCGTGGGCGCGTACATCACGCAGCGCGCCCTCCGCGACCCGCACTGCCGGATTCCGTATCCGGGCATGTTCCCCTTCGAATGGCATCCGAGCGAAGTCAAGAAGATTCTGAGCGTCGGCATTCCCAGCGGCTTTGAGAACGGACTGTTCCAGCTCGGCAAGCTGCTGCTGCTGAGCATGATTGCTACCTTCGGCACCGCCAGCACCGCCGCGAACGCCGTCGGCAACACGCTCGGTTCATTCCAGTGCCTGCCCGGAAACGCCATCGGGCTGGCGATGATTGCGGTCGTTGGGCAGTGCTGCGGCGCACACGCCTACGATCAGGCAAAATTCTACACCAAGAAACTCATGCAGATTGTCTACCTCTGCATGGGCACGCTGAACATCCTGATGCTGCTCTGCAACCCGATTATTACCCTGCCGTTCAACCTCTCGCCGGAAGCGACAGTGCTTGCGCGGCAGATTGTGGCGCTGCACGGCGCGGGCTGCGTGATTTTCTGGCCGATGTCCTTCACGATGCCGAACGCGCTCCGTGCAGCGGGCGACGCGAAGTACACGATGACGGTCGCGGTCTTCTCGATGGCGGTTTTTCGCATCGGCTTCGGCGTTTTCCTCGCGACGACGATGGGCATGGGCGTCATCGGCGTGTGGATTGCCATGCAGATTGACTGGGTGTTCCGCATCATCTGTTTCCTGATTCGCTGGCACAGCGGCAAGTGGCAGACGAAGACGCTGGTGTAAATGAAAAGCGCGGTACGCTTTCCCCGAATTGGGGGCGTACCGCGTTTTTTGTTGTGCCGACTTTTGTGACAGCCGTAGTTGATTTCGCTACCATTCAGGTCATTGCCATGCTTCCAGAGGGCAAAGAAAACGAACGAAGTTCGCGATCGCCCTCTGGACTCCTTCGGGTCGCCTCCCATGTTACTGGACTGTGTTGGAAGGCTTTTTAGTTACTGGCAGGGACGCTTCGCTGCCTGCGCCTTTGTTGTGCGCATTTGGCATACTGGTCACCCGTGGAGCGGTTGGGGCGTTGCCCCAAACCCCACCAGAGGCGCCGCCTCTGGACTCCGCAAGGGGCAGACGAAAAGGGACGAAGTCCCCCCCTTGACCCTTCGCGCGATTGGGTTGGTCGCTCTTCCATACTTTACCCGCGTGTTAATCCGTTAGGCGTTCCTTCGTCTCGCGTCCCTCACGCAATAATTTTCTCATTCCTTCCCTATCCTCATCCCGAAGCGCGTCCCGATACTCCGTCACCCGCTGCACCAAGTCCTCCACCACCGGCAGTAGCGCCTCTCGATTATCAAAGAACAGCTCCGTCCACATATCCTCGTTCAGCCGTGCCACGCGCGTCATATCCGCGAAGCTCCCTGCCGAGAACCCGCGGTGCTTATCCGCCAGCGGGCACTTCACATACGCGCTCGACACGACATGCGCCAGCTGCGACGTATACGCAATCATCTCGTCATGCGTCTTCGGCGTCGTGAACTGCACACGCAGGAAGCCCAGTTTCATGAAAAAGTCGCGGGCGCGCTGCAAAACCGCCGGGTCATCGTCGCCGTGACCGCACAGAATCATTGACGCATGGTCGAACAGATCATCGCGGGCGTACTTGAAGCCGCTGTACTCGCGCCCCGCCATCGGGTGTCCGCCGATGAAATGCCACGCATACCGCTGCGATACGGGAAACAGTGCGTCGCAAATCACCTGCTTCACGCCGCCGCAGTCAATCACAAGGCTGTCGGGCTTAAAGTCCGCCGCGTGCGCGGTCACATAGTCGATAATTCCCTGCGGGTACAGGCAGATCAGCACAACATCGCACTGCGGCAGCGTCTCCGCCGTCAGCTCGCCATCAATCGCCTCCATCAGGAACGCGCGGCGCATCGTGTCCGCATTCTTGTCCGTGCCATAAACCGTGTACGGCGTGTGGAGCTTGATGGTTTTCGCGAGTGACCCGCCAATCAGCCCCAAGCCGACAATACCTACATTCTGCATGAAAAAAATCCTCCGTTCTTCTGCACTCCCGTTTCAAGGAATGCGCTGCAACGGAGGATTTCGACATATCATGCGTTTTTTCCTGCTGATTTACGCCTGAACCGTGGCTTTCTGCTGCTTTTTCTGCTTCTTCGCCGGCTGCTCGCCAACTTTCGGGACGTGGTATTCGCACTTTTCGTCAAAGCGGACGGATTCCGGCGGCTTCTCCAGTTCTTCCGGATGATTGAGCAGATACGACATCGTGCCGAAGAACGCCGCGTAGTGCGCGCCGGAGCAGACGCGCTCATCCGCCGTGATGCCGATGGGCAGGAAGCGCTTCATGCGCGCCTCGCCCTTCTCTACCACGGCAACCTTCTCCACGGTACCCATGCCGAAGAACAGCGTAACCGAACCGAAGTTGTAGATGTGGTGGTTGACGTGATGCAGGCCGATGGAGGCGTTGTTGGTGATATACATGCTGGTATGGAAGGGCAGCTCGTCCAGCAGTGCGCCGGGGCAGAGCCCGTAGCGATCAAGCAGGCGAACCAGCGCGACGATGCCCGTTGCCAGACCCGGCACGACCAGCACCGCTTTCGCCAGCTTATCCGCGAAATTCTTCTTGTCCTCGCCGCGGTTGGCGTTGATGACCTTTTCCATGCGGTCGCGCACGTCGTAGATGGTGTCGGTCAGGTCGTACTTCACCTTCACCGCCGTCTCGCCCATTTCGGCGTTCTGCGGGTTCTTGAGCATCGTGAAGGACACGGCGCACATGTTCCGCGCGAAGAACTGCTTATTGAGGATGAAGCGGTTGATTTCCGGGTGCTGGGACACAGTGCGGACGAACGCGGCGGTAATAATCTGCATGAACGTGATTTTCTCGCCCTTCGCCGCCTGCGCCGCAATGTAGCGCGTCAGCAGCTCATAGTCCACGCGGTGCTGCAGGAAAACCTGCGCGTCGCAGCGCATGGGCATCAGGTACGGCGTAATGCCGACGATGGGGTCAATGGACGACACGCGCCGTCCGTCGGGTCGGAATCCGAACATGGTACTTTCCTCTCTCTCTTGTCCTCGGCTGTCCATCGGAATGAATGAAAAATGAATGATTTCAGCCGCAATTTTATTGTATGGATTTTGGGCGATTTGTCAATAGGGCATCGGCGGATGATTTCGGATGTGCGCAAAAAGGCACTGCCGCGCTGCAGCAGTGCCCATTGCTTTGCCCTTTGACTGGGATTTTTACCAAGTCGCCTTCATGGCCTGTTCCACGCACTTCTGGTGATCTGCATCCACGCGGTCTGTACCGTGGGTCTTGCTGCCGTAGAAGTGCAGGCAGAACTGCCCATCGAAGTTGTTGTCCAGAATTGTGTTTGTGCCGTGGGGTTCGGAGTAAATCGACGCGGCATACACATGCCCGTTGTACTTCACCAGCACTGCGCGGCGGCGCCAGCTGAACGTGCCGCCGTTGATTTTCTTGAGAATCGCGGTATCTTCCGCCGTCAGCGGCTCGGCGTCCATATGGTTGCCGCCGCTCTGACGGCGCGCGGAGAAAATCAGCCCCGTGCTGACGTCCTTAATCTGGAATACAGCGCCGTTCGGGATGACGTACTTGCCACCATTGAACCAGTCCAGTCGCTCGGTGGTAATCTTGCCACTGCTGGCGCTCGCCACGGCGGATTCAATCTTCTTGAGCGTCGCGCTGCCCGCCACGCCGTCCGCCGTCAGACCGTATTTTTTCTGGAATGCCTTGACGGCGCTTTCGGTCGTCGCGCCGAACGAACCGTCGACATACGCCGTGTAGAAGCCCAGCTTCTTCAGGTTGGTCTGCAGCGTCTTGACTGCCGTGCCGGTTGCGCCCTTGCGGAGCGAATCGTCATCGGTGCTGGTATTGCTGTCCGCGTTCTTGCAGGCGCTGTCGAGCTTTTTGAGCGTTTCGCTGCCCGCCACGCCATCCGCCGTCAGGTTATACTTCTTCTGGAACGCCTTGACTGCCGCAACCGTCGTATCGCCGTAGCTGCCATCGACATAGGCGTTGTAGAAACCAAGTTTCTTCAGCTTCGTCTGCAAATTCTTGACCGCGCTGCCGGTTGCGCCTTTGCGGAGCGAATCGTCGTCCTTGTCGCTGTCCGCGTTTTTGTACGCGCTGTCGAGCTTTTTGAGCGTTTCGCTGCCCGCCACGCCATCCGCCGTCAGGTTATACTTCTTCTGGAACGCCTTGACTGCCGCAACCGTCGTATCGCCGTAGCTGCCATCGACATAGGCGTTGTAGAAACCAAGTTTCTTCAGCTTCGTCTGCAAATTCTTGACCGCGCTGCCGGTTGCGCCTTTGCGGAGCGAGTCGTCATCCTTGTCGCTGTGCGCGTTCTTGTACGCGCTGTCGAGCTTTTTGAGCGTTTCGCTGCCCGCCACGCCGTCCGCTGTCAGGTTATACTTCTTCTGAAACGCCTTGACCGCCGCGTATGTGCCCGAACCAAACGTGCTGTCCACCGTGCCGTCGTAATAGCCCAGCTTCTTCAGCTTCGTCTGCAAGTCCTTGACGGCGCTGCCGCTGTCGCCCATGCGGAGCGAATCGTCATCCTTGTCGCTGTCCGCGTTCTTGTACGCGCTGTCCAGCTTTTTGAGCGTTTCGCTGCCCGCCACGCCGTCCGCCGTCAGGTTATACTTCTTCTGGAACGCGCGAACCGCCGCGTATGTGCCCGAACCAAACGTGCTGTCCACCGTGCCGTCGTAATAGCCCAGCTTCTTCAGCTTCGTCTGCAAGTCCTTGACGGCGCTGCCGCTGTCGCCCATGCGGAGCGAATCAACGTCCTTGGCGCTGTCCGCGTTCTTGTACGCGCTGTCCAGCTTTTTGAGCGTCTCTTTGCCTGCAATGCCGTCCGCCGTCAGGTTATACTTCTTCTGGAACGCCTTGACCGCCGCGACGGTCGTGTCGCCATAATCGCCATCGACATAAGCATCATAATAGCCGAGTTTTTTCAGCTTTGTCTGCAACTCCTTGACGTCGCTGCCCGTGCTCCCCTTTTCCAGCCGCGTCGTGCTGCTGGAAGAACTGGAACTGCTGGCCGTCTTGGTCACGCTAACATACGTTTTATAGACATAGCCGGTGTATTTCCCGTAAGTCACTTTATACCAGCTGCCGCTTTTGCCGAGAACCTCCAGCTTCGTTCCTTTAGGCAGGGTTTGCAGGGCATCGCTGGTCGAGGATGCTTTTTCGCGCAGAATGAGTTTGCGCGCAGTGACCGTCGCCGTATCCGCCAAGGCGGAGGAACAGCCCAGCAGCATCAGCGCCACCGCGCCGGACAGAAGCCGCCGCAGACCGGAATTCATCATGGGGAAATCACTCCTTTCCGTACAGCCTGATTTTATTACAAAATTGTTTCATTGTCAAGAGGCTTTTTCCCTGTGAATTGTAAATTCTGCGGCGTTTTCGCGGATTTTCCCCTGTTTGATTCGGCAATTATCTGCCCGTTTTCAATATCCTTTTTTGTTTTCCCATGAACATGTTTCCGATATTTGATAAAATGTTACGTTCTTGTTGAGCGGGTGAAAATTTTTCGCGCCGCTTTGCTGTCCGAGCGTCATTTTGCTGTTCGCCTTGATGAATCGGCGGAATTGTGATATAATGAAAATTGGTGCTTTGTCACCGTTGCGATTTTGACATACTTCCTTCATTATAAGAGGAGTTTTTTTCATGGCAAATCAAGCAAATCACTATGATGCGGGCAATATTCAGGTGCTGGAAGGGCTGGAAGCGGTTCGGATGCGTCCGGGCATGTATATCGGCACCACCTCGACACGCGGTCTGCATCACCTGCTCTGGGAAATTGTGGATAACGCGATTGACGAGGCGTCGAACGGCTTTGCGGATGAGGTGCGCGTGACGCTGCACACGGACGGCTCCGCGTCGGTGTACGACAACGGGCGCGGTATGCCCGTGGATGAGCACCCGACCATGCACGTCAGCGGCGCGGAGGTCATTTTCACCGTGCTGCACGCGGGCGGCAAGTTCAACAACGAGAATTACAGCTATTCCGGCGGTCTGCACGGCGTGGGCGCGTCGGTCGTCAACGCATTGAGCAAGTGGCTGACCGTGGACATCTACCGCGATTTCAGCCATTATGCCATGCGCTTCACAAGTCAGTTCGACGAGAAGAAAGGCAAGGTCATCGCGGGCAAGCCGGACGCACCCTTGGCAAAAGTCGGCAACACACGCAAGAAGGGCACACTCGTACGTTTTCTTCCCGATGACGCGATTTTCGAGGACGTGCGCTTCAATTACGACACGGTGTTCCGCCGCTTGCAGGAGTTGGCATACCTGAACCGGGGCTTGAAAATTGTCTTTCTCGACGAGCGTGTGAGCGACCCCGCCCGCCGCGAAACGACCTTCCACTACGAGGGCGGCATCATCGACTATGTGCGGTATTTGAACGACGGCAAAACCGTCCTGCACGATCAGCCGATTTACCTCGAAGGACAGAAGGATTCCGTCATCTGCCGCGTCGCCATTCAGTACACCGACGGCTACACCGAAAGCCTTTTTTCCTATGTCAACAACATCCCCACGGGTGAAGGCGGAACGCACGAAACGGGCTTCAAGGCGGCGTTCACGAAGATGTTCAACGACTACGCCCGCCGCAACGGCTTCCTGAAGGAAAAGGACAGCAACCTGACGGGCGAGGACTTCCGCGAAGGCTTGAGCTGCGTGCTGACGACGATGGTCAAAAATCCGCAGTTCGAGGGGCAGACGAAGGGGCGGCTGGGCAACAGCGAAGTGCGCCCCGCGGTGGAGGGCATCATCACCCAGCAGCTGACGGACTGGCTGGAGAACCTCAAGAATCAGGAGATTGCCCAGCAGATTGTGCAGAAGGCGATTCGCGCCGCGCAGGTGCGGGAAGCCGCGCGCAAGACCCGCGACAACGCCCGCAAAGCGAATCAGCTTGACGCCGCGCCGCTGGTCGGCAAACTCAGCGCCTGCCGCGGCAAAAAGGCGGAGGACAATGAGCTGTTCATCGTCGAGGGCGATTCCGCAGGCGGCAGCGCCAAGCAGGGGCGCGACAGCCGCTATCAGGCGATTCTCCCCCTGCGCGGCAAGCCCCTCAATGCCGAAAAGAAGCGGCTGGATCAGGTGCTGAGCAACGAGGAGTTCCGCTCGCTGATTACCGCGCTCGGCACGTCCATCGACGAGAATTTCAACCTCGCCAACCTCAAATACAACAAAGTCATCATCCTCTCCGATGCCGATCAGGACGGCGCGCACATTCGTGCCATTCTGCTCACTTTCTTCTTCCGTTACATGAAAGAGCTTGTCACCGGCGGTCACGTTTATATCGGAATGCCGCCGCTGTACAAGGTTCAAAAGGGCAGCAAAGTCCTCTATGCCTACGACGACAAGGAGCTGGCGAAGTGCATCAAGGAAGCGGGCAAAGGCTACACGCTCCAGCGCTACAAAGGCCTGGGCGAAATGAACCCCGAACAGCTCTGGGCGACGACGATGGATCCGTCGCAGCGCAAACTGATGCAGGTGACGATTGAGGACGCAGCGCTGGCTGACCGCCGCATTACCATCCTGATGGGCGACAAGGTGGAGCCGCGCCGCGATTACATCATCGAGAACGCCGACTTCAACAAGCCGGATAATTTCGAGCTGCCGGAAGGTCAGCGAGGGGAAGGAAAGTAAGTTATGGCAAAGAAAACAAGCGATAACCGCCCGATTCCCAAGGACGACCCGTCGCGCATCCTGCAAACGACCGTCGAGGACGTGATGCACCAGTCCATGATCCCCTACGCGGAGCATGTCATTCTGGAACGCGCCCTGCCGCGCGTCGAGGATGGCTTAAAACCCGTGCAGCGCCGCATTCTCTATACCATGATGGAACTGGGCACGACGCCCGACAAGCCGCACCGCAAGTGCGCCCGCATCGTCGGCGACTGCCTGGGCAAATATCACCCGCACGGCGATTCCTCCGTGTACGACGCGCTCGTGCGCATGGCGCAGGACTTCTCCATGCGCGGGCCGATGGTCGATGGGCACGGCAATTTCGGCTCCATTGACGGCGACAGCGCTGCCGCCATGCGTTACACCGAGGCGCGCATGACGCCCCTCGCGCTGGAAATGCTGCGCGACATTGAGAAGGACACCGTGCCGTTCCGCCTGAATTTCGACGACACGCTCAAAGAGCCGGACATGCTGCCCGCGCGCTTTCCGAATCTGCTCGTCAACGGCGCAAGCGGCATCGCGGTAGGGCTGGCGACGAACATCCCCCCGCACAATCTGGGCGAAAGCATCCGCGCGGCGATTGCTGTGATGGAGAATCCGGACATTCCGCTGGATGAGCTGATGAAAATCATCCCCGGCCCGGACTTCCCCACCGGCGGCGTGCTGGTGAAAAACGAGGAAATCCGCAGAGGCTATGAGACCGGACGCTCGAAGCTTTCCCTGCGTGCGCGTGTGCATGTGGAGGACGGCGTGAACGGGCGCAAGCTGCTCGTCATCACGGAAATCCCCTACATGGTCAACAAAGCCGCGATGCTGGAGAAGATTTTGAAGCTGTCGGAAGAAAAGAAGGGGCAGCTGCAAAACATCTACGACATTCGCGATGAATCCGACCGCGAGGGAATGCGCGCCGTCATCGAGCTGAAGAAGGACGCCGACCCGGACAAGGTGCTGAAAGTGCTCTACAAGTATTCGGACTTGCAGGTCACCTTCGGCGTGAACATGGTCGCCATCGCCGAGGGCAAGCCCGTGCAGATGGGGCTGAAAACGATGCTGGGGCACTTCATCCGCCATCAGAAGAACGTCATCACCCGCCGCACGGAGTACGACCTGAAGCAGGCGAAAGCCCGCGCGCACATTTTGCAGGGGCTGATGATTGCGGTGGACAACCTCGATGAGGTCATCGCGCTGATTCGCTCCTCAAAGAACCCGAAAGAAGCGAAAGCCCGCCTGATGGAGCGCTTCGAGCTGTCCGACGCGCAGGCACAGGCAATCTTGGACATGCGCCTGCAGCGGCTGACGAATCTGGAAATCATCGCCCTGCGCAAGGAGTACGAGGACATTCTGAAACTCATCGACCGCTTGGAGGGCATCCTGCACAGCGAGAAAAAGCTCTTGGCGGTCATCCGCAAGGAATTGCAGGAGATTGCCGAGGAATTCGCCGACGAGCGCCGCACGACCATCGAAAAAGCGGACGAATCCCCGCTGGAAGTCGAGGAAGAAGCCGCCGCGCCGGAAGAGGTCATCGTGGCGTTCACGGGCGTGGGGCAGTTGAAGCGCATGAATCCCGCGCTCTACAAGAAAACGCCGCTCCCGACCCGCGCGGAGGACGACAAGGAGTTCGCCGACTTCCTGTTCATGGCCAAAACAGACGAGACGCTGCTCATCTTCACCGACCACGGCAACTGCTATCCCCTGCCCGTTGCGTCGCTGAACGAAGTCAAGCCCAAGGATCGCGGGCAGCTGCTTTCAGGCGTGCTGGCCGGGCTGGAGGACGACGAGAAGGCGCTGTGGATGACGTGCATCCGCATGGCGGACGTCGGGCATCTGCCGGACATTCTCTTCATCACCCGGCAGGGCATGGTGAAACGCACCGCCGCCGCGGATTACGACGTGCGCAGCAAGAAATTCGCCGCCGTGAACGTGAAAGACGGCGACCGTCTGCTGACAGTTCTCCCCGCCGCCAGTCGCGACGACCTGCTGTTGTTCACCCGCAGCGGTCTGTGCATCCGCTTCTCGCTCGACAGCGTACCGGTGCAGGGGCGCGTCGCCGCCGGGGTGCGCTGTATGCAGGTGGAGGACGGCGACGAGGTCATCTGGTGCGGGCAGCTGCAAGACAGCGACCAAATCGTGCTGCTGACCGACCGCGGCTACGCCAAACGCCTGCTCTCCGTTGATTTCGAGAAGCAGAACCGCAACGGCAAAGGCGTGAAGTCGTTCTATTTCAACAAGAATGGCAGCAACGGCAAACAGCTTGCGGGCGTGGTGCGGTTGGAGAAGGACGAGCACCTGATTCGCGTGCAGCAGGCGAAATCCCCCGCGACGCTGGTGGAAAGGGACAACGTGCGCCTGCAAGGCAAGCAGGATCGCGGAACGCCGCTGGTTATCGCGGTGATGGACGACGTGGTGACGGGGGCGGAGCTGTTGGAATAACAGCACCCGCATGGCGCCGAAAAAAGGGTCAAGGGGCAATGCCCCTTGCGGGGTTAAGGGGCGGCGCCCCTTATGGGGCTTGGGGCAACGCCCCAACTGTTGCTCCGTTAAACCTACTCAAAGAGGAAAAACAAGTCCGGCAACTTCGCCGCAGGCAGCGAAGCGTCCCTGCGCACAAACTAAAAAACTTCCAATAAAAATCAAGTAGCATCCGGAGGCGAACGCCGAAGGAGTCCAGAGGGCGATCGCAGACTTCGTCTGTTTTTATGCCCTCTGGAAGCATGGAAGTTACCACGATGGAAATGAAGTCAACTATGCCTATCCGCATAAGCATCCAACTGCTTCATAGTTGGCTTTTCCCCTTGCAACAAGCGCCAAAACGTGATATGATGAGGACGAATGACGGAGGTGAACGCGTATGAATTCGCGCAACTCTTTTTCCTCGCTGACCATTACGCAGCTGGTGATTCACCTCACCGGTGCCCTGCTGGAACTCTATGCCGATGACACGCAGGAAATCCAAGTCATGGCATCCGGTGACGACCACGATATGAAGGCGGTTTCGCTCGCCCAGAACGGCGATACGCTGACGCTGGAGCAGTCCGCCGCCGCACTCTCGCCCTTGCCGCTCAGCGCCCGCTGGCTGCAAGTGACCGTCCGCATTCCGCGCACGTGGAAGGGGCGGGTCGAGATTCGCACGACGTCCGGCAGCGTGCATGTCCGCGGTTTGCAGGTCAGTGACCTGTCCGTGGAGTCTCTCTCCGGCTTCGTGATGCTCTCCGACTTGAGTAGCCTGAGCCTGAAGGTCAAGAACGGCAGCGGCGACATTGCCGGCAGCGACTTGTCCGGGCAGGATTGCAGCCTGTTCACGACGACGGGGATGCTCTGTCTGGAGCGCCTTGCGTTTCTGAACATCTCGCTGTCCTCGGTCAGCCGGGGCGCAATGCTCTCCTTCGCGGAGATGTTCTCCACCTTCAAGGGCGGCTCGGTCGCAGGCGGCATCAGTCTGGAGATTCCCGGCGCGCAGTGTGACGCCATTCTTCGCTCGGTGTCCGGGCGGCTGCTGACGGACGGCGTATCCATCGTCAATGGCGCACCGTCTGTCCGCGTGACGACGGCATCCGGCAACCTGACCATCCGGCGGATTTCCCCGGAGAAACTGACAGAAAACGAATAATTAGGAGGACGATTTTTATGGCACGACAGAACTTTGGCTTCGGCGGCGGCGCGAACATGCAACAGCTCATGCGTCAGGCGCAGAAGATGCAGCAGGCGATGACGGACGCGCAGGAAAAGCTGGATGCGCAGGAGTACGAAGCGCAGTCCGGCGGCGGCGTGGTAAGCGTGAAGGTGAACGGCAAGCGCGAGCTGCTGTCCCTGACGATTGACCCCAAGGTCGTTGACCCGGACGACGTGGAAATGCTGCAGGACCTTGTGATGGCGGCGGTGAACGAAGCGCTGCGCAAGGGCGAAGCAAACCGCGAAGAGACGATGAACAAGATGGCGCCCGGCATGGGCGGCATGGGCGGTCTGTTCTGATGCCCGGACAAATCGAACCGATTGAGCGGATGGTGTCGGAGCTGTCTCGGCTACCCGGCATCGGTCACAAGACGGCGGCGCGGCTGGCGTACCATATCGTCGGGATGCCGCTGGAGGATGTTCACGCGCTGGCGGCGGCGCTGTGGCAGGGGCGCAAGGCAATTCGCTACTGCGACGTGTGCGGCAATTTTTCCTCCGCTGAAAAGTGCGCCGTGTGTGCGGATGAAAGCCGCCATAACGGGCAAATCTGCGTCGTGCGCGACCCGCGCGATGTAGCCGCCATGGAGCGGATGCACGATTACCACGGGCTGTACCACGTCCTGCACGGCACGCTGTCGCCGATGGACGGCATCGGGCCGGATGATATACACATCAAGGAACTGATGACGCGCCTGCAGACCGAACCGGTCAGCGAAGTGATTCTGGCGACGAACCCCGACATCGAGGGCGAAGCAACCGCAACCTACATTGCGCGGCTCATTAAGCCCATGGGCATCAAGTGCACCCGCATTGCCCACGGTGTCCCCGTCGGCAGCGACCTTGAATACGCCGACGAAGTGACGCTCTCAAAGGCGATGGAGGGACGAAGGGAGCTGTGAGGAGGCGCCAGAGGCTCTGCCTCTGGACTCCGGCAGGGCTCTGCCCTGCACCCGC
>ERZ827528.3306-NODE-3306-length-13348-cov-3.783646_pt1 | contig 13348 bp, 10 predicted proteins | sample MGYA00519768_ERZ827528 | MGnify/ENA primary metagenome ERZ827528 (study PRJEB31778, sample SAMEA3449343) | human gut metagenome | biome: human gut; feature: human-associated habitat; material: faeces | place: United Kingdom | collected 2010/2012 ...
ATGTGTTAGGCACGCCGCCAGCGTTCATCCTGAGCCAGGATCAAACTCTCATGTTTAAGTTTGTCCGGTCAAAATCAGTCTGGCTAATTTTACCGTTCTACTGTTGTTTTAGGTTTTTGTTCTCTGAAATTTCTCTCAGAACTTTTTGTTCTGTTTGGAATTTTCAGGGTTGCATTACTGTTTATTTGTCAAGGTGCTGTTCTTCTTATTGGAAGTGTTTCCAGAAGAACTTTCGTTCCTGTCGTTCAGACAGCTTATTTAGTTTATCATAAGCAGTTCTGTTTGTCAAGAACTTTTTTATTTTGTTTTCAAGTTTCTTTCGAAACCCGGTTGCTTATCACTCGCAGCAACAGTTCAGTAGTTTATCAGAACTTTCTGTTCGTGTCAAGCAGTTTTTTATTTTTTTGAATTTCTTTTCAGAAATCCGTGTTGCTTTCGTTCGCCGCAACAGTCATAAACTATATCAAGACTATTGGTCGATGTCAAGCACTTTTTCTTCTTTTTTAAAAAAGAAGTTCCATCGCATTCCCTGCGGTGGAACTTCAGTATAGCATTATCCTTTTTTAGTTGTCAATCAGTTTTTGCTTTTTTCTTACTTTTTTACAATCCCGTAACATCAGGATAATCCCGCCAGCCAGTAGGCGAACCGGTTCATCTGATAAAGCTTCGTCAGCCATTCGTTTTCAACAGTCCACGCCGCGATCTGGCTGCCGACTCTTCCTGTATCGAAGCTGGCGATTACAATATAAATAATCCATAAAACTACGATGCTCTCTGCCATGCCGACCACGATTCCCAGTACACTGTTAAGCAGTTTCAGAATCGGCAGGTGCGCAATTGCCGAAAGGGACTTGAAAATCAGGTTCACCAGTCTGGCTGCGAGCCCGGTAATCAGCAGCATCAGAATCGACAGTATAATATTGGTATTGTTTTTTTCTTTCACACTGCTATATAAAAGGATAGCCAGCGAAAGGACGAACAGAGAAATGACCAGAGACAGCAGCATCCTGATTTCATCCACCATTCCTTTTTTCATTCCGGCATATCCCCGCCAGAGGGCAAATAAGATCACACAAACCAGCAGTACGTTCATTTTTTCTCCCGTTTATTTCATTTCTATCATATCTATGCTGTTTGCAGTAACCGCAAGAAACCGGTTTCCGCCCAGCGTTTTTAAAAGCTGCGTCTGTTCCGGTATCGGTCCGCTGTATTTTTCTTTTCCGTTCAGGTTATAAATCAGGCACTCTGCTTCATTATATATAATCAGTTCCTGATCCGAAATCAGAGCATCCCGGTATTCGATTGCAAACGGCAACGACAGCACCTGCGTTCCATTCATATTGTAAATGTCAATCCGATATTTTCCGTTTCCATTCGTTCCATTAAAAATAAACGCCACATAATTGCCGCTGCTGCGGACGTCCTGCACCTCCTCCTGCATGAAATTCTGGAAGATATTTTTTGGAATTTCATTCCCTTCATATAACATGAACTGATTATTTCCCACAGAATACGCCGTATGCGTCCCCGCAAACTCTGCCAGCGGGATTACCGTATCCGAATATTCGTAGGAGCTTACCATCGTGTCGGTGTAGTTTTGTCCGACTTCGTCAAAATTGTAAAAGCTGACGATCGATTTCATACTGCCGCTTTCTGCTTTCAGATATGCCACCATCATCAGTTTTCCATTGTCCGACAATGACACGGAAACCGGATAACCCGATTTCTGCATCGTCGTTTTGATTCCGACTGCTTTTTCCCCAGTAGGATTATAGACGTTGATCCAGGTCACATCCCCATCCTCCAGAATCGCCGCCACAACGCCATTCGCTGCCACGGACAGCGATTTCACCGGAAGATTCGTATCAATCTGTTTGGATGTCCCGTCCTGACTGATATCATAAATCAGGTTGCCGTTATAATCCCCAACTGCGACCCAGCCCGACCGCACAGAGACGCACGGCGACTGCATGTCGTAAGTCTGGTTCCACATGGCGTTGCCCTTGTAATCCGTATAGCTGATACCATCCTTACTGTAGGTCAGAAAGCCATTCTGGTAGCTCAGCAGAGTAGAACCGGACACCTGGTTCCTGTCGATTGCGGACACGACCGTGTAGCCGGAGTAGGTTTGATTTTTAAGCAGCGTTACCGCCGTCACCGTCAGCGCTGCGATCACGCCGATTACGCAGCAGGAACGAAGGATCACTTTCAGACGATGCGCCCGGATTTCCCGTTTAAAATTCTTGCTGTCTTTTTTCTCGTTTTTTTCTTTTTTTCGCAGGTATTCCCTGATATCTACCATATGAGATAAGTCCCCATTTCTTTTGCAGCATCTTTGCGAGCATGTTGACTCACTTGCGCTCATTCCATCACGAGCCCGCGCTGACGCGCTTTACCGCCTGCTATGCAGGCTGCTCGTTCTCTAATGGCGCAAGAAAAACAAATGTCGCCTTCGGCGTCGCTCGTTTTTCTTGTGCGCTCATTCCATCATAACACATTCATTATTTTGAAGGTAGTAAAATATTCTGTCCGGGCTGGATTTGATTCGGGTCTTTTATATTATTCAGGCGGCAGATTTCTATCACCTTTTCATCTGTTCCGTAAAATCTCCTGGAAATAGCGATGAGGCTGTCTCCCTTCTGCACCTGATAGCTTTCCAGGTGCGCCAGGGCTTCCTGAACCTGAGGAAAGGAATCGGAGGCTGATGCGGACTGCCGGACTGCCGAGGATTCAGCGTCTGCGTCGGTCGTGACCGCATTCTGGCCATCTGCCATTACGCTATCCGTTGTTACGCTATCCGTTGTTACGCTGTCCGTTGTTACGCTGTCCGTCGTTACGCTGTCTGGCATTACACTGTCTGGCATTACACTGTCCGCCGTCCTATTGTCTGTCACTTCGCCATCCATCGCCGTATTGGCCGCACCGGTTTCATCGTCCGCCTGTGCAGCTTCGTCCAAGGCGGCAGACTGCGCCATTTCGTCCGATGAATTCCAGCCAACAGTCTCTTCTACAATCAGTCCGGGAGATATATTTTCCGTCTCATTTTTTGTATTCCGGACAGCTCCTGCCAACAGGGCGGAAACCGCTTTCATATCCGAGTACTGATTGACGGACGTCAGCGCCGTTCCGACCAGAACCAACAAAAGCACCAGGCAGCCAATCCGGCAAAGCTTCGGGAAGAGGGCGCCGGTACTGCCCGAACGGGCCTGATAAGCTGTCCCAAAAGCAGTTTTCCTCGACGCTGCGTTCAGCGTAGGCGCTGCAGCTTTAAGCGTACCCAACCTCGACAGCACCGTTTTCCTGCCAGACGCTGTATTCGGCGCAGACGCCCTGGAGGCAGTTGCACTCCGCGCTGTATTCGGTGTAGACGCCCCGGAGACGGTTGTACCACGCGCTGCGTCCGCTGCAGCTTCCGCTTTTCTTTTTTCCCGGCGGGCATTGATCGCTTCCATCACCCGTTCCTCCTCCACATCTGCAGGACGGCTCTGCTCCCGTTCAGCAATCATATATGCCTGCATTTCTTCGTTTTGTTCATAAAAAATAAAATAGCCTCCGATCTGGATTTCTTCTCCCCGCACGGTCCAGAACCGGACGGAGGCTTCCTTTTTTTCAATTTTTCCAATCCGCTCCAGCTTCTGAAAATACGGAAAATTTCCGCGCCTGAAGTCCGTTTCTCTTTCCACCCCGTAAATTAAATAATAGCGGATGCCGTCTTTTTCCTCCTGCTGCCCGAATGCCAGACACGTCTCTTTTCCCTGGCATCGTTCCAGAAACGTATGGACATAATCCTCCATGTACAATTTTACATTCGGACTGCCTGTCCCGATCTGCATCACATTTTTGGGTATTTTCAACATTTTACCTCTGCTCCTTTCCATCCGGGCACCCCGTTTTTCCTAATCTTAGCAGACCGCTGCCGCAGATTTTGTCTGTTTATGCGCTCTTTTTTGGCGGTTTGGAGCAGAGTCTCGTTCTGGAACTTTTGCACATATTTATTCTGTCAAATACTTCTGTTCGATATAAAAAGCACAATAAAATACATTGTATTTCCTTCCGGGCTCTTCTAAACTATTTTTTAGTAGATACCAAAATTTCTGCAGAATATACTAAAGGAGTGGTACTGAAAATGAGCAAACTTTCTCTTGCAGGCGAATGGAAACTTCGCGGCGAGTTTATGGACGTAACAGCAGATCGCTGTGCAGAGGTGCTCGTCCACCTCAACGCCATGCCTCCCAAGCCGACAATTCCCGGTTATCTGACCGAAGAAAATATGACCGAGGAGGAACGGGAAATGTATCTGAAAGAACCCGATCCGAAATTTACGGTAAATACCGCCCTCGCCATGCACCCCTATCCTTCCAAAACGGGATATATTCCTATGACTGTACCCGGCGACGTTACAACCGCCCTGATCGATAACGGAGTTATCGATGAGCCTTTTTTAAAGGACAACACAAAAAAGAGCATCTGGATTAAAGAGCTTTCCTGGTGGCTTGTCAAAGAATTTGATATCACCGAAGAAATGCTCAACGAAGATATTGTCCGCCTGAACATTGAAATGCTCGATTTTAATGCCGATATTTTAGTTAACGGCATTCCCGCCGGACATCAGGAAAATACCTTCTGTGCTTTTTCTGCAGATATCAAACGCTTTTTGCATGTCGGTACCAACCAGATCGTGATCCGTCTGACCTCCGGCATGGAATTAAATTATCCACATGACACCGTTTCCTATTACTGTGCAAGTGACAATGCGATCTGCGACCAGCGAGTATACACGCGTAAGCCACAGTTTACCTATGGCTGGGACTGGTGTCAGCCCGTTCCTACCTGCGGTATCGGACGTTCGATCGAAATCGAAGCGTTCAGCGGTGCACAGGTAATCGCTTCCCGCGTCGATACGCTCAGCCTTTCCGGAAATGATGCAGAAATCGAATTTCATTTTGAAATCGAAAAATCCAACATGGTGCAGAGCGCTGAAACAGAGCTGGAATATGAGCTGTCCATCGACGGCAAGACCGCGTATACCGGTCATCAGACCCTGATGCTTGTCGGCGGCATCAATTTTGCACAGGAACGCGTTGTATTAAAGGATGCAAAGCTCTGGTGGCCGAACGGTTACGGTGCTCAGAACCTTTATACCTTTACCGCACGCTGCACGGCACGTGGCATCACCCATGAAGCAAAACCGAAGAAAATCGGTATCCGCACGCTTTCCATCGACTTTTCCAAGCTGCCGGATGAAAGCCGCAACTTCTTCTTCAAGATCAACGGCACCCGTATTTTCTGCAAAGGCGGCAACTGGGTTCCTACCGATTCTATCTATCTGCGGACGCCTGATGAAAACTATAAAAAGCTGGTCAGCGAAGGTGCAGCAGCACACTTTACCATGTTCCGTATGTGGGGCGGCGGGACTTATGAACCGGATTGCTTCTACGATTACTGCTCCGAATACGGTATTTTACTGATGCACGATTTTATGTATGCATGTGCTTTTTATCCCGACCAGAAGGATTCGTTCCTTTACGAAGCTGAACGCGAGGCAGAATATCAGACCAAGCGTCTGGCACATTATCCCTGTATGGCAGTCTGGACCGGAAACAACGAAATCGCCGAGTCCTACACAGACTGGTTCCCGGGAATGCTGCAGCCCGAACGCTACTGGGGCGATCAAATTTTCAACTACATCCAGCCCCGCGCGGTCCAGCACAATAGCCCGCTGATTCCCTACATGCCCTCCACCCCGTACTTTGGAGAACGTTCCAATACCACTGAAGAGGGAGACGTCCATGCATGGACTTATTTTGGACGCGATTCCAAGACGAGATTCAAATTCTCTTACGAACTGGAAGCTTTTGATCGATTCCCGGCACGTTTTTCCAGCGAATACGGATTTTTCGGCGCGCAGATGGAAAGCACCGTCCGCCGGTATTTGGACGGGGAAGAGATGTCCTTCAACAATCCGTCCTGGAAGCATCACGGCGAGTTCGAACGCAAGCGTGGGGCCATCGACGGCGTTATCAACCGCCATCTGACTGAATTTTCCACGCTGGACGAACGCGGCTATCTGCTTTACAGCGGTATCATGCAGGGACTTTTATATGCCGAAATGGCAGAGGCGCTCCGCCAGAAATCCTATGGTGCCGGCGATCTGATCTGGATGTACAACGACTGCTGGCCGGAAACCGGTTGGACCATTATCGATTACTATCTGACCAGAAAGGTTTCGTTCTACTTCTTAAAACGCGCTTTTGATACGAAAAAACTGATTATCCGGAAGGCAGACGGCGGCGCGGTTATAACCGTCATCAACGAAACCCCCGATGAAATCCGGACAAATATCTGCGTCGGCACACAGACCTTTGATGGCGCACACAATGATGTTCTCCTGACAAAGGATCTGACCGTCGCTCCTCATTCCTGGCAGCAATTCCATGTGGACGCTGCAGAGCCTGCCGCAGACGGATATTTCGTTGTAAGTGCAGACGGCTTTGAAACAGCTGACAGTCTGCGCGCTTATTACCGCGAATACACCATTCCGGAAAGCGATGCGGTGATCGAATCCGTTGAAAAAGACGGCAGCGATCTGCTCGTAACCGTCCGTGCAAACGTATTTACACCGTTCGCTTATCTGATGACAAGCGACGACAGAGTACATTACAGTGATAACTACTTCAAGCTCTATCCCGGAGAGGCAAAAACGATCCGCGTAGAAAACTGTGACGAGACACCTACACTGTACACAGCTGCGACAATGCACGCGTAAATTTGTATATACCTGTTATGCGCATGCGCAAAAAGATTCACAAAAGGATCTTTCGCGCATGCGTTTCACATTGAGTGAGCATCGTCCTGCGCAATGTTAAAAGAAAGGGGACTTATGTCACATACAATTATTGACCTGCCGTCTGTCAGAGACGACGGCAGGCTTTACCGCGATACCGCTTTGAATTTCGTGGAATCCCTGATTCCGAATCCGTGGAACAGCTGTCACGCGCCCGATCTTTTAGAGCTTGAAAATGGCGATCTGCTTTGCTGCTGGTTTGCAGGCTCCTGTGAGGGAAACGCGGATGTCAGCATTGCTGTGTCGCGTCTGTCAGAGGACAGTTCCCAGTGGGAAACACCGGTAATTGTTTCCGATGATCCAACCCGCAGCGAGCAGAATCCTTCCCTCTTCCTGCATCCAAACGGAGAAATCTGGCTGATGTATACCGCACAGGTTTCCCGCGATCCTGACAATCCAACCTCTGACAATTTACAGGGAACTGCTGAAATCCGCCGGAAAATTTCCCGCGATAATGGGCACACCTGGGAGGCGACCGAGACAATGTTTTCCGCTCCCGGCTCGTTCTGCCGGCAAAAGATTCAGATTCTGTCCAACGGACGTTTTATTTTCAACAATTTCCGCTGTGCGATCAACGATTCCTGCATGGGAGACGATTACACCGTCCTGCAGCTTTCAGACGACCAGGGCAAAACCTGGCGCAGCGTCATGATGCCCGGCAGCCGCGGGCGCGTACACGGCAATATCGTGGAGCTTTCTCCCGGAAATCTGATCTGCCTGCTGCGCAGCCGCTCTGCTGACCATATTTACCGTTCGGAATCCCATGATAACGGCGAGACCTGGAGCGTGCCGGAGCCTACTGTGCTGCGCAACAACAACGCAAGCATTACCGCAATCCGTCTTCAAAGCGGCGCAGTCTGCGTTGTATACAATGACGTCGCCTTCAATGACGAGCCCGAGCGCACCGTCTGGCCCGACCAGCGCTGTCCTGTCGTACTCGCCATTTCCGAGGACGGAGGAAAAACCTGGCCCTGGCGGCGTATCATCGAGCACGGCGAGGGCTTTATCGGTCCGTGGAACGACGTCAACAACCGCCGTTACGAATATCCCTGCCTGATTCAGGGAAAAGATGGCAGGATTCATGTCGCTTATGCGTGGGGCTATCGCAAGCGTATTAAATATCTGTGCATGGATGAAGCATGGATTCGAGGAGAAAAGCTTTGTAAAGGCGTTGGCGGGGACGAGACTCTGACCTGCAAAAGATAAGGGAAGCAAAGACGGCAGGATCCCTAAAGCAATAGAATGCACGCTTCGCGAACATTCTATTGTCATGAATAAAAACCGGCAGACAGCAAAGCTTTGATCGCTTCGCTGCTGCCGGTTTTTCTATGTCCTGCGCGGACAGTGTTATACAAACCGATATTCTGTTACGGTGTGATACGGTCTGTCAGGTCCGAATACCGAAGAAGGAAACTGCGGTTTGTTCGGTGTATCCGGATAGAACTGGGTTTCCAGTGCCAGGCCCGCTCTGCAGCCGTAGGTTTTCCCATCCTTTGCGGCTTCAAGATCCCTGGAGTTGCCCGAATAGAACTGAACGCCCGGAAGATCTGTATAAACCTCCATTATGCGGGATTTATCAGAGCTCTTGACAACTGCAATTTTACGAACCTGTCCGGTGTAATTGTCCAGAACCCAGTTATGGTCATATCCGTTAGCATATTTTAAAGGAATGTAGTCTTTATTAATATCCTGGCCAATGGTTTTAAAATTATTAAAATCCATTGGAGTGTCTTTTACAGCTTCAATCTCGCCTGTAGGAATTGATGTTTCGTCAGCAGGAGTAAAGCTGTCTGCATATATTTTTACACTGTGATTTAAAACAGTACCTGAACCTTCGCCATTTAAATTAAAATAAGAATGGTTAGTCACGTTAATAATAGTATCCTTGTCAGGAGTAGCATTGTAGTTAATCTTAAAGCCATCTTCCAACAATTCGTAAGTAACATACATCTTTAAGGCTCCGGGAAATCCCTGATCCATATGTGGGCTTTCAAGTGAGAAAGTAATTGAAGAGTCATTCTGATTTTCCACTGTCCATACACGTTTAGAATATGGATTAAGACCACTGTGAAGATTATTTGGCCCGTTATTAATATCAAGATTGTATTCTGTGTTATTTAGCACGAAATGTCCTTTAGCTATTCTGTTGGCGCATCTTCCAACATTACAACCAAAGTAATATCCGTCATCTGTTTCATAGCCTGATACATCATCATATCCTAAAACGATGTCTGTAGGCTTGTTATTTCTGTCAGGAACAACAATGCTTACAAGAGTTGAACCAAAATCAGTTACACTAATTTCTAAATTATTATTTTTTAAGGTGTAAAGCTTAGTAGCAATACCATCTTTTGTAATTCCAAAATCTTTAACTGTCATTAAAATCCTCCTAATTTTTAATAGGCAAAACTACGAGAAAATATGAAAAAGGGGAGGGAATGAAAAAGTAGTTTTGCCTATGTTAACAAATATAGAAATAAAACTATAAAGTTTTAATAAATCTCAAAAATGCTTCTAAGCCGTCAGGTGTACATTTGTAAACGCCTGCGTCTTCTAAAACTTTTACGAAAACTTTTCCGATTTCTGCCTGAATAATGTCCATAACATTATCTTTATTAACGTCATCATAGTTGGCAAGAAAACCGTATGCCCAATCGGCATGTTTCTCAATAGCTTCGTTTTCGCGAATATCTTTTCCTTCAAGAATATATTCAGCAAGTAAATTCATCTCGCCTTTTAATCTTGATGGAAGTACTGCAAGACCCATAACTTCAATTAAACCAATATTCTCTTTCTTAATATGGTGAAGTTCTTCGTGTGGGTGATATACACCTAAAGGATGTTTTTCTGTAGTAATGTTATTTCTTAATGCTAAATCAAGTTCAAACATACCATCCTTAAATCTTGCAATAGGAGTTATGGTATTGTGTGGTGTTCCGTCAGTTTCAGCATAAATAAATGCATCCTCATCAGTGTAGCCTCTCCAAGCCTTCAAAATATGGTCGGCAAGTTCAATTATTCTGTCACTGTCTTTTGACTGTAATCTGATAACTGATAAAGGCCATTTTACAATACCACATTTAACATCGTCAAAACCATCAACTGAAAATTCTTTGATAATATCAGCCTTTGCCATAGCAAAAGTATAATTACCCCCCTGGAAATGGTCGTGGCTTAAAATTGAACCTCCAACAATTGGAAGGTCTGCATTTGAACCAAGAAAATAATGAGGAAAGAGCTTAACAAAATCAAATAATTTTCTAAAAGCTGCTTTATCTATCTTCATTGGTACATGCTGTCCGTTAAATACTATGCAATGTTCGTTATAATAAACATATGGAGAATACTGAAATCCCCACTTGCTGCCGTTTACCTCTATAGGAATGATCCTGTGATTCTCTCTTGCAGGATGGTTGATCCTTCCCGCATATCCCTCGTTCTCCATACACAGCTGGCACTTTGGATATGATGACTGTGACATGGTCTTGGCAAGGGCGATCATCTTTGGATCCTTCTCCGGCTTTGAAAGGTTGATGGTGATGTCGATATCACCATACTCTGTAGGCTTTACCCACTTGATATCCCTTGCAACTCTGTATGTTCTGATATAATCTGTCGCTCTGCTGAGCTTATAATAGAAGTCTGTTGCCTCCTCTGGGGACTTTGCATACTTCTCTCTGAATGTCTTTATGATCTGGCTTGGCTTTGGAACCAACGCATTCATGATCTTCGTGTCGAACAGATCTCTGAGGACAACTGAATCCTCTGCGATAAGTCCATTCTCAACTGCATAATCCAGAATACTCTTGAGACACTCCTCAAGCTTCTCAGGTGTGTCTATAGCCGGCACCTCACCCGGCTCCTCGTAGCTGTCCTTCTTCAGCATCTCAAGGATGGTGTTGGTCGTGTATATTCTGTCCTCTTCCTCTATCAGCTCATTTGCAATTCCGTACTCAACGAGCTGTTTGATGTTTGTATCTATCATGGTTGTATTCCTTCTTTCTCATTACTATCTCTACATTTCATTTTCCAAAACGAGGTGGAAACACCAGCCATGCAAAATTTGCCTTGTCTGGTATCGCCCCCTCCCTAGGGTCGGTGGCAGTTCGTCGGTGCCATGCGATATGCGTCTCCGACACATGGGCACCTCCTCGGCGAAGGCTGGTGCTACATCACAATTTCCCTTCGGAAAATTGTGACATCTACGGGAACACCAGCCATTAGAGTTCGCTTTCAGCGAAGGCTGGTGCTGCATCACAATTTTTCTCCGAAAAATTGTGACATTTACTCTACTACCTTTATTCCGCCGTAAGGTCTTACCTTGAGTACGTGGCACGCACCCTCTCCGAAGATCGACTCAATGTTCTTCTTGTACTCAGCAACAGCCGCATTCTTGACAAATGCCTGGATGGTTCCGGCGAATCCACCACCATGTACTCTGCACACACCATTCTCGCCGATGAACTTCTCTGAGAAGCCAAGTGCTATTGATACATTCTGTGTGAGCGGATCCTTTGCGCTGTATATATTCTGAAGAAGCTTGAATGATGAATCTCCGCTTCTCTTTATAACATCGAGGAAATGATCAAATTCCTGATTCTCAAGTGCTGCAACACCCTCTGCGACCCTGTCCTGCTCTGTATAGAAATGAAGAGCTCTGAGAACCGCTCTGTCATTCACCTTTCCGCTTGCTCTCATCTCACCAACCTTGCTGATGAAATCCTCCTCTGAAACTCTGCTGAGAAGCTCCTCACCAAAGTATTCTGCAACCTGCTTCATCTCTGCAGGGATCGCTGCGTAGTCGTCTGTGAGGTCTGCATGCGAACCCTTTGTGTCAACGATACACAGACTGTACTGATGAGCCTCGAAGTCAACCGGAACCTGCTTGATGACAGGATTTGCCTTGTCGAAGAAGTCGATATATATAAGTCCGCCGACTGCACATGCCATCTGATCCATAAGTCCGCATGGCTTGCCGAAGTATACGTTCTCTGCGTACTGTCCAATCTTTGCCACATCTACAGATGGTACCTTCATCTCATTGTAGAGGCCCGAAAGTATAGTTCCTATAAGACTCTCAAATGCTGCTGATGAAGACATTCCTGCTCCCATGAGCACGTCGCTTGTCACAAATGCTGTGAATCCGCCTACCTTGAATCCGTAATCTCTGATCCCTGCAACAACGCCCTTGATAAGCGCTGTTGTTGTTCCCTCAAGTGCAGGATCCTGCTTGATATCATTTACATTGATAACTTCCTTAGGCATATCGTCTGACACAAGCTCGATCACGCCATCCTCTCTAGGTGCCACAATTGCTATGGCATCAAGGTTGATCGATGTAGCAAGTACATGTCCGTTCTGATGGTCTGTATGGTTTCCACACACCTCGCTTCTTCCAGGAGCGCTGTAAATAGCAACCTCCTGATCTCCGAATAACTCAACAAACTTGTCAAGTGCCTTTACATATCTCTCCCTGTTGTATGGGATCATATCCTTGTCAAGATATATCTGTGCAAGCTTCTCATCAAATTCTCCACCTGATATCATCTTTTTTAACTCTTCGATCTTCTTCATTTTCTGTAACTCCGCCTTTCTCCATTTTATAATTTTTCGTTATTTTTCTTAATGTCCGTTCTTTTGTTGTCCATATTGCGCGTTTTTTCTGCGCTACGCCGTTGCGCTTCTTGCTTTGTGAATATAATTCTATAACAATATACAGATTTTGAACATGGCATAGCGTTGCAAATATATGTCCATTTGTTAGATTGTTTTTCTGATGGAACTTATTATTGTATGGATAATCCGGTTGAATGTATGTTATACTCTTATATATTATAATGAAAGGATGTGTTCATATGCCTGCATTGCAGAAACGTTCAGATCTTATAAATTTAGAACAGTACGAAAATCTTCCAGAGGATTCCCAAATAGAAGTATTTGATGGCATTATATACAATATGGCAAGTCCGTCAGAAGACCATCAAACCATATCCATGGAATTATCAACATCAATAAACAATTATATCCGCGGTAAAAAAGGAAGCTGCAAGATTTTCCATGCACCTTTTGATGTTATTCTGTCAAACGATCCACTCACTGTTGTTCAGCCCGATATTATGGTTGTCTGCGATAAGGATAAGCTGGATGGCAAAAGATGCAACGGCGCACCAGATTTTATTATAGAGATCGTTTCACCAGAAAATCCTGCTGATGATTATATACGGAAATTATATTATTATCAGAATGCCGGGGTCAAAGAATACTGGATTGTAGACCCTAGGCGAAAAACAGTCACTGTTAATTATTTCGAGAAAAATCTTTTAAATATACAATACTCATTTGACTCTATAATCAAAGTTAATATATATGAAGATCTGTATATAGATTTTTCAGAAATCTCATCAAGATTATCAGATTAATTTCTGAAGTCAATACATTCAGAAATTAACCTGCGGAGTTTGTAAAATGGAAAATAAGATCGTAATGGAATTTCCTCAGGAAAAT
>ERZ827528.3309-NODE-3309-length-13345-cov-2.700752_pt1 | contig 13345 bp, 7 predicted proteins | sample MGYA00519768_ERZ827528 | MGnify/ENA primary metagenome ERZ827528 (study PRJEB31778, sample SAMEA3449343) | human gut metagenome | biome: human gut; feature: human-associated habitat; material: faeces | place: United Kingdom | collected 2010/2012 ...
GCCGTGAGAGAAGAAATGATTCAATATAGCGAAACGCACCACTTGTTTTCACCGGGCGACAAGATTATTGTGGGGGTGTCGGGTGGCGCTGATTCGGTATGCCTTTTGTATTTATTAAATAGTTTACGGAAAGAAATGAATTTGTCTCTATTTGTTCTGCATGTCAAACATGGCATCCGGGGAGACGATGCCGACCGGGACGCACAATTTGTGAGACAGCTTGCGGGCAAGTGGGAACTTCCGTGTTTTGAAGTTTTCGAAGATGTACCGGCGTATGCAAAAAAGTGGGGGATGAGTGAGGAGGAGGCTGGACGTGCATGCCGCTATGAGCAGTTTGAAAAATTGCGCAGGGAAAAAAATGCGGACTGTATTGCAGTAGCGCACCACAAAGAGGATCAGGCAGAGACATTTTTGTTTCGGCTGATACGTGGGAGTTCTGCCAGAGGCTGTGCACGATGGTCTCGAGCTGGGCCTTGGCGTCGTCCTCGGTGACGGGGCTGTCGTTGGGCAGCACGGCGTCGAAGATGACGTTGGTGTGCGTCGGGCCGTCGACTATGCGGAAGTCGTGGATGGTCAGCCTCGGGTCTATGGCCTTGGCCGCCTCCGCCAGCTCCTCGCGCATGTGCGCCGTCTTGGTCCCGTCGGGGCTCACCGGGTCCATATGTATGACCGCCGAGCAGCCGAGCTTCTGCTGGAGCTCATACTCCGCCGTGTCTATCGCGTCGTGCAGCGCGTAGATGTCGCCGTCGCCCGGGACCTCGGCGTGCAGCGAGATCATCAGGCGGCCCGGACCGTAGTCGTGCACGATGAGGTCGTGCACGTTCAGCACCTCGGGGTGGCTCATGACGATGTCCGTTATGTCGCGCACCAGCTGGGGGTCGGGCGGATTGCCCAGCAGCGGGCTCAGCGTCTCCTTCGCGGCCTTGAAGCCGGAGAAGATGATGAAGATCGCCACCGCGGCGCCGCCCCAGCCGTCGATATTCACGTCCGCGAACCGCGCCAGCAGCATCGAGATGAGGACCACGCCCGTAGCTATACAGTCGGAGAGCGAGTCCAGCGCCGTTGCGGACATGCCGGGGGAATTTATCTTGCGGCCGATGCCGCGGTTGTACGCGAACATGTAGCCCTTCACGCAGATGGACGCCACCAGCACCAGCATGGGAACCAGCCCCGCGTCCACCGGCTCCGGGGATTCTGCAGCAGGATGTCGGCGGAGGTGCCCAGCTGCACGCCCACGACTATGATGATGAGCGACACCGCCACGCCGGAGAGATATTCAATGCGCCCGTGGCCGAAGGGGTGGCCCGGGTCTGGCTTCTTCGCCGCCATGCGGAAGCCCAGCAGCGTTATGACCGAGGAGCCCGCGTCCGACAGGTTGTTGAACGCGTCCGCGGTCATCGCGATGGAGCCGGACAGCCGTCCGGCCAGATATTTTCCGAGAAACAGCAGGATGTTCAGGCCTATGCCCGTCAGCGAGCACAGCATGCCGTAGGCGCGGCGCACCCCGGCGTCCGCGACCTTGTCCCTGTCGCGGATGAACAGCCTTGCAAGCAGGGTTATCAAGTTCTAACCTCCCCAATACGCCGGAAACGGCCCCGCACTGAGGCCGCTTCCGGTGCTTTTGATTTAATTGGACCCTCAATAGGCCCCGCGCTCGATGTAGTCGGCAAGCTCCGTGAGCTCCGGCACCTTGAGCGACTCTATCTGGCCCGCGTCGCAGGCGGCGGCGTAGGCGGGGTCGATGGGCAGCTTCGCCACGTGCTCTATGCCGAAGCGCTTCGCCGTCTCGTCGATGTGGCTCTCGCCGAAGACGCTGTGCTGCTTGCCGCAGTCGGGGCAGACGTAGTAGCTCATGTTCTCCACGAGGCCGAGCACGCGCTTGTTCATCAGGCCGGCCATGTTCACGGCCTTTTCGACTATCATGCCGACGAGCTCCTGGGGGCTGGCCACGACGACGAGGCCGTTCACCGGCAGGGACTGGAACACGGTCAGCGGCACGTCGCCCGTTCCGGGGGGCATGTCGACGAACATGTAGTCCACGTCGTTCCAGATGACGTCGGTCCAGAACTGCTCGACGGCGCCGGCGATGACGGGGCCGCGCCAGACCACCGGGTCGGTCTCCTTCGGCAGCAGGACGTTCATGCTCATCATCTGTATGCCGGTCTTGGTCTCGACGGGCAGGATGAAGTTCTCGCCGCCGCGGGCGCCCTCATGCACTCCGAAGAGCTGGGGGATGGAGGGACCGGTGATGTCCGCGTCCAGCACGGCGGCGCGGTGGCCGCGGCGCTGCATCTCGCAGGCGAGCAGGCTGGTGACGAGGCTCTTGCCTACGCCGCCCTTGCCGCTGACAACGGCAATGACGCGGCCGACGGCAGCGCCCTCGTGCAGGGGCTTGAGAAAGCTCTGCTGGCGGCTCTCGCAGTTTTCGCCGCAGGAGGAGCAGTCGTGATTGCAATTTTCGCTCATTATTTCTACCTCTTTTGCAAACAATAGTTTCAGTCAGTACCGATATTATATCCCAACTTTTAAATAAGTCAACATCCGAGGACCGCCTGAGCCAGCAGAGCCCGCACATCCGGGTAAATGCTGTCGATGTCGGAATATGGGAGCGGGTTTTCGCCCTCGCCGCACTCGACGGTGTAGCCCGGGCGGTCGTACTCGAGGATGAACCAGTCCTTGTAGCCCGCGTAGCCGGAGGCATAGGGCGTATCCTCCAGCGCGTAGCCCGAGGCGGCGGCCAGGGCTTCGCCGCACCGGCGCGCGCCGGGCGGCTCAAGGTCCAGGTAGCGCCAGTAGATGACCCGGCCCTGGGTGTGCAGCGCGACGACGAGGTCGGGCGAGACGCGCTTCGTGAGCCGGTAGAGCGCGCGGCTCTCGGGCGCGCAGAGCGGCGCCGAGCCCACGTAGTCGCGCGGCGCGGGCCGGTCCCAGCCGGCGGCATACTTTATCTCCTTTGCCTCCTCCCAGCCCGCGGGGTACTGGAGATTCAGGTCCACGCCGCGGATGTTGGCCTTCCAGCCGCCCGGGAAGGGCACCGCCGGGAACTGCTCCGCTATGCGCCGCGCGTTTTCATAGAGCGCGCCGGACGCGAGCTGGCCCGTCACGAGGCTCACGCCGTCCGGGTTCACCAGCGGCGCGAACCACACGCGCGTGTCGTCCAGCGCCCCCGGCCAGACCCCCGCGGCCAGCTCCCCGGCGAAGCGCATCAGCAGCGTTGCGACCTCTGCGCGGGTCGCCGTGCCCTGCGGCTCGAGGCGGCCGTTGCCCATACCGCGCAGCAGGCCGACGGCGACTGCCCAGCGCACCGCTGCGAGCGCATAGGAGCTGACCTGCATCCCATCGGAGAACTGCGACAGATCATCGCGTGCGCCGGTGACAGCGCCGATCTTTTCCGCATAGCGGACGATCATCGTGACCATCTGCTCGCGGGTCACCGGGGACTCGGGGTCGAACGCCGTGGTGGACACGCCGTTGATCACGCCGGCCGCATAGGCCCAGCGGACTGCATCGGCATACCAGGCATCGGCAGCGACATCCGCAAACGGGAGCGCCGCGGAGCTTGCCGGGCTGCCTGCCACGCGCCAGAGCACCATGGCGAACATCGCGCGGCTCATCTGGCCGTTCGGGCGGAACGTGCCGTCCTCAAAGCCGATGAACAGGTGGTTCGTGATGGCATAGTCCGTGCTGAGGTGATACCACTGCGCGGGATCAAGATCCGGGAAGGCGCGGCTCGGGCAGTTCGCACCGCCGTCACACACCGGGGTCTTGCCCGTCACCGTGACAACACACTGGCTGTAGGTGTGGTTGCTGTCGCCCGTCGTGAGGACGTAGACACCCTCGGTGTCAAAGTGCCAGGCAAACGTGCCGTCCGCGGCCGTCCTGCCGAGCAGCTCGCCGCCGCAGAAGATCTGCACGCCCTCTGCCGGAGCAACACCGGTTCCCATCTGGTACACCGTTGCCGTGAACGTCTCGCTCGCCGCTGCGGTGAGCGCGGTCTCGTGGAACCAGACGTTGTACTTATAGCCGTAGTAGCTGTCGGAGTCGGCCGTCGACTCATTGGCAAACACGCCGTAGATGCCGCCGGCCGTGACGGGTACCGTCAACGGGGAGGACGTATCATACGCGCCGTTCACGAAGTAATACTGGCCCCAGTATGCCACTGCCGCATTGGCCGCGTTGAAGTCTTCCGGGCCGGTCAGGCTGCCGATGTAGCCATATTCGCTGACCGTGAGGACATAGTCCTCGCCGAAGCCCTGCTGCAGCGCCTCTGCGACCGTGCTGGAGGAAGAGACCTCCAGCGTGCGGTCGATCGCGCCGATGCCGTTCACGCCCGTCAAGCGGACCGTGACCGTCGCCTTGAAGGGCTTCTCCGTCACATGGACGCGGCACTGGCTGTAGGTGTGCAGCTCGTCGCCGGTCGTGAGCACATAGTCGCCCGCATGCTCAAAGCGGCAGAGGACCTTGCCGTTCTCATCGCTGACGCCCATCACATTGCCGTCTGCGTAGACCTTGACGCCTGCCTGCGGCACGGCGGTATTGCCCTGCATCTGGTAGACCGTGACGTCAAAGGCCGTCTCGGCCTCGACGGTAACGCTGCGCTCGTGGATCCAGACATTGTACTTGTAGCCGTAGTTTTCGCCGGTCGTGTTCTTCTCGTTGGCGAAGATACCATAGACCGCGCCGTCCGTGACGGGGACCGTCAGCGGAGAGGACGTGTCATACGCGCCGTCGATGTAGTAATACTGACCCCAGAACTCAACGCCCGCATTGGCGGCGTTGAAATCGTCCGGGCCGGTCAGGCTGCCGATGTAGCCATAGCCGCTGACCGTGAGCGTGTAGTCCTCGCCAAGGCCCTCCTGCAGAGCCTCCGCCACGGTCTTGTCCGACGTCGTGTCAAACGTGCGGTCCACTGCGCCGACACCGTTCACGCCGGTCAGCACGACCGTGACCGTCGTCCTGACGGGAGGCTGGTCGCCGCCCGGGTTCGGACCGTCCGTGCCGAGGACCGTCATGGTGGCGGAGACCTTCTGACCGGTCAGCTTGGAGAAGTAGTCGTCATACCATGCACCGGACGTAATCTTCTTGGCATACTTGGCAAAGACGGCATGCTCCAGCACGCTCTCAACGGTGACGGACGTGTTGTACTTCGGCTGCGTCAGCACCAGATTCTCATGGGCAATGACGGCCGGATTGCTGGACTTGAACTTGTTATACTGCTCCTGACCGCCGACGGAGGAATAATCCGCCTGATCTCCGGCCACGATGCCAGCACCATGCGCGTCGCGGTAGTCATACAGCCACGTCAGGCCGCCGTTCTCGCCCGCAACGGCCTCGCGGAAGGCGTGCAGGCTCTTCGTCACGGCGTACCGCGACTCGTTCGCTCCGTCGTTCAGGCCGTCCCAGTAGTGAGCCTTGACCTGCTCCATGAGGTTCAGCGCATCGTCAAGCTCCGCCTTTGTCAGCGGCAGGACCTTGAGGGCGATCTGCTTCTGCACGGAGACGTCCTTTGTCTTGTGCTGCATGGTGACGGTCAACGTCACCTCCGCCGCGGCCTCGCCGGGCATCGGGCGGTAGATATTGGCGCGGTAGGCGTTGATCTCGGCCACATCCGGATCGCCCGAAGTGACGATGAACTTATAATCGTCATAGTTCTCGATGCCGGTAGCGCGTGCCGTGAGGAGCTGGATGTCGCCGTTCACAGCCTCGGGGTCGATGACCTCGCCGGTCACAACATAGGTCAGCTTCGTGACGAGATAGTTCTCGTCAATCTCCTTCTGCATCTGCTGACGCAGCGGCTCGAGATCCTCGGCCGGGAGCGTCAGACGGAAGCCCTCGGCCTGCAGCGAGCTCTCGTTGAGCTGGAACGTCAGGGTCGGATAGAGATGGACCTTCGTGTCAACGCTCGGGCGTGTGACGCGGCCCGTCAGGACTTCGCCCGCCGTGCTGCCCTCGATGGAGATCAGCTTGGAATCGGTTGTCCAGGCGAACGTGACGAACGGATAAGCGCCGGTACGCTGCGGGAGCTGCAGGTCGGAGATAATCTCCGCTTCGCTTGTATTCTGATTGCGGATGGTATCGAACGTAACGGAGGCCGCCGCCTTTTCGAGGTAATCCCGGACGGTGTCCAGATCCCAGTTCAGGATGACCATCGCCGTGATATCCGCACTGCTCTCGCCGCGCGTAAGCGTCAGTTCCACGCCGGAGACGCGGGCAAAGTGCGCCGCAAGGCCCAGCGTTGCGGGGTCCGCGTTGAAATAGGTGATCTTGCCGTCGGCCGCGATGCCGGTCGTCTGCGCCACATCCATCGGATAATCGAGCGCGCCGGGATCCTTCACGGTGACGGTGATGCCGTCAAGGTTATTTCTGCTCAGATAGTTTTCCACATAGGTGCAGAGGTTCGTATCCGTACCGGGGACCGGGTTCAGCGTGGACTTGCTGTCCAGCAGGGACTTGGCCGCCGTGACGAGCTCGTCGTTCTGCGCCTTCAGGGACTTCACCGTGATGAGGAAGGTCTTCGTACCGGTCTCGCCGCCATAGGCCAGCGTCGCCGTCAGCTTCACATAGACCGTTCCCGTGGACGGGAGCGTCACAACGCCCTCCGGCGTGATGACCGCGCCGTTCGAGCTGGCCCAGGTGATCGTGCCGTCAAAGCCCTCGACCGTCGAAGCGAGCGCCAGCGTGCAGTTCTCGGTGACGAGCGTCGGCTCGACCGTGAGCTTTTCCGCCGCGCGCGCAATGGCCTCGGCCGCCGCCGTGTTGACCACATGCGTGCCGCCCTGCCATGCCAGCAGCGGATAGCCGCCGTTGCGGCCGTCATCCTGGTGGAAGGCTTCATTGCCGAGCGCGAGAACGAAGGCAGTCTCCTTCATCTCCGCGGCGGTCTTGGCCGTCGCTTCGACATTGACGCCGTCCTTCGTGTTGCCGGTCGCAGCAGAGGCGGAGCCTTCGAGATAATAGCTGTTCCGAATTTCGGCCGCATATTCGCCGACGAGCGCGCCGCAGGAAGCGCCCTTGACGCTGCCGGTGTTATAGCAGTTCGTGACCGTGGGGTCCGTGCCGCCGGTGTGCTTGCCCGCGATGCCGCCGGCGCAGGTCGCGCCGGTGACGGAGCCGGTATTGTAGCAGTTCAGGATCTGCACGCTGCCGTTTTCGGTGTAGCCGACGATGCCGCCGACATAGCCGCGGTTGTTGCTGCCGCCGTTGATTGCGCCGGTATTATAGCAGCCCGTGATGGGCGCATAGCTCGCGCCGACGATGCCGCCGACCTTCGCGTCGGAATAGGCGCTGCTCAGCGTGCAGGTCACGCTGCCCTCGTTGCCGCAGTTCACGATCGCACCGCTGGCATAGACGCGCGCGGCGATGCCGCCCGTCACGCCGCCATAGGAGGCCGCATTCGTCACGTTCACGCGGCTGACGCAGCCCTCGATACGGCCGTAGCTCTGGTTGGCGAAGGCGCCGATCGCGCCGTCGCCCTCGATCATACCGACAAGCGTCAGATTCTTGATCACGCCGTCTGCCCCGAGGTAGCCGCACAGGCCCATCGCAGATTCGTAGGTATCGTCATTATCGCAGCTGTAATAGCCGCTGATCGTCTTGCCGTTGCCGTCAAAGATGCCGCTGTACTGCAAGTTGTACTTACCAAAGCCGCCCCAGCGGTTGGCCTTCGGAGCCTCCGTGCTGTTGAGCACGAGGTTCACCATGATGCGGGCGTTGATCGTCGTCTCACCGCCGTTGACCTTCGCGGCAAACCATGCCAGCTCCTCAGGCGTCTTGATGAGGTACCACGTCACGCCGTTTTCGGTCTTCGTCTCCGGCGCGGTATCGGAGGCCTTGCCCGTCCAGACATTGCTGCCCTCCTCGAGTCTGACCGTAACAGTCAGATCCTTGCCCGCGACCGTGAAGGAACCGGCCACATTCAGATAGCCGTCCAGCATGACGGCATAGGAATAGGTGCCGTCCGGCAGGCTGTAGACGCCGTTCACCGCCGTCTGCCCGCCGCCCTCGGCATGCGTCACGGTAATGTCCGCGCCGCTCAGCGCGCTGCCGTCGTCCGCCTTCACGGTGGAAATGCGCACACTATGGCGCGCCGCCTGCTGCAGCGTGACATGCAGGCTGTCGTTTTCGCCCGTGACCGTCAGGCTGCCCGACGCGGTCTCGTAGCCGAACAGGCTCGCCTCATAGGTGTAGCTTCCCTTCGGCAGGCGCCATGCGCCGTTCACGGCGCTCCACTGCTTGCCATCGGCATCACGAAGAACGAGCTTTGCCTCGGCCGGGGTCAGCGTCACGCTGACGGGATAGGTACGGACCGAGAGGGTGACCGTGATGGTGCGGCCTGCGCCGTCGATCGTAAAGCTGCCGGTCACATCGTCGCACTCATCGCGCGTGACAAGATAGGTATAGCTGCCAGAGACAAGGCGATAGGTGCCGTCCTCCTCCGGGGTCTGCTCCACGTTCTGCGCATCGTAGACATGGACGGAAGCGCCGGTCATGTTGACGGAGAACGCCACGATGAGCTTGGCGTCCGCATCCTGCCAGGCAAGGACGGGATAGCCGCTGTTCTGATTCTTCGCGTCGTTCACGAATGCGCCGCCGAGCTTCAGCACGGTGTCGAACGACTTCAGCTGCTCTTCCGTGAGGGCAGTCGTGTCGCCGGAGCCGCTGCCGATGGCCTGCGTGCCCGTGAGGTAATAGCAATTCGAAACGGAGCCGCCGTTTTGGCCGATGAGCGAGCCCGCATAATTATAATTGCCCGCTGCCGCCAGTGTGATCGCACCGGCATTGTAGCAGGACGTCACGGTCGTGTTCGAATCCGTCTGGCCGAGAATGCCGCCGACGCGGTTGCCGGTGGCGGAGCCGACGTTATAGCACTCGCTCAGCGTAGTATAGTAGGCAGTGCCAACGATACCGGCCGAGAAATTGTTCGTACCATTGCTGATCGTGCCGAAGTTCGCGCAGCGCAGGACGGTCGAGCGCGCAGCGGACTTGCCGTTCAGGCGGCCGACGATACCGCCGACATTCCGGCTCGTACCGGTGACCGTGGCATAGTTCGCGCAGGCCTCGATCGTGGCGCTGTCCGCCTGACCGGCGATGCCGCCGACATAGCCGCGGCCGGAGATGCTGCCGCGGACCGTCAGGCGGCGTACGGCCGCGCCGGTATCCAGGCAGCCGAACAGACCGGCATAGTCCGTCGTCTGCGAGACGAGCAGATTATCGATCGTGTGATACGCACCGTCAAAGCTGCCCGCGAAGCGGCGGGCATCGCTGCCGATCGGCGTGAAGGCCATATTGCCCATGTCCAGATTGGCCGTCAGGATCACATACTTTCCGGCAAAGGCATTGCCGGAGGCGACCTGTGCAGAGAGATAGGCCAGCTCCTCGCCGTTCGAGATGAGATAGGGATCGGCCTGCGTACCGGTGCCGCCCGCAAAGCCGTCTGCCACCGTTCCATCCCACTCGATGCCGGGGACCATGGTGACCTCGACCGTCGTGTCGGTCTCGCCGAGCGTGAACGTGCCGCGTGCCGTCTTATAGCCCGCAGCCTTCACCTGATAGGAATAGTCCGCCGGGAAGAGCAGGTAGGAGCCGTCCTCCTCGGCCTGCATAATCTCGTCGCCGTGCTTCACGGTGACGGCCGCCGTCGTGCCCGCGGCAAGGCCCTTGATCGAGAACGCCGCCTTATGACGCGCAAGCTCCGTCATGGTCACGGGGACTTCAACGGCCGCATCCGTCACGGTAAAGCTGCCGGTGGCCTGCGCATAGCCGAAGGCCTCGGCCGTATAGCGGTACTCGCCCGCCGGAACGCTGGCCTTGCCGTCCGTCACGGCATAGGAAGCATCCGCGCTGTCCGTCAGCGTAAAGGCCGTGCCTGCAGGCGCGCCCGTGAACGTGACGCCATAGTACGTTTTGCAGCTGAAGTCCTTCAGATAGAGCGTGTCATCGTTCCTATCGCCGTTGTAGTCCTTGGAATACCCGATGGTCACGACGTCATTCGCCGCGACCTCCATCGTGTAGGTCTGGAAGGACGTCATCGCACCGGAATACGAAGCCTTGCTGGACTGCGTCAGGTTCGTTCCGTTCTTCGTAACCGCCATATAGTCGTATTTGGACTCGCTGGAGACCTTATAGGAGAAGCGGAACGTACCGCCGCTCCGGAAGGTCAGCTTGAGGGTGGAAGTCGTTCCCCCCACACCCTTGTTGCCGGATATCAAGCAAGTCTCGTCGTCGCTCTCCGCAAAGGGATAGGAGGCGTCGTTTTCCACGGTCGCCGGAACGTCCGCAAAAAACTCATCAAAACTTGCCGCTGCTGCGACCGGGATGCTGCACAGCACCATGCACAGCACAAGGATCGCCGCGATCATTCGTTTCATGATCCAATCTTCCTTTCTTAATACGAAAATAATAAAAACACTGCGGCAGAGGGCCTCGTTTCCCCTGCCGCAGCCGTTTTCCTGCGTCATGGCGCACCTGCGCCGCATGCTTCTGTAGGTCTTCTGACTCGTGCTCCCGGGTCTCCCCCGCAACGCGGCGCTCAGCCTTCTCAGGTCGCCCCAATGACCGGCTTTCGCCCATGGAGCTCGCGTCTTGCACATACAGCGCCGGTCGGCGTTGCAGGCTCTCACTGCATTCCCTTGTCCATCCCCGGCTGTACATATGCCCTGCCGGAGCCACAAAAGCATTTTGTTTTTAACTTATTCAGTATAGCATATTTCCGCAGCATTGTAAAGCCGGATGAAAAACGTTCCGACCCTATAACCGCCGTTGACGGAGCGCCGAAAATACGCTATAATTTAATTGTATATTATGATCCGCCCCCGGCGGGAAGGAGTGCAGCATTATGATCCAGTTATCTGATTTCTATGGCTACAGCATGTATACCATCTCTTCCGATACGCTTTCCGTCTCCGTGATGAGCCTCGGTGCGACCGTCACAAAGCTTGCTTATCTGGGCCGCAATGTCGTGGTCAGCCTGAAGACCCCGGACGACTATCTGCAGGACACCAGCTATCTCGGCGCGATCGTCGGACGCTATGCCAACCGCATTGCGGGCGGCCGCTTCCCGCTGAACGGCGAGACGGTGCAGGTCGAGCAGAACGAGGGCCGCAACCACCTGCACGGCGGCAGCGTCGGCTTCCACAAGCGCGTGTGGACCGCCGAGTGCCTCGGCGAGCAGGCCGTTCGCTTCACGCTGCACACGCCGGACGGCGACGCGGGCTACCCCGGTGAACTGACAATGCACGTCACCTATCGCGTGGAGGGCAGCCGGCTGTTCCTCGATTTTGAGGGTGTCAGCACAAAGGACACCATCCTCGCGCCCACAACGCACATGTATTTCAACCTCGGCGGCACGGAGAGCATCCTCGGCACGACGCTGCAGATCAACGCCGGCCGTTGGATCCCCGTGGACGGCGAGCTCATTCCCACCGGAGAGCTGCGCCCGGCCGAGGGCCCGTTCGACTTCCGCACGCCGCACGCCATTGCGCAGAATTTTGACCACGGCTTCGTGCTCGACGGCCCGGACGCCCTTGTGGCAGAGGACGGCGGCGTCCGCCTGTCGCTGCACACGGACTACCCTGCCCTGCAGCTCTACACCGGTGAATTCCTCTCGGGCAAGCTCCATCCGAATCAGGGCTTTGCCATTGAGCCGGAGGCCTGCCCCGACACGCCGAACCATCCGGAATTCGGCTCCTCCGTGCTGAAGGCCGGTGAGACGTTCCATCGCTCCATCGCCTATACCTTCGAATCCACCGCAAAATGAGCCGCGCCGATTTGCTTTACCGCGAGACGTGTGCACGCATCCTGCGCGAGGGCGTCTGGGACACCGATCAGTCCGTTCGCCCGCGCTGGGCAGACGGTTCCCCGGCCCATACGGTCAAGTGCTTCGGTGTGGTGAACCGCTATGATCTGCAGGAGGAATTCCCGGCACTGACACTGCGCCCGACTGCAATCAAATCCGCGGTGGATGAAATGCTGTGGATCTGGCAGAAAAAATCAAATAATATCAAAGATCTATCCAGTCATATCTGGGACGAATGGGCGGATGAAAACGGCTCTATCGGCAAGGCTTACGGCTATCAGCTGGGGGTGAAGTATAAATTCCCTCATGGGGAAATGGATCAGGTGGACAATGTCCTCTGGCAGCTGAAACACACGCCGTATTCACGCCGGATCATGACCAATATCTATAAATTCGACGACCTTATGGAGATGGGGCTGGAACCGTGCGCCTACAGCATGACTTTTAACGTGACGGGTGACCGGCTCAACGCTATTTTGAATCAGCGATCTCAGGACATCCTGACGGCCAATAACTGGAATGTCGTACAGTACGCCGTGCTGGTACATATGCTGGCACAGGTGAGCGGACTGAAGCCGGGGCAGCTGGTGCACGTCATCGCCGACGCCCATATCTACGACCGCCACGTGCCCATCATCGAAAAGCTGCTGGAAAAGGACGAGCGTCCCGCTCCGCAGCTCGTGATGGACAAGTCCGTCACTGATTTCTACCGGTTCACACGGGACAGCTTCTCGCTGGAGGGCTACGATCCCCAGCCCTTTAACGACAAGATCCCCGTGGCCATTTAAGGAGGAGCGCCCATGTACGCCATCGCAGCCGTAGACCAGAACTGGGGCATCGGGCGGGACAACGCCCTGCTGTTTCACATCTCCGCCGACATGAAGCGCTTCCGCGCCCTGACGGAGGGCAAGACCGTCCTCATGGGCCGCAAGACCCTGCAATCCCTGCCCAATGGCAGGGGACTGCCCCACCGCCGCAACATTGTCCTCACCGGCGATCGGGACTTTGCCGCGGAAAATGCGGAGATCGTCCACTTTCCCGTGGAGGCGGTGTTTCAGGCCGGGGAGGACGCATGGATCATCGGCGGTGAGAGCGTCTACCGCCGGTTTCTGCCCCTGTGCGACCGCGTGTATATCACCAAGATCTTTGCCGACGGTCACGCCGACGCTTTCTTCCCCGATCTGGACAGCGATCCCCACTGGCAGGTGGACACCGAGAGCGAGATCATGGAGGACAACGGCCTGCGCTACCAGTTCGTGGAGTACGTCCCCGCCGCGCCGGAGGAGGACGATCTTCTTCTATCAGAGGAGGAAGCCCCTCAGGAGCCGCCCCAGTTTGCGCCGCCCGCCGACTTCTCCGTGTTCAGTGGGTTTTAACGCCATGGCACATCCGGACACCGATATCCGCTATATCAAGGGCATTGGCGAGACTCGCGCCAATGCCCTGAACAAGCTGGGCATCCGCACACTGGAGGATCTGCTGTCCTACTTCCCCCGGCGCTGGGAGGACCGGACGCTGGAGCGCCCCATACGGGAGCTGGCCGTGGGCGAA
>ERZ827528.3314-NODE-3314-length-13303-cov-4.224109_pt1 | contig 13303 bp, 16 predicted proteins | sample MGYA00519768_ERZ827528 | MGnify/ENA primary metagenome ERZ827528 (study PRJEB31778, sample SAMEA3449343) | human gut metagenome | biome: human gut; feature: human-associated habitat; material: faeces | place: United Kingdom | collected 2010/2012 ...
CCATGAAAATCAGGATGTTATGAAATTATACAGCGATTTCCTGGAGAAACCATTGTCACACAAATCACATATGCTGCTTCATACAGATCATACAAAGTGGGATATGCCTAGATAATAATTCCTATATAAAACAAGAGCCAGAACAGTGGGAAGATGCGGTGCTGTTTCTGGCTCTTGCCAAAATCAGGCAGGACGGATTCATTTTCCCGACCTGCCTGATTCATCATATTCTTATTCTACTGTTACACTCTTCGCAAGGTTTCTCGGCTTATCTACATCAAGCCCTTTTGCCACAGATACATAATATCCAAGTAACTGGAGCGGAATCACTGCAAGTGATGTTGCAAAGTGTGGATCTGTCTTTGGAATATATACAGAGAAATCTGCATTTTCTTCAATATTATAGTGTCCAAATGTCGTAAGACCCATCAGATATGCGCCACGGCTCTTACACTCTACCATGTTACTCAGTGTCTTTTCATATAATGCCGGCTGAGTCAGTACTCCGATAACGAGTGTACCGTCTTCAATCAGAGAAATCGTTCCATGTTTTAATTCTCCTGCTGCATATGCTTCAGAATGAATATAACTGATTTCTTTCATCTTAAGACTTCCCTCTAATGAAATTGCATAATCAATTCCACGTCCGATAAAGAAAATGTCTTTTGCATTCACCTGTTTGGATGCAAACCACTGAAGTCTTTCTTTGTCTTCAATGATTCTGCTGATCTTATCCGGAATCGTCTTCAGTTCTTCGATATATCCAGTATACTGTTCCTCTGTAATCTGACCTCTGATCTTAGCAAACTGAATTGCCAGTGTGTAAGTTGCGATCAGCTGTGTACTGTACGCTTTTGTTGTTGCAACCGCAATCTCCGGTCCTGCAAGTGTATAGAATACATTATCTGCTTCTCTCGCAATAGATGAGCCGATCACGTTCACAATTCCAAGTGTCTTTACACCCTGTTTCTTAGATTCTCTGAGGGCTGCAAGACTGTCGGCAGTCTCTCCTGACTGACTGATGATAATAACCAGTCCCTTAGGATCGAGGATCGGATTACGATATCTGAACTCTGATGCAAGTTCTACACGTACCGGGATTCTTGCCAGGTCTTCCATAACATACTGTGCTGCCACTCCGACATGATATGCAGATCCACACGCTACAATATAGATCTGGCTGATCTCTTTAATCTCTTCTTCTGAAAGTCCGACTTCTGAAAGATCGATCGCACCGTCTTTTACAACAGAATTCAGAGTATCTGAAACAGCCTTCGGCTGTTCATGGATCTCTTTGATGCGGGTTTGCAGTTCTTTGCGCAGCTTTGCATCGATCGCGCTGAAGGGCTCATCCATCAGGACGATAGGAGGGGAGGCGGCCAGTGCCCGGAGGATGCCGATGCGCTGCTGTTGTCCGCCGGAAAGCTGGCTGGGCAGTGATTCCAGTTTATCTTCGATTCCCAGGGAATGTATAATCTGCTCAAAGTATTCTTGATTGGGTTTGCGTTTGTCTAACAGGAGCGGCATGAGTATATTTTTTCGGACGGTAAGGGTGGGGATCAGGTTATAAAATTGATAGACCAATCCGACCTTCCTGCGCCGGAAAATGGCTGCCTGAGTTCGGTTCATGGCAGATAATTCTGTCCCCTCTATCAGGACTTTCCCTTCTGTCGGCTTATCCACGCTTCCCAAAATATGCAGCAGTGTAGATTTCCCCGAACCGGATGCCCCTACGATTGCTACAAATTCTCCTTTTTGTACAGACAAGTCAATGTGATCCAACGCCACGACCTGATTGTTCCCAGAGCCATATACCTTTCGGACATTTTCACATTTTAGTATTTCCATGTCACTTTCTCCTCTCTACTGAATGGTCTTGCGTACAGTATAACAAAGTAAAGTGACATCTCAGTGACTGTATATCCTTATTTCAAAACAAGCACCGCCATTTTGCAAATTACAGGCGGTTATGGTTCCGTTCTGCAATTCAAAAATGGAACGGGTAAGAGCCAGGCCAATTCCAATTCCATCTCCAACCGCACACCGGCCGCGGTAAAAACGATCAAAAAGATACGGTAAGTCCTCTGTGTCAAAGCCCGCCCCGTCATCCCATACCCGAATTTCTACATAGAGAGGATTGCCTGAGTAGTCACAATGGACTACACCGTCCGGTTTGGAATGTTCCATACAATTCTTTATGAGATTGATGAGTGCTTCCATTGTCCACTCTAAATCTCCCCAAAATTCAATACAGCCATTTTCTGGAATGTCAACAGTAATACAATTTTTCCGCAATAGATCGTTCAGATTATCTGCTGCCAGATTTAATACCGTATAAAGATCGACCTTTTCCCGCTTTAGCGGCAGCGTTCCAGCATCAATTTTGGAAAGCATAAGCAAGGATTCTTCCAGACGATTTAATCGCTTCAACTGCTGTTTGACCTGTTCTGTGTGAGCCCCCGGAATCTCTTTTTCCATAAGCTGCAACGACAAAAAGGCCGCTGTGATCGGCGTTTTCAGTTGGTGTGCGATATTAGCCAGGTTCTCTGCAAAATTTTTCTTTGCGGCAACTGCCGTTTCTCTTGTTTGATAAAGCATCGTGACAGTTTTGTATATCTCGTCCTGCAAATGGGAATATTCATCTTCCTTCGTTTGTATCAATGTCCCGCCAGCACCGATATTGATCTGCTCCAAATACTCGGTCAAATCATCAATCCTCTTTCGATTTTTTCTGCGGGACAGAAAGATTCCGGCCCCAAAAGCACAAGCGGTCACAAGGAAAAATATAATCGGAAAAAGCACTGTATCCAGCGGGAAATCATAGCAAAAATCATCGACCCGGTATCCGTATTTTTCCAGATAATCGTTGCCTCTGAGTTCTTGTTCCGTCAATGAATGATAGTCTTTCAAAGCCGCTAATAGCTGCGGCTCTGCTTCAGGAGAATTTGCCAATATGGTTTCGCATAATGCCGAGGTGTGTTCAAATGCAATCTGCCGGTACGTGTGCAGGAAGAAAGCGGCGGTAAGTATCATGCCTGCCGCAAGAACAGCAAACGGAAAAATCAGAAGTATTTTTTGTTTCCATTTTTCGCTCATTGTGTGTCCTCCATACGGTAGCCAAAACTTCGGATCGTTTTTAAGCAGGCTGGATGATTCAGCTTTTCCCGTAGCCTTTTCATTGTGACCGTCAGCGTATTATCATTTACATAGTTCCCGCTGCGATCCCAAACTTGCTCTAATAACTGGTTTCTGGTGATCGTTTTTCCCTTGTTTTCCATCAGAATCAGGAGAATTCGGTACTCCGGCTGGCTTACAACGATTTCTTTCTGCCCATTATAGACAGCCGTTTTCTCCTTATCCAAAATCAAGTCATCGCAGAATAGTTTTGTGTGGGTTACGCCCTCGGTTCTCCGTAACAGCGCCAGAATACGAGAATACAGAACAACAAGTTCAAAGGGTTTTACCACATAATCATCCGCCCCATTTTGGAAGCCAGTAACAATGTCATGGGAATCACCGCGAACTGTCAAATAGATAATAGGCAGGGTTTTCCATCTTTCCCGAATCCAAAGGCACAATTCATTGCCTTGTCCGTCCGGCATATTCCAGTCCAACAAGACGATTGTAGGCAAATGACCGATCAACGCTTTCTTGGCATCGGCAATCCTATCAAAAACACTCACTTTGCAATTCTGCTGTTCCAAATATTCTTTTACAGATTTGCCAATCATTTCATCATCTTCTGCATAATAAACTTCAATCATGATGTTCTCCTCCTGATTGCCTGGCAGATTTTCTCCGTCCGTCTAATGGTTTTGTTGCATTCTTAGGGATAAGCCAGATCGTCCCCATTTTTTCTGCACCTGGAATGCGCCCTGCGGAACAGTAGTAATTTATCCAACGAGGTGTTACTCCCCAAATTTTGCTTGCTTCTTTCAAAGTCATGTAATCCATACTGCACCTCCGTACTGCCACATTATAATTCGTACTCTCGAATATAATAAGTTAAGCAGTACAAGTCAAGCTAAAAATTATCAGAATGGCAGCCACAAAGAGGAATTCTTTAATCGTGGCTGCTATTTTTTGAATTTATCACTTGACATTATGACAAAGAGGCAACAATCTATGACAAACTCTACTTTCTTTTTGATATATCACGATATTTCTTCAAACTCACACTATCCTGCAGAACTTCATGTAATCACTCCTATTTATATAATGAGGAAGCCACAACACCTTTCCTCAATTACTACATATCGTATTTGTCGCTGGCTGCAAATCTATATATAGCGTTCTACATCTTGACAGGTACAAGATACAGTGCTATACTGTATCTGTAATTGATTTTTGTGCGTATCCCATTTGGGAATATAGGTCTTTTTGATCTGTACCGTAGGCCAAAAGCCTGCATTGCACACGCTGTTAAGTTTGTATGCAAGTGTCAGTGATTTTTTGCGCCCTTTTAGGGCCGAAAAACTGCTGGCACTTTTTTATATAGATAATAATGCCAATGGCAGAAAGGAGTGTTATGGCACAGATTTTTGTGTTCGGGCGCGTCATGAACGACCTCGTACCCAAAGAAAGCCAGTCCAAACAAAGCTATGTATGCTTTGATCTGATGGAACGCGCCAAAAACTGGACGCAGTTCTATCAGGTATGGGCCTGGGATGCAGATGTCACCCGGCTCATGCAATTCAAGGTCAAAAAAAGCAGTATGATCTGGCTTGCCGGCTCACAGCGGCTGGTAGATGTTCGCATGAAGGACGGTAAATTGGAAAAGAAACTGAAGGTCAGTCTAAATGACTTTGGTTTCCTCCCCAAACAGCCCGCCACAGCGAACAGACAGGAGAATGACCCGGACATTACTGCGGAACCCGCACCGCCTCCCACAGAGGTATTGGACGGTGACCGTGAATCCCTGCCGGAGTAGTTTACTTCGGCGCCCAAGAGGGACCGTATCAAGTTTTTCAGAATGAAACTGAAAGCTTGGTGCGGTCCCTCTTTTTTGTTTTCCAACAAATTCAGAAAAAAGGATGGTATCAAACATGAATAATGACAGAGGACTTTTGAGTGGCAGCATCACGATCTTGATTGGTGCAGTCATCGCAATTATGGCTCTGGTACGCGGGCCCTGGCAAGTCTGGCTGCTTCTGGGCATTTTCACACTCTGGGGACTGTGGGTAGTTTTGATCCTGCTTCTCCCCTATATGCAGCAGGCTAAGCGGCATCGCCAGCGTCAGCAGCGCACCAGACAACTCCATGCAGAAGGCATCCAAACAAGAAATTTTGAAATTCCTGACCTGGGCAGCACCAGCTCCGATGACCTGCTGGTTCGCCACACCAACCATCGTATTCTGGCATATCTGCGCTCCGCTTATCCGCAAGCCACCTTCGAGTGGTGTGAAAAGCAGCCGGAGCAGCTGATCCGCAATGGCGGTACCGGCCGCATCCGTGTTTTTGGCATTGACGAGTTTGATCACGCTGATGTGACACTGGATCAGAACGCCAATATCAAATGCGATATGGTCAAGATCGTTCCGCTATCCAAGGTCGGCGGAGAAACCGGTGAGGATGATACAACACCTCCGAACAGGCAGCCCGTTGATCCCCGTATCTGGTATGAAACACAGGGACGCTCTGTACTGGAAACACTGATTTCTGACCTTAATTCCCGTGGGCACAGCAAACTGACGCTTCGGGAAGACGGTGATATCTGCATTGAGCAGGGCGAAGATGCTGTTTCTCAGGAGCATCTGAACAACTTTCCCCAGAAGGTCTACTGGCCCCGTCTGGCAGAGGTACTGGAAAGCAATGGTCTGGCCGCAGAAGTCACTGCCCAGGGCATTCAGGTGTCCTGGTAATGCTTCTGACGCCAAGGAGCGAAGAGAAAGGAGTGAACTTGACGAATGAAATCAGGACTTACCATCGTGGAAATGGCACAGCAGATTGAACGCCAATCCAAACTCAAGCAAGACTATTTGCTTGATACCAGACGGCTTCAAGTAGAACCTTTTGGTTCTCAACTTTATCTCCATACCTTTGATGACCACGATGACCCACTGGTAGAGCCATTGGAGATTAACCAGATCGCCCATCGGCAGATCGGCACACATCTGAAGATTCCGGCTGCTTACTATGACCGTATGCTTTCCGATTATCCGGAACTGCTGGCGGAGAATGTGAATTCCTGGTTCCAGCGGGAACCGACCCAGCGTATGGTCCGTACTCTGGATGGCACTGTACGGGCATTTTTAAGTAACCGCTATCGCCGCATTGATAATCTGGACATTGCAGAAATCGTCCTCCCTGTCATTCAACAAATGGAGGACGCCTATTTTGAAAGCTGCCAGATCACGGACAGCCGTATGTACATCAAGGTAGTCAACAAGCGGCTTGAAGCCGAAGTTGTACCCGGTGACATCGTGCAGTCCGGTGTTATCATCAGCAATAGTGAAGTTGGACTGGGTTCCGTCAACATCCAGCCTTTGGTCTATCGGCTGGTATGCAGTAACGGCATGGTTGTCAACGATGCCCAGACTCGCCGCACTCACATCGGCCGAGTCAATGAGGCAGATGAAAACTTTCAACTGTTCTCACAGGAGACATTGGCCGCTGATGACCACGCATTTGCCATGAAGATCAAAGATACCGTGATGGCCGCCGTGGATGAAACGCGGTTTACACGGGTAGTTGGCATGATGCGTGAAGCCACAACCGTTCAGATGAATACCACTGATATTCCCGGCGTTGTCCGTCTGGCAAGCAAGGATTTCAATATCACCGAGGAAGAAAGCACCGGCGTTCTGCAGCGTCTGCTTGAAGGCAAGGATCTGACCCTCTATGGGCTATCCAATGCCGTAACACGCTTTAGTCAGGATGTGGACAGCTATGACCGCGCCACTGCCCTGGAGGGGATCGGATACAATATCCTGTCCATGCCCCGACAGCAGTGGAACCGTATCAATCAGATGGCCGCCTGACCATCTGCAACCATCACAATTTTTAAGGAGGAACCACTATGTATAATCAGAACAGCGATTTGATGAAACAGGAAAAATTCATGCTCCCCACTATGATCGAAGGCGATTTCAGCGCCGAGGAACTGGCTGAGGACGCCGATGGTCTGCAGATGAGCTTTCAGCGTGTCAAGATTCCCGCCGGCGGCACACTCCAGTTTGAGATGCCGTCCGATGATCCGGACAATCCCGACTATGAAAAGACTCTGGTAGGTGTCATTCTGCATAACCACGCCACCTGCGCCTACTGGCCGGCTGGCAGCGAATATGACGACGATACCACGCCGCTTTGTTCTTCTGTGGATGGCAAGGTTGGCATCGGCACTCCCGGAGGCGCCTGTGCTGCCTGCGTGATGAACCGCTTTGGTTCTGCACCTGATGGCAGCAAGGGAAAAGCCTGTAAAAATATGCGTGTGCTCTACCTGCTTCGCAGTGGTGAATACATGCCTCTGCAGGTAAATCTGCCTCCCACCAGCATCAAGCCCTTCAAGGAATTTCTGAACCGGGCTTTTATGCTCCGCCGCCGCGCCACATACGGTAGCATCGTGCAGATTGGCCTCAAGCGAGAGAACAACGGCACCAATGACTACAGTGTTGCTACCTTCAAACTGCTGCAGGATTTTCAGGGCGAGGAGCTGGCTCAGATCCGAGCTTACGCCAATAGCTTTAAGGAGCAAATCAAACTCCTGCTCCAACAACGTGCTGAAATCACTGAGGAGCAGCGCGACACCGGCTGCGATTATGTGATCGAGCCTGGCGCCATGACCAACGAGCCCGCAGACGGCCACTATACTGTCAGCCAGATCAATGGTGACTGCGAGCAGCTGCCCGCATAAGTATTCTGATGTGGCCTGCGCCACATGACACATGAACAAAGGGATGCCTTCGGTTTAACACACCGGAGGTATCCCTCTTTTTTTATTTAAGGAGGAAACCACTATGTTATGTGAAGTACCATTAAACAAAGAACAGCAGGCATTTGCCGCCGATCATCATGGTCTAGTCTACAAGTTTTTAAATGAAAACCGTCTGCCGGAAGATGAGTTTTACGATGTGATCATTTTTGGCTATCTCCGAGCAGTGTATCGCTATTTCAACGAGCCCAAGCTTCAGAAATACTCCTTCGCCACAATCAGCTGGAAATCAATGCAGGGGGCTTTATCTAATTACAATCGATACCAAACTCGCCGCAAACGCAATATGGAGGTTCTCAGTATTCACGTCGGATTATATCCCGATGGTGCCCCTTTAGAAGATACCATTCCTGCCCATGACCCAATCATGCAGCAGTTGGAAATGGACCTTCTTCTCCACGAGCTGGCCGGCAGAGTATCCAAGCAGCAAATGGATATTGTACATCTGAAACAGGGCGGCTATGGCATCCGTGAGATTGCCCGCACCCAGAAGGTTCCTATGCGGCGCATTAAAGAGTTGCTGGCTGAAGTCCATGATGTGCTGCTGGACATTTGCTATGGATGAACCCATTACAGATAAGAAATACCCTTACATCCACATTTTCAAAAAGATTGGAGGTCAAACCGAATGAAGAAAGAAAAGAAACAGATCGTTTTGAATGGTTCTCTGCTGCGTCCACTGTCTGTTGGACGGGGTGCGATTCTGCACGCCGGAGGAAACATCTACCATACTTCGCGTGTGGTGGCGATTCTGGAGGAGTCGGAGGATTGCGTCCGTTTTGAAACGCAGAACTCCCACTACCATCTCTCCATGTCCCCTTTTCCGCTGGCGGCTGTCAGTCCGCTCCCTGTGAGATTGGCCGCATGTGCGTGAAGGGGCTGTAAATGGATTGGAACAGCCGGCTCACGCTGACTATTCCACAAGTTCTGGCCGTGGCGGATACCATTCCGTCACGGCTCTTTTTATGGAGGAACAAAATGAACGAAGAAATCATGAATGAGATCCAACCAGTCCGCCCCAAAGACCAGTTTACCTTTTCCTGCCGTCAATGCGGGGCGTGCTGCCGCAATATCGAAGGCTGTGTCATGGTGGAGAGTCTGGACGCCTACTGTCTGGCCCGCTACCTCCGGGCAAAGGGTGAGCCCATCGAAGGAATAGAGGATTTCCTGTTCCGTTACTGCGAGCCAGAACCACTGACCGAGGAAGGCTTCCCTATCTATATGCTCAAGACAAAAGTCCCTAACAGCTCCTGCATCTTCCTTACGGATGGGCGCTGTTCTGTCTACCCTGCCCGTACCCACACCTGCCGTATCTATCCTCTTACCGTAGGTCCAGGGGAGCGTGGCCGCGATTTTGAATACTGCCTGTGTCTGGATCGGCACCAGAGCCACTTTACCGGCAGCCGGGTATCCGTCAAGGACTGGCTGTATCAGAATTTCAAACGGGAAGACAAAGAATATGTAAAGCAGGAATATGAAATCGCTACCGAACTGGGCAAACTGATGCGCGCCATTGATCCTGCCATGCGGCCAGGCATTGTATTCAAGGTGCTCTACTACCGCTATTACAATTTTGATTTAGACCAGCCTTTTCAGCCTCAGTATGAGCAGAATAACCGGCATCTGTTAGCAGACCTGCACCGGATTGTCAGGGAACAGTAAAAGGCAAATGGCTTTTAGAAAGGGGGCCTTATTTTATGAATTTACACGAAACAGCGATGGGGCAAAGATTTTTTAATGTTCAGCTCCCCACACTGATCAACACACTCAAAGACATTGCGGCGGCGCTTTCCCGCCCTGCACCATCTGCTATATCCTTTCCGGCAGACCAACACTTTCTCACTTCGCTCTATTATGGTGAATATGAAGCAGATGTGTTCAAGCCCGATAAACGCCTCTCGCCTTTTAATCAGGCAGTACAGCAGAAAGAAAAAGCTCTGCTTCCGCTGCTCTCCAACGAAGCGTCCATCGCTTTTGAACAGTATCAGGATGCGGTACAATGCCGCAATTCTGCTGTATTAGAACAGGCATACGCCTCTGGCTACCGTACTGCTGTGCAGATGTTTGCGGCAGGCTTAGGCCCGCAGCCGCCAGTACCGGAACATGGGGAGGATAATAATGGATGAAAACAGACTGCCCGAACTGCCCCAGGAAGCTTTTCGGCCAATGATCGCGCAATCAGTCCAACTGGAACAGTTTTTAGGGGAAGAACTGACTTTTTGCTTTCGGGATCTTGATGGCGCCCATACCTTTACTACCTGCTATGGCGATATCTACAAAACGGTCAATGCACTGCGGGACTATGTCCGGCTTCTGGAATCGGTGTGCGATCAGTGGGAGCTGACTGGATTCCATCGTGCTACCTACGAGTACCATGCAGAAAAACTGCGTAAAATTGCGGATAAACTGCAAGCTGGTATCGGCTATGACTATGACAAAGCTGTGGAAAAATGCAAAAAGAAACGCGCCAGAAAGTCCCACAGCAACGATGTCGGGGAAGATGCCCTTCTACTGACGGTACGGGCTGCCGGCAAGTCCGCTGACAATGAAAAGGAGGCTGCGCCTTATGAGGAAGATACCCCTTGGGAACCTGAACTCGAATAACCCTATAAAAACACCTGTTAAAAAGTATCATGCAAGCGTTGCCCGACAATCCCCCAGAGAACGGAACCGATTGCTGGCTTGCAAGAATTTTGCGTTTACCCACGCCAATGTGCATAAGCACTGCCGCCACTTCCGGCGCGGATAGCCGCCCGGAAGCTACCTACGGAGGATGTCTATGGAACGAGATGAACTACGCACCACTTTAGTGAACCATCTGGAAACCCTGCGGCGCAACCTGCAGGTCGTATCCATGGAGGTGCTGAAAACCAAATACAAAAAACCATTTGATGCCCTGCGGCAAGACATCTGTAAAGCCGCTACCGCCTATACCCGCTTTCTGGTATTCGATGGTATGCGGATCAAACACAAATACTTTGATGAGGCCGTACCCTATATTGATGCAGCTGTGAAGCAAACCAAGCGGCTCAAACAGATCTCAGATGCTGCCTTCCAGCGTCAGGATATTGACGAGATCGAATCACTCGCCCTTGCCCTGCGCAAAGAGATAGAAGCAGCTCTGCAGCCCTTCTATATGGGACATATGTGCCTTTATGTGACGCCGGAATGCTTTGACGACCCGCCCAAGACGCCGGAAGTCTACAACGATGCAACCGCCTGTGTCTGGCGGGATGGCACATGGCAGCTTCTGGAGGATACCAGCGAAGGGTTCCTGCTCTTTGTTCAATCCAAATCCAAGGAGGAAGCTGCCGCATGAAAAAAACATCTCAGCAATATCTAAACAGCGAAGCACACGGTTATCTCATGGAGGCCAAAGCCTGCAAGCTTTTGCTCAAAGACTTGGAGCGCATCCGCGCCAAGCTCAGGCGGCACATCGAAAAGGAAGCCGCAGACCGCGAGGCAGAATTTGAAGCGGCCATGCAATACCATAGCGAAAGCGACATCCAGGAAGCCTACGGCTGGGAATTCATCAGTGAACAGCAGTATGAGCGCTATCTGGAATTGTTCCGTCAGGGCCGCAGGGCACTTGATGAACACAGCCCCACTGTTACAGAACTGGCTCTCTCCATCCTGAACCGTATCTTTCAGGATATTGATAGAGACTGCCGCCAATGCGAGTTTGAAGCCCTGTCTCCGGAAGAACAGCTTGCCGAGTTGAAGCGTGCTGAGGAATCCAGGCAGGCATGGAGGCAGTATATCGCCAGTCTGAAGGAAATGATCAACCCCTCCGCTGCGCAGGAATGACCCTTAAAATCGCTACTGAAATTTACTTTGCAGACTGCCTACTTGCAAAATCAGATTTTTTCGGTTAAAATAGGTATATAATAATATATCAGCCGAAATCGAGAAAGGAGGAACGCCTGTGTATATCACCCGACACATGGAGAAACCGGTGATGGAGCTGAATGAACAGTATCCTGTGCTTCTGCTTACCGGACCAAGGCAGGTTGGAAAAACTACCATGCTGGAACATTTGATAGAGGTCGAGGGCAAGGGGCGCAAGAAGGTCTCTTTGGATGATCTGACGCTGCGGGAACTCGCCAAGACGGACCCAAAGATGTTCTTTCAGCTGTATCAGCCGCCGCTGCTCATTGACGAAGTGCAATACGCACCGGAACTGTTCCCATATATCAAAATCATGGTAGATGAACGCCATCAGCCCGGCGATTTCTGGCTGACGGGTTCTCAGCTTTTCAAGATGATGGAGGGCGTACAGGAATCTCTGGCAGGCCGGGTGGCTCTGCTCCACCTCTCACCGCTTTCCCAGAGTGAGATCATGAAACGGCCCCCTGAACCACCGTTCAGCCTGGAGCTGCCTCTTTTGTCAGAACGGCAGAACGGACGCCAAATGCTGAACACGCCAGAGGTCTTTCAGCGTATCCATCAGGGCGGGATGCCTGCCCTGGTCACAGGAACTTATTCCAATGCCTCCATCTTCTATTCCAGTTACATTGACACTTACATGGAACGGGATGTGCGGCGGCTGTCCAATGACATTGACAGCTTGAAGTTTTTGCGGTTCCTGCGTTCTGTTGCCGCCAGGACTTCCCAGCAGGTCAATTACAAGGGCATTGCCGATGATGCGGAGATCGACCAGACCACAGCCAAAAACTGGCTTCATGTTCTGGAGGCGCTGGGGATCATCTTTTTATTGGAGCCCTATTCCAATAATGTCCTCAAACGCACCGTATCCACACCCAAGCTCTACTTCTACGACTCCGGCATTGTCTGCTACCTGACCCGTTGGAGCAGTCCGGAGACAGCCATGGAAGGAGCCATGAGCGGCGCACTACTGGAAAACTATACCGTAGCGGAAATCATCAAGACCTATCAGAACGCCGGTCAGGAGCCATTCCTGTACTATTACCGGGATAAGGATGCCAGAGAAATCGACCTGATCCTGGAGCGGGACGGAAAACTGTTTCCCATCGAGATCAAAAAGATGGCCTCGCCGCCAAAGAAATTGACGAAGGTATTTGACCTGATCGACAAGTCCCCACTGCAGCGCGGCACTGGTGCTATCCTGTGCATGGCTGACCAGTTGGGCGCTTTTGATCAGAACAATCTGATCGTGCCTATCTCTTTGATTTAACGAGGAACCCTGCCGCATTACCTGCGGCTTATAACCGAAAGGATCGACAGACTGCATTTAGCGGCCTGCCGGTCCTTTTTTCATTTAGGAGGAAACACCTGATGATAAAACGACAAATATCTTTTCTGTTTGAAGATCCCGGATTCTGTATAGATGTATTCTGCACCATTGCAGAACCGGTACGCTACTACAACCGGGATACTGAAAGCGGCGCATGG
>ERZ827528.3317-NODE-3317-length-13299-cov-3.353896_pt1 | contig 13299 bp, 20 predicted proteins | sample MGYA00519768_ERZ827528 | MGnify/ENA primary metagenome ERZ827528 (study PRJEB31778, sample SAMEA3449343) | human gut metagenome | biome: human gut; feature: human-associated habitat; material: faeces | place: United Kingdom | collected 2010/2012 ...
CGCCGCCGTTCGTGAGTCTGTTCACGTTTTCCGATTCGATCCGTGATCTGTCGAATAACCATAGTGCGGACGTGTTTCATGAGCAGTATGGGTATATCATCCGCGAGTTGTTGCGTGTGACGATGCCGGGGCGGTTGGCGTGTGTGCATTGCACGCAGTTGAGTCGCACGAAGTCGTCGTTCGGGTATGTGGGCACGCATGATTTTCGTGGCGACGTGATCCGTGACTACGAGTCGGCCGGGTGGATCTACCACGGTGAGGTGTGCGTGTGGAAGGATCCGCAGTCTCAGGCGATCCGTACGAAGGCGCAGGGATTGATGTTCACCACGAAGAACAAGGATTCCGCGATGAGTCGTCCCGCGTATGCGGATTACGTGCTTTTGTTCCGCAAGCCGGGCGACAATCCCGTGCCCGTCAAGACGGACGTGACGAACGACGAGTGGATTCAATGGGCTTCCCCGATCTGGTTCGACTACGGGCACGACGAGACGCTTGGATCGGAGCGGCATGTGTGCCCCGTGTGGATGGACATCAAGCAGGGCGACGTGCTGAACGCCCGGCTGGCGAAGGATTCCGATGATGAACGGCATATCTCGCCGTTGCAGCTGGATCTGATCGCCCGTTGCATCCGGTTGTGGTCGAACCGGGGTGAGCTTGTGTTCGATCCGTTCGGAGGGATCGGTTCGACTGTGTACGAGGCCGTCAAGCTCGGCCGGCGCGGCCTGTCGATCGAACTGAAGAAGACGTATTGGGCCACGAGCGTGCGCATCTTGCGTGAGTTGGACGGGCAGATGCACGAATCGATGTTGTTCTGACCCGTCAGCGTCAGGAAAGGAATCCAAGAATGAACACCAGTGTCAGGAACCTCACCGTCGGCGGCCGGTCGATCCCGCTCGACCCGCCCCGACCGCCCGAGAAACCCCACATGCTCCTGTGGATCGACACCGAAACCACCGGCATCAGCCGCACCGACGCGAAAATCCTCGAAATCGGCATGATCGTCACCAGCCTCGACGCCGCCGAGGAAGGCGGCCGGTTCATCAGCCCCGTCCGCCCCGACGATGTGAGCCTCTACGACCTCGACCCATACGTGCTGCGCATGCACCTCGACAACGGGCTCTTGGACACCGTCATGGAAACCGAACCCAACGAATACGGATACGCGAACGTGGCCCGCAACCTAAGCGAATTCCTCAACACCGAGGCATCCCAGTACGTGCTCCACCCGGCCGGCACCAACGTGGACTACGACATCGACATACTCACCAACCAGCTCGCCCCGCACCTCCACCCCGACTGGCTTAGAGCCCTCGCCAACCACCGGAAACTCGATTTGAGCACCTACCGGATCAGCGACCTAGCCCTCGACCACAACCCCTACCAAGGCCACACGGGCACCCACAGGGTCGAAGACTGCATCACACGAGACCGCAACGACTACGCCAACTACCTCGACATCATGCGAACCGTCACCCAAGGAGACAAGCAATGAGCTGGATCAACGACCCCGTCAACAGCCCGAAGCATTACACCGACTCACACCCCGGCATGGAATGCATCGACCTCACCGCCGACACCACCTTCTGCCTCGGCAACGCCATCAAATACCTCTGGCGCTACCACAGCAAAGGCCGACCCGTCGAAGACCTCGAAAAAGCCCGATGGTACCTATGCCGCGTCATCGACTACGGCGAAAAGATCGCATGGACGCAACGCCAGACCCGCATCCTCACCCGGCTACGCGGCCAAGCCGAAGCCAACGGCCTCGAACACGAATACCGCATATGGCGAGACCTCGCACTCGGAGACACCGACACCGCCCTCGCCAACCTCGACATCCTCCTAGACCACGAAAGGAACCAACAATGAGCACACGCATCTACTGCGACCAATGCGGCACGGAAACCAGCAAACGCAAGGCACTGCGATTCAGCCTGTCCGGGTATTCGGCCAACCGCACCTCCATGGGCCAGCTCAACGACATCGAGATCGACATATGCCCCGACTGCGCCCAACGATTCAACGACCAGACCATCGGCACCATCCACATACGCCGAGACCACCGAGACAAGCTCAGCCCCTACCTGCTCGAATACCAGTCCACCGATTTGAAAGAAGACCAAGCATGACCAGCATCATCACCCACGAAATCGAGGAACGCTACCCCTACCCCGACAACGGCGAGCGCCCCGTCACTCAGACGAGGCTCGGAGCGTGTTTGGCGTCGCGGAAGGCGTACGGGGCCGGGGCGACGAGAAATCCCACGGATCGTGAGATCGATATGGCGGCGCTCGCCATCTACACCGGCACGTCGGGTATGAGCGTTGAAGAGGTCTTGCCGTTGTGGCCGGACATGAACCCGGATGCGAAAGTCCAATATCGGAGGTTGGCGCGGTTGGCGATCACGGCCGCACGGACGGAGGCGCTGAAATGAGCGAACAGGTCGGGAAGATATTCACGCGCCAAGATGTGGCCGATGCTCTGCAAGACGCCTTTCTTCGGTTCGATACGTGCACGTCTGCTGACCCGGATCAGTATTCGTTCACGATCGAAGGACGTCACCTGATGATCGACTTCATCTTCGAGCATTACGACATCCTGACCGACATCAGTGAACTGGAGGCGGGGCAGTGAGCAGTCAGTATTGCAAGCCTGCGGGCAGTGATCCGGTATGGCGTTGCCCGGTCTGCGGGCAATGGTGGCGGCTCGACCTACCCAATGGCGACTTCTGGGAGCCGATAAGCACGCTCAAGGCGTTCCTGCTCTACCACCCGAAATGGCGGGCGGAACGACGGCACAGGAAGGCATCCGCATGACACGCATTCGGATCATGTGCGATCAGACGGACGGCACCACCATCAAACTCGGCACCATCCAATCCGACGAGACCGGCGACACGCTCTACTCGGCGCACCCCAGCCTCACACAGGACATGTACCGGGGCACCATCACCCTCGCCCTATTGCGCTGGATCGGCCATCTCGAACAATTCAGCCAAATCACCAACCAACAAGACAAGGACGACGCATGAGCATCGACCTGACACAACAAGCGTTGAACGCGCTTGCCGACGCCGGCCTCGGCAACGACACTCCGGCCGAAGCCTACGTCATCGGATACACCCAAGGCCACAACGATGCGCTCGCGCTCGCCATCCGCATCGAACAAGCCATCACAGCCACGCCCCTCACCCCCGACGAACTCGACATGCTCGCCCTCGCCCTCCGGGAGGCCAACGGCGAGCGCCCGATCGTGTACGAGAGCGGCAAGGCCGTCGCCGACGACGTGCTCGAATGGTGGAAGCAGGTGGCCGCGAGCGCATGGGGCTTTATCAACGGAATGGAGGCAATGCAGTGAGAAGGAACGGCAGACCATACGCCGTCGGAATCATGCCCATCGTCGTGGCCAGTTTCGCGGCGCTGGCCGTCGGGTACGGGCTCGGCGAACAGGCGCAGCTCGGCGAACAGGAGGCGCAGACCGTCACGCAGGAGGTGCGGCGGACCGGCGACGTGAAGCGCCTGTGCCTGACCGTGAAAACAGGCGGGCGTATCGACGCGATCACCTGTCAGGTGCTCGACGACACGACGGGAGACCTCACATGAGCGAACGGATCAGACTCACCACGGCCATGCGAGAACTGCTATTGGAAATCTGGCAGAACGGCAGCGCCTACCCGCTCGACCGCAACCACCAGCGCACCTTCGAGGCATTGGAGGTGCGGGACTGCATCGAACACGTCACATGGGGAAGATGGCAGATCACCCCGCTCGGCGAGACCATAGCCAAACGACTCACGGAAAGGAACCTCGAATAATGCAGGTCAGCTTCACCGCCCACACGCCAGCCCACAGCCCACTCACCATCCAGCGACACCGTGGAACCCTTCACCCGCACCAACCCGGAAACCATCCAAGCCTACGAGGAAGGCAAACAACTCATGGAAGCACGCTACGGCCGCTTCGACGCCATGAAAGAAGCCCGACACATCAACCCCTACCGCGACGGAGACCGATAACCCATGAACTGGATACATCAAGCCGCATGCCGCGGCCACGACCCCGAACTCTGGTTCAGCACCCGGCCATCCAAAACCAAAACGGCGCTCGCAGTCTGCCGGACATGCCCGGTCATAGGCGAGTGCCGCGAGTGGGCCGATGGGCATAGCCGCATCAACGGCTACCCGTTGCAGGGCATATGGGGCGGCCGGCAATACGGCGTCATGAGCAGACAAAGAAAGGACAGGAAATGAACAAGAAGATAGACATCGACGTCACGGCCTACCAGATCGGGCCGGTCGTCCTCATGTGCGGCGCCGCCGCACCCGGCCATGACGTGACGCACCAGGAATGCTTCGGCCGGTTCACCGTGCTCGCCCTCTCCCTCAATGCCGCGATCCGCAAATGCATGCGCCGCGTCGCCCGGATGTGCGCCGACTGCTCGGCCCGCGAACAACTCGACCATCAGGAAGGAGCGAGGGCGTGAGAGTCACCGACGGCATCCGGCGGATCATCGAGGACTGGCGCACCAAAGGCGTCAGCCCCGAAGAGACGGCGCAATCCCTGCGCATCCCCATCGACGAGGTGAAGGCCATCATCCTGCAAGCCCACCCGGCACCCGCGCAGCCGAAACGCCCCGAATTCCTCGAACCACGGTACGCGCTGGAAAAACCCGCCGGCATCGGCGACAATAGAAGAGAAAGTTAAGGAACGCCAGCAAACCGTTGAAAAACAAGCCGTTCCCAGCCCATCCACCACGGCGGGAACGGCTTTATGGGAAAGTAAAAAGCCCCCACCTTTCGGCAGAGGCTCGCATTGTCCAACAAGTGAGTATAGCACCATCGAAAGGGCTGGGATGATAGAACAACGAGCTTGCGCGGCCTGCGGCAAACCGGCCGGCGACGCGAACCTGTGCAAGGAATGCGTCAAGGACTGGGCGAAACGCCTCGCATGGCTCTTGAAGGCCGGCATGCCCGCCCTCCAACAGATCGCCTACAAACAAGCCACCACCCGCGAACGCTCGCCACGCCACGGCAACGCGGCATACGCGGCCCCACCGGTCAACGAAGCCGCCCAAGCGCTCTACTCCACGGTGGAAACGCACCTGCAACTCACCGGCGGCATGCTCGGCGTCAAACCGATCGGACACGACCGATACGGCCGCCCCCGCACCCTCATGCAATGGGCCGACATCACCAGCCTGCTGCTGCACCACATGCACGACCTCGCACGACTCGACACGGCCGGCGACCTATACGCCGACCTGATCCGACTGTCGGAAAAGGTCGAAACCGCCACCACGCGGGCCGACGAGCGCCGTCTTGTCGGCGTATGCCCCGACTGCCTGAACACGTTGGGGGATGATGGGGAACCGGTGCGCACGCCGATCTACGCCGCCCATTCCGCGCGGTATGCGGTGTGTCCCGAATGCGGCGCATGGCTCGATCTGAAGCGCGTGCGGTTGGAATACCTGCGCCGCGCGGGCCTCATGCACATCACCCGCACCCAATCCGACGCCGCCCGATGGGTCAGGGAGAACACTGGCGTCGCCGTGAGCGGCAACGACTTGAAGAACTGGCGGACGCGCGGCAAAATGCCCCGCACGCGGCACATCGACGGCCCCTATTGGGCGTGGAACATTCTGGAATTGCTGGCGTGCGCCCAAGCCAAGGACGCGCGGGACGCAGGCGACGCTTGAACCCTGACCCGGTTCCGTGTTACGCTGTCGCGTGTAATCGGAGTATCGAAAAGCCCTGCCCATGCCGGCGGGGCTTTTCTCATATCCGGGATGGTTGGCCGAGCGGCCGAAGGCACCCGCTTGCTAGGCGGGCAAGCATGACAAGCCTCATGCTTCGCGGGTTCGAATCCCGCGCTATCCGCCAGCCGCCGTCGGCACCGTGCATAACCGGCGTATGCGGCACCCGAGAAACCACCGCAGACAGACGTCTCGCCGGCGGTTCTTCCCGCTGCTTCCCGACGGCGGGCGCCGTTTGTTGTTCGTGTGGGCGTTCGATTGGAGGCGTGTCATGGCGTTGTATCCCAAGCGTATCGAAGTGGACGCCCGCAGGGGGCGGGTGCTCGTGGATGGCGTGATCTTCCCCTATGCGATGGCCGACCGGCAGCCCTATCTGGAGGTTTCTCGTGACGATCTGGGCATCGTGTGGGTGCCGTTGATCGCCGACGAGATCGTGTTCAGGGCCGGCGTCGAGGTCAGCCAGTGCAGCAGCAAGCCGAGGCTCAAGTGAGCGGCAACCCGCGCAAACGCAACGGGCATCGGCGCAGGCTGGAGCAGCAGCGGTGGCGGCACATGCAAGCCGACTGCTACATCTGCTATCGGCCCATCGACTACACGTTGCGTTCGCCCGACCCGTACAGCTTCGTGATCGACGAGACGATACCCTTGGCGCGAGGCGGCACCCTGACGCACGACAACAGCGGTCCGGCGCATCGATGGTGCAACGCCATCAAAGGCACGCACGGTCTGGCATGGGCACGCGAGCGCGTCGCCTACCTCATCGCCCACGGCGAGGCGCCGCGACACGACGACACCACGGCTCCAAGCCAGCCGATCCGATGCTCGGACTGGTTCGGGGGTGGGGAGTAGCCCCCACCCGGCCCCTGACGGCCACCACGGGCGAAGGGCCGTTTTTCCCCCGGACTTTTTCCACACTTGGCAAGGAGCCGTCATGGTCGCCAGAACGCCGAAAACCACCCAGTCGAAACCCTCTTCGAGGTCGCGCAGGGTCAGCAACGCCGCCGCTTCCGGGGACCGCCGGCGGCTCTTGGTGGCGATGCGCAACCTGATCGCCGAAAAGCTCGACGAAGGGTCGATAAGCTCACGCGACCTCGCCAGTCTGACGAAACGGCTCGCGGACATCAGCGCCGAGATCGAGGCGATCGACAAGGCGTCGAACGAGCATGATCCGGCCATGCAGGCCCTGGACACGGAGGACGAACGATTGGATGAGCACGAGGATTGACGGGGCGGCCTGCCAGATCATCCCCGACGACCTGTATACGAGCGGAGAGCCGAGCCTGAACAACCTCGCCGCGGCGGCGGGCGACCGGTTCGACGTCTGGCAGCGGCAGATCAACCGGATTATCCTCGCGAAAAGCGCCGACGGCTTCTGGTCCGCCCGCAACGCCGTACTGTCCATTCCACGCCAGACCGGCAAGACCTACGACATCGGCTGGGTCGCGATCCACCGCGCCGCCCGAACCCCCGGCATGCGCATCGTATGGACCGCCCAGCACTTCAGCGTCATCAAGGACACGTTCGAAAGCCTGTGCGCGATCGTGCTCAGGCCGGAGATGAGCGGCCTCGTGGACCCCGACCACGGCATATCCCTGGCCGCCGGCAAGGAAGAGATCAGGTTCCGCAACGGCAGCCGTATCTTCTTCCGCGCCCGCGAACGCGGCGCATTGCGAGGCGTCAAGAAGATCGCCCTGCTCGTCATCGACGAGGCCCAGCACCTGTCCGACTCGGCGATGGCGTCGATGCTGCCGACCCAGAACCGCGCCTACAACCCCCAGACCATCTACATGGGCACCCCGCCCGGGCCAAGGGACAACGGCGAAGCGTTCACCCGCCTCAGGGACAAATCACGCGCCGGCCGCACCCACAGCACCCTCTACGTCGAATACGCCGCCGACCGCGACGCCTACCCGCTCGACCGCGACCAATGGAGGAAAGCCAACCCCAGCTACCCGGCCCACACCAGCGACGAATCCATCGCCAACCTGTGGGAAAACCTCACCGGCGACGACTTCCGGCGCGAAGCCCTCGGCATCTGGGACGAACACGCCCTCAGCCGCGCCATCGACCGCCGACAGTGGGAGGAAGCCACCATCGACAAACGCCGTCCAGGCGGCGTCATGAGCTTCGGCATCGACATGAACCCCACCCGCACACGCCTGACCATCGGCGCATGCATGCGCTACGACGACGGCACCGCCCACATCGAACTCGCCGAATACAGGGACACCAACCACGACGGCACCATGTGGGCCGTCAACCTCATCGACAAGGTCTGGGAACAAACCGCCGCGCTCGTCATCGACGGGCAAAGCCCCGCCACCGCGCTCCTGCCAGACCTCGCCGAAGCCGGCGTCACCGTCACCGTCACCGCCGCCACCGACATGGGCCGCGCCTGCGGCCGCCTCCAGGACATGCTCAGAGACGGCACCCTCACCCACCTGCCCGAAGACGGCCAACAACCACTCTGGCAAGCCGCCAGCAAAGCCACCACACGCCCCATCGGCAAAAACGGCCTCTTCGGATGGAACCGACCCGACGACGACACCGACATCAGCCCGCTCAACGCCGTCACCCTCGCCCTCCACGGGGCCATGACCACCAGAAGAGACCCCACCGCACAACAGGAAGCATGGTACTAATCATGAACACCGACGACGTCCCCATCCTGCGCGGACAAGCCGGCTGGCTCGCCATCGAAAGCGCCTACGCCAACACCATCGCCGGAGTGGACCCCGACGACCAGCCCACCATCAACGAACTCCTCAAACAATGGCGACGCCACTACACGCGCAACACCCTGCGCACCAGCTACTACCTCGCCCACTACCACTACAAAGGCGTCGCCTACAGCATCCCACCGGCCATGAAAGCCCTCGCCAAACCAATGATCGGATGGCCCAACAAAGCCGTCCGCGCGCTCGCCGACCTTTCCGTGTTCGAAGGCATCGACGCGCCCGAAACCCTCCAGACGCAGGTAGACGACATCATCGCGGCGAACACGTTCGGCGTGAAAATCCAGCAGGCCATCGTGTCCGCATACACGCACGGATGCAGCTTCATGACCATCTCCGGCGACGGCGACGACATACGGATCACGCCCCGCGCCGCCGACTGGAGCAGCGCCCTATGGGACTGGGGCAACGACAGGATCGGCGCGGCCATGACCATCCGCGACAAAGACAAAGACGGCTACATCACCCGCTTCGACGTATGGCTGCCAGGCAAGGTCTACCTGTGCCGCCGCAACGGCGGCACATGGCAGGCCGAACGCATCGAAACCGGCTTCGACCACCCCACCGTCGTGCCGATCATCAGCGACCAGCAGCTCTACCGACCCCTCGGCTCCAGCCGCATCACCCGCCCGCTCATGGCCCTCACCGACCTCGGACTGCGCACCCTCGTGCGCATGGAAGCGACCGCAGAATTCTACGCGGCACCGCGCATCTGGTTCCTCGGAGCCAACAAAGGCCAAGTAAGCCCCGACACATGGGGCAGCATCGTCAGCGTCATCAACGGAATCCCCGCCGGACGCAACGGCGAAAAACCCGAACTGCGCCAACTCACACAGGCCTCAATGCAGCCGCACTCCGACATGCTCAGAACCGTCGCCCTCATGGTCAGCAGCGAAACCGACATCCCCGTCAACGACCTCGGCATCACCATGGCCAACCCCGCCAGCGCCGAAGCCATGGCCGAAGCCGAACGCAAACTCGCCCGCACCGCCGACAGGCAAAACAAACGCTTCGGCGAAAGCATCAAAAGCATCCTCGCCATGGCGCTCGCCGCCCAGGGCGCGGACGAGGCCGACATCCGCCGACTGCGACCGATCTGGGCACCCACCAAGGAAGCCAGCGACGCCGCCCGCGCCGACTGGTACCAGAAGGTCGCGTCCACCAACCCCGCCTTCGCCGACAGCGACGTGGGCCTGAGCCGCGCCGGCCTGACATGGGACGAAATCAACGCCCACAGGGCCTACGAGAGACAGCAGCGCACGCAGAACGCCATCGACGAACTACGCGCCAAGATCGCCGCCGCCAAGACCGACACGCAGGAGGCCGCAGCCAATGGACAGCAACAGCCTGCCGCTGAGCAACCTCAGCCCGGCGCAGCGTAAAGCGTTCAACGGGCACCTCAACGACATGTGGGACGACTATCAGGACGAGCTCGCCGACCTCATCATCGAAGCCAAGACGATGGTGCCCAACAGCCTCTACTTCGGCGATGATCCCACCACCGAAGCCCGACGCCAACTGGAAGACTACGCGCGCAAGGCCAACCTCATCGCACAGGACTATTACAGGAACGTGCGAGCCGCATGGGCCGAAGCCGCCGGCATCAGCATGCCCGACTACAAGGAGGCGCAGGTCAGCTCGGACCGCGCCTTCTGGCAGATCGTCGGCGGCTACAACAACACCATGCACGTCGGCGCGAAATTCACCGACATCATCAACGGCCGAAGCAAAGCCGGCCTGACCATGGATCACCTCTGGGCCATCAACACGCGAGGCTACACCGAAGACGACTGGGCGCGCCTCGCCAAGGACATCATCAACGAGACCGCACGCCTCACAGGACGGTTCACCGCCCAGAACGACCCCACCCGCCCCAAATACGCGCGAGTGCCCCAAGGCAAGACCTGCGCGTTCTGCGCCATGCTCGCGTCCCGAGGCTTCGTCTATGCCAGCGAGGACACCGCCGGCAAGTGGCACAAGTACCACCACGACTGCGACTGCAAGATCGTCCCCTCGTGGGGAGAGACCGAGATCGACGGCTACGACCCCGACAAACTCAAGGCCATATACCAGCAGGCGAAGAACGCCGCCAAAGCGGCCGGGGACGGCAGCGATCCCAACACCGTGCTCTCGTGGATGCGCAGCGAATCGCCGGACACGTTCACCGACGGATCGGAATTCGCGCCAGACCTGCGCATCCCGCGAGGCAGCAGACTCGAACAACAACTCGGCGAAGCGTATACCCGCCGCGTCAACCGGCTCCTCAACAAAACCGAGCACAAAGACGCGGCGAGGCTCTGGGCCAAATACGCCGCCCAATACGACATCAAAGAAACACGGCTCCCCAAAGGCGCTTACTTCAGTCCCTCCGACGGCGGCATCCACCTCAACCTCGACACCGTCATGGCCGGAGACAACGCACACCGCCCAGTGCAGAACCTCTTCCACGAAAGCGGCCACATGCTCGACTGGCTACTCGACAAGAACTCGTTCTCATGGGCCCCTCACAACGGCAAACTGTTCAACGACGTGCTCAAAAGGGACGCCCAACGCATATTCGACACCACACAGGCAACCCTCATGGCCGAAGACAAGCCCGCCGGCCGACAAAGCGTCATGAAGGCCATCGCCCGAGAGATCGCGACGAACTCCGCAAAAACCGACCGCAACGTCGAAGACATGCTCCAAGCCGCCCTAGGCGACGACTACCACGGCAGCGTCGGCCACCCCAAAGGCTACTTCCGGCAAAGCGGACAACTCCAATCCACCGAAGCGTTCGCCGAAATGCTCGACGCGCAGATGGCAAACCCCGAAGCATGGCGGCTCATCGCCAACTACTTCCCCGAATCGGCTAAAATGTTCAATACCATGATTCAGGAGGCATTGTCATGAGCGAAGAAGAATACTTCACCCAACACCACAACGACAACACCGACCTGCTCCTACTCGACTACTCCGAACGCTTCGAAACCCCTTACTTCAACATCGAAGACACCGGCGTCACACTAACCGACACGGAGCTGCGCGCAGACCTGCTCCACTGCCTCTACCACAACAAACCCAAAGACCACATCGACCAGCCCAGCCGCAACCTCATCGCACTGGCGCTCGCCGACTGATCCCAGCCCCGGCCGACATCCGCCGGGGCTTTTTCATGCCCGCCAACCGGGCCAAGAGTTTTCAGCCACCCGCACGGGTGGCTTTTTCAATGCCCGGAAAGGGCCCGAACACAAGGAGAACAACCATGTTCCTCAACCTCCAGCACCCCCATATCCGATACATCGCCCCGCCCGCCGAAGGCGGTTCGGACACCACCGACCCCACCCCGCCGGCCGAACCGAACGGAAACGGCGAGGAGATCGACTGGGAAGCCAAATACAAGGAAGCGCTCGGCCACTCGCGCGACTGGGAAAAGAAGGCCAAGGCCAACAAGGCCGCCGCCGACGAGCTGGAAAAGCTCAAGGAATCCCAAATGAGCGAGACCGAGAAGGCCGCCAAGCGCACGCAGGAACTCGAAGCGCAGGTAGCCGCCTACAAGGCCAAGGAACAGCAGGCCGAATGGAAGACGCAGGTATCAGCCAAGACCGGCATCCCGGCCGAAGCATTGCGCGGCAGCACCCTAGAGGAGATCCAGGCGCACGCCGACATCCTCAAACCGCTCATGCACCCAGCGCCGAAGCTGCCGAACGTGCCCAACCCGGCACAGCACCCCGACGGCAAAACCGCCGACGAACGCGCCAAGGCATACGTGCGCAGCCTCTTCGGCAACAAAGACTAACCGCCACCAACCATCCGAAAGGAAACCATCATCATGGCACTCGACACCAGCAAGGTGCTGCTCCCCAAGGAAGTAGCCACCGTCATCACCAAGCGCGCCAAGGACACCAGCACCATCGCCGCACTGTCCCCGAGCGAACCCCAGCTCTTCCTCGACAAGGACTACATGGTCTTCACCGGCAATTCCGAAGCCGAGGTCGTCGCCGAAGGCGCGCAGAAGTCCAGCTACGAGGAAACCCTCACCCCGGTCGTCGGCAAGCGCTTCAAGGTGCAGACCACCACCCGCCTCAGCAACGAGCTCCAGTGGGCCGACGACGACGCCAAACTGGAGATCATCAGCAAGATCCAGGCAGACCAGGCCGCCGCGATGGGCCGCGTCCTCGACTACGTCGTCTACCACGCCTTCGACCCCAAGAAGAAAACGACCCTCGAAGGCTTCAACGCGCTCGCCAAAAGCGCGATCAGCGTGACGGCCACCGACGATCGCGTCGCCGACATCGACAGCCTCGCCGAGGCCGTCAGCGACGAGTACGACATCAACGGCATCGCCCTGTCCAAGACCATGGCGAACGAGCTGCGCAAGATCCGCGTTCCCTCCAGCGCTTCTACCCGGAGATCCCGATCAACCTTCAGGTCGGCAACCTCGACGGCATCCCGGCCGCCACGTCCGGCACGGTCAACGGCCGCCTCATCACCCCGGCGACCGGCATCCTCGCCTTCCTCGGCGACTTCCGCCTCATCAAGTGGGGCATGGTGCGCGACATCTGGAGCGAGATCATCGAATACGGCGACCCCGACAACACCGGCAATGACCTCAACCAGATCGCCTACCGCACCGAGGCCATGTACTCCTACGCGATCCTCGACCCCAAGGGCATCGCCGTGCTCAAGAAGCCGTCCGCCACCGGCAGGGCGGCCAAGTGATGGCCGCGCCGCTCACCCAGACGCTCGTAGTGCAGAAAACCGACGAGGCCGACGAGGCCGGCCTCGTCATCCCTGTGCGTCTGGTCAAGCCCGACGGCACCCCGTTCGCCGA
>ERZ827528.3333-NODE-3333-length-13259-cov-10.436004_pt1 | contig 13259 bp, 14 predicted proteins | sample MGYA00519768_ERZ827528 | MGnify/ENA primary metagenome ERZ827528 (study PRJEB31778, sample SAMEA3449343) | human gut metagenome | biome: human gut; feature: human-associated habitat; material: faeces | place: United Kingdom | collected 2010/2012 ...
AACAAATTAGATCAAAAAGAGACAACAAAAAAGTACATGTACTTCATTTATAAGTACACGAAAGAAATCACATTCAGAGATTTTAGAAAGTACTATCACTATGAAGATCATGTAAAAGAATATGATAACTTGATTTTAAAAACTAGTGATGAAGAAGAAGCTTTAAAAGAATTTAAATGTGAAGCTGATTTCTTAAAATTAAATTTTGAATCAAAAGATGAAAACTATTTCACCGATTATGATTGGAATTTAAAAAAAGATTTAATTGTTACATATAGTTATTCTTTGAATCGTGTCGAAGTTGATGAAGATGGAAATGAAATTGGAGATTTTGAAGAAATTGATTTCATTAGTTATAGCTTAAAGGAAGTTGCTGAAATGATCGATGAAGCTGAAGAAGAAAACGAAGAAGATGAAGATTAATAATTAAGGAGAGAATTATGAGTGAATTTTCGCAGATGAGTTTATTCGATTGTTTGTATGAAAATTATGTAATAAAAAAGCCAATACGTTTGATTGAATTATTTGCTGGTTATGGAAGTCAAGCTTTAGCTTTAAAATATTTAAACGCAAAATTTGAACATTATAGGATTTGCGAATTTAGTATAAATTCAATTCAATGTTATAACGATTTGCATATACGTGATTATAAAGATTATTCAAAAGATAAAACAAAAAACGAAATTATAAACTGTTTGTTAAATTATGGAATTTCATTAGATTATAAAAATCCAATAAACGAATTTCAACTTTGTAGTAAAAGTGAAAATTATTTAAGAAAAATTTATAACAATATTGTTGCAACACATAACTTAGTTGATATATCAAAAGTTAAAGCTTGTGATTTGCAAATTGTTGATACTAATAAATTTGATTACATAGTTACTTATTCATTTCCATGTCAAGATTTAAGCAATTTTGGAAAGCATTGTGGAATGAAAAAAAACAGTAATACTAGAAGTTCATTGTTATGGCAAGTTGAAAGAATTTTAGAAGAATGTGTTGAACTTCCGCAAATTCTATTAATGGAAAACGTGCCAGAAGTTATTAATCAAAATAATATAAAAGATTTTAATTTATGGGAACTGAAATTAGAACAATTAGGTTATAAAAACTATGTAAGAGTTTTAAATGCAAGCGATTATGGAATTGCTCAAAATCGATCAAGATGTTTCATGATTTCTATTTTGGGAAATTATTCATATCAGTTTCCAACGAGAATAAATTTAGAAAAAAAACTAACTGATTTATTAGATTTAAATCAAAATAATGATTTGTTTTTAACTGATAAAAATATTGAATCTATAAAAAAATGGAAAGCATTTAATAAACCATTAGAAGTTGTTGAAAGTACAATGAAAAAAAACATATCTCCAACATTAACAACAAGAAGCGGAGCAAATTGCTCATCAATGATTTTGGTAAAAGAAAATAAGAAAACAAGATATTTGTCTAATGAAGAATGTTTTAAGTTAATGGGTATGAAAAAAAATGATTTTAAAAATATTGAAATAAATCAAACAAAAGAAAATTTATATCATCTTGCTGGAGATAGTATTGTAACAACAGTTTTAATGGCAATTTTTGGAAAAATGCTAAATGTTGATTATAGAGAAAAAATTAAAGAAGTAATAACAAACTTATAAGGAGAGAAAAAATGTTTAACAAAAACGAAAACGAAAGGACTTCACAAAATAAATTAAATCTATTAAAGAAGATGATAAACGAAGTTTCAGCAAACGATGAACGTTTAAAAAATGAAATTTTAAATTATTTCTTACTTCCAAAATTTTTTTATGAAACATGTGAAGAACAGATAGAAAGAATTTCAAAAAGTGAAAACGGAAAAACACTTGAAGAATCAGAAATTAGAAACAAATCATTCGCAATAATTGTTAAGAAATGTTTAGCACAAAACGTTGATGACAAATTTTGTTTCTTTGTCAAACTATTTGGAGAAACGTTTATCAATGAAATTGGCATGAAAACAACTTCTATAAAAGCAGTTAACATTTGCTATTACATTTTAATGAATAAAGCGGTTGCTAGTTATTTAAAAGAATTACTAAGAGATAAGATTTATCAAATCATTGATGAAGAATTGAATTTAAGTTTATAAGTGTCTAAAACGTTTAGGCACTTTCAGCTATCACTATAGTTCCTCCAGTTAATAGTTTCATTTCTAAAGTGATCGCTGAGAGTGCTTAAAAGTTAGCACTTTGCAAATAAAAAGGAGAAACATTATGTTAGAAAATGCAAAAACAAAAACAAGAATCGATATCTTTAGTCAGCTTGATGAAGATCTAGAAAAAGCTAAAAATCCAGATGAACAAGGATTTGAAGATCAATTCGGAAAGGTCAAAATTAGATTTGTTAGAACTAAAGATAAAACTGGTCGTTATTTTTATTCAGTTTTAGGAGAGTTCAGAAAAGGTTTATTCAGCTTCAATTTGAAAAAGCGTGTCAAAAATAAAATGACAACTATAACAGCTGAAGAGTTTACTCATTTATTGTTAGCAACTGGAGCAAAACTTCAAGATGATACAGCAAGCGTTTTTATTGATAAAGGAGCAAGATTAGTAAAAGTTAGATTTGTTGATAGTGAAACTGGAGAAGTAAGAGATTTTACTACTTTTGAAGTAATTATAGACAGTTGGTATGCCTTAAATGAAGATGGCGAAGAAGTAAAAAAATATACCATTTTGTCAGCTCCATTAACAAGCGGACAAAGAAAGTTATTCAACGATTTAGCTAATTTGCCAGCTGATGGACAAAAACGAAGCGATGGAATTTATTACTTTATTCCAAAAATCTATTTAAGAAGTAATGAAGAAGATATCGATCTTGCTTCTTTAGAAGAAGATATAGATTACTAGAAAAATCAAACGTTCTATTGGTGATAATTGATTTCAATATTAATTATCACGACTAGAGCTTTTGAAAGAAAGGAAAGCTCATTAAGTCCTTAGAAAGCTAGAAAGTGCTATCTAGCTTTCATTCATTTTGTTAGTTTTTAGAGCTAAAGCTACTCTCCTTACTTTAGCTCTAGCTCTAAAAGGTAACAGAAAAGGACTATAGCACAGAAAGTGTGAAAAAGGACAAAACAATCATGAAAAACATTAAGGACTTTAAAAAAATAGCACAAAAAGCAATCATGCTTTAAAAATGATAGAAAGTGAATAGGTAAAAAAAGAATATGCCAGTAAAACATTTTACAAACAAAGATCGAAATAAAGTTAGAAGATACATGATTGATTATTATTCAGCTGATGACGAATATAACAAAGATAGATTTCCAAAATTAAAAACTAAGAAAGAAAGAGCTGTTGCTTATATGGAAGCTGATGGAAAAAGCGCAACTTCCAATTATGATAATCGCTATGGAAGAAATAAGTATCGTGAAGGCGAAAGACTAGTTGATGGCGGTAATTTTGGCTGTTATTACAACGACGCTTACGAATTAGTTAAAAAAGTATATGGGAAAAAGAAAGCTGATGAATACGCAGATAGAGACGATGATACTATTTGGAAGATTTATCGTGGCTTAATTGCAAAAGAATACACTGGAATGGTAAACGATTTACATTCTGGAAAAGACGTCATGTTAAAAACAACTTCTAAAACAAAGAAATCTCCAGCAAAGAAAAAAACTAGTCGTTGGAGATAGCAAATAAATGCTTAAAAAGCTTTTAAACAAAGACAAAAACGCTATAAGAAAATACATGATAAACGCTTATAGCGAAAATGATACATTTAATCAGATTGATAGTTTTCCGCAAAAATCAAGAAATAAAAGAGCAGTTGCTTCCATGAAACAAGATGGACGACAAGCCACGATTAATGATAGTGATTATTACGGCGATTACTATTACGAGCAAGGCGAAGCTCTTGTCGATATGGGTAGTTTCGGAATGACTAATGATAAAGCTTATGAATTAGTTAAAAAAGTTTATGGAAAAAAGAAAGCTGATGAGTGTGTCAAAAATGATGATTTATGGAACGTTTACAAAAAGACAATCGCAAATCAGTACGAAGAGATGATTTATGACTTCAATTCTGGTAAAAGCGTTTTGAAAAAAGTAAACAAACCAACTAAAAAACAATTAAAAGAGTTGAAAAAATCTCAAAAAAAGAAAGGAAAAAAATAAAAAATATATATGAAAAAGAAAAATTTATTATTAACTTTAGCTATGCTTCCAACAATGTTATTAGGAGTAACAGCTCTTGCGAGTTGTGGAAGTAATACAAAATACAATGCTCAAAATGTCGCAGTAAAAAGAGCTGATGCTATTGGAAAAGACGATTCTACTGGTAAAGCTGATAGCGATACATCAGTAACTTATGAAAAAATTGGTAACTCATATAGTTTAGCTGATATTTGGAATCAATCAGGATGCGACAACATTATGTTTATGCCAAATAATATTAATGCTCCTGTTTCGAAAACTGGTAAAAAAATAATTGAGTTTACTCTTAAAAAAGATTATTCAACATTTGATTTAACAACTGCTTCTAAAAATGCTGGTTGTACTTTGATTGATGCAGTTAACCAACCTTCCGACGCTTCTTATATTTCTAAAATTTTAGAATATCCTTCAACTATTGTTAATATTGAGTTTGATGTTGTAAGTGCTTCAGACGACGGCTCAGAGTGGTTTAGAAACTATTTAAGCGATGAAAATGCAACTTATCGAGCTGCTATGCGTTCTGATTATGAATATGATTCAATTGTTAAAGACGGCGGAACAAAGACAATAGTCTTAGATGTCGATTCTAAATACACAGAAGAGCAAATTATTGCACAGGTAAAAGCGGTTGATCTCTTCGGCATTGACGTCCCAGTAACAAAAGTCTCAAGCGACTATGTTGTTGGCCAAACAGGCACATTTAATATTGTTATTAGTGCAACCGATACATACGGCCAAATCGCACAAGCAACTCTTATTTGCGATGTTCGAGATTACGCAGCTCCTACAATCACTCAAAAAGTTACTGAGATTCATTACGATTATGGAACTCTTTTGACTGAAGCTAAATTACTCGAAAATTTTGAACTTAGCGACAATATGGGCACTGAAGGATTAACTACTAAATTTGTGTATCCTACAGGCTTCGATATGAGCAATGCTCTTGTATTCGGTAAATACGCACTTACATTAGAAGTTATAGATGCTTTTAATAATAAAACAACTAAAGCATTTACTCTCAATGTAGTTGATAATGTTGCTCCTGTTATCTCTAAAAAATCTGGCCAAATTGGTGATAAAATTAAAGTTTCTTATTCTTCGGTTAATAAGAATACAATTAACACTATCTTAAATTATTATAGTGCAAACGATGTTATTGACGGCGCATGCGATGTTTATCTTAAAGACGGAAAAATTCCGTCAGAAATGGCTGGCGACTTCACTTTAAAGATTGCTGCAAAAGATAAGAGCGGTAATGAAGCTGTTTACACCGTAAATTGCGAAATTGTTGCTGACTTACCACCTGTCTTTATTCTTAGCGATAAGCTTGTAAATGCTACTGTTTCAAATCCTCTTGATCTAACTGACCTTCAAAACATTGTACAAAAAGCTATATTAAGAAAGTCTGTTCGAGGCCTTCAAATCAACGCTGCGGGCTATCTTGCAACACCTGATAAAGAAGGTTCTTATCCAGTCAGCTACACATATTACGATGATAACAACGAAGCTCAAAGCGGCGCTTTCACACTCCAAGTTACTGAAGATTTACCAGTTGCGAAAGAAGATAATTACTTCGTTAAAGCATTTAAGACTATTTTTAGTAAAAATGTTGGTGATGCAACAGCAACACAATGGATTTTAGTTATAGCTACATTCTTGATTCCAGCTTTATTAATCGGATTTATCGCAAATTACGTTATGAAGTGCATTGATAAAGCTAAAAAAGAAGAAGAATTGAAAAAAGCTAGAAGAAAATCTAATTCAAAAAATTATAAACGTAAGTGGTAATGATTATGCAGAAAGTAAATAAAATTTTATTAACTTTCTTAGCTGTTACTGGTTCAATTAGTGGATCGATGAGTATAAAAAGCTCATCGATCTACTCAAATTTTGGAATTATTAAAAGAGAAAATACAGCAACTATTAGTGTTTATGACGATTTATCTAAATTAGGTATTGATACTTCAATTTATGAAGCTAAATTAGCTCCAGAAATGATTACGTTAGCAGAAAGCGAAACTGGACAATTATTTATATACGTTTTCGATATTTCTGGAAAATATGATTCAATCGATATTAGTTATAGTTTTGATCCAGCTAGTGAAAATTTTGTTAAATACAAATTAACTCAAGTTGCTAGCGAAAAAAACATAACTAAATATCTAGTTGAAAATATAAAATCTGATATGACTTCTGCAAAAAGAAGATATGCAATTCGACAAGTTTATAATTCAAAAACTAAATATAAAATTGATGGAGTAATTGCTGTCGCTCTTGAGTATCTTTTTGAAAAAGATTCTAGCGGTTTTTCTAAAATGAAAGTTAATACACTTGATAAAGTTGTAGTAACTTCAAAATTAGTTGCCTATGAAATGCTTAAAAATGGAGCTTCAAATTCAGTATGGTATACAAATCAAACTCCAATAAATGAAAATGTTGTTAAAACTGGTTATAACTATATCAAAAACAATATAGCTGCAAATGGAAACAAAAACATTTATCACTATATTCAATCAAATTACATCGCATTTAACACTAATATTGATATTACTGATATTGTGGAAGTTACTATTAATTATGATTATAACGTGTATCGTGGAAACACGATCCATGGTGATGATATGATAACTGATTATCCGTTATGTAATATTAATTTAACTAAAAATTCATTTTATCAAAGCTCAAAATATTATGAAGTTACACAATATTTGAATAGATCAACTTCAGTTAAACCAGAAAACATAAATTATAGCTATGTTGTTAATAACTTCTTTTCGTTTAAAAAAGTCGTATCTTCCTTTAGTACTATTCAAAAAGTCAGTGATTTAGAAAACAAAACTGAAGCTGTTTCTAAATATACATGGCTAGTCAGATTTGGAAATAATGACGTTTTAAGTCGTGGAACATATACCGATATATTAACAACTAGACACTTTGTATATAACTATTATGACTATAGCAACGTATCATTAATGACTTTGCATTATGTTAAAAATGGCGAAACAAAACAAGCTGTTTTTATTGATACGTATCAAGATAATGCTGGGAATATTCCAACGACCGATCCAGAAGATTTAACTTTATTGGATTTAATTGTTAGAGCATTTAAAAGAGTTTTCACTAATAAAAACGCTAAACCAATAGATTATATATACGTTATTGGAAGTGTTATAACTGGTCTTTGTTTGTTGATAATAATTTATTGGCTTTTTTCCAAATTGGTTAAAATCTTTAAACATTAATTATGGAAAATTTAACAGAAATTTTTAATCAATATTGGTACATTTTCTTGATATTAACAGTAATAATTATAATTCCAATTTTGAGTTATATCTTAGAAACGATTAAATTTATACCTAATTTGGTAAAGCTAATAAAAGGCATTATCATGTTGCCAATTAATATTATATTTTGGCTATTTTCAAAACCAAAAAACAAGCATGAAGAAGAAAGGAAAAAATTAAATGAAGAAGAAAGCGAATAATACAGAAAAAAAGAGCTCAAAGCCTGTAAAAGTTGACTACAAAATAAAAACTAGATACGGCATTTGCAAAGGTGCTGAAAATTTTAGCTCTATGGTAGAAGCAAAAAAGTTTTCAGAAAGAATTAAGCGCGATCAAAACGCTGAATGTTTAAAAATTTCGCAAACCTATAAAGGTTAATTAAAAATGAGAATTTTTAGTAAAAGTCCGAAAGAGCTTTTTTATAATTTTCCGCGCATTTTAGCACCATTGCAGTTGATTTATATACCGCTTTGGCTATTAGCAAAATTAATAAAATGGCTTTTTCAAAAACCAATTAATAAACGCGAACGCTTGAGAAATCCGTATTTAAATGAAGAAGATTAATTGATAAATAAAGGAGAAACGAACAATGGAAATATTAAGAAATATATTACAATTCATCATTTCTTATTGGTGGATTTGGTTAATTCTTTTTGTTTTGATTATCGTTTCTCCATTTTTGTATCTATTTTTTAGAATTAACCAATATTATGAAGATTTGAGATTTAAAGAAATGATTAAAAAATCAAAAAAAGATGAAGAAAATACGACTAAAAAAGAGATAAAAAACGAAGAAAAAGTGAAAGAAAAGGAGAGAAAAGATGAGAATAGTTGATAGTTTTAGCGATACATTAGTTATTATTCTGTTTATTGCTTCAATCATAGTAATTCTATTTCTAATTTTTAAAGTTATATCTATCTTTAATAATATCTATAAAGATCTAGATGAACGAAACGAATTAGACTATTGGTTTTTTACAACTGAACAGTTTGTTAAAAAAGAACTTGGCTATTCAATATCGATTTCCGCGTTTCGGGGAATTCGTGGCGGAAAAACTATGACTATGTGTGGGTTAGGCCATGTTTTAACAGAAGTAGTACAAGAAAAATGTATGAATTATATCGGTTGGTTTCGCTCGATTTTTGTTGAATTAGACTACGATATTATAACTTTAATAATTGTTTCTTGTAATGAAGATAAAATGACTATAAAAGAAATAGCTGATAAAGTAGAAAAAGTTTGTTCAAAAAATTATTTTCTTGGGACTTACGATGATCATATTTCTAAACGCCCTAAACGTGGACTTTTAGAAGATTATATAGAAGATCAAATAGCTTTAATTAATCAAGATATCACTTGGTCTAATGTTTATTTTCACAATCGTGTAACTGGTAAAGATTCAAAACGTTTCGAAGATGGAGATTTTGATTTAAAAGATATATATAAAAATGGAAATTACGTATTACAACGTAATAGCGTTTATTTAATAGACGAAGAAACTTTGGGCGATAGACAATCTCAAAATTTTGTTAAATTGAATAAAGAAGACAAGGGTAGAGATATTCTTTATCGTATTTTTGGTCAGATGATGAAAGAAAAAAGTTATATAGTTACAACTGCACAAAAGAGCTCTAGAATTTATAAAAATCTTAGAGAGTTATATAACTCTTTTATTGAAATACAAAATTTTAAAGTTAAAGGACAGCTTAATTATGCAATTTTACTCATTCAGAGAGTTGAAAATTGGTCGTACAAATTAAGTTGTATAAGAAGAAAATTCATCTTTAATAAAGCTAAAAAAGCTTTATACGATGAAAGATTTAATTGGGGAAAAGCAAGGCAAAGAGCTTTAGATGATATTATTAACTATTTTAATAGTGGAAATTATATGGTAGTTAATGCGAATGTTTGTCATAGAGAAGATTTTGTTGGAAAAGAAGCCGATGGAAATAGAGTTGTTAATTTCGATTTTGTTTTTCCAATAAGATACGTTTTTGGTGTTTATGATACGCACTATTTTAAATTCATTCATGAAGTTTTAATGAAAAATGGAACTTCAAAGCGTGGAAGAATAGCTCGATCTTTAGATGAAAAAGATAAAGAAGTTGAAGCAGAAAAAATATTATCGAAAGATAATGATGAAGAAGATGAAGGAGAAGATTATTAATTATGTTGTCATTCACAAGTATTGATTTTGAAGATGATTTAGACAATTTAAATAACGGGGGTATGGTAACTACCCCCGTTAGCGTCAAAAATGTAAATGATTTTGATAATTATTCATTTTCATCAATATATTTTGATTATTTAACATTTACATTTCCATGTGATTTATTTCCATCACTCAAAGGTGATTGCCAATCAGAAGAACGATTTAAAACAATGTTGGAAATGTTGAAATTGAATCTTAGCGAATGTAATCATTCACGTGGACAATACAATTATAGTGATAAACTTGAGTGGAAACACTCAGATGATGAATCTAATAAAGAAGTAACAACTAAATTTCTATTCGGAGCTTTAGAAGATAGCGATGGAAGTTACTTAACAAAAAACGCTAATGGTGAAATAACTTCTTGCGTTGAATTGAGCGGTGGAGCTTGCAGGGCTCTTGAGCGAAGATTTGGAAACAATTTAAATGAAGCTTGGAAAAGCTTATATGATTGTTTAAATTCGATTCATGCAAAAGTAAGTAGATTTGACTTAGCTTTTGATTTATTTAATATTAATTTAAATTTGCCAGAGTATCTTTTTCAAAAATATATGAATGGTTTACTTTCATCTAGTTTTAAAAAATTTAGTTACGAACATGAATTAAGCGATAGAAATTTAAACGATACTGCACAAACTTTTTATATTGGATCAAGAAAAAGTGATTTTTTCATAAGAGTTTACGATAAAAAAGCTGAGAACTCTATTAAAGGAGTTGAAGATATGTCGCAAAATCATTATAGAATTGAATTTTCAACACGACACGAAAGAGCGCAAAAGCTTTATGAAGCTAGTTTAGTTAACTATTTTAATGGAACATTACACGAAATGACTACTGGATTAATTTTAAATTATATATGTCCTAAAATTTTAAATAAAAATATGAAATTAGAAAAAATTTCAATGTTAGAAGATGATCCAATCTTTACAAATCTATTTAAAGAAGTAGAAAAAAAGAAGATACAGGCTTTTCAACGTGGAAAATTAGATATAGAACGTAAATGTGATTGGCTAATGCAATCTATTTCAGCACTTATGGCAACAGTTTATTTGGCACGTGGCAGAAATTTTGAACATTTTTTCAGAGATTTGCTTATTACAGGCTTAAAAAAATTAGATTTTAAAGATAAAAAATTAATTGGTGATATTAACGCTTTTAGAATTAGTAGAGATATGAATTTATTAAACGTTTGCGAATTAAATCAAATTGAAGAATTATTGAATAACAATGATAAAGGAGAAAATGTATGCAAGATTTAGCTTATATGTCGACACGTGAATTAAATAACGCTATTGTTTTTTATAAAAATAAAATAAATGAAGAATATTCAACAGATTTAAAGAAAAAATATAAAAATCGATTAAATCAAATCGGTGATGAATTGAAAAGAAGAATCACTTTAGATAGAAAAATTGATCCAGATTTCAACTTTTATTACCAAAAAAGAAATTTAACAAGTATTTATAGAGTTGAAAGTGATAATCAATTATATTGTTTTGAAAGATATTCTTTAGATGATATAGAAGAATTTACATGTAGAAATTATGATATTGTTTTTAGACTTTTTGAAGTAGATCTAATTCATAATATAAAGCGTTTTATATGTTATTTGCATGGATTTGAATATAAAAATAATACTTTATTAAGTTGTTATTTCAAAGTGAAAATTGATGAACGTGAATATATATTCTTATCAAAAGAAGATGCCTTAGAATGGCTAGAAATGCGTAATTTAAAAGGCGTAGAAATAGAGAAAATAGAAAATGTTTAATTATTATTATTATGATGAAGATGGTGGAGTTAGCTTATGTAATGCCAGCTCTTTTGTTGAAATTATTAAGAATGAAAAAAAGCTAATTAATTGTTTAAACGAAATGCTATTTGCTTATTTTTGCAATAAAGATGATACTTATCAAATCAATAACGAAAATGGTACCTTGAAAAACGAACATGAGTATATATGGATCATTTTTGACAATGAAGTAATAGATCAAGCGTTAGATGATTTTAATTATTTTGCGAATCTTGATTGGTTTCCGTATTGCTTAGAATTTAAAAATGGAATCCCATTTGTTTTATATAATAGAAAAGAAAAACGTGTTAATAAAGCTAATGGAAAAGTTAAGTTATTTAAAAATTTTTATGAATTATATTATTATCTTTTTCCAAAAAATCATTATATAAGTGCATTTGATCAAACAGAAGAATTTTATAAAAACGCTTTAAAATTTGTGGAAGATAGTGAAAATGCAATAGTTAGAAATGATCTAATGTTCATTAATTTTCGTTATAGAATTAATTTTTGTAAATTAGATAAAATTATAAAAATTTTGGATTTTGAACACAGAAAATTAGAAAAGTTAGTAAAGGAGTTTGATAAAAAAATATGGTAATTGGTAAATATAAAACTAAAAAAGGTTATAAATTTTACGTATCAGTTTACTTAGATGGAAAAAGAATTTTCCGCCGTGGCTTTAATTCCAAAGATGAAGCCATGAAAAAAGGTCTAGAATTGAAAGAAAATAATATTGATTATAACAAGATTCCAACATTTAATGAATTGTTAGACAGTTTTTTAGAAAATTATAAAAAGAAAGTTAAAATTACAACATATTATTATAATTCAGTAACAATTAAAAATTATATGAAAAATGTTATTCCAAATATTAGAGTTGATAAATTAAAATTTAATCATTTTAATAATTGGTGGAATTATGTTAAAAAGAAAAATATAAGTAATAGTTTTAAAAATGTGATTTTGAAATTGTTGATAACTATTTTTGAATATTGTGAAATCTTTTATAATTATAAAAATAATGAAGTAAAAAAACTTATACCAATTAAAGATTATTCAATAAAAAAAGATATAAAAAGTGAAGAGAAAATTGAAAAATATATATCTTATGAAAATTTTAAAAAGTTAATAAGTGTTATTGACAACGAATATTGGAAATTATTTTTTTTAGTTTTATATTTTAGCGGAATGAGAAGAAATGAAATTTTAGCATTGCAAGTTACTGAAATTCCAATGAAAGAAATTTATGTTTATCAACAAATTTCTGTTATGCCCAAAAAAATTTATAATAAAAATTTACTTTCTCCAAAATCTAGAAATTCAAACGGAAAAATATTACTTCCAAATTTTGTAATGGAATTGTTGAATAAACATATAGAAATTAATAATTTAAAAGTAAATGATTTCATATTTTTTAATAAAGAAAAAACAAAAAATGTTTCTAAAACAACAGTTCTTAAATTTTTGGTTAAATATGCAAAAAAAGCAGGATTAAAAAATGCTGATAAGTATCATTTTCATATGTTTAGGCATGGCGAAGCAACGCTTCTTGATTCAATCGGAATTGATGATAATGTTGTTTCAAAAGTCTTGAGACATTCATCGTCAGAAATAACTAAAAAAGTTTATATTCATGAAACTGAAAATGAATTTAAAGAAGTTCAAAATGTGTTAAATAGTTTTGAAAAAGATTTTAAATAGTGTATCAAAAAATGTATCACAAAATTAAAAAGTGCCCTAAAATAGGGTTTTTTTTGTATAAAATTCCATTTAAAATGAA
>ERZ827528.3339-NODE-3339-length-13250-cov-2.668890_pt1 | contig 13250 bp, 12 predicted proteins | sample MGYA00519768_ERZ827528 | MGnify/ENA primary metagenome ERZ827528 (study PRJEB31778, sample SAMEA3449343) | human gut metagenome | biome: human gut; feature: human-associated habitat; material: faeces | place: United Kingdom | collected 2010/2012 ...
GGGGCGTGAGCACGTTTTAGCCGCCTATGAGGAGGCGGTGCGCGAACGCTACCGCTTCTTCAGCTTCGGCGACGCGATGTTTATCTCCTGATGCATACGAATCGTATATGCATTGCATATACGATTCGATATTCTGTATATACAAAATGCGAGGAACGAGCTATGTTCAAGGTCATCAAATACGAGGGCAAGGCCCGACGCGGCAAATTCCAATGCGCCCACGGCGGCGAGGTGCAGACGCCGGTTTTCATGAGCGTCGGCACGCAGGCAGCGATCAAGGGCGGCGACTCCATCAGCAGGGCGGAGGCAGAACAGCTGATCGACGAGCTGCTGTCACTGGAGAATCCCTACCATTGTCCGCATGGGCGGCCGACCATTATCTCTATGAGCAAATATGAGATTGAGAAGAAGTTTAAGAGGATTGTATGACAATGAAACCAAATCCCATGGTAATTCTGACCGGCCCGACGGCAGTCGGGAAGACAGCACTTTCCATTGCACTGGCAAAAAGAATAAACGGAGCTATTATATCTGCAGATTCCATGCAGGTATATAAATACATGGATATCGGCTCGGCAAAAATCATGCCGGAGGAGATGGACGGTGTCCGGCACTATCTTGTGGACGAACTGGATCCATCCGATGAGTTCCATGTCGTCCGTTTTGTGGAGATGGCAAAGCAGGCGTTAAAAGAGATTACGGCAAACGGTCAGATCCCCATTGTGGTGGGCGGGACCGGATTCTATATCCAGGCGCTGCTCTACGATATTGATTTTACGGAGCAGGAGTGTGACAGTGCATACCGCAGACAGCTGGAAGAGCTGGCCGAGACACGCGGGAATCATTATCTTCACGAAATGCTAAAGGCGGTAGATCCGGCATCCGCAGAGGCGATTCACGAGAATAACCGCAAGCGCGTCATCCGCGCCCTGGAATTTTACCATGAGTCCGGCGAGCGGATCTCCGAGCATAACGAGCGGGAGAGCCAGAAGACATCCCCCTACAATTTTGCGTATTTTGTCTTAAATGACGACCGCGAAAAGCTTTACCGCCGCATCGATGCGCGCGTTGATGCCATGGTAAAGGCTGGGCTTGTCGATGAGGTGGCAAGGCTGCAGCAGATGGGCTGCCATGCGGATATGGTGTCCATGCAGGGACTTGGCTATAAAGAGATACTGGCGTATTTAAACGGCACCAGCACCTTGGAGGAAGCCATCTATATCATCAAGCGCGAATCGAGACATTTTGCCAAGCGGCAGCTGACCTGGTTCCACAGGGAGCGGGATGTCATCTGGCTGAACAAGCCGGATTTTGAGTATGACGATACAAAAATACTTACATACATGATGGATGTGTTACAGGCGAAAGGAATTTTGCCGGCATAAAAGAGAGGTACAGAGATATGAATCAGTTATTACAGGAACAATACGAGCGTCTGGGAATTTCCCCGGAGGTAAGTGCATTCGGGGAAAAAATAGAAGCTTCCTTGAAGCAGCGTTTTGAAGAAATCGATGCACGCGCAGAATACAACCAGCTAAAAGTGTTAAAAGCCATGCAGGACAACCGGGTTTCGGCAGAATGTTTCAATACGACTTCCGGGTACGGCTACAACGATCTGGGCAGAGACACCCTGGAAAAAGTCTATGCCTCCTGCTTCGGCGGGGAGGATGCGCTGGTGCGTCCGCAGATCACGTGCGGCACCCACGCGCTGGCGCTGGCTCTGATGTCCAATCTGCGGCCGGGCGATGAACTGTTATCCCCGGTCGGCAAGCCATACGATACGCTGGAGGAGGTCATCGGCATCCGGCCTTCCAAGGGATCGCTCGCCGAGTACGGCATTACCTACCGTCAGGTGGATCTGCTTGCGGACGGAGAGTTTGACTATGAAGGCATCCGCGCCGCCATCAACGAGCGCACGCATCTTGTCACCATCCAGCGTTCCAAGGGATATGCACCGCGCAAGACGCTCTCTGTGGAGCGCATCGGAAAACTGATCGCATTCATCAAGGACATCAAACCGGACGTGATCTGCATGGTCGACAACTGCTACGGCGAATTTGTGGAGGAGCGTGAGCCGATCGAGGTCGGCGCAGACATGATTGTCGGTTCCCTCATCAAGAATCCGGGCGGCGGACTTGCACCGATCGGCGGCTATATTGTCGGCAAAAAAGAATGTGTGGAAAATGCGGCATACCGTCTGACTTCCCCGGGACTCGGCAAGGAGGTCGGCGCTTCCCTCGGCATTCTGCAGTCGTTCTACCAGGGACTGTTCCTGGCACCGACCGTGGTGAGCGGCGCGTTAAAGGGCGCTATTTTTGCGGCAAATATTTATGAAAAGCTGGGCTTTGACGTTGTGCCGGACGGCAGTGAGAGCCGTCACGACATCATCCAGGCGATTTCCTTCCACAATCCGGACGCACTGATCGCCTTCTGCGAGGGAATTCAGGCTGCGGCGCCTGTGGACAGCTACGTGACGCCGGAACCGTGGGCGATGCCGGGCTACGACAGCGATGTCATCATGGCGGCAGGTGCATTTGTGCAGGGTTCCTCCATCGAACTGTCTGCCGACGGACCAATCAAACCGCCGTATGCCGTGTATTTTCAGGGCGGTCTGACCTGGTACCATGCGAAACTCGGCATTTTGAAATCTTTACAAAAACTTAAGGAACGAAAACTTGTGAATCTGGATGCGTTATGCTAAAATATGATGTAAGTTTTTGTCCCGTAATTGGTTGACATAAATTCTACAAACCATCATAGGGAATTGCCGGGGAGAGACGGGAAATCTTTATGAATCATCATTTTACAACGGTTAAGGAACTGCCGGACTCGGAGAAGCCATATGAGAAGTTTTTAATATCCGGGGTCGAATCCTTAAGCGATGCGGAGCTGATTGCCGTCATCATACGTTCAGGGACGCGCGGGACGCGTTCTGTGGAAGTGGCGCAGGAATTGCTGCGGCAGGACGGACACGATCTGTTGAATCTCTACACGTTATCTGTTCAGGATATGCAGAAGATTCCCGGAATCGGACAGGTGAAGGCGATCCAGTTAAAATGCATTGCAGAATTATCCAAACGGATGGCGAAGACGCGCTATAAAGAGCGCATCTGTCTTGGCGATCCGGGCTCCATTGCAAGTTATTACATGGAGGATATGCGGCATGAGAGCAGAGAGCGTACGATGGTGCTTCTCTTTGACGCCAAATGCCGCCTGCTGGAGAAGGTTATGATGTCTGTCGGTAGTGCGACGGCTGCACTTGTCTCACCGCGCGAGATTTTTCTCGCTGCATTGGACAAAAGTGCGATTCAGATTGTGCTGATGCACAATCATCCCAGCGGTGATCCCTCCCCTTCGGCGGAGGACGATGCAGTGACAAAGAGAGTGGCGGAGTGCGGAGCGCTTCTTGGCATCCCTCTTGTGGATCACATTATTATCGGTGACCGCACGTACTACAGCTACAGAGAATGCAAAAGAATACAATAAAGGGAGAGAACAATGACGAATAACGTGTATGGTATTGACCTTGGTACCTGCAATATGAAGATTTATTGTAAGGCGTCCAACAAGATTATGAACGAGAAGAACACCATCGCTCTGGTGAATAAGAATGAGATGTATGCCTACGGTGATGACGCTTATGCAATGTATGAGAAGGCGCCGGAAACGATTCAGGTGACATTCCCGGTTGTGGGAGGCGTGATTGCGGATTTTAATAATCTTCAGGTAATGCTTCAGACTTATCTGGAGGCCCACGCCAAGGGCAAGCTGCGCGGAGCGGAATTCATTGTTGCTGTTCCAACAGATATTACGGACGTGGAGAAGCGTGCATTTTTCGACATGTTCTACAAGAGCAAATTAAAGCCAAAGAGTGTGCTGTTATGTGAGAAGCCGATCGCGGATGCCGTCGGTCTCGGTCTAAACGTCAACGAGCCGACCGGTATTATGGTGGTGGACATCGGTGCGGATACCACAGAGATTTCCGTCATCTCGCTGGGCGGACTGGTCTTAAGTGATCTGTTACATTCCGGCGGCAACAAGATCGACGAATCCATTATCACTTATGTGAAGCGCAAGTACAATCTTGTCATCGGACAGAAGACCGCGCAGAGCATGAAGGAGACCCTCGGAAGCGGTATCCCGGGCAACACCCAGACCATGGTGGTTGTCGGACGCGACGTGGTGAGTGGTCTGCCGATTGAGATGGAGATGTCGGGAGCTGTTGTCTATGAGGCGATCAAGGACAACCTCAACACGATCTGCAATTCCATCAAAATGATCTTGGAGAAGACGCCGCCTGAACTTGCAAGAGACATTATTCATTCCGGCATCTATATCACGGGAGGAAGCTCCCAGATTCATGATCTGGATCAGCTGTTCCGCGATATTACAGGAATCGAGATCAATACCTGCGAGGAGCCGGAGGAGTGTGTGGTGCGCGGACTCTTAAAGATCGTATCCGATGCCAAGTTTAAGCATCTGGCATTCAGTATGAAGAATAAGATATTGTTATAGAGGAAATTATGAAACGGAAACCCAAAATTGTTTTGCCTGCCAAGTACATATTGCTGATTCTGACCGTTGTCTGCGTGGCAGCCATGATTACCAGCTTTACGCTCAATATCTCCGGCGGTCCGCTCAACGCGGTTGCCGGTTATGTGTTTGTTCCCATGCAGCGCGGGATCAACACGGTCGGCGCATGGATTACGGAGAAAGCCGACAATCTTAAAAATTTAAGCGATGTCATGGCGGAAAACGATGCGCTCAAAAAGCAGGTGGATGAGCTTACCTCCGAATTGAATACCAACAATCTGGAGCAGTATGAGCTTGAGAATCTGCGCGAGCTTCTGGCACTGGACCAGAAATACCCGAGCTATGAGAAGGTGGCTGCCAATGTCATCGGCAAGAGCAGCGGGAACTGGTTTTCCTATTTCACGATCGACAAGGGAACCGACGACGGAATTGAAGTCGACATGAATGTGATCGCCGGCAGCGGACTTGTCGGCATTGTCACGGACGTCGGTCCGAATTATGCCAAAGTCACTTCCATTATCAACGATACGGCGCAGGTCAGCGGTATGGTGACGACAACCTCCGACAACCTGATCGTAAACGGAAGTCTCCTGAACATGAATGAGAACATGGTCATCGAGTTTTCCAATTTGAATGACAGCGACAATAAAGTGGCGGTTGGCGACCCTGTTGTCACGTCCTACATTTCAGATAAATATCAGCAGGGAATCTTAATCGGCTACATCAGCAGTCTTTCGACGGATTCCAACAACCTTACCAAATCCGGCACGATCACGCCGGCAGTGGATTTTGAGCATATCGAAGAGGTTCTTGTCATTCTGGACAAGAAGCAGTCAGCCGGGGAGTAGGATTCATATTATGAGAAGAAAAGTAAATGTGTTTATTATCATTGCAATCTGTTTCCTGCTTCAGACCACGCTGTTTCAGGCATTGTCTTTCGCATCGATCTCGCCGAACCTTCTGATTATCGTCGTGTCGTCCTTCGGGTTTATGCGTGGGAAAAAAGAAGGAATGTATATCGGTTTTGCCTGTGGGCTTCTGCTTGATATCTTCGGCAGCGGAATTCTTGGATTTTATGCGCTGCTCTATATGTATATCGGCTACATCAACGGCTGTTTCCGCAAAATGTTTTACCCGGAAGACTTAAAGCTGCCCATGCTTTTGATTGCCGGCAGTGATCTGGGATGCAATCTGTTGATCTACTTTTTCTTGTTTTTGTTCCGCAATCGTTATCATTTTCAATATTATCTGTGGAACATCATGTTGCCGGAACTTGTCTACACCATGCTGATTACGATCTTTTTGTATGTGATTATCCTGAAAGTCAACCAGCGGCTTGAGACATTGGAAAAAAGGAGTGCAAGTAAGTTTGTTTGAGAATATAAAAGAAGTTTTCCGCATGTTTTTTAAATCGAGACTTGCCGTTGCTGCCGTTCTTATGACGGTGCTGTTCGGTGTGCTTTTGTGGCGCGTGTTCTACCTGCAGATCGTAAAGGGCGAGAAATATCAGGACAACTACACCTTAAAGATCGTAAAAGAGCGGACCTTGAACAGTACGCGCGGCAATATCTACGACCGCAACGGCGAACTGCTCGCATACAATGAGCTGGCTTATTCGATCACCATCGAGGACAACGGCAGTTACAGCAGCACCGATAAGAAAAACGAATCGTTAAACGCCGAGATTGCCCAGGTTATCACTGCACTGGAGAAAAACGGCGATGCGATCACCGATGATTTTAAGATTGACCGCACCGGAGAGGGTACCTACGAATTCAATGTCACAGGTACCTCGTTAAAACGTTTCCTGGCGGATGTTTACGGCGAGAGCAGCTACGATGATCTCGGCATGAACAAAAAGCTTGGCTACGACACCTCCCAGGCGACCGTGGATCAGGTTATGGACTATCTCCGCAACGACTGTTACGGCATCGACGACAGCTACAGCGACGAGATGGCGTTCAAGATCACGATCGTGCGTTTTGCCATGGCGCAGAATGCCTACCAGAAATATATCGCAACCACGATTGCGACCAACGTATCCGAAGAATCCGTGGCGTACATCAGCGAGCACGCACAGGAACTGCAGGGCGTTGAGGTGATGGATGACACCATCCGCAAGTACAATAACAGCGAATATTTTGCCTCCATTCTCGGATACACCGGTAAAATTTCTTCCGAGGAATACGCCAAATTATCCGAGACGGATGACAGTTATACCACCAACGATGTCGTCGGCAAGGGCGGCATTGAGCAGTATATGGATTCCTACTTAAAGGGTGAAAAAGGCTACGAAAAGCTGTATGTCGACTATCTCGGAAAAGCCATCGAGGTGATTGACCGCAAGGAGTCCAAGGCCGGGAATAACCTGTACCTGTCATTGGACAGTGATCTGCAGATTGCGGTATACAATCTTTTGGAGCAGGAGATTGCGGGAATCGTATATTCCTTCTTCCGATATTCCGATCCCGATCACAGATGTCTACTTTGCGTTAATCAATAACAACGTCATCGATCTCTCACACTTTGACAGTACCGACGCATCGACGGCGGAGCAGTCGGTATCCGCCATTTTTTCCGCACGGCAGGATGTGGTAAAAAGCCAGTTGAGAGAGCAGCTTACCGGCAGCACGCCGACGGATTTTAAGGATCTCAGCGAGGAGGAGCAGGATTATTTCACTTATATTATCCGGAGACTCCGCAAAAATAATATTCTTGCCGACAGCAACATCGATACCTCCGATGAGGTCTACCAGCAGTGGCAGCAGGGGGAGTGCAGTCCGAAAGATTATCTGAATCACGCCATCGCCCAGAACTGGATTGACATTACCCAGTTTACGGTGGATGAAAAATACTCGGATTCCACGGAAATATATGATGCCCTGTGTAATTATATTCTGGAAGAGCTTTTCTATGAAAAAGATTTTTCCAAGATCATTTATGAATATCTGATTACCGGCGGGCAGATTTCCGGGACACAGCTCTGTCTGATTCTATTCGACCAGGGCGTGCTTCCGTACAACGAGGAAGAGATTGCAGCGTTAAACAACGGCTCTGTGACAGCGGTATCGTTCTTAAAGGAAAAGATACAGAATCTGGAGATCACACCAGCCCAGCTGGCATTGGATCCGTGCTCGGGATCGTGTGTGGTCACGAATACCAAGACAGGAGAGGTGTTAGCGCTTGTCACCTACCCGGGATATGACAGCAACCGTCTGGCAAACAACGTCGACACCGAATACTTTAACAGTCTGCAGGATGACAAATCACTCCCGCAGTACAATTACGCGACCCAGCAGGAGACCGCACCGGGATCTACCTTCAAGATGGTAACATCCACGGCAGGTCTGGCGGAGGGCAGCATCACAATCGGGGAGCGCATCCGTGATCTCGGCGTCTATGAGAACGTAAGCAACCATCCAAAATGCTGGATTTTTTCATCCAACGGCGGAACCCACGGGGAGATCAATGTCTCCGAAGCGCTTCGTGATTCCTGTAACTACTATTTCTACGAGGTAGGATACCGGCTTGCCACGAACAATTATTCCACGGCATATAACGATTCGCTCGGCATTGAAAAGCTTCAGAAATACGCGAGCCTCTTCGGTTTAAACGAACGCACCGGAATCGAGATCGAGGAAGCGGCGCCGCAGATCGCCAATGAATTCCCGGTCATGGCCGCTATCGGACAGAGTAATAACAACTACACCACGGTACAGCTTGCCAGATATGTGACAGCCGTCGCCAATGGGGGAACCGTCTACCAGTATACACTGTTGAACCGCCTGGAGGATTCCGACGGAAATGTGTTACAGACATTTGAGCCGCAGGTGCGCAATCAGATCGACGTGCTTGATACGGAAGAGTGGAATGCCATCCATTCCGGTATGCGCATGGTGGTGGAGAATACAAAAGAGTTTGACGGTTTTCCGATCGAGGCAGCCGGAAAAACCGGTACGGCACAGCAGAATTTAAATCGGCCGAACCACGCATTATTTGTGGGATATGCGCCTTACGACGATCCGGAAATCTCGATCGCGACGCGTATCGCATACGGTTATACCTCTCACAATGCGGCGAAACTCGCCCGGAATGTATTTGCCTACTACTTTAATGTCGAGAATGAAGATGAACTGTTAAACGGTCAGGCTGCAAACGGCAATTCTTCATCCAACGAGATCAGTGATTAAGAGAGAAAGGCGCAGACAATGAGTCAGGCAGTCATTATCAAAAGCAGTAAAAACGGAATCAATCTGGTGCTGGATGCATCGATGCCGTTTCCGGAACTGCTCACAAAAATTCTTCACAAATTTACGGAGGCGGAGCGCTTTTTCGCGAACGCATCGTTTGCCATCTCTTTTGAGGGCAGAGAATTAAGCGATGAAGAAAAATACCAGGTCGTAGACGCCATCATGGAACAGACCAGAGTCAAAATCCTGTGTATTTTAGACAGTGATGAGATCCGTGATGCGGTGATCGAACAGAAATGCCGCGAGATGCAGCAGACAAACGAAGAGAAAGAGGCGAGAAGACAGAGCCGCGGCTGCTTTTACCGTGGCTCCCTTCTGCCGGGAGAGCGCCTTGAGACCGAGGAGAGCATCGTCATCATCGGTGATGTCCCGCAGGAAGCGGTGGTGGTATCCCAATCGGATATCGTGGTGCTCGGCGAACTCTCGGGAAGCGCCTTTGCCGGAATGAGCGGCAATACCAATGCCACGATCACGGCGCTTTCTTTCCTGCCCGAGCAGTATAACATTGCCGGCGTTTACGGCAGTCCGATGGAAAAAGCAAAAAATTCCATCTTTTCCAAGCGTAATAAGACCACACAGGCGAAAATGGCTTTCCTCTGTGACGGTATTATTAATATAAGGTCTTTCTCGTAAAGACTATAAAAACAGGAGGTCTTCCATGGGTGAAGTAATTACGTTTACCTCAGGAAAAGGCGGCGTTGGCAAGACGACTACAACAGCTAACGTCGGTGCGGGACTTTCACTGTTAGATAAAAAGGTGGTATTGGTAGACACCGATATCGGCTTAAGGAACCTCGATGTAGTCATGGGACTGGAAAACCGGATCCTCTATAATCTGGTCGATGTCCTGACCGGGAGATGCCGCGTTAAGCAGGCGCTGATCCGGGACAAGCGGTATCCGAATCTCTGGATCATACCGTCTTCGTGCTCCGGTGACTCCAAAAACAATCTGAATGAAAAACAAATGAAAAATCTGCTGTCGGACCTGCGAAAAGAATTTGATTACGTTCTGATTGACAGTCCGGCGGGAATTGACGGCGGTTTTAAGCTGGCGACGGCGGATTCCGACCGCATTATTGTGGTCACAACGCCGCAGATTGCGGCGATTCACGATGCGGACTGTGTAATCCAGCTTCTGCACCGGAAAAAGGTGCCCCGGATCGATCTGCTGGTCAACGGTTACCGCAGACAGATGGTGCGTGACGGCAACATGCTCGATATTCCGGATATCTGTGAGCTTCTGGAAGCGGAGCTTCTGGGTGTTGTTCTGGAAGACGAGGAGATTATCATCAGCCAGAACCACGGGGAACCGGTGATCGGGAAGCATACGGTTTCCGACACCTGTTACCAGAATATTGCACGCCGGATTGCCGGCATGGAAGTCGCAATACCGGATTATCTTCATCACAAAGGGATGTTCTCCAGATTCTTCTGGCGGAATCATGCCGGAAAGCTGGTGTAGGATGTGTCATAGAAGCAAGGGTGTTGCAAAAGAGCGGCTGAAGCTGATGATCGACAGCCGCAGGAAACAGCTGGATGACGAGACCATGGCGCAGATCCGCCACGAAATTGGCGAAATCGTTACCAGATATGTCGATATTGAACCCGAAAACGTTGAAATTAAAATCATACTTAAGGATTACATATGTTCAAACAATACAAACTAAAGAATTACAAGTTCATATTGATTGCACTGGTGGTGATCTTAAATACCATCGGTGTGGCGCTGGTAGGAAGTGCAAGCCCGGGCGACCAGAAAAAGCAGATCATCGGTATGGTATCCGGGATCATCATTATGCTTCTGGTATCCTATATTGATTATAATTTTATACTGCGTTTTTCCTGGCTGATCTATCTGGGCGCCATCGGTCTTCTGGGGCTTGTCATTGTGGCAGGAGAGCAGAGCAAGGGTGCGCAGCGCTGGTTTAAGATCGGCGGATTTCAGTTCCAGCCGTCCGAGCTGGTCAAGATTCTGATGATCCTTTTTCTGGCTTACTATTTTATGCGGTACGAGGAAAAAATAAATTCCCCGCGGGTGCTGTTCGGATCTTTTGTGCTGATCGGCATTCCGCTTGCCCTTATTCTGGCACAGCCCAATCTTTCCACAACCATCGTTCTGGCGCTCGTTTTTGCGGCGATGCTGTTTGCCGCGGGGCTCAGTTATAAGATCGTGGTGGGCGTGCTGGCCGTGTGCGTTCCGACCTTTTTTATCGTATTGACGTTAATCATTCAGGATAAGTTTCCGTTTATACACAGCTATCAGCTCGGACGTATTATGGGATGGCTTTATCCGGATAAATATCCGGATATTGCCTACCAGCAGCAGAACTCTATCATGGCGATCGGTTCCGGCCTTTTGTGGGGAAAAGGACTCGGCAATACCGATCCTACCTCCGTAAAAAACGGCAAGTTTATACTAGAGCCGCAGAACGACTTTATTTTCTCTATCGTCTGCGAAGAACTCGGCTTCGTCGGCGCGGCGACCGTAATCCTGCTGTTCCTGCTCTTTTTATGGCGCGGAATCTCAATCGCGATGAAAGCCCCGGACGTCTTCTCACAGCTCGTCGTCGCCGGAATCGTCAGTAAGGTTGTTATTCAGGCGGTACTAAACATCGCCGTCGTCACAAAGTCAATACCGAACACCGGAATTTCCCTCCCGTTCTTCTCCTACGGCGGCTCGTCACTGTGCGTGCTTATCGCTGAGATGGGAATCGTTCTGTCAATATCACGCTATACCAAACAAAAGAAATAACCAGGGGCCAGCCCCTGGACCCGATAGTCAAGGTTTGTGCCTGCGTCGGATGAAGTTCCTGCCTCATCAAACATACAGCGTCGCGGTTCTGCCACTGACCTGTATTTCTACAAAACAAACTGAAAGGCATTCAAGAATGAAAGTAATGATGACCGGAGGCGGCACGGGCGGTCACGTCAACCCCGCCCTCGCTATCGCCGGGAACATAAAACAAAATCAGCCGGACGCCGAAATAATCTTCGTTGGCACGTCCCACGGTATCGAGAACAAACTCGTCCCGAAGGAAGGCTACAAACTCGAACACGTCGAAGTACAGGGCTTCAAACGCAAACTCACCCCGTACAACATCAAGTCCGCGTGGCTCGCCTTCACCTCGCCCCTCAAAGCCAAAAAGCTCCTGAAGGAATACAAGCCCGACCTCGTCGTCGGGACCGGCGGGTACGTCTCGTGGCCTCTCCTCAAAGCCGCCGCGGCTATGGGAATACCAACAGCAGTACACGAATCAAACGCCATTCCGGGCGTCGCCGTCAGGATGCTCGCGCCGCTCGTCGACCGGGTCTACGTGAACTTCGACGCCACCGCGAAGGCTCTCGGCGGCGAGATAGCCCCGAAAGTTCTCAAAGTCGGCAACCCGATAAAGCCGCAGTTCGCGTCGCTCGATTACGACACGGCACGGAAAAAGCTCGGCGTCACCGGAAAATACAAGTACTTCCTCCTCTCCTGCGGCGGCAGTATGGGAGCTGAGAAGGTCAACTTCGAGATGCTCGACTTCATGCGGGACTATGGGAAAGATCATCCGGAGCTCCTGCATATCCACGCCTCCGGGTCGATCGAGTATCGAAGAAGATGTTCCATGACTACGGGCTCGAGGGACATGAGAATCTGAAGCTCGTCGAGTACATCTTCGATATGCCGGAGGAGATGGCGGCGGCGGATATCGTCGTCAGCCGCGCGGGCGCCATGACGCTCTCGGAGCTCGCGGTGCTCGGAAAGTGCACGGTGCTGATACCCTCCCCTCACGTCACGGACAACCACCAGTACAAGAACGCGAAGGTGCTCGCGGACGCCGGGGCGGCAATGCTCTTTGAAGAGAAGGATCTGACCGACGACAGGCTGACAAAGGCGATAGCCGGGCTTCTTCAGGACGACGCGAAACGGAAGGATATGTCGGAGAAGATAAAGGCATTCGCCCTTCCGGACGCAAACCGGGAGATATATCTCGATCTCATGAAGCTCGCCGGGAAATGATGTGTTTTGTGTTTTTTCAAAAATACGGGAGACGCATTATCTTATGAAGCACACGTGGAAGTGATTTCTTTTTGTGTTTTCAAAAAGGCGCGTAAATGACCGGAATGTAAAAAAATACACCCGCAGCGGATAAATATGCGCGGATGTACTTGACTTTTCCCGGTTGACTGTGATATAATAGTATAAAGCGGGGCAAATGACCTGCGTTTTCCGGCTGTTCGTTTTTTCGGGAGGTCTTCTATGAGTGGAACCGCATATGATAACCGGACCTCTGACGGACAGAGCATAGGGGATATAAAAAGCAAGGAGAGCCTGCAAAAGTTCGTCAGACGGAGCCGGAACCGAAGGAGTCTCGGCAAGCTCGGACGGATGGCGCTCTTCGTGGCGCTCGCCGCCGTTTTCGTCACCCTCGCGATGGCGGCTATGTTCAGGGTCCGGACGATTGAGGTCGCCGGGACCACGAGATA
>ERZ827528.3354-NODE-3354-length-13197-cov-3.556612_pt1 | contig 13197 bp, 6 predicted proteins | sample MGYA00519768_ERZ827528 | MGnify/ENA primary metagenome ERZ827528 (study PRJEB31778, sample SAMEA3449343) | human gut metagenome | biome: human gut; feature: human-associated habitat; material: faeces | place: United Kingdom | collected 2010/2012 ...
GCTGGGTATCACATTCCTGGTAATCAACGGCCTGTTCGTACTGCTCGGTTCGCTGCTGATCAGCCTGCGGGTCGGAGCCAAAACGGTTTATGCGATCCTGTTCCTTTCGGCTTCGCTCGGCTTCCTGCAGGGCGTGCTGCCCAGCGACCTGCTCGGCCTGGCTAACGATAAGATGCTTTCGGCAATCCTCGGCGGCGCAGTGGCCGGCGCAGGAGTCAGCATCTGTTTCATGCAGGGCGGCAACTCGGGCGGCATGGACATTATCGCGATGATCATCAATAAATACAAGACGATCAGCTACGGCCGGATCCTGATGACGATCGACATGATCACCATCGGCTGTTCGATTTTCGTCCTCGGTGAAGTTTCGGCCGCAATCTACGGTTTCGTGATGGTCGCCACCTTCGGTTATACGATCGATGCGGTGATGGCCGGCAACCGCCAGTCCACGCAAATCCTGATCGTCTCGCAGAAATGGGAAGAGATCGCCTCGCGCATCTACGACGCGATGCACCGCGGCGTGACGCTAATCGACGGGCAGGGCTGGTACAGCAAAAAACCTTTAAAATTGGTAATGGTGGTCTGCCGCAAAAACGAATCGAACATCCTTTTCCAAGTCATCAAAGAGGTCGATCCCAACGCATTTATGACCTTCGGCAGCGTGATGGGGGTATACGGGCTGGGCTTCGAGGCGTTGAAAAAATAGCCTCCGGAGAAATGTCGCGGGATAGCGTTCCCGGGCCGGGTCGGATCCGAAGCATCCTACCTGTTTTGGGGGCCTGGCTACCGTTTTTTGGCGGGTAATCATTTATAAAATAGACAGTTCAGCCGAAAATGCCTTTCGGTTGAACATCCGGTCGGATATTTCGGTATTACGATCCGTTGGGGGTACCCGCAGGTTTTGCAAGCGTCCACACGAACCGGCATGATGCGGGCACACGGTAACGGCAAAATTCCCGCCATCCGGCAGAATCAGGGAATCTTTTCCTATCTTTGTTTCAGCGAAGAGAGTTTTATTCATCAAGGCAATACGTACACCGCTTAGAACGGGTATTGTATTGGTGTACCCTATACTACTCATCTCAACGATGCCCCCGCCTGGGGTGTATCGTTGCAAAATGGCCTGCTGTATGGAACTTTGAAAGTAAAATTCTCTTCGCAGAACGGGTGGAGTGCATCGTTATTCTTATTATTATATCCGGCAATCCAAACAACCTTATCCTACCGTGCCCGGTTACTTCACTGAAATTTTCCGGCTGTTCTTTCCCGAACGGTGTGCCGCCTGCGGCAACGTACTGCCCGACGGGTCGTACCTGCTTTGTCCGCACTGCCGGTGGGACATGCCGCTGACGGGCTATTGCGGCGTGCACGACAATCCCGTATACCGCAAGTTCGGCGGCCTGCTTCCCGTCGCCGAAGCCTCTTCGTGGCTTTTCTTCGTCTCCCACAGCCGTTACCGCGACATGATCCACTCGTTCAAGTACCGGGGCCAATGGAAAATCAGCCGGAAATTGGGTTCGCTCATGGGCGACGCATTGCATGAAAGCGGCCTGTACGACAGCGTGGATGCGGTTGTTCCCGTACCGTTGCACTCCATGCGGCGGCTGAGGCGCGGCTACAACCAAGCGGAATACCTCGCCGAGGGAATCGCATGCGGATTGGGCAAACCGCTCTGCACGGGAAATGTGGTACGCAGCCGCCACAACCGTTCGCAAGCTTCGACCCGCGTACGCGACGAACGTTGGGATAACGTAAAAAACATCTTTTCCGTCAGGCGCCCCGAAGCGTTGGACGGACGCCACATCCTGCTGGTCGACGATGTGCTGACGACAGGCGCTACGCTGATCTCGTGCGCGGAAACCATCCTACACGCATGCCCTTCCTGCCGTATCAGCGTCAGTACGTTGGCCGTATCGGCTCACGAGCTGTTCGGCCGTCACAGCGGGGGCGGACTCTGAACCGGGCATTCCGCCGCATCCTACGACCCGGGGCGGGATCTCCCGACGCGGTACTTAGCGTAAAAACTCCGCTATTATGCCGGCATCCCGAAATGACAAAAAACGAAGTATACTATCCGGCTCAATAAGCTCCAGAAGCAGATAAAATGCGTGTCTTAGCGTAAAAAAAAGCTAATTAATTTGGAGATTCAGCTAAAGCGACGTACTTTTAGCCCAGAATTATTAATCCTTAATACTTAATACCATGCAGAAATTAATCGAACAGATCAACGAGCAGATCGCCCTGTTTACTGAAAATGCTAAAGCCCAGGTAGAAAAAAATAACAAAGCCGCAGGTACCCGCGCACGCAAGGCCGCTCTGGAGTTGAGCAAGCTGATGAAGGATTTCAGAAAGGCATCTGTAGAGGCTTCGAAATAATCGTTTCATCCGATATTTCCTCCCAAAAAAGCCGGCCCTTACGGGTCGGCTTTTACTTTTGCGCGGAGTCTTCTTTTATAAACGGGTCACGCCGTCTTCCGCAACCGCATAACGCGTAGTAACCCCTCCGGCCGTGCAGGCGATCACCGGTACCTTGCCGCTGCGCTCCAGGGTATAGACGGCCCCCGCAGCTTTCCGGGCCGACGGATAAAAGACCGTCCCGATCACATTCATCTCCGAGGGAGCCGTTAGCGTCGTGTACAGACAGGGATGATACTGAACCGGATCGTTCTTCACGATACGGAAGCTCATCTGCTTCTCGAGCGTCGTCCGGTAAGGGGCTTCGCTAAGCGTCTGCATGTCGACGGACGCATGCTTCCCGGTCAGCGTAACCGATTCCCCGTCGTGAACGGTTGCATCGACCAGCGGATGAAACAGCACCTCGATCTTCGCCCCTTTGGCACATCCCACCCGGTCGAGCACCAACACCGCGTCGGTCTGTTTGTCGAGGATCACGGTACGCTTCCACGATTTGAGCTTCTCACCCGGATAGGCCTTCGTCGCATCCATCACCACATAGTCGAATGCGGGTCCGGTGACGAACTTCTCGATCCGGCCGCCCACGCCAGGCTGCCAGGGTTGGTCCTTATGCTTGCCCGAAACCTGCTCCTCGCCGTCGACAATTACCGTATTGTGCCCCGAGCTCTTGACATAGAGGTAATCCCAGCGCATTTCGTTGAAAAAATATTGGTCGTAGTAGCGCTGGGGCACTTCGCCGACGAACGTGTCTCCCATCCAGGTCAGGTTGACGGACCCGGCATCGAGGTGTCCATGGTGCGGGTCGTCGGCCAGAGCGCATTTCGCCGCCACCTGCATACAGCTGTCCGAAAAATCGCGGCGCATAAAAGCCCAGTCGATGCTGGGAAAATATTTCGAAGCCTCGCCGGGCTTCACGGCAGGGATATCGGTAGGACGCGGCCAGATCAGTTCCCACATATTTTTAGCGCGGCGATCTCCGTTCAGATAGGTCTCGAGGTAGTACATCGCGGTCGGATCCTGCGACTCTTCTACCAGTTTATTATAATGGTACGACGTTCCGATCGGGCCGGCCGCCTCGCCGTCGTTGAAACTGCCGGTCAGTCCGAACAGCGCGAAATCGGCCGGATGCTTCAATCCTTCGGTGTCGAACAGGTCGATCTTCCCGCCCGACACCTTTTTAATCGCATCCATGAAATAGATCGACTGCCCCAATCCGTACCCGGCATACCCACGGCCCTCGCCCCAGCCGTTGTCGGCACCCAGATGCGCAAACATCCCGGCGACCCCTTCGCAACTGCGGGCCAGTACATCGATCAGGCGCGGCTCTTCGGTCAGCAGCGCCAGGGCCGCCATACCCACACCCGAATGACAGATCCCCGACCAGTTGCATTTATAGGCCGTCGCCCACCACTGGTACTCGTAGTTCCCCCTGACGCGCGTGATCGCCTTTTCGAGCAGGGCACCGCGGATACGGTCACGCTGCGGTTTGGCGAGCGCCGGGTAGAGCCAGTCGTAAACCAGGCCCACGACATAGGCGCAGTCGGCTACGGAAATATCGTAAGAGAACGATACCTGATCGTCGGGGACCCCGTAAGGCCACACCCTCGGATAGATGATTTCGAAATAGTGTGCGCTCTGCACCCAGGTATCCATCGCGCAAAGCTTGTTGACGAAATAGAACGCCCGGTCGGCATACGCCTGCTCCCCGGTCATCTGGTACAGGAATGCGAGGTTGTAGGCTCCGTTCAGGTAGAACATCTGGTAATCGAGGTAGGGATTGGTCTCGGTGTAACGCGCCGCCGGATCGTTGATCGTCAGCTCCGGCTCGACGGTCGTCAGCATAGAACGCTCCCCGTAATGCTTGAGCAACGCCATCACTTCGGCAGCAAACGGATCGGTCCTGACCCGTTCGAGAATCTCTTTCTTGCTCTCGTTGGTAAAGACCAGGTAGGGATGCTCCAGCTTCTGCTGTAAGATTCCCCGGCAGATTTCCAGATAATCGGGCTGAACGGATACCGGACCGGCGGTACGTTTGCCAACTGCACGACTGACGCCGTTTCCGGCGATATTTCCGGCTGCCTCTCCGGCATAATTCACAGAATGATTCGTGGAACCGTCCACAACCAGCGGAAGCATCAGGACGGCGGCCGCCCAGGTCCATAGTTTTTTCTTCATCGTTTCCAGTTAGTTATTTAAAGTTTAGGAATTCAACACCATCAACAGCGCAGCATCCGGGTAACGGCATCCCCTGCCGAAAGAGGCGCACGAAAATTGTCCGCGCGCCCCTTCAAGTCCCCTCGCTACTCCATCGTTCTATTTGGGCAACGTACATCCGATCTTGTCGACCGGAATCGCCTCGAAACCGGGAATATATTTGAAGATGGCCGCATCGGGCTTCAGGTTCCAGTTTCCGTTTTTTTCATCCACGAATCCGGGTTCGTCGAAACCCTTGCCGCTCCAGGTAATCCAGTTGTCGTACATCTCCATGTACGCACGCTCGTAGGGCCGTTCGCCGGGACAAATCAGCAGTTTCGAAATATCGTAGAAAAGGTTGCGCTCCGCTACGTTGCGCTTCGGAGTGGCAATCCCTTCGCTGACATAGTTCGCTGCCCACGGATACTTTTCTTTGAACGGACCGCTCTCGTAGTTAACCATCTCCAGCCGCTCCTTGATAATATCAATCGTCCCTTTCGCCCAGTTCTCCAGACGGTTATCGACATAGAGACCGTAAGGCGTACCAATAAAGATATTATTTTTATAATGGTTGTCCGAGCCTCCCCCCAACAATACCGGCTGTAAACCGGCTTTGTAAAGGATATTCCCGTAGACATACATCCCGCACGCCCCATCGTCATGGTAGAACCCGGTCACGCGGTGTTTGGCACTCAGGTCATGCACATAGTTAAACATCAACTTGTTGCCCTGCTCACTTTGGTCACGGCCGTAATACACCGCCCCGAGGTCATCGATCTCGTTGCAGACGTTATGGATATCGCAATATTCGACCAGGTGGTCATTACCCTGGATGAGGATAGCCGACGACGGCGCATCGAAAATTTCACAATTCGACACCCGATTGCCCGCACCTGTCAACTGGATTGCCGGACGGTATGATTTTTCAACGCGGTTGTAGCGTGAAATCCGACAGTTCTGCACGTAATTGCCCCCGGGTTCCAGTGTAATCCGGTTACCGCCGCCCATGTTGATGCCGCCTGCACCGACCTCTTCGATCACACAATCCACGATGCCATTGTTACGGCCTGCCTCCCGGTCGAATACCGGATTCTTATAAATATATTGGGCTAGGTTGCCGATCATCCGTGAAACCGGAATGTTCGTCTCGCCGGTATGGGCATACTGGTCGTAAGGTTTGACCCCTTTGCCGATACAAACGGCTGTCGCACCGAGATTATGGAAACGGCAACCGCGCAATATGACATTCTCGGTACGCTCCATATAGACACCCATGCCCCGCGAGCACTCGAAGTCGATATGCTGCACCTCGACATTTTTCACCCCTTCCAACGCCAGCATCGGTTCGGCCAGCAGCGACAACGACAATTTTTTGATCTTCTCGGACGGATACAACCAAAGAGTCATGTTCGGATAGTCGATGTAATACTCGCCCGGCACATCCACCTCTTCGAGCAGGTTCACTACATACCAGCGATTGTAATCGGCGCCGGAGATCAGGCCGTACATCACCGCTTCGTCGAGTTTAATGGTCTTATCGGTCGTATCGATCTGGGCTATACGCACCATGTCGTCGGCATAGCCCCATGCGAAATAACCCGCAATCCATTTCGGATCCCCGCTCTTCCATTGCGAAGGCCGGTCGCCGAAATACCGGAATGTACCGCCCCTATTATCCATTTCACCGTTACGCGGGATCGAGCCGGTCTCAACGACTTCCCCCATCAGGGCCATCGTATCGTTGGGCCATCGGGAAAGTTTCTGGACCTGATCGTTCACAAACACTTCGGTCCACGCCGGGACTGCCGGGCGCGAAAAACCGGAATTCCGCAACTCGCCGAGCGAAGTGATTCCCGCCTTGCGCAGATCCACTTTGACGATTTTACCACGCATCTCGGGACGGATGCGGCTTTCCGAAGCGGGAGCCTGTTCGATATATTGCGCAGGAATCTCCACCCCTCCGTAAAAAATCACTTTCGCGCCGTCCAACGGACGCACAACCAAACTGCCGGCGGTCAACCCCAACTCCCTGGCTGTCATCTCCAGCGTTTTGTCAAGCCGATAAGTACCTCCAGCCACAAGCAACGTTACATCGTCGCCTTTCTGCTTGTACTTCCCGGCCAACACAATTCCCTTTTGCAACGTAGAGGCAATTACAGCGCCTTGAGGTGCCTCGGCCCGGTCACGGGTTACACATACCACCCGGTCGGCCGCCCAAACGCTACTGCTGATCCAGCAGCAGAGAAAAAAAGTCAACAATCGCATCATCACTGTCAATTTCAGGTTTTGCAGACAAAGATACACCAATTCCTGAAACCACCTCCCTACCCGCTCCAAAAAACACCCTCCAAACCATCCGGCCGAACCGGAAATAGCCATCATCCTTCAGTATCAAAAATAGATTCCGAAAGAGATGGGATCGGCCATAAAAACCTTTTTTAAAAATAGCATTTTAAATCCGAATAATAACACTTTTAGTCACGCCAAAAACAGCCCGTTTTAAACGAACGATTAATTCGATGATATTAGCCACTAAAAGCTATATATCATTCAGTTATCGGCGTATTTGTTATTAACCTTAAACAATTAATTATGAAAGGAACTCTACGATTGTTTTTAGTGCTGTGTATCACAGCATTAAGCATGACGCTGGTTCAGGCGCAGGAGCGGACTTACTCCGGCGTGGTGAAGGGCAGTGACGGGCAACCGATCATCGGCGCCAGCGTGGAAGTGGTGGGTACCACGGTAGGCACTTCGACGGGCTTGGACGGTGACTACACCATCAAAGCCAAGCAAGGAAGCAAAATCAAGTACTCTTTCCTGGGTACGAAATCCGTGACGGCTACCGCGGGTACCAGCTCCACCATCAACGTCACCCTCGAGGACGATGCTACGGCATTGGACGAAGTCGTTGTCCAGGCTTTCGGTACCGCCAAGAAAAAAGACCTGACCGGTGCCGTCAGCTCGATCGACTCGAAACTGATCAGCTCACAATCCAACTCGACGCTGTCGCGTGCGCTCGAGGGTTCGATCCCCGGCTTGCAGGTGGCTTCGATCGACGGCCAGCCCGGTGTCGACATGGGTATCCGTGTCCGCGGTATCGGTTCCGGTACGCAGAACAACTCGGACGCACTGATCGTGATCGACGGTGTGCCTAACACGAACTCGAACGCGCTTTCCTCGTTGAACCCGAAAGATATCGAATCGATCACGGTATTGAAAGATGCCGCTTCGACCGCCCTGTGGGGTTCGCGCGGCGCCAACGGCGTCGTGATGGTAACGACCAAGAAAGGCCAGCAGGGGCGCGCCAAAGTGACTTTCGAAGGCCGCTGGGGCATCAACCAGCAGGGACCGTTCACGTATGAAAAGATCGACGATCCGGCCAGTCTGTACGAATGGGCATGGCAATCGATCTACAACACAGCCCGTTTTTACGGTGGCAAGAACTTCACGACCAACGTAAAGAACCCGAACATGAGCCACGAAGAGGCAGCCCTCTTCGCCAGCCAGCACCTGTTCGACGCACCGGCTCTGGGCAAAACCTCAGGGTTTGCACAAAACTCTTTGGGCAATTATATGCTCTACAACGTTCCGGGGGCAAAATACATCTCTACCGGCAGCGGTTCGTCGGCCAGTTCGACGATGACGGGTGCTTACCTGATCGATCCGTCGACCGGCAAACTCAACCCGAACGCTGAATTGCTTTACTGGGATCCCTGGGACGGCCATTTCCTGCAGAACCGTTTCCGCCAGGAGTACAACGTTTCTGTCAGCGGCGCCACCGACAAGACCGACTACTTCATCTCGGCCGGTTACCTGGAAGACCCCTCTTACATTCAGGGATCGCAGTTCAACCGCTACAACGTCCGCAGCAACATCAACTCGCAGATCACCAAATGGCTGAAGGCCGGTATCAACATGGCTTACAGCCGCCGGGCCGTACAGTCCCCGGCAACGCGCTACGGCCGTAACCCGGGCAGCGCCGTCGCCAACGTATTCCGGTGGGTGAACGGTCAGAACCAGTTAATTCCGCTCTATCAGCGCAACGCCGACGGCTCCTACATCCTGGATGCCGCAGGCAACAAACAATACACCTCTGCTGCGGAACAGAACGGATCGGTAGTCGGTCCGACCGGCGGTCCCACCTCGACCGCAAACCTGGATTACATCCTCAACCACGACAAGGACGAGACGATCTCGAACGACATCAACATCCGCGGTTATGTGGAAGCCAAGTTCCTCAAAGACTTCACATTCCAGGCCAACCTTTCGACCGACCAGACCTTTGCGATGCGCAGCCGCTACTGGAACCCCGTAACCGGCAGTGCCGTATCGACCAGCGGCGCATGGGGCCAGAACTACAGCGAGTACAACAACATCAACACGCAGCAGACCCTGAACTGGGCCCACGATTACGGCAAGCACCACGTGGACGCCATGATCGGCCATGAGTTCAACTGGAACCGCAGCTACGGGTTGAACTACAAAACCCAAACTTCGCTCATTCCCGATTTCCAGGCATTCACGAACTTCCTCGCACTGAACGGCGGCGCCACTTTCAGCGGTATCGGCGGCAGCGAGGAACAGGAAGCGCTGGAAGGCTACTTCATGCGGGCGAACTACAACTACGATAACAAATACTACGTAACGGCATCGGTTCGCGGAGACGGTTCTTCGAAATTCCGGTACAACGACACCCGCTGGGGCACCTTCTGGTCCGTAGGCGGCGCATGGCGTCTTTCGGGCGAATCCTGGCTGGCCGATGCGACCTGGCTGACCGACCTGAAACTGCGCGCCGACTACGGCGTGATGGGTAACCAGGGCGGCGTGGACCGCTACTCGGGCTATCAGCAGTGGAACTACCGCGCAAGCGGCTATGATTACAGCGGCACCAATGTTGTCCCGAAACCGGATGGAATTACATTGAGTCTCGGCAACTATGTGAACTCTGCTCTTACCTGGGAAAAGAAGAAGACCTTCGACCTCGGCCTCGACTTCCGCCTGTGGGATCGCTTCTACGGTACGATTGACTATTACAACACGACCGTCGACGACATGATCTGGGACCAGCCGATCGCCATGACCCTCGGTCAGACCTCGATCGCCCGCAACAGCGCGAAGATGCGCAACCAGGGTATCGAAATCGAATTGGGCGTAGACATCATCAAGACCCCGGATATCCTCTGGTCGTTCTCTGTAAACGGCACGCACTACACCAACAAGATCATCAGCGTTCCCGACGGCATCGGAACGAAAGCGCTTAACGGCAACTGGACCGCTTCCGTGGACGGATGGGCGATAAACGGAGGTGCGACCGCCAGCAACCAGGTCGTCTATCTGCGCGGTAAAGGCAAAGACCTGTACAACATGTACCAGTTCAAATACGGCGGCGTAGACCAGGCTACCGGCCTTCCGCTGTTCGCTTCCACCGTGTCTTCGTCCAACATCGACAAGTTGCAAAAGGCATCGCATGTCTATGGCGACATCAAGGAGGGCAATGTAGTCTATACGACCGACTACTCGCTGGCCACGCGCCAGGAGTTCGGCTCGGCCACTCCGAAGTTCATCGGCGGCTTCAGCACCTCGTTCCGTTGGAAAGACCTCGACTTCGCGGCTACGTTCGCATTCCAGTGCGGCGGTAAGTTCTTCAGCAACGAATACGCACTCAACCTTTATAACAACCAGAAACTGGCCGGCGCACTTTCCGCTGAAATGAAAGGCAATACCTGGACCCCGGACAACACCGGAGCCAAATTCCCGATGCAGATGTACGGAACCACTTACACCAACGGTGCCGAAATCGGCAGCTGGATGTATACCGACATGTCGCTGTTCAGCGCCTCGTACCTGAACGTGAAGAACCTGACCCTCGGCTACAACCTGCCGCAGAAATGGATGGACAAGATCGGCATCGGCGGCATCCGCGTTTACGCTTCGGCCGACAACGTGTGGATGTGGACCCAGCATGCCGGCATCGACCCGCGCATGTCGCTGGTCGGCGGTTACGAAGTAGGTGCCTATGCCTATCCCTACATGCGTACCATGTCCCTGGGTGTTAACGTAACTTTCTAAAACCTCAAACAGTATGAAAAAGTATTTAATAGCGCTTGCGTTGGTGGGATTCGCGACCACTTCGTGTTACGAAAAACTGAATATCGCGCCCCCCAACCGAATCACAGACGATCAAATCCAGGAGCTGCTGAAAAGCAACCCGGAAAAGGCGGAAATGATCATGGGAAGTATCGCTTCCGGCATGGTGCCCCTGTTCCACAAAAGCGGCATCCGCGACCAGGGTACAGCCGATACGCGTTATTTCACCTATGCCAACATCGCCTGCATGCGTAACCTCGAAGGCAACGATATCGCGCTCCAGGGTACGGGGCTTACGGCCAACACGTGGGGCATGAACGAATACAACTTCACCAACGTATTCGGCGAAAACAACGATAAGAGCTATCCCTACTGGTTCATGTGCTGGGACAACATCACCGAATCGAACAAACTGGTGATGAGACTTCCCGACGAAACCGTCGGCGACAACGTCAAATTGAAACAGTACAAAGCCATGGGTCTGGTTACGCGGGCGTATTTCTACAACTACCTGATGGAAAACTACCAGCAGGCCTACATGCTCGACGGACAGGCCAACTACGACGGCAAACTGGGTATGATGCTCTACACGGAATTCGATCCCCAGCAACCGTACAAGGCCCGCGCTTCGGCGAAAGAGACCTACGATTCGATCCTGAAATGGTCGAAGGACGCAGTCACCCTGATGAAGGAAGCCGGCGTAGGTTACACTGAAGACATTACCGATATCGACCTGGGCGTCTGCAACTTCAACCTGCTGCGGGTAGCGCTGTGCGCAGGCGATTGGGCAACCGCCATTACCGCGGGTAACGAACTTACCGCACAATTCAGCACATTTATTCCGGAAGAGAACTACGGTTGGCAGGGAAGCAAGACCGGCGATCTGGATAATCCTATCTCGATCCCGGCAGCAGGAAACTATTTCCTCAATGTAGCCAATAACCCGGAGGTAATTATGGGCTGGCCTTACGCCCAAGCCACTGTACAAAGCGTGGGTAGTACGAATATCGACCCGACCTGTATCTGGATGAACCCGTTCGGCAAGGGTGACGGCGGTGCCGGTGGAGCTTACAACGGTGTCGACCAAGCTCTTTACAACCAGATGGATGACGCCGACTATCGTAAAAACCTGTTCGCAACGACCGCTTACGGCAGCTACGCCTATCCGCCCAACGGAACGGTCGGCGAAATCCCGGCTTGGGTCAACTACAAATGGGCCAATACCTACGGCGTCAGCGGCGCTGCCGGAGAGGCGCTCAGCAGCAGTACGGTAGACCAGGTCGGCCAGTACATCATGCGCGCTTCGGAAGTTTACCTGATGCTCGCCGAGGCTCAGTACCGCAGCGGAGCCACCGGCGATGCGGCAACCACGCTGAACAAACTGATCAGCGCCCGTACCGACGGTGCGAAAGATGCTTCCAACTACAACGGCGGCGGCGACCTGTGGGAGATGATCAAACTGCAGTACCGCATCGAGATGTGGGGCGAAGGCCGCGAGTTCTACAACAACAAGCGTTGGAACATTCCGATCAACCGCAACAAGGATTACCATCCGAACGCAACTACGCTTACCTTCCCTGTCAGCGGGATGGTTTGCAAGATTCCGGAAAACGAGATCAACTACAACCCGCTGGTTGTACAGAATCCTTGATCTCGCTGATTAATCTAACTTTCCTTCAGGGCAGAAACTTGCGGTTCTGCCCTGATTTTTTTATATCCGTCCCAAACGGCCTTTGCAGCATGTTTCGCTGATATTTCAAATGTTTTACTAACTTTGTTTGCCAAACTAACTCCAATCGCATCCAAACATCTGAATATGAAAAGAGACTTCGCAAGCCGTCTGCTGTTCCCGCTGTGCGGGATGTTGGCACTGACCGTGACCAGTTGCAACAAAACAGCAAAAGATCAACCTTCCCGCCACCGGTTCATCCACAACAACGACGGCAGCGACGCGCTGCTGAACCGTTGGTTCGGAGGACATCCGGCCCACAAAGCCGACATCGACCGCTATGTGGATATGGTCGCCGAAACATCGAAAGGCCGCACACAAGTGACCACATTTATGATGTGTTCCGGCAGCGATTTCATCTACTACCCCTCTTCCAAATACGGCCGTTACTTCGGGGACGACAAGAACGGCACGATGCCTTATGCCGACAGTGCGACGAAAAAAGTGTGGCAACTGGGCGGACAGAGCGTCCGCAATCTCGAGGCCGAGGGAACCGACGTGATCAAGGCTTCGCTCGAGCGCGCGAAAATGCACGGTATGGAGGCGTTTATCACTTACCGCGTCAATGACCTGCACTTTGCCGATTCGTCATCGGGCAATCCGGCTACGTTCCCCGATTTCTGGATCGAACATCCCGAATACTGGACCGGTGATTCGACCCAGGGATGGCACAGTGCACAGGCACTCGATTTCAGTTATCCGGAAGTACGGCAGCACAAGCTGAACCTGATTAAGGAGCAACTCGAAAAATACGACATGATCGACGGTTA
>ERZ827528.3359-NODE-3359-length-13177-cov-2.954809_pt1 | contig 13177 bp, 7 predicted proteins | sample MGYA00519768_ERZ827528 | MGnify/ENA primary metagenome ERZ827528 (study PRJEB31778, sample SAMEA3449343) | human gut metagenome | biome: human gut; feature: human-associated habitat; material: faeces | place: United Kingdom | collected 2010/2012 ...
CCCGAGGGCTTCGATCCGCTGTTTGACATATTGCCCGATTTCGTGCAGGTGCACATGGCCCGGCACGAGCTGGGTGAACGAATTGGCGATGCCGATGATCGGGCGGCCGAACTGTTCTTCGCGCATGCCGTTCGCCCGCCAGAGGCTCCGGGCTCCCGCCATCCGGCGGCCCGTCGTGGTGACGGCGCTTCTGAGTGTGTGTTTCATCTTTCCGTTACGGTTTCAGTCTGCGTTCCGGCTTGTGCCGGAAACAAAAAGGCCTTTCCCCCGGCGGGAGAAAGGCTTTATCTTTTCATCGATCATGCACGCCACCTTTCTCCCGTTATCTTCTAAGGACGACGAGGTGCAGGGTAATGACGATAATGATCGAATGAAGCATGGTCTGTTTTTTCGTATTCGTTACAGGACAAATATATGGATATTAAATTTTTTGAACAAATAATTTTCTAAAAATATTTAATATTATAACAGTCCGAAAGCAGATTTTCGGATCAGGTTCGTATCTGTTCGTGTCACGGGTGGTTTGCTTACGATCTGATACCCGATTTTTGGCCCCGAAATGCAGATTCGGGCCGTTTTTTGCCGGACGGGGCTTTCGAAGGCCCGTCGGGACTTTCATTTTTGATCTGCGAGAACTGTTTTGCGCCTTTTTGTGCCACTCCTATATATATAAAAAGCCCTTTAGGATTTTTCGGGACGGTATTACGAATTGTTACCCGGATTTGGATTTTTAAAATATTTGTTTTATATTTGCCGACGATGGTTACCAAACGGCATATCACGATGACTGGACGAGGTTGCGGATTTATCGGCAATCCCGGCGGTTGTGCGTATACCTTCACGACCACGACGACTACCACCACTACCACCACGACGACTACGACCCCTGTGGGGGTTCGATAGTCAATAATCCGTCCGCATACTCCGTATGCACTTCCGGCCAAGGCTGCCGGAGCGGAAAAAGATCAAGTTCACGGTAGTTAAATTCAACAAAGAAAATAGTTATGAAATATATTCGGGTTTTCGCGCCGGGAACGGTGGCGAATCTGGGTTGCGGTTTCGACGTGATGGGCCTGACGCTCGACGGCGTCGGCGATTTGCTGGAGATCGGTGCCGAAGAGGGTGCCGAAGGATTGGAAATCCGCAATCTGAGCGGGATGAACCTTCCCGAAAACGTCGAGGACAATGTGATTACCCCCGCCCTGCGGGCCATGCTGGCGGCATACGGCCGCCCGGTGCGGATCGAGATCACGATGCTCAAGAAGATCGCTCCCGGGAGCGGCATCGGGTCGAGTGCGGCTTCGTCGGCTGCCGCCGTCTACGGGCTCAACGAACTGCTGGACCGTCCTTTCTCAGGCAAGGAACTCGTGGAGTTCGCCATGATGGGTGAGGCGCTGATCGGCGGCACGCCCCATGCCGACAACGTGGGGCCTGCGGTGCTGGGCGGCGTGGTGCTGGTACGCGGTTACGAACCGTTCGATATCGTCCGGCTGCCCGTGCCCGACAACTTCTTTTACGCCGTGGCGCATCCCGCCATCGTGGTCAGCACGAAGGATGCCCGCGAGGTGCTGCCGCGCGAGATTCCCTTGTCGAAGGCCATCACGCAGTGGGGTAATGTCGGCGGACTGGTGGCCGGGTTCGCGCTGCGCGACGTGGCGCTGATCGGTCGTTCGATGCACGACGCCGTCGTGGAACCCTACCGCAAGGGGTTCATTCCCGGGTACGATGAACTGAAAGAGCAGGTGCTGGCCGAAGGTGCGCTGGCGATGAACATTGCCGGGTCGGGACCGTCGGTCTTTGCGCTGGCGTCGGATTACGAGGTGGCGCAGCGAATTGCGGCGCAGATGAAACGGCATTTTCAGGACCGGCAGATCGGCTGTCATACCTATGCGGGGCGCGTGTCGAACGCCGGAGCGCGTGTCGTGGGACAATAAAAACACGGAACGATGAAATTTTACAGTACGAGAGATACCAAACGGGCCTGCGGCTGTTCATTGCGCGAGGCCGCGATGATGGGGCTGGCGCCCGACGGCGGGCTGTTCGTTCCCGAACGCATTCCGCAGGCCGACATGGCCGAGGTCGAACGGCTGGCGGGGGAGTCCTACGCCGCGATGGCGGGCTATCTGGCCGGACTTTTCTTCGGCGACGATTTCGATCCGCAGCTCCTGCGGCGGGAGTTGGAGGAGTTGTATGACTTTCCCGTGCCCCTGCGGGCCGTGGGGCGCGGACGCTATACGCTGGAGCTGTTCCACGGTCCGACCTGCGCCTTCAAGGATTTCGGCGCCGGGTTCATGGGCCGCGCGATCGGGCTGCTGGGAGCTGCCGACGAACGGCTGGTGATCCTCACGGCTACCTCGGGCGACACGGGCAGCGCCGTGGCGCACGGGTTCTACAACGTGCCGGGCGTCGATGTCGTGGTGCTCTATCCCGAGGGGAAGATCAGCCGCCTGCAGGAGTGTCAGATGACGGCCCTCGGGGGCAATATCCATCCGCTGCGGGTTGCCGGAACGTTCGACGACTGCCAGCGGTTGGTGAAGGAGCTCTTCGCCGATGCGGAGTTCCGCAAGCGGCGGCGCGTGACGTCGGCCAATTCGATCAACCTCCTGCGGTGGATTCCTCAGGCGTTCTACTACTTTTACGGCTATTGCCAGTGGCGGCAGGCTGCGGGCGGCGACCGTCCCGTCGTCGTCGTGCCGAGCGGCAACTACGGCAATCTGGCCGCGGGGATGCTGGCCCGGCGCATGGGGCTGCCCGTCGGGGGCTTCGTGGCGGCGTCGAACGTCAACGACGTGGTTCCCGAGTTCCTCCGCACGGGCGTCTACCGCACGCGGCCGTCGGTGCGGACCCCGGCCAATGCGATGGATGTCGGCGCCCCGAGCAATTTCGAACGGATGCTGTGGCTCTGCGGCGGCGATCCCGAGGCCCTGCGCGCCGAACTGACAGGATTCCGCTGTGACGATGGCTGTATCCGCCGCACCATCGACGAGTTGTACGAGCGGCACGGCTATTTCTCCGACCCGCACAGCGCCGTCGGCTATGCCGCTTCGATGGCCGTCGGCAAGCCCGGATTTTACCTTTCGACGGCCCATCCCGCCAAGTTCGGGGAGGTCATCGCCTCGGTGACGGGCGCCCGGGTGCCGCTTCCCGAACGGCTCGAGGCGCTGACCGGCCGACCGCAGCATTCGGACCCGCTTGCCGTCGACCTCGGGGCTCTCGAGGCGTATGTCGAAAAGGTCTGAATATGAAAATTTCCCCGCCGAAACCGGCGGGTAAATTTTTCTTTTTATTGCGCCTTGTTTTGCTTTTGCTTATATTTGTTGCGCAAAAGTAAAATAAACTACCGATGAATCTCAAACGTCTGCTTTCCTTTCTGATCGCTCCGCTGCTGTTGACGGCCTGCCCCGCGGGCGGTAACCGTGCGGATGCTCCCGATTTGGGCAAACTGCCCCGCACGATCCTTTCGGGCGAACAGGGCCCGTTCCATGTGCAGGGCATTGCCGTCGACCTCGACCGCGGCCACATCTACCTCTCTTTTACGACCAAGTTGCTGAAGATGGACCTCGCGGGGAATCTCATAGGCAGCGTCGACGGCCTGACGGGGCATCTGGGATGCCTGACGAGGAACCCCGCGGACGGGCGTGTCTACGGTTCGTTGGAATACAAGGACGATGTGATCGGCAAGGGCATTCGCAAGACCCTCGACGGGGAGTCGGAAGGGGTGGACCAGACGGGATTCTACATCGCCATATTCGATGCGGACCGCATCACGCGGCCCGACATGGATGCGGAGAGAGACAGCGTGATGACGGCCGTCTATATCAAGGAGGCCGTCGACGACTATTTTGCGGAGGCGGAGAACGGCGGGCAGACGGTCGCACACCGTTTCGGCTGTTCGGGCATCGACGGCGTGACCTTTGCGCCCCGCTTCGGCAGCGGGGAGAAGGGCGATTGTCTCTATGTGGCTTACGGTATTTACGGCGATACGCTGCGCACGGACAACGATTATCAGGTGCTGCTGGCTTACGACACGCAGGAGTGGAACCGCTACGAACAGCCCCTTTCGCAGGCGAACCTGCACAAGAGCGGTCCCGCGGCGCCCGATCATAAATATTTCGTCCGCACGGGCAACACCTCTTGGGGTATTCAGAATCTGGCTTACGATCCCGCTTCGGGCAACCTCTATGCGGCGGTCTACAAAGGTAAGAAACCGCAGTATCCGAACTGGTCGCTCTTCGTGATCGACGGCAGCAAGCCTGCCCGCAGGGAGCGGTTGCTGGGTTTCGATGCGCCGACCGAGGGGGAGGTGCTCTCGCTGGTGCAGACGGGGGATTCCGTCGACAGCATTGGCGGATGGGATTTCAAATGGGGTTCGACGGGGCTGTGTCCGCTGGGCGGAGGCTATTTCTACATCTCGGAGAACGCGCGTTCGAAGGAGACCCGCCAGCAGCGTACGACCGTCCGTCTGTACGAATGGACGGGCGATGCCGACACCCCGTTCCGGGCGGTCGAGTAGCGATTCTTCCGGATACAAAAATCCCCGGCGGCTCTGTGAAAGAGCCGCCGGGGTCGTTTGAGGGGGCATTGCCCGGTCAGTCCAGCGTCGACGGACCGAGGTCGAGGATCTTTTTCATGTTTACGATCACATCCCGGTCTTTGTCCTTCTCTTTTTCCGGCAGGTCCTTGAACGGGACGATCGACCAGTGCAGTTTGAAGCAGTCGATGTCCTTCAGCCGCTCGGCGCAGGTGTTCCGGTAGCCGATGATGCTGCGGTCGGCGCACCAGCGGCGGTGCTCCATCTCGTGGAGCGCGGAAGTTCCCGCATAGCGCTGGTAGATGCCGTACATTTCGGTCTGGTAGCGGTTCGAGAAACGGAAATCCTCGCTGGTCAGGTACCATAACAGCCGGGCCGTGCGTTCGGCCTCGGCCCGGTGCGCGGGCATTGCCGCGAGGTCGAGGATGTCGGTGTCCGCCAGTCCGTGTGCCTTGAGGTATTCCGCATGGGCGTCGTAAACGGGGCGTTTGGCGCTGCCTGCGCCGGGCGCGTATTTGAGGTCGTAGTAGGCGTTGACCCACATGGCGGCGGTCTCGTCCAGCAGGTGGCGGCCGATGCCGTCGGTGAGCATGCCGAAGACCTTTACATGCCTGAATTTGCGTTTGTCGGCGTCGAGTATCTCGCCGATGCCCTGCTGCAACTCCTGACGGATCAGGATGCGGACGTTGTCGTTGTTCCCGGCGATGCAGCCCTCCGGTTCCCGGCCGATGATGTAGTAGGCCTCCTCGGGGAGGCTCAGACCCGTCGAGAGGCTCAGGTCGGGGTCTTGCAGGCATATGGCGATCGTCACCAGCTCCCGGCCGTCGGTCGCGGCCGCGGCGATCATCTCCCGCACGGCGGTGTCCTCGACACGGCCCTTGACGTATTCGATCCCGATGTCGCCGATCTGTTCCAGATAGGGATATTGGGAGCGGAACTGCGGCAGCAGGTTGTCCATCGCCTTGTCGATCACGGTGATGCGGGTCCGGTTGGCGCCTGTCCGCTCGTCGTAGTTGGGGTAGTGGCACAGGCGCAGCGCCTCGAGCAGCAGGGCGCGGCCCATGCGGTTGAATCCCACGATGATGAGGTGGACGTGGCGGCCGTCGCGGTCGAGCGGCCGGAAGTCGAGGTCCGCGTAATCGGCCTTTTTGTAATGGCCCCACAGCAGCCGCGCCCAGTTCTCGTAGAAATTGAAGGGGCGGAAGTAGATGACACTCTTGCCGTCGCCGCCGGCGATGAATTCCGCGGGCAGGGCGAGTTTCTGGATGATGGAGTAGGAGGCCGGGCGGTCGAACTGCACGTTGACCGTCAGCGGCGTTTTCGTCTCCCCGCGCAGTTCGCGGACGATCCGCACGCACTCGAGGTTCTTCGAATCGCGGCCGTACTCCTCCCGCTCGCCCAGAATGTAGACCTCGCGGGCGGTGTCGATGTTGAGTTTGGCGAGGTGCTCCCGGGATTCGATGTTGCCCGCGTAGAGGATCACCTTCCGCTCCAGTTCGGGAGGCAGTTGCGACTGGATGCGGGCCCGCACGCAGGGGATGTCCTGATTGGTCAGCATGACGATCTTGGGCAGCCTGTCGGCCGGGCGTTTCCCGGTTTTCGGGAGCCGCTCCGCCTCGTGGCGGAAGATGTTGAGCAGCAGGCAGACCGAGATTTCGCCGTAGCCGATGATTACATAGTGGTCGCGGATGCCGGGGTAATTCACCAGTCCCCGTTCGACGCCGTCCACACGGCGTTCGACGATGTTCGACAGCGTGGTGATGAGCAATCCTCCGAGCAATACCATGCCCGCCAGCGAGATCAGCAGCATGAATCCCTGCACGGCGGGGGTTTCGTTGTCGTTCAGGTAGCCCGGGTCGAGGAAGTGGTAGATCACGCCCCGTGCCTTGCCCCACCCGTCCTCGTGGGTGAGGATCGAGCAGTCGGACCAGATCGCCAGCAGGATGCAGACTCCGACCACAACCACGATGACCGTGACGAAGCTGACCAGTTGATAGCGGATGCCGCCCGAGATGATGTGGTCGAAATACTCCATCCAGTTGCGGCGGTAGGCGGGGCGCCGCTGCCAGAGCCATACGGCGGCGAAGGTCACGGCCGCAATGGCCGCCAGCGCCAGCCACCACGGGGCGTGCAGAAAGACGGCGGTCAGGATGAGGACCGCCAGACCGCAGACCGCTGCGAACCGGATGCGGGTTGTTCGTTGTGAGTGCTGCATAGGGGTTGTCGTTTGAGGTAGTTGTTTAAATCCGGAATCCCTCCGCGAGTTCGGGCCGCCCCGTCCGCGTATAGAGGACGATGAGGTTGTCGCAGGCGGATTTGAGCTGGTCGTAATAGGTATCTTCGTCGGACTGATACAGGGCCATCGCCAGATCGAATGCCGCGAGGAACATGTTCTCGGCCTCGCCGTAATTCTCCGCATAGCTCAGAATGATTCCCAAGCGGTTCAGTGCGACGAGTTTCTGGTCTGCTTGGTCGTCGTATTCGTCGTATTCGTTTTCGAGCTCCTCGCAGAGTTCCAGTACTTCTATATAGCCGTTTGCGGCGGAGGTGTACTCTCTGGCTTCATAATAGGTGTCGGCCAGCGCCATGCGGTAGCCGATCGAGTGGTTCAGCGACATGACGAGCACCTCCCCGAGGTCGGGGATCGGGGCTTTGTCCCTGCGGAGGCCGCGGAGAATATCGACGGCTTGTGCGTCGGAGGCGACGGCGGCTTCGAAATCGCGTCGGTTGTAGTAGAGCGAGGCGCGGTTCTGCAGGGTTTTGGCGATCGTCGTCAGCAGGTCGATGTTGTCGCCGGGGTAGCTGCCGTCCTCCTGCCGGACGAGCGCCAACGCTTCGTCGTAGCACCGGAGCGCCTCGTCGAACTGCTGCCGCATGGTATGGGTCAGTCCCAGTTCGAACAGCGCGTCGACCATCGGCGCGGGGTCCGGGGCGATCTTCGCCAGCTCCCGCTCGATCGTCAGTATCTCCTCGTAACGCCGCTGCGAGAGGTCGTGACGCTCCATTTCGCGGTACATCAGTCCGCTGTTTTCGAGCGTTTCCAGCAGGCTGTACCGTGCGGCGGGATTGGCCGCCACCAGTTGACGCCACATGTTCAGTGCCTCGTTGTACTCCTGCTCGGCCTCTTCGAAGCGGCCCATCTCCTCCCAATGGAGGTTTGCCAGATTGCTCAGGTATTGCGCGATAAACCCTTTATAGCGGGGACCCCGCTTGACGGTCGCCTCAAGTGTGACCAACGCTTCGCGGATCAACTGTTCGGCGAGGTCGATGCGCTCGGTCTTCATGCACAGCACGGCCAGATTCGACATCGTGGCGCTCGCGGCCTGAAGGCCCTTGTCGCTGCCTGCCGTCATTTCGCGGGCTGTGCGGATAGCCTCCCGGTACATCGCCTCCGCCTGTTCGAACTCCTCGTTTTCCTCGAGCGTCCAACCCATGCTGTCGAGCAACTTGTAAAGTTTGGGTGCGTGGGCCTGCGGGTCTTCGGCCGCAAGACGCCGTGCGATTCCGAGCGCCTCCCCGAGAGTCGCCTTTGACGATTCCAGTTCACCGGCGGCGCGATGAGCTTCTCCCAGCGCGGTCATTGCATCGACCAGCTCGGCTTCGAATTCCGGGTTGCGGGTTGCCGCTTTGCGGCCGATTTCGACTGCCCGGCGGATGAACTCCGGATAGTTGCCCCGGTATTCGGTCAGTTCGGAGCGGATGAGGTCGTCCACCGAGAAAAGGAATCGCGCCCGCAGTTCGTCCTCCTCCGGAAGCGCGGTGTTCAGGTAGGCTTCCGGCGAATAGCGTCCCGTTTCCAGCAGCGTCCGCCAGTAACGGCCCAGCATCTCCTGATCCTTTGCATTGTAATAGTTGAAGGCGTCGTAATCCGTCAGCAGGGCGTACATCTCGCCGGTCATCCCGGCTTCGTGGTATTGGTGGGCCAACTCGTCGTAGATGCGGCCTTGTTCGCTGTGCCCGAGCGGATTGTCGTCGGTCATATAGGCGATGATCCGCTCCCGGCAGGCGCGTATGTCCGCTTCGCGCGACAGGTATTTGCTCCGGACTGCATTGCGCAGGTAGCGGTGGGAGAACTGCACGAGGCCGTTCTTCACCGTGAAATGCCCCGCGAATGCGCAGTAGAACTGCGACCATTCGAGCTGCCGGATACCGCTGATCCCGAGCAGCTCGGGTTCGCTCAGACCGGCCCGGGAGAGGGCGATCAGCGCGAGCGTGTCGCGCACGAGCTGTGCCCCGTAATCCTCCTCGGCGCGCAGCAGTACCCGCTGGAAAAACTCGTCGGGGTTCGCAGCGTCGAGGTAACGGTCGATTCGCCGGTCGAGCTGTTCGTGGATGCCGAAGCTCACCAACTCGTCGAGCAGCGTGCGGAGTACCAGCGTATTGCGCATCACGGACGCCGTGACGATCCGGTCGGTCTGCCCGGGCGTCAGCGACTTGCCGTACTGCCGGAGATGGTCGTCGATGAGTTTCCGACGCTGCGCCTCGTCGAGCGGACGGACGGGATGGTCGGGATATCCCCGGCGGCGGAGCACCGAGGCCGTGGCGTCGTCTTCCCGCGTCGAGAGGAGTATTTTGACTCCTGCGGGAGCCTCGGGCAGCCAGTTGAGCAGTTTGGCATTTCGCTCGTCGGCGAGCTGGTCGATGCCGTCGAGTACGAGCAACAGCGGTTTGCGGCTTCCGGCCTCCGCCAGCAGCTCCTGAAAACTCTTTTCCGGGTTCCGGTCGCCGTGTCCGTCGTTTTCGATGGCATAGAGATCGCGGATTTCGGCGTTCAGCCGGCCGAGGATGCGCCGGTAGTCGCCTTCGGCTCCGGAGTTCCCGACGAAATGGTAGATGATGTTGCGGGCGGGGTTCTTGCCGATGCCGTCGATCCAGTTGGCGATCAACGCGCTTTTGCCCATGCCGCTCTGTCCCGTGACGAAAAGCTGGCGGCGGTCGTCGTGCAGAAATGTATCGAGGGCCTCGAAATCTTTTTCGTTGCGGACATAGGTTCCGCAGCGGCTTCTGAGGAAAGCCCGCTGCGCCAGACGTTCCGCCTCCAACGGTGAGAGTTCATCCTGCGGAAAGAGCCGGTCGAGCAACTCGTCGAAGGCCGCCTCGACCTGCCGGCCCAGTTGCTCCGGGTCCCCGTATTCCGCATGGGGATAGCGCGGGTGGTTCCGGATCGCGTCTTTGAGCCGGCGAAGCCGTTCGTCCGATTCGTCGCTGCCTTTTTTCAGGAAGAAATAGGCGTTGACGGGTTCCGGACTGCGCAGTACGCCGTACTGCATCTCGATTTCGGTGATGCTGACGCCCCGTTGCAGCTCCTCTTCGAGCCACGGATAACGCTCTTCGAGGAGCGTGTCTTTACCCAGTTCCCGCCGGTCGGGGCACCAGCCGTAGCGGTCGCCCAGCAGTCCGATGAAGAAGGGCCGCGAGTTGTCGATCTCGTTCAGGCATATCTGCACGACCCGCCCGCTCTTGGATTCCTCCTCGGTGATGCCCCAGCGCAGGTCGAGTTCGACCAGCGACACATCGCGCCGGGCGGCTTTCCTGCGCAGCAGCGGGAAAACCCGGGTCATCAGGTAGTCCCGCTCGGCCTGCATGTCCCGGAAGGTCGAGGAGATGAAGACGCGGATCTGGCGGTTCTCGATCAGGTTGTTGGCGGCAGGGATCATTTGGGTTCGATTTTGAATCCGAGTTTGAGGATCAGCCGGATGGTCTCGACGGCCGTGTTTCGGTCGTATTCGCGCTCGGCCTCGGGCAATTCTTCGTAGGGAATCAGGCAGGGATGCTTCTTCGTGGCGTCGTCGCGTTCGGGCCCGTAGCTCCATCCCTGCACGATGCGGGTCTGGGCCCAGACTTCGTGGACGTTGCGGGCCATCTGTTCGGTGAGTTCCTGCAGTGCTTTCGGGAGCACGATCTCCGATGTGTCCATCGGCGCAGGGCGGTATTCGTTCGTGTACATAGTGTGTGCGTTATGGTTCTGTTCCGGATGACGGGATTGTCTGTCGGGATGTAAATTTAATAAAAAAATGGCAGATGTCCGGATTTCCTTTAAACTACGATCGTAAAATATCGGAAAGCACGCTTCCCGGCGCAGTTTCGATGCGCAGAAAAGCGTGCTTTTGCAGGGTCGGTTTGCGGCCGGTTTTCTCTATTCGGTCTTTTTCAGGAATGGATAGCAGGTGAAATTTTCATCGGCGATCCGGTAGTAGGGCACATATTCGATGCCGGGGTCGGCGCACTCCACTTTGAACCGCAGCGGGTCGCCGCCCTCCGATTTCAGTTTTGACGGCAGTTCCGATGCGGAGACCGGAATATCGAGAAATCCCTTCTCTTCGGAGGGCCCCATAGCCGCCATCAGCAGCGGGCCGTATTCCAGCGCATAAGCCTCAGTACCCTTGAAACCTTCGGCCGTGCCGTTGTATTTGGTCAGGCGGAAGCCGACGGGCAGCGTGAAAGCGATCACGTCACCCTTTTTCCAGTTTCGTTTCAGCGCAAGGTAGCTGCCCGGCCGTCCGGTTCCCGCCGGCTTCCCGTTGACGGTCACCTGCATGGGCGCATTGGCCCACTGCGGGACGCGTATGCGTATGTTGCTGTACGCTTTTCCGTTTTGAGGCGATACGGTTAGCTTCACACTCGGATTTTCGGGGAATGCGGTCTGCATTCGAACTGCTATTTTGCCGCCATCGGTCTGCGCCCATTCGATCGAGGAATCGTTGAAGAGGTTGACGTATACGCCGTCGTCGGCTATCGAGTAAATGAACTCAGGCAGAGCCCCGAACCAGCGCGTCCCCTGACCTTCGCAGCAGGTGTTGTGGTTCTCACCCCGGTTTTTGTGGCCCACGAGCATGGCGTGGTAGATGATGCTGCCGTCTTGGGTCTGATTGGCGATCCCGACATTGTAAATCGATTTCTCGATCTCGTTCGCGTATTTTTCCTCGTCGGGGAAAACGGCGTGAAGCTGCTGGTTGAGGAACGACCAGAACGAGTTGCCGCAGAGCTCTCCCGTTCCCAGTCGCAGCAGGTAGGATTTGGGTGGGTATTCGAGCTTTTCGCAGATGCTGATGCTGCCGCCCGTGTGCTGGAAATAGTCGTGGTAGATGTCCCAGCCGCCCAGTACGGCTTCCAGATAACGCTCCTCGCCGGTGGCCATGTACATGTCCATGTAGGCGTTCAGGGTGACGATCAGGTAACAGTGGGGACGGTCGTAGGGGATTTTCCAGATGGCATCCACATCCCTGTCGGCCAGTTGGTCCATCCAGAAATTCTCTTGGTAGTAACGTTGGGCGACCTGAATGTCGAGGGGCTTGCCTACCGGAGTGTGGTAGAGGCGGGTGCTGGGGATGATACCCTGACGACCGAATGCCCCGCGGCGCACCAGTTCGGGCAGGTAGGGGCAGGTGTTGAACCAGTCGTAGAATTTGCGCAGCATGGGATAAGCCTTGGTGTTCCCGGCGATGGCGGCTTCGAGCAGCCCCTGCGAGACCCATGAGCGGCAATAGCCGCCGTATTCGAAGACCAGAATTTCGTTTTCGGGATACCCGACCAGATAGCCGTTCGGTTCGGCACACTCCTCGATGCCGTCCACGAGTTGGTTCATCCGTTTGCGCAGTTCGGGATCGTCTTTCCAGCGAAGCTGGTTGCCGGAACCCATCAGGAAGCGCCCTGCGACAGACCCCGGCAGGTATTTGAGCCACTCGATGTCGATGTCGCGGTCCTTCTTTTCAGGGACGGGCTTGCCGGCGCGGAGGCGGAAGTCCCGCAGCATGTCGTTGACGGAGAACGAGGTGAGCAGATAATGGGCGTTGCGGTCCATGACCTCGCCGAACAGTCCGCCGACCCTGACCCCTTTGCGCGGGACGCGGAGTTCCGCCTTGACGGGGCGCCACGAATCGGGCGACGTGACATTTTCCGGGCAGTCCAGTACGGCGAATTCACCCATCGGACGCGGGGCCCGCAGTAATTGGTGTTTGCCCAGATAACCCCGGCCGGAGTCGCTGAGCGTGCGTCCCTCGGCAACATCCCTGCCGCCCGAGATTACTTCGAAGCGCCACAGATCGAACGAATATTTTTTCTGGAACTCGGGCAGTTTGGTGACCGTCAGCCGCACATAGCGGCCTGAAACCGGTTCGGACGGGGCATAGGAATCCACCTTGTCGACGATTGTGACCTCATAATCCTGTCCCGTCTGGTCGGAGATCAGGCGCGGGTTGGCGAAGGCTTCGTTGTCGGCCGCTTCGAGCTTGAAGCGTACCGGAAATCGGGGGCGCCATACGGCCAGCCACCAGTCCCAGATGACCGGATAGAGTTTTACCTGTTCGATGGGATAGGAACGTCCCAGATCGACCTGCATCCAGCAGGTGTCGGCCGGGGAGTCGGCAGGTACGGAACTGTAAACCGAATAGTTGGCCAGTTTGGCGATGCGTTCCACGCCCATAGGGCCCCCTTTCAGGTCGGGCGCCTCCTGTGCCGGAGCCGTACAGACGGCTCCGGCCAGCAGTGCGGCACAGATAAACAGTGTTGTTTTCTTCATTGTTCCGGATTATTTGCCGTGGCTGTTATGCAGGTCTTTCTTGCCCACGGCTTCGCCCAATGCGTCGAGCATGCCGTATCCGAAGCGGTTGTCGGGCAGCAGATAATGGCCTTCGCTCCACTCGTTGA
>ERZ827528.3360-NODE-3360-length-13168-cov-7.955388_pt1 | contig 13168 bp, 10 predicted proteins | sample MGYA00519768_ERZ827528 | MGnify/ENA primary metagenome ERZ827528 (study PRJEB31778, sample SAMEA3449343) | human gut metagenome | biome: human gut; feature: human-associated habitat; material: faeces | place: United Kingdom | collected 2010/2012 ...
TGACGTTTTGGTGATGCAAAAGTAGAACTTTATTTTTCAATTGCAAAGAAAATTCACAAAAAAAATTAGTACATTTGTTTTAATCATTTTCCGACCGAATGAACTTGTAAATAAAAACAACCTAAAATCAGAGAATTATGGGAATTAAATTCCGCCTTATCGTCATGAACTTCCTCCAGTATGCCATCTGGGGTTCGTGGCTCATCTCGCTGGGCGCCTACCTTGGCGGTGGCCTCGACTTCACAGGGCTGCAAATCGGAAGTTTCTTTGCCACGATGGGCGTTGCGTCGTTGTTCATGCCCGCAGTGATGGGTATCATTGCCGACCGGTGGATCCCGGCGCAGAAGCTGCTCGGCATCTGCCATCTGGTGAGCGGCGGGTTCCTGATTGCCGCGGCTTCGCAAACGGCCTATGGGCCTTTATACAGTTGTATGCTGCTGAGCGTGATGTTCTACATGCCGACCATCGCCCTGTCGAATTCGGTGGCATACAATGCCCTCGACCTGGCCCGGCTCGATACCGTGAAACATTTCCCCCCGATCCGCGTGTGGGGTACGGTAGGCTTCATCGCCGCGATGTGGTTCGTCGACCTGACGCATATCGGCGGCGTGCAGATCAAGCTGACCGAGTGGCAGCTCTATGTCTCGGCGGTGCTGTCGTTCCTGCTCTCCGTCTACTCGTTCTCGCTGCCCGGCTGCCCCGTCGACCGCAATGTCAAGGCCAGGTCGTGGGTCGATACCCTGGGGCTGCGTGCGTTCACGCTCTTCAAGGAGAAGCGCATGGCCATTTTCTTCGTTTTCTCGATGTTGCTCGGCGCCGCGTTGCAGATAACCAACGCCTTCGGGGACTCCTATATACAGAGCTTCGGCTCGATGCCCCAGTATGCCGATTCGGCGATCGTGAAACACTCGGTGATCCTGCTTTCGCTGTCGCAGATGTCCGAGACGTTATGCATCCTGCTGATCCCGTTCTTCCTGCGGCGCTTCGGGATCAAGAAAGTGATGCTCATCTCGATGCTGGCGTGGGTGCTCCGCTTCGGGTTCTTCGGCGTCGGCAACCCGGGCTCGGGTGCCGCGTTCCTCATCCTTTCGATGGTCGTCTACGGGGTGGCATTCGATTTTTTCAATATCTCGGGTTCGCTGTTCGTCGAGAAGGAGACCAGCCGCGAGATCCGCTCTTCGGCACAGGGCGTCTTCATGATTATGACCAACGGCTTCGGTGCGTTCTTCGGTTCGTATGCCGCCGGTGCCGTCGTCGATGCCTGGGGATGGCCCGATTCGTGGTATATCTTCGCCGGCTATGCCCTCGTGGTGGCCGTGGTCTTCGCTGTCGTGTTCAAATACAAGCACAACCCCGAAGAGATGGTCTCGGTGAACCATTAATATAAGTATGGTTCCGGCGGCGCGGGGAAACCTCTCGCCGCCGGAATTTTTTTACCCGGGTGCCGGGCTACGGGCGGAGCATTTTGACGTGCGGGATACCTGCTTCGAAATAGGTGTCCGAGACCGGTGCGAACCCGAGGGTGGCGTAAAATCCGGCCAGGTGCTCTTGTGCCGAGATGCGGATGGGCTGGGGGCCCCATGTCCGGGCAATATAGCGCAGCGCTTCGGACATCAGGCTGCGGCACAGCCCGCGGCGGCGGTATGCAGCATCGACCAGCACGCGGCCGACCGAGGCTTCGGCGTAGGCGATCCCCGCCGGGATGATCCGCAGGAAGGCCACTACGCGGCCGCCGTCCTCCATCCACATGAATACGCTCTGCGGGTCAACGGCGTCGGCATCGGGTTCCGTGATGTGCTGTTCGAGGAAGAAGACGGCCTCGCGTGCCTGCACGATACGGTGGTATTCCCGGGTGGAGAGTTCGCTGAAATGTTTTGTGAGGACAGGGGACATGGCGGTTTGTAATTGATGACAAAGGTACTTAAAATTTCGGAAGATATGGATACGATCCGTGTGGATGGTGTGAGCTGCATCCGTTGCGGCCGATGTGTGAAGGTGTGCCCTTCGCAGATTTTCGTACAGGAGAAGGCGAGCGGCCCCGTGGCGCTCTCGAAACCCGAGAACTGCATCGTCTGCGGGCACTGCGTCGCGGCCTGCCCGACGGGGTCTGTGGCACATGCGGAATTTCCGCCCGCCAAGGTGCATCCGGTCGACTATGCGGCCATGCCCACACCTGCTCAGGTCGAACTGCTGATGGCTGCGCGGCGCTCGAACCGGGCGCTCTCGCAGCGCCCCGTGCCGCAGGAGATGCTCGACCGGATCGTTGCGGCCGCCGACCTCGCTCCGACGGCCACCAATGCCCGGCAGTTGGGCTATACGCTCGTGACCGACCCTGTGCTGCTGCGCCGTATGAGCGAATATACGCTCGGCGTGTTCGGCAAACTCGCGGATCGCCTTTCCCACCCGCTCGTGCGCCCGTGGCTGAGCCGTTTGCTGCCCGATGTCTACCGTTATGTCCCCGTTTTCCGGAAAATGCGCCGCGAATATGCCGGGGGCAACGACCGCATCCTGCGGGGTGCGACGGCCGTGTTGCTGATCCATGCGCCGAAGGAGAGCCGTTTCGGCACCGAAGATGCCAACCTCGCCTACCAGAACGCTTCGCTGATGGCCGAGGTGCTCGGGGTGAGCCAGATATATATGGGCTTCGTGCTGACCGCCGTGCGGCAGGACAGGAAAAAGGGGCTCTGCAGGATGCTGGGGCTCGGCGGCCGCCGTATCTGTGCCGTCATGGCGCTCGGGATGCCGCAGTTCCGCTACCCGAATTATATCGACCGTACGCCTTCCCCTTTGGAACGGAGATAGGCGTGCGGGGCTTCCCGGAGCTGTGCCCGGGATATTTCAGTTGCTTTTTTCGAGTTTTTTGGCGGTTCGCGTCATCTGTCCGCTCCACCCGGTTGTCGCCGGGATACAAGGAGAAGCGGCCTCTGCTGTGCAGGGGCCGCTTCTCCTTTGCGGCTCGGTGTCAGTTGCCCGAAAGACCCCACTCCCCCGGGGAGTAGCTGCTTTTCGGAGCGTTCGGCACGTTGACGAAGAATTCGAACCCGCATTTGGCTTCGATCTCCGTCACGGGTACCGCACAACCGTCCGGTGTCTGGGTCTTGTCTGTGGTTTGTTCATACCAGAATCCGATGCATTGCAGTTCGTCGGCCGCAAGGGTGGTTACGGATTGTCCCGTGGTGCCCTGCTTGGTGCGCAGCAATACCTTGTAATAATGCGTCGGTACGGGGCATGGGTTACCGCCGTTGTCGGTCGTCGTACCCTCTGTCCCATCGAAATAACATCCCGTTACCACATAGAGCGTATCGGCGCACATCCATCCGCGGACTCTGGTTTCCAGGGTGCCCCATGCACCGCTGTTGAATGTAGCGAGCTGGGGCGTCATATTCGAATAGTAGGAAATCTGCTTGTTCGCCAGGTTGCTCACTTTCCGGTCGGCGTTGGGGACTTGATGCCCTTTGTTATAGGGGGCTCCCACACCGCCCACCATCTGCTCGGTCTTTCCCAGCGACGGGTCGGCCGAGTAGGCCCTCTCTTTCGAAGCGTTCGGGGCTGTATAATAGGCGTGCAGCGGATATGCTGCCCATAGGGCCGCCTTTTTCGCCTTGTCATAACCCATTGCGAAATTGCGCGGGTAGGAGCCGTTGCCCGCCGCCACGTCGGTGATGTAGTGGCATATCTCGGTCACCGAAGTGTTCGCTGCGGGCAGTTCCGCCCACGATTTTCCCAATGCCGCTGTTCCTGTTCTCGGGGTAGGGTCTGGGGAAGGATCGCCTCCTTCCCCGCCCGGAGTTCAATTCGCCGGTTGCCAGGTTATGTCGCCTATCGTCGTTCTGTTCTGATTATTTTGTTTTATGGTAATAGTGGCGTCATAACCTTGACAGTCGATTGTCGGTATTTCGAATGCGCTTTTACTGTTTCCCGGAATAGTGATACTTGCTGCCGTGGCACCATTGGCTGTTATGGTGACTGTTGCCGAACCTTTGCTTGAGGTCAACGCATTGAATTTAAGGGCTGTAATGCCTCCTGGGATCGTTACGGACATTGAGCCGTTTTTACCGATGGCTGCATATTTGTCGTTTATTACCACGACTCCGGCATTGGCAAGCGCCGTTTTGTCTGTGTTGGCCTGATTAGGATTACCACAGCCACTATAACTCCATTGCGGGGTTCCAGTGGTTACTCCGTTGAATGTGCCGCTGGAACCATAACTGGTAGTGCTGGGCACGGTGTAATTTTCGAAAGTCTCGGTTTCCCACATTACACCCCCCGGTTTTGTCTGGGTGACGCTTACGGTTTGCGCTTCGGCGCCTTCGTACGATAATGTGATGGTGCCGGAACGTTCCTCGCCCTGATTTGCGTCTATCGTGAAAGAAACGCCGTCGACGTTGTAAACGAATGAATTGAGCCAGGAAACGTCTGACGATGCGACGACCGACACCCCGTTTGTGGGATTTTCAACCGTGTAGTTGATGGTTTTGATAGTGCTTTCCGCAGGAACGGACAAGGTCGTTTCCGATGTGATTTTCAGTACCGGCGGCAGGGTGACGTCATGTCCGGAAACGATCTGTATGCTTTCGATTATGATTCGTTCATTTGTGGCGGAGGGCTCGATCCTGATTTTCGTTTTCGAATTTTGCGCGTCGAATTTCAGCAGGTAGGATTTGAACTCCTCGGTCAGGTCTGCGGTCGTGATTGCCGCGGATTCTCCGGCGGTTACTTTGATCCCGGAAGTATCTTTCGGCCAGACTTTGGCCGAAATCAGTACCGAGAACGGTGCGGAGAGATCCAGTTCGCTGGTGACGATATACCCGGAGTTGTCGCTCGAACTCATGCGTAGGCCATGCGGGGAGTTGTATTGATAAACATAGGAGTTCGCCGCGGAATACAGGTCGTTTCCGTTTTTGTCTTTGCGGGACAGGATATTTGCTGCGGATCCGTTCCCTGTCAGGTCACTGAAATCGTCGGTAAACGGCAGGCTCAGACCGGTTGCCGCGGCTGTGATGTGTTCGTCTGAAAGATTGACATTCAAAGTGGTGATCTTTCCTGTTTCCAGATTGATTTCATTGGATAGGACAATCTCTTTTTTGATGACAAACCCTTCTGTCGCTGCTTCGACGACCAGTTTCGATCCCGCAGCCAACAATCGCGGATACACGCTTAAATAGGTGCCGCTGACACCGTTGATAACGTATTCCGTATTTGTCGTATAGGTCGCCGTTACGGTGTTGGAGCCGTTATAATAGGGTGCATACATCGTGTAGTTCAAGAGGTCTACAACAACCCGGCCTGCCAGTGTGTTGTCGCCATCGGTCGTAATGGACAGTGACGATACGTGCTGGTCGGCCAATTTGGTGTCTGTAGACTGGTCTTTGAGTACGACTTTGACAATGGCACTCAACCGCCTGAATTCCAGATTGGCGACTTGCTGTCCCTCGGAATCGAGTGTGAGCGGTTTGCTGACCAGGATGTCGGCTTTGCCGTCGAACGAGTTGGCTGTCGGGGTTTGGTTTGCCGGCAGATCGACCTTTGCGCCCGTATTATCGCCTACTTTGTCGATTCCGTTGGCCGTGAATGGATAATAAGCGTAAATCGTTGATGAAATGTTCGCGTTACCGGAAAAAGTCGTTGTTGCGGCGCGCTCCGTCGCATCGTTCGTGAAGGGGTAGTTGGACTTCGTCCCGTCGGTACTGATGCCGATCTGATCGCCGACAGACCAATAAGGGGTCAATCCGTCGATCTCGGTGCGGACTTCCGGTTTAAGCTCAGGGTTCCCGGCCGTAAAAGTCATCTTGACGAGTTTGCCGGAAGAGGTGTCGATGCCGTTGTCTTCCTTTTGGCAGGCTGTGGCTGTTACAGCGGTGAGAGCTGCAAACAGTGTGATTTTAGAGAGACTTTTCATAGGGCTGCGGTATTAGAGTTCGTGTTCGCTTCCCGATCCGATACCTCCTGCACCGCCGCCGCTGCCCCAATCGTCATAGGCGTCGGGTGGTGTGGGCGATGTTGCAAACCCCTTTTCAGTCACGATGTCGATCGTCTCAATTACGGGCGGAAGATAGGTCGGATTTCCCCCCCCCTTGCTGGTGGACAGAATGTAATTCATAAGGCTAAATTTTTTGGTTAAAAACACTCTCGTACCAAATATAGCAAAAAATAATCTCTTCCCGTTTAAAAAACTGTGAAATTCCGCTTTCCGGTCAAAATATATACACAAACGTCTGTTCGTTTGCCGATTTTGCCCGTTTGGGATACTGCAACCGGTACCGACGACGGGAAACGGCGTCCGTGCCGCATTGTGCAGCGGCAATGCGGATCGTCCGGGATGGAAGAGGGCGGGGGATAAGCCGGGGTGGGGATTTAGTACATATTGTCGTACATCGACTGGCTCTTGTCGTATTTGAGGTCTGAGAGTGATGCCGCCTTTACGCCGATGTTGAAGCTCCAGCTGCGGTGGAACCCGAAAGGTATCCACGAAAACGACATCTGCCAGCAGTGCAGGTCGCGCGAGATGGAGATCGACGAGGTGGTGAGTTTGTTCGCCTTGATGTCGTAACCGCCCTGGAAGGTGATGCCGGTCTTGGGCGTTATGGTAAGGCTGCCGTTGAAGCTGACGGTCTGCGTGACGTTCTTCTTGTAGCCTTTGGGCGGGTAGTTGCCTGTCGATATGTTGTAGTTGATGGCATAGTTGAACCCGAAGTTCCACGGCAGCGAGAAATCGTAGTACATCTGCGACATGTATTGCCGCCGCAGTACAGGATCCATGTTGCCGTAGGGGTCGTAGTAGGGGTTCATGTATTCGGGCGGGATGCTCGTAATGTCGTTGATGGCCGATTGCGAGCGGTCGTCGCGCGATTTGAACGTATAACCGAACGACCAGCCCGTCGAGACGATACGCCCCGGGAAGAAGAGCTTGTTGTAGCGCTTGCCGTCAGGCGTCAGCCGGTAGGGGTCGAGCGTCATCGAGAGGTTGATGCCGAAATTCTGGAAGATCGTCGTGCGGAACGAGATCGGGATGGTCGAGAGCCCCATCGAGTCGGCCAGGAAATTGTACGACCCGCTGATGCGCAGCTCGTCGATCAGTTTGATTTTCTTCACGCCCGAGGTGTCGCGCTTCGACAGTACCTTCATTTCGAGGTTCTGCGACAGCGCGAAGTTCATCGACATCGACCGTCCGGAACTGGGGACGCCGTATGCGTTGACCGAATAGGGCGAATAGCTGGTGAAGCGTCCCGTCGAGTCGGTCTGCATGGTTTTGTGATAGCCGTATTTCGGGTCGCCGAAGTCCGGCGTGTAGGAGAATCCGATCGAGGGGGTGAGCGTGTGGCGGATGGCCTGTATCTTGCGGTCTTTGCGCTTCTTGGTGAAGTCGTACATGCCGTATACGGTCGTCGATGCCGAGACGTTGAAGTTGTAGTTGTAGAGGCGGTAAAACCCGTATTGCGTCGGCAGCGTGTCGACCTTGTTCGTGACGGGGTTCCAGTCGAATTCGACTTTTTTGAAGTACCACTTTTCGTTGTATGTCGCCGACGGCGAGATGTTGATGTAGTTGAACAGGTTGAACGACGCCGAGACGGGGATGTTATGCTCGATGCCGTTCTTCATGTTGTCGAACGTCTCCTTCGAGAAGATCTTGTCTTCGGTCGTGGTCACCGAGTTGGTCATCTTGCCCGTATACTGCATCGAGATCTTTTCGTACCACCGCTCCTTGCCCATGCGTTCCTTGCGTTTGAAGGGGTAGAAACGCGAGACGTTGAAGACCACGGTCGGCAGCGTCACCGAGAGGCTCTTGTTCTGCGAGTTCTGCGAGATGGACATGTTCGCCGAGAGCGAGAAGGGTGTGCCCGCCCAGTTCTTCGAGTAGGCGATCGACGAGTTGGTCTGCGTCGAGAGGATGTCGTTGAGGTTGGTCGCCGAATATTTGCTGTAACCGCTGGTCGCGAAGTTTACCGATGCCGAGAAGGTCGACCCGGGGTTGGCCTTGGGATCCTGGGAGTGTGTCCACTGGATGCGGAAGTTGCTCTGCTTGATATAGTCCGGTTCGCCTTTTTCGCCCGTCTTGATGTTCGAGTACTGCATGTTGAAACTGCCGCTGTACTTGTAACGTTTGATGTAGCGCGATGCGGCCGATGCCTCCCACGAACCGAGCGTGTAGAACCCGCCGCGCACGGCCAGGTCGGCGTAGTCGCCCAGCGTGAAATAGTAACCCATGTCGCGCAGGAAGAACCCCTTGGTGTATTCCTCGCCATAGGTGGGCATCAGCAGACCCGATTTTGGCCCCATGTTGATCGGGAAGAAACCCTCGGGGATGCCGAGGAAGTAGATCGGCACGTCCTCCATGACGAGGTAAGCCGGCCCCGTGACGACTTTCTTGCCGGGGATGACCTTGGCTTTGGTCATCGCCAGGTAGAAGTGCGGGTGGTCGGTCTCGTCGCAGGTCGTGTATTTGCCGTTTTCGATGTTGACCGTGTTGTCGGGCATCTTCTTCACGCTCCCGCCGACCAGCCAGCCGTCGCCCTGCTGCGTTGCCACGCCCTTGATCTTGGCCTTTTTCGAGGTGAGGTTGTAGGTGATCGTATCCATCGTGTACGATGCGTCGCCCTCGGAGAATTCGGGCTTGGTGACGATCGGTTTGCCTTCTAGCGAGTCGGGTTTGCCGTATGCATAGACCATCTTGTTGTCCATGTTGATCTGCATGTAGTCGGCCTTGAGGTTGCTGTTCTGATAGGTGATGTCGCCCTCGTTGTAGATATAGACCATCTTGTTGCGCACGTCGTAGACCAGCGAATCCTTGTTCTTGCCCGAGATCGGGTCGTCGAGGAACGCCCCCGGTTTCTGGGGCTTTTTCTCTTTCACCGTGTCGCGGGCGATGGTGTCCGCTCCGCGGCCTTCGAGCGAGTCGCCTTTCTGCGTGATGAGCGAATCGAGCTGTGCGCCGAAGAGCGAATCGCGCTGCTCCTGCGGCAGGGCTTCGAATGCGGCGCGGCGGCGTGCCCGTTCCCGGGCGGCGCGTGCCTGCTCGCGGCGGTCGCGGCGGCTTTGGGTCGCAGCTTCCGGCACTTCGGCCGCGGCTTCGGAATGGATCCGGAGGGAATCGGATATGCGTTGGCGGAGGCTGTCTTCGGCTGCCGTGGCAAGCATTCCCCGGGGTACGGACGAGCCGAACACCAACTGGGCGAAGAGGAGGAGTGCCGCCGCCGAAAACAGATATTTTACCCTGATTCTATCCAAAATCCCAATAATTTTTCGTACCTTTGCCGACATGTCGGCAAAAACGCCTGGATCGGGGCCTCGGTGCACTCCCGCCGGGTTTTTTAGGCGCGACAAAGATAGGTAAAAAATTACAGAAAGCTCACATTTGGCTCCATTAAATATGCGCACACGACTGTTCCTGTTATTCGCGTTTGCGGCCGTTACCGTTCTAACGAACGGTGCCACGGCCGGGAATATTGCGCACGGGGTCGAAGTTGTGGTCATCGATGCCGGACACGGCGGGAAATTCCCCGGGGCGCACTACGGCAATGTCTACGAGAAAGACCTCACGCTGAAGGTGGCGCTCAAACTCGGGAAGCTCATCGAGGAGGGGATGCCGGGCGTGAAGGTGGTCTATACCCGCAAGACGGACAAGGCGCTGGGCACCGATCTGGCAACCGACCTCCAGGCGCGTGCCGACATCGCCAACAAGGCCGGCGGCGACCTCTTCGTTTCGATCCACGTCAATGCCGCGAAATCCTCGGCGGCACGGGGTGTCGAGACGCTCATCATGGGCGAAAGTCCCAAGGAGCAGCGTTACAACGAGAACGCCCTGTTCGAGAACAACCGCGAAGACCTGATCGACATGTCGGACGAGCGGACGGCGGCCATCGTGCGGGCCTATATCCAGAACTTGCAATTCACCTACGGCGAGTACAGCATGGCGCTGGCGCGCTGTATTCAGAATAATTACCTGAAGGCCGGGCGCCATTCGCGGGGCATCAAACCCCAGCTGCTGCGCGTGCTCTATGCCACCGACATGCCGGGCGTGCTGACCGAGATCGGTTTCATGTCCAACGCCCAGGAGATGGCCTATATGAAATCGGAAAAGGGGCAGGACGAGATCGCCCGCTCGATTTACGAAGGCGTGAGGGATTATTCGGCCTATGTGCTCGAAACGCGCCGCGCCGAAGAGGAGGCCGCAGCAGCCCCGAAGCCCGGTAAAGAGCCTGAAACGCAGGTCGTCATCGGGAAGGAGCCCGTGCGCCCTGCGAAGCAGGACAAGGCATCCGATGCGCCTGCCGCGAAGGCCGCCACCCCGGAAAAAGGGGAGCCGGAGAAGGCTGCGGGCAAGTCCGGGGCGCAGAAACCGGAACCGCGGAAACCGGCCAAGGCCGGGGATGCCCCCAAACAAGCCGCCCGGCCGCTGCGTTATACCGTGCAGGTGCTGGCCAGCGCGCAGACCGTGCCGACCTCGTCCGCACGTTTCAAATCCTACCGCAACAAAGTGAAACAGTATACCGCCGAGGGGCGGTTCCGTTATAAATATTGCGTCGGCGAGTACGATACCCGTGCCGCCGCCCAGAAACGGCTGGCCGAAGTGCGCAAGGTTTTCCCCGACGCCTTCGTCGTGAGCTGCCGGGGTACGCAAATTGTGAAATAAAAACAAGCGAAATATGAAAAGGGAAGTTAAGATCGGAATATTCGCCGTGGCGATGATCGGCGTTGCCTGGGCCGGAATCCGGTTTCTGAAAGGTTTCGACATTTTCAGCCGGAACGTCGAGTATTATGCCGCCTACGACCAGATCAACGGCGTGCAGAACGCGTCGCCGATCATGATGAAGGGCGTGAAGATCGGTTCCGTGACACGGCTTTCGTTCGATCCCGCCCGCAGCGACAAGGTCGTGTTGCAATTCACGATCAAGCGCCAATACCGCATTCCGTCCGATTCCGAGGCCAAAATCTTCAGCAACGGACTGATGGGCGCCAAGGCGATCGAAATCACCTACGGCACGGCCGACACCTACCTCCAGAAGGGCGATACGCTGCGTTCGAGCCGCGACCGCGATCTGATGGACATGGCCGGCTCCGAGCTGGATTTCTTCAAGCGGGTTTATGCCGTTTTGGAGGAGGGCAAGCCCGCCCGCTCCGTCGAATGCACCCCGGAGGAGGCCGCCATGCTCTCCACCGTCTCCCTGTTGACTGCCAAACCGGTGATTTACGCCGCCAACCTCAGCGAGGCAGATTTCACCGGTGGCAGCCCGGAGCGTAACCCGCATTTTGCGAAGGTGGAACAGCTGGCCGCCGGGGAAAACGCCGAAGTGCTTCCCATCTGCGCCCAGCTGGAAGCCGATATCGCGGACATGGACGGGGAGGAAAAGACTCTGTTCCTCTCCGAACTGGGTCTCGAGCATTCCGGCCTGGATCGGCTGATTCAAAAGAGCTACCACCTGCTGGGGCTCATCTCCTATCTGACGGCCGGGCCCCAGGAGGTGCGGGCCTGGACCATCACCCGGGGGACCAAGGCCCCCCAGGCGGCCGGGAAAATCCATACCGATTTCGAGCGCGGTTTCATCCGGGCGGAGATTATTTCGTATGAGGATTTGATGGCCTGCGGTTCCATGACCGCCGCCAAGGAGAAAGGCCTGGTGCGCAGCGAGGGCAAGGAGTATGTGATGCAGGACGGCGACGTCGTGCTGTTCCGCTTCAATGTGTGATATAAAAGAGAGCCTTCGGCACGTGAACGCGTGCCGAAGGCTCTCTTTTAATACAGGGTGGTTTGATTCTGCCGCAGGGATTCGACCGGACGGGGCCGGACGATATCGTCCGGCAGAAGGCGGCCGGTAAGCAGGGGGGACAGGGGATCATGCCGCGCGCAGGCGGCGGCCACCGCCCCGCCGCCCGCGTTGGCATAGCAATAGACGCAGCCGTTGCGGCAGGTGTCGTAAGCGCCGATGTCCACGCTGTCCACACAGCCGCAGTGCGGCCGCTGGCCGTTGTGTGGCTTCGCCTGAATGGGACAGCCGCAGACCCGTTCCACCCGCTCCCGGCTGATGCAGCTGGCGGGGCGGATGCCGAAGGGGCGCCAGTCCATTTCTTCACAGCAGGCCCGCACGTCCAAGCCCGCCTCCCCGCCGATGGCGCCGATCGTATTCGCCAGCGCCGCCATGTCGTCCGGCTGGGGCGGGCGGATGCGGCCACTGCGTACCGCCGGGCGCACCTTGGCGTAAACGTCCAGAAAGCTGATGGTGCATTGCTCCGTATATCCCGCCAGGCGCCGGCAAAGGCGGGCGAACGCGTCCAGAATACGCGGTACATCCCAATCCGCGTTCAGCAGGATGGGATCGAACCGCCACAGCACCCGGTGAGGCCCCAGCCGATCCGCCAGACGGCGAAAGATGTCCGCGACAGCCGATTTATCCGGCAGGCCGGGCTCCAGCTCCGGGCCATAGGGGGTCAGAGTAAACTGAAAATAGTAGGGGATCCCCCTGGCATCCAATTCCGACAAGCGGGACAGGAAGGGGGCCGGATTCTTGGTCCAGAAGACGATGCAGTCCACGTTCTCCGGCGACAAGTCAATCCGGCTGACCTGCCGGGGATTGCGGGGGTTGCGCACCAGCAGGAACCCGGCCCGCAGCCGGTTCATCAGCCAATCCCCATAAAACGCCGGGATATCCGTCCGGCGACTGGCGCTGAGTATCATAGAACAGCCTCCCTCGTCATGAACCGGTGGATTTATAATGCCGCACCCCGATTTTCCAGAACAGCAGGCACAGGGCCAGAAACGGCAGAGCGGCGAAAGGGGCGAACATCAACAGCCGGTTGCTCGACCGGCCGAGGAGAAAGAGCAGCGGATAATACTGAAACAGTGCCAGGGGAATGATATACGTGAAAAATTTCAGTACGCCTTCGCCGTAGATGCGGAAGGGATAACGACCGAATTCCCGGCCTCCGTCGGTAAAGATGTTCATGAATTCCAGGCCCTCGGTGGTGTAAAAACAGAGGGAGGCGTAAATCATGAACAGCCCGGAAAAGACCGCCACGCCCCCGGCAACCATCAGCACCAGGGTCAGGATGCGATCCCACCGCCACACGATACCGCTGGCGGGGATGACATAGGCGAACACCAGCACCGCCTGGAGAAGGCGGCCCAGACGGGTCAATTCCATCTTGGAGACCAGCACCTGAAACACCGCGCCCC
>ERZ827528.3366-NODE-3366-length-13156-cov-23.993283_pt1 | contig 13156 bp, 10 predicted proteins | sample MGYA00519768_ERZ827528 | MGnify/ENA primary metagenome ERZ827528 (study PRJEB31778, sample SAMEA3449343) | human gut metagenome | biome: human gut; feature: human-associated habitat; material: faeces | place: United Kingdom | collected 2010/2012 ...
ATTTGAATATTCAATGCGCTACAACTTTTTTTTCTTTTTTAATGTTTTTATATCAACCTCATGCTTCGCCTTTTACAACACTTAGCGGAGGCATCGGTGACTCTTCAGAAATACGAATAGGTCCAAAAGCACGTTCATACTTTGCTATGTTATCCTCCAATGCCCGCAACAAGCGTTTTGCGTGTTCTGGAGCTACTATAATACGAGATTGCACTCCTGCTTTCGGCACTCCTGGCATAACCCGTACAAAGTCTAGAATAAACTCAGAGCTTGAATGAGTAATGATTGCAAGATTCGCATAAGTTCCTTGCGCTACTTCTTCTTTCAACTCGATCTGTAACTGGTTGTTATTTTGTTCTTCCATATTAAATAAGATAAAATGTTTTTTGCAAAATAACAAAATTTTATCGAGATAAGAATGATACAGTCAGGTAAAAGAAACAAAAAAAGGAGCAACTGCCTGCTACAGCAATCGCTCCTTTTTCATATAGTCAATTGAATTGTATTATTCTACTTCATTGTAATCAAGTACTGTCTTCTTGTTCGCCAAGATACGATCATACTCTTCTTTTGAACCAACGATAATCTTTTCAAATTCACGCTGACCTGTACCTGCCGGAATTAAGTGACCGCAAATTACGTTTTCCTTCATTCCTTCAAGTTTATCTGTCTTGCCATTGATAGCAGCCTCATTCAACACCTTCGTTGTTTCCTGGAAGGATGCAGCTGACATAAAGCTTGAAGTCTGCAGTGCAGCACGCGTAATACCCTGAAGAATCTGAGTAGAAGTTGCAGCTACAGCATCACGTACCTCAACAGGTTTCAAGTCACGGCGCTTCAGCATACTGTTCTCATCACGCAACTTACGGGCAGTCACAATCTGTCCCGGCTGCATATTCTGAGAATCACCTGCATCAACAACCACTTTCTTACCCCAGATACGATCGTTTTCCTCCATAAACTCAAGCTTATCCACTACCTGTTGTTCCAAGAAGCGAGTATCACCCGGCTCATCGATCTGAACCTTACGCATCATCTGGCGAACGATAATCTCAAAATGCTTATCATTGATCTTCACACCCTGCAGACGGTATACATCCTGAACTTCATTCACAATATATTCCTGTACAGCCGTAGGACCTTTAATTGCCAGGATATCAGCCGGAGTAGTAGCACCATCAGATAATGGAGTACCAGCACGCACATAGTCGTTCTCCTGAACCAGAATCTGTTTGGACAATGCAACAAGATACTTCTTCACTTCACCTGTTTTCGAAGTTACGATGATTTCACGGTTACCACGCTTGATCTTACCCATTGTAACCTCACCGTCAATTTCAGAAACGACAGCAGGATTAGACGGATTACGTGCTTCAAACAACTCAGTAACACGAGGGAGACCACCCGTGATGTCACCCGCCTTACCTACAGCACGCGGAATCTTCACGATTACTTCACCGGCTTTCACTTTCTGACCATTTTCAATAATCACGTGACCACCTACCGGTAAGTTATAAGTACGAATCAGATCGCCGTCTTCTGTCAGGATATGAGCCGAAGGAACTTTCGTTTTATCCTTAGATTCAATAATGATGATTTCACGAAGACCGGTTGCTTCATCCGATTCCACTTTATAAGTAACATTCTCAATTACACCTTCGAATTCAATCTTACCAGTTGCTTCAGTTATAATAACGGCATTGAACGGGTCCCATTTAGCAATTAACTTACCCTTTTCAACCAGATCACCATCCGATACATATAATGTAGAACCATAAGGTACATTGTGCGTAGAAAGAACGATACCAGTATTTACGTCCACAAAACGAACTTCAGCCAAACGGCCTACCACTACTTTTGCAGCTTCACCCATTTCGTCTACGATATCTACCGTACGAAGTTCTTCAAATTCCAGACGAGCACTGTTCTTAGCCACAATACTTGCATTTGCCGCAATATTCGCAGCAGTACCACCGGCGTGGAATGTACGCAATGTCAACTGTGTACCCGGCTCACCGATTGACTGAGCAGCAATTACACCGACAGCCTCACCCTTCTGAACCATGCGGCTTGTTGCCAGGTTACGTCCGTAACACTTAGCACAAACACCCTTCTTCGCTTCACAAGTCAATACAGAACGGATTTCAACGCTTTCAATCGGAGAATCCTGAATCTTCTTAGCAACTTCTTCTGTGATTTCTTCACCACCGGCAACAAGCAATTCGCCTGTAGTAGGATGAATAATATCATGTACAGAAACACGCCCTAAGATGCGTTCATACAGGGTAGCAATTACTTCATCGTTATTCTTCAAGTCTGTACAAACCAATCCACGAAGTGTACCGCAGTCTTCTTCCGTGATGATCACGTCGTGAGAAACGTCTACCAGACGACGAGTCAAATATCCAGCATCGGCAGTCTTCAAAGCGGTATCCGCCAAACCTTTACGGGCACCGTGAGTAGAGATAAAGTACTCCAACACAGAAAGTCCCTCTTTAAAGTTTGACAAGATCGGGTTTTCAATAATCTGACCACCTTCAGCACCAGCTTTCTGGGGCTTAGCCATCAAACCACGCATACCGGACAACTGACGAATCTGTTCTTTAGAACCACGGGCACCCGAATCCAGCATCATGTATACAGAGTTAAATCCTTGGTCATCCGAAGAAATAGTTTTCATCAAGATGTTAGACAACTCAGAGTTCACATGTGTCCAGATATCAATTACCTGATTATAACGTTCGTTGTTGGTAATGAAACCCATATTATAGTTGTTTACGACTTGTTCAACTTCGTCGTAACCTTTTTGTACCAATGTCTCTTTTTCTTTCGGGATAATAATATCACCCAAGTTGAATGACAAACCACCCTTAAAGGCCATTTGGTAACCTAAGTTCTTGATTCCATCCAAGAAGTCTGCAGCTTTAGCCACACCACAAACCTTGATTACATCACTAATGATATCACGAAGAGATTTCTTAGAAATAATCGTATTGATATAACCTGCTTCAGGAGGAACAATTTCATTAACAATCACACGTCCTACAGAAGTTTCACGCATAACGTCAACAATGTTACCATTTTCATCAACGTCTTTCACGATCACCTTTACCGGAGCATGAATATCTACCTTACCTTCATTATAAGCGATTAATGCTTCTTCCGGTCCGTAGAATGTAAGTCCTTCTCCCTTAGCACCGGCACGCAACTTGGTAATGTAATACAAACCAAGAACCATATCCTGTGCAGGCACAGTAATAGGCGCACCATTTGCCGGATTCAGGATATTATGTGACTGAAGCATCAACATCTGAGCTTCAAGAATTGCTTCGTTACTCAAAGGCAAGTGAACAGCCATCTGGTCACCGTCGAAGTCGGCGTTGAATGCCGTACATGCCAACGGGTGCAACTGGATAGCTTTACCTTCGATCATCTTCGGCTGGAATGCCTGGATACCCAAACGGTGCAATGTCGGAGCACGGTTCAACAGTACAGGATGTCCTTTCATTACGTGTTCCAGAATATCCCAGATCACCGCTTCCTTACGATCTACAATCTTCTTTGCAGATTTCACTGTCTTAACGATACCACGTTCAATGAGCTTACGGATAATAAACGGCTTATAAAGTTCGGCAGCCATCAATTTAGGAATACCGCACTCACCCATCTTCAGTTCCGGACCAACAACAATTACCGAACGTGCAGAGTAGTCAACACGTTTACCCAGCAAGTTCTGACGGAAACGTCCTTGTTTACCTTTCAAGCTATCAGACAGTGATTTCAACGGACGGTTAGCATCCGTCTTCACTGCACTTGATTTACGTGAATTATCGAACAATGAGTCTACAGATTCCTGAAGCATACGTTTCTCATTACGCAAGATTACTTCCGGAGCTTTGATTTCGATCAATCTCTTCAGACGGTTGTTACGAATGATAACACGACGATAAAGGTCATTCAAGTCAGAAGTAGCAAAACGACCACCATCCAATGGAACCAATGGACGGAGTTCGGGCGGAATAACCGGTACGATACGTACAATCATCCATTCCGGCTTGTTACGTCCACGTGATGCACGGAACGATTCTACAACCTGCAGACGTTTCAATGCCTCATTCTTACGTTGCTGTGAAGCATCATTGCCTGCACGGTGACGCAATTCATAAGACAGAGCATCCAGATCCAAACGAGCCAGCAAATCATAGATTGCTTCAGCTCCCATCTTAGCGATGAACTTATTCGGATCATTATCCTCCAGATATTGATTGTCCTTCGGAAGTGTATCCAGAATATCCAGATATTCTTCTTCAGAAAGTAAATCATATTCGGCAATGCCATCTTCAGCCTTTACACCCGGCTGAATAACAACATAACGTTCGTAATATATAATCGAATCCAGCTTCTTTGTCGGCAGTCCGAGCAAATAACCGATCTTATTTGGAAGCGAACGGAAATACCAGATGTGTGCCACCGGCACCACCAACTGTATATGTCCCATACGTTCACGGCGTACTTTCTTTTCTGTAACTTCTACACCACAACGGTCGCAGACGATACCTTTATAACGGATACGCTTATATTTACCGCAATGGCATTCGTAATCCTTAATAGGACCAAAAATGCGCTCGCAGAACAAACCATCGCGTTCGGGTTTGTACGTACGGTAATTTATGGTTTCAGGCTTCAAAACTTCACCACTCGAATTCTCTAGGATTTCTTCCGGAGAAGCCAGACCAATTGAGATCTTCGAGAAATTGCTTTTCGTCTTATTTTCTTTTCTAAAAGCCATACTCTATATAATTGAGATTTGATAATTGAATCATTGGAAATTGAAAAAAGTGCGGATGCCAACAGACCTTCATCGGTACATTGACATCTCACATTCTTTCATTATTTTATTCTAGGTTGATACTCAAACCTAAACCTCTCAACTCGTGTAACAATACGTTCAAGGATTCCGGAATACCGGGTTGCGGCATCGGTTCACCTTTCACAATTGCTTCATAAGCCTTAGAACGTCCTACTACGTCGTCAGACTTAATAGTCAAGATTTCCTGCAGGATATGAGCAGCACCGAAGCCTTCGAGTGCCCAAACCTCCATTTCTCCGAAACGCTGACCACCGAACTGTGCTTTACCACCAAGAGGTTGCTGAGTAATCAATGAGTACGGACCGATAGAACGAGCATGCATCTTGTCTTCAACCATGTGGCCCAACTTCAACATGTAAGTTACGCCCACAGTAGCTGCCTGGTCAAATTGCTCACCTGTACCACCATCACAAAGATAAGTCTTACAGTAGCGAGGCAATCCTGCCTTGTCTGTCCACTGATCCAGATCTTCCATGGTAGCACCGTCGAAAATAGGAGTCGCAAATTTCACGCCCAACGTTTTTCCGGCACGTCCGAGTACAGCTTCAAAAATCTGACCAATGTTCATACGAGAAGGCACACCCAACGGATTCAGTACAATGTCAACCGGAGTACCATCTGCCAAGAACGGCATATCTTCCTGACGCACAACACGTGACACGATACCCTTGTTACCGTGACGACCTGCCATCTTATCACCTACACCAATCTTACGTTTCTTAGCAATATATACTTTAGCCATCTGAATGATACCAGCCGGAAGTTCATCACCGATAGTGATAGCAAACTTCTTACGCTTCAATTCAGCATCCAGCTCTTTGTATTTCTTGATAAAGTTCATAACCAGATCACGAACCATACCATTAGTATGGTCGTCACTAGTCCAGTTACTCAGCTGAATAGAAGTAAAGTCAAGTGAATCAAAATCAGAAGCACTGAACTTAGATCCCTTAGCAATAACTTCTGCTCCTAAGTAGTCTTTCACACCCTGAGAAACCTTGCCTTCAGTCAAAGTCATCAGTTTCTTAACCAGAATACGCTTCAAGTCTGCAACCTTTGATTCAAACTCATCGTCAATCTTAGGCAACAATGCTTTATCCGCCAGTTTAGAGCTACGGTTCTTGATTACACGTGAGAAAAGTTTCTTATCAATAACAACACCTTTCAAAGAAGGAGAAGCTTTTAAAGAAGCATCTTTCACATCACCTGCCTTATCACCGAAGATAGCACGAAGTAGTTTTTCTTCCGGAGAAGGATCAGATTCACCTTTCGGAGTAATCTTACCGATCATGATATCACCCGGTTCGATACGCGCACCGATTCTTACGATACCATTTTCATCCAGGTCTTTAGTAGCTTCCTCACTTACATTCGGAATATCAGAAGTCAATTCTTCCATACCGCGCTTCGTTTCACGAACTTCCAGAGAGTATTCTTCTACGTGAACAGAAGTCAACAAGTCCTCGCGAACCACACGTTCGTTCAATACGATAGCATCCTCATAGTTATATCCCTTCCATGGCATATAAGCAACCAACAGGTTTTTACCCAAAGCTAATTCACCCTTTTCAGTAGAATAACCTTCAGTCAGGATGTCACCCTTCTTCACGCGCTGACCTTTGTCACAAATCGGACGCAAGTCAATTGTCATGTTCTGGTTCGTCTTACGGAACTTCGGAATTCTATATTCTTTCAAAGCAGGCTCGAAGCTTACAAATTCTTCGTCCTCTGTACGGTCATACAAAATACGGATCGTAGTAGCATCAACGAAGTCAACAACACCATCGCCTTCTGCAGTAATCTGCGTGCGAGAGTCTCTCACTAACTGTCGTTCGATACCTGTACCTACAATCGGAGCTTCACTTCTCAACAAAGGAACTGCCTGGCGCATCATGTTTGATCCCATCAATGCACGGTTAGCATCATCATGTTCCAGGAACGGAATCAATGAAGCCGCGATTGATGCAATCTGCTGAGGAGAAACGTCCATCAAATCAACCTCTGTCGGTTCAACAACCGGGAAGTCGGCATCCTGACGAGATTTAACTTTGTTACGCACAAATGTACCGTCATCATTCAACGGAGCATTTCCCTGTGCAATAACCTTTTCTTCCTCTTCTTCAGCAGTCAGATAAATCAGACCGTTATCAGAAAGATCCACTTTTCCATTTTCCACCTTGCGGTAGGGAGTTTCAATGAATCCTAGCTCATTAATCTTAGCAAATACACACAATGAAGAAATCAAACCGATGTTCGGACCTTCAGGAGTCTCAATCGGACAAAGACGACCATAGTGTGTATAGTGAACGTCACGAACCTCAAATCCGGCACGTTCACGGGAAAGACCACCAGGACCAAGGGCAGACATACGACGTTTGTGCGTAATTTCAGCCAGCGGGTTTGTCTGGTCCATGAACTGCGACAACGCGTTCGTTCCGAAGAATGAGTTGATTACTGAAGAAATAGTCTTCGCATTAATCAAATCAATCGGAGTAAACACTTCATTGTCACGCACATTCATACGCTCACGGATGGTACGAGACATGCGTGCCAGACCAATCGCAAATTGATTGGACAACTGTTCTCCTACAGTACGTACACGACGGTTACTCAAGTGGTCAATATCATCAACATCCGCTTTAGAGTTAATCAGCTCAATCAGATACTTAATGATTTCAATAATATCTTGTTTTGTCAATACCTTCACATCCATGTCCGTAGTCAGTCCCAACTTTTTGTTGATTCTGTAACGTCCTACCTCGCCAAGGTCATATCTTTTTTCAGAGAAGAACAGGTTATTGATAACCTCACGAGCACTGGCATCATCAGCCGGATCTGCATTACGCAACTGACGGTAAATGTAAAGTACAGCCTCTTTTTCAGAGTTGCTCGGGTCTTTCTGAAGGGTATTAAATATAATAGAGTAGTCGGATGAATTCGCTTCTTCCTTGTGAACAAGGATATTCTGAACGCCTGAGTCTATAATTTCATCGATATGATCCTCTTCAATCACAGTTTCACGGTCGATAATAACCTCATTACGTTCAATAGAAACAACTTCACCTGTGTCTTCATCTACGAAATCTTCTGTCCATGTTTTTAAAACACGAGCAGCGAGTTTTCTTCCTACGACTTTCTTCAAGTTAGTCTTATTAACCTTAACGTCTTCAGCCAAATTGAAGATTTCGAGGATATCTTTATCATTTTCAAAACCTACAGCTCTTAACAGAGTAGTAACAGGCAATTTCTTTTTACGGTCGATATACGCATACATTACATTGTTAATATCTGTAGCGAATTCGATCCATGAACCTTTGAATGGAATAATACGGGCAGAGTACAATTTAGTACCGTTAGCATGTACGCTCTGACCAAAGAACACGCCCGGAGAACGGTGCAACTGAGAAACAACTACACGCTCAGCACCATTAATAACAAAAGTTCCTTTCGGAGTCATATACGGAATAGGACCCAGATAAACATCCTGAATAACCGTATCGAAATCTTCATGATCAGGATCAGTACAATACAACTTCAGTTTTGCTTTCAAAGGCACGCTGTATGTGAGCCCGCGCTCCAAACACTCGTCTATTGAATAGTGAGGCGGATCAATGTAATAGTCCAAGAATTCAAGGACAAAGTTATTACGAGTGTCAGCAATAGGGAAGTTTTCAGCGAACACCTTATACAGCCCGTCATTCTTACGCTTTTCGGGCGGGGTATCCAACTGTAAAAAGTCTTGGAATGACTTCAATTGCACTTCCAAGAAATCCGGATACTTCATCGGATTCTTGATGGAAGCAAAATTAACTCTTTGATTTTCAGTATTTGAAGACATTTGTTAATATTTTGTAGAACTTAATAATAATATAGACACAAAAAGGTTAAGAATCCTCTACCAGAGGATTCCTAACCGTATTACCTGATACTCAGGCTAATATTATTTAAGCTCAACTTCAGCTCCAGCTTCTTCCAAAGTTTTCTTCAGTGATTCAGCTTCGTCTTTAGCCAAGCCTTCTTTTACTGTGCTAGGAGCACCGTCTACCATGTCTTTAGCTTCTTTCAAGCCAAGACCACATGCTTCTTTAACGGCTTTAACAACCTGCAATTTTGCAGCACCAGCGCTCTTCAAAACTACATCAAAAGATGTTTTTTCTTCAGCAGCAGCTGCACCAGCAGCAGGACCAGCAGCAACAGCTACAGCTGCAGCAGCAGGTTCAATACCGTATTCTTCTTTAAGGATAGTTGCAAGTTCATTAACTTCTTTTACTGTCAAGTTAACTAATTGTTCTGCAAAAGCTTTCAAATCTGCCATTTTTGTATGATTTTAATTGTTTGTTACTAATTGATTATAAAATTGATTATTCGGCACGTTCGCCCAGAGTCTTAAGAACTCCATGAATGGTGTTACCACCTGATTGAAGAGCAGAAATAACATTTTTCGCCGGTGATTGCAGCAATGCAATAATATCAGCAATAACTTCATTCTTACTCTTAATGTTGCAAAGAGCATCCAGTTGATTAGCACCTACATAGAAACCTTCTTCAGCATAAGCTGCTTTCAATGCAGGAATTTCCTCTTTGTATTCTTTCAACAACTTTGCAGGAGCGTTAGCTACTTCGCTAAACATTACTGAAGTTGTACCTTTTAAAGAATCGAACAACGGAGAGAAATCAACACCTTCCATGCTCATCAGAGCTTTGTGAAGCAAAGAATTCTTCACAACAACCAGCTTAATACCTGCTTTGAAACATTTTCTTCTCAGTTCACTTGTCTTAGCTGCATCCATAGCAGTTGTGTCAACCAAATAGAAATGTCCGTATTGCTTAACGGTTTCAGCCAACTGACCAATAATAACGCCTTTATCTTCCTTTCTCATGATTCCTCCTTATTGTTAGTTTTCTTCTACAGTTTTGGGATCAATCTTGATACCCTTACTCATAGTACTTGAAAGATAAATACTCTTAATATAAGTACCCTTAGCTGAACTTGGTTTCAATTTAATGATAGTAGCGATAAATTCTTTCGCATTATCACGAATCTGATCTGCAGTGAAAGAAACCTTGCCAATTGAAGTATGAACGATACCGCTCTTATCAACCTTAAAGTCAATCTTACCTTGCTTAACTTCCTTAACAGCCTTAGCTACATCCATAGTTACAGTACCACTCTTCGGATTCGGCATTAATCCACGAGGACCAAGAACACGACCCAAAGCACCGATCTTACCCATGATAGACGGCATTGTAATGATTACATCAATATCAGTCCATCCACCTTTGATCTTTTCAATATATTCATCAAGACCAACATAGTCAGCACCAGCTTCTTTTGCAGCAGCTTCAGCATCAGGTGTACACAGAACCAAAACACGCACTTGCTTACCTGTTCCGTGAGGCAATGAAACTACACCACGAACCATCTGGTTAGCTTTACGAGGGTCTACACCTAAACGTACGTCAATATCTAATGAAGCATCAAACTTAGAAAAAGTAATATCTTTAACTAACTGTGCAGCTTCTTTCAGTGAGTATGCTTTCCCTGCTTCAATTTTTTCTGCAGCCAACTTTTGATTTTTTGTCAGTTTACCCATTATAATTGAAGTTTATTAGTTATTACCCGGGAATTCCCCTTTTACAGCGATACCCATACTTCTAGCTGTACCAGCTACCATAGTCATAGCAGACTCGATAGTGAAGCAGTTCAAGTCAACCATTTTGTCCTGAGCAATCGTACGAACTTGTTCCCAAGTAATTTCGGCAACCTTCTTACGGTTAGGCTCAGCAGAACCACTCTTAATCTTAGCCAATTCAAGCAATTGAATAGCTACGGGAGGAGTCTTGATAACAAAATCAAAAGACTTATCTGCGTAGTAGGTAATGATTACAGGTAAAATCTTACCTGCTTTGTCCTGGGTTCTGGCATTGAATTGCTTGCAAAATTCCATGATATTAATACCCTTAGAACCCAAAGCAGGTCCAACGGGAGGTGATGGATTTGCAGCGCCTCCTTTAATCTGTAATTTGATTAGTCCAGCAACTTCTTTAGCCATTTTGTTTCTAATTTTTATATATTAATTATAGCGAAAGTCCAATGCACGTAACAGAATGCATTATTCTTTCTCGACATCCATAAAGCCAAGTTCCAGCGGAGTTTTACGTCCGAAGATCTTAACCATAACCTTCAACTTCCGTTTTTCGGTATTCACCTCTTCAATGAGACCACTGAAGCCACTGAACGGTCCAACGGTAACTTTCACTGTTTCTCCTACGGTATAAGGTACATTAAGTTCCTCACCACCTTCCTGAAGTTCATCCACCGTACCAAGTATACGATTCACTTCCGATTGTCTCAAAGGAACCGGATTTTCGGAACCTCCCAAGAAACCGATTACATTCGGGGTGTTTCTCAAATGATGAGCAACCTCACCGACCAAAGCGGCCTCGACTAAAACGTATCCGGGAAGATAACTTCTTTCTTTCACAATTTTCTTACCATTGCGAACCTGATACACTTTCTCGGTAGGAATCAACACCTGAGACACATACTCGCTAAGATCACTGTTCTTAATGTCAGCATCAAGATACTCCTTAACCTTGCTTTCTTTTCCACTAACAGCACGTAATACGTACCACTTTTTTTCAATCTCAGACATTTTATTCAATTAATTAGTGCGGATAGATAATATCCTCCATTACAAACTGGAAGGCTGAATCCATAAGAAAAACAACTAGCGCAATGAGTAGGGAAGCATATAAAACAACCACTGCGCTACTAGAAAGTTCTTTACGAGTAGGCCATGATACTTTATGGACTAATTCGTCATAAGATTCTTTACAATAATTTGCTACTTTCTGAAACATATTCTTTCAAGTTTAGCACGGGAGGAGAGGCTCGAACTCCCGACACCCGGTTTTGGAGACCGGTGCTCTACCAACTGAGCTACTCCCGTAAAAATCAGTTCCCGGTGTCTTACGACCGAGAACTGATCATATTAATTATCTAGTGATTAGTCAAGAAGTTCTGTAATCTGGCCTGCACCTACAGTACGTCCACCTTCACGGATAGCAAAACGCAAACCTACATTCAATGCAACCGGGTAGATCAACTCAACTGTAATAGTTACGTTATCACCAGGCATTACCATTTCAGTTCCTTCCGGCAAAGTGATTTCACCTGTACAGTCCATAGTACGCAAGTAGAACTGAGGACGATACTTGTTATGGAACGGAGTATGACGACCACCTTCTTCTTTCTTCAAGATATAAACCTCAGCTTTGAACTTAGAGTGAGCCTTAACCTGACCCGGCTTACACAAAATCATACCACGTTTGATTTCGTTTTTGTCGATACCACGCAACAACAAACCAACATTATCACCAGCTTCACCTTGATCCAATAATTTACGGAACATTTCAACGCCAGTAACAACTGATTTCTTATCTTCACCCAAACCAAGAATTTCAACTTCGTCACCTACATGGATAATACCAGCCTCGATACGACCTGTAGCAACAGTACCACGACCAGTGATAGAGAACACGTCTTCAACAGGCATCAAGAAAGGTTTATCAATATCACGCGGAGGCAATGGAATCCAAGTATCAACTGCATCCATCAACTCCATTACTTTATCTTCCCATTGAGGAACACCATTCAAAGCACCTAATGCAGAACCACGAATAATAGGAGTATTATCGCCATCGAAATCATAGAATGAAAGCAACTCACGCATTTCCATTTCTACCAATTCCAACATTTCTTCATCATCAACCATATCACACTTGTTCAAGAAAACAACCAAACGAGGTACGTTTACCTGACGAGCCAACAGGATGTGTTCACGAGTCTGAGGCATCGGACCATCAGTTGCAGCACAAACAATAATTGCGCCATCCATCTGAGCAGCACCTGTAACCATGTTTTTTACATAGTCGGCGTGACCCGGACAGTCAACGTGAGCATAGTGACGATTTGCAGTTTGATATTCTACGTGAGAAGTATTGATAGTAATACCTCTTTCTTTTTCTTCAGGAGCGTTGTCGATAGAATCGAAAGAACGCAATTCTGAAAGACCTTTTTTAGCCAACACAGTAGTGATAGCAGCAGTCAAAGTGGTTTTACCGTGGTCAACGTGACCGATAGTACCAATGTTAACGTGCGGTTTCGAACGTTCAAATTTCTCTTTAGCCATAGCTTTACTTGTTATTTATTTGATTAATAATCAGCATTTACATCTTTATGAGCTGTTACCGGGACTTGAACCCGGGACCTCTTCCTTACCA
>ERZ827528.3368-NODE-3368-length-13152-cov-3.310071_pt1 | contig 13152 bp, 10 predicted proteins | sample MGYA00519768_ERZ827528 | MGnify/ENA primary metagenome ERZ827528 (study PRJEB31778, sample SAMEA3449343) | human gut metagenome | biome: human gut; feature: human-associated habitat; material: faeces | place: United Kingdom | collected 2010/2012 ...
TCTTTCTGTTTACGTTCGGCTTCGGCAGCTGCCGCTTCCAGCTGTGCAAGCTTATTCTTTGTATCTCCCAGTTCGCTGGTCAAACTCTGAATCTCACTTTGCTTATTCTTTATCAGTTCATTTACGCTGTCCTGCTTTGTGATCAGATCATCCTGCATCGTCTGCAGTTCTTTATATTCTTTCTTGAGTTCTGCTTCCTGATTCTCGACATTGGTTACAACCTTCTGGAATTCTACCAGCATGTTTCTGTCGTATCCTGATATTCTGCTGATATATTCAGCATTATTCAGCAATTCTCCAATTGACTTTGAAGAGCAAAGGATTTCTACAAATCCTGTATTTCCATTTTCATACATATAACGGATTCTCTTCTTCATACTTTCATACTGTTCATTCTCATCCGCTTTTGCAAGAATCAATTCTTCTTCTTTATTTGTGATCTCATCTTCTTTTGCAGAAATCTTTTTCTTAGTTTCTTCCATCTCGCCCGTCAGCTTTTTCAGCTGATCTGCCAGAGATGTTTTCTCATTTTCAGCAGCTTTCTTCTTGCTTTCCAGTTCTTCTGCTTTTTTCTTTGTATCATCAATTTCTGTTGCATATGTCTGCACAAACATTCCGCTTACAAGCGTAAGCACCAGCAGAAGGCTTATCATCTTCTTTCTTTTTATCATATGACGCTCCTTTCCGAGCCAGAACTTTTATACCTTCAGATGTTTGCGGATTGTAAAGAAACTTCCCACAAAACCGATTCCAACACCCAAAGCAATTCCGATTGGAAGTAATGTTCTGTAAACAGTTGCTACCGGAAGGAAATCTACAATATTATTCAGAAGGCTGAATTTTGTCATAATGTATGTAATTGCCTTATCATACATAAAATAAAGCAATACGAGCGGGATTACAGCTCCGACAGCTCCGATAATCAGACCCTCTATTACAAACGGCGCACGGACAAATCCGTCTTTTGCTCCGATATATTTCATAATTGCAATTTCTTCACGTCTTACCGTAATACCCATAGTGACCGTATTACTGATCAGGAAAATTGACACTGCCAGAAGAATTGCAATAATTGCTACCGATACATATCCCACCAACTTGTTCACACTGGTAAGAGTCTTGGCTACTACGTCTGATTTATTAACTTTACGCACCCCATCCAGCGACTTTGCATAAGACACTACATCTTTCTGCTTTGATACGTCTGAAAGATATACTTCGTAGTTATCTGAATTGGCAAGCGGGTTATCACTCTTAAATCCTTCTGCCAGATCACTTGATTCTCCAAAATACTGATCTTTAAACTTATTCCATGCTGCATCCGCACTTACATAATTTACTTTCAGTACTCCATCTTCTTTCTTCAGCTGGGCACCAATTGTATCTTTTTGTTCTTTTGTAGTATCTTCATTAAAAAATACTGTAATAGCAACACCTTCTTCTGCTTTTTCTACAATATAACTAAAGTTAACTACAATGGAATAGAACAATCCGAACAGGAAAATGCATGCCGCCATCGTTGCGATCGAAGCAACGGAAAACATCTTATTTCTGCGGATGTTCTTAACCCCTTGTTTCATCGAATATCCTATTGTACTAATTCTCATGCTTATACCCACCTTTTTTCTCGTCGCTTACGATGACACCCTTTTTCATCGTAACAACTCGCTTCTGCATTTCATTTACGATCTCCTGGTTATGCGTAACGACAAGAACTGTAGTTCCTCTGTCATTCGCTTCTTCCAATAACTTCATGATTTCCCATGAGTTTGTCGGATCCAGGTTACCCGTAGGCTCATCTGCCAGAAGAATAGCAGGTTCATTCACGATCGCTCTTGCAATCGCAACCCTCTGCTGTTCACCACCGGATAATTCCTTCGGAAATGCTTTGTATTTCTGGGCAAGCCCTACCAGTGACAGTGCCGCCGGTACTTTTTTCTTGATAATTCTTGTAGGTGTCTCTGTAACTCTCTGCGCAAACGCAATATTTTCATAAATATTTCTGTCTTTCAACAAACGGAAATCCTGAAATACAACGCCGATATTTCTTCTGTACATCGGCACTCTCCGATGTTTCATACGGCTTAAGTTATTACCATTTACGATAATTGTTCCAGATGTAGGCTCCAGCTCTTTCATGATAAGTTTAATCAACGTAGACTTACCAGATCCGCTGTCTCCCACGATAAACACAAATTCACCCTGTTCAATCTTCAGATTGATTCCATTCAGGGCTGCAACCCCTTTTGAGTACTCTTTCGTTACTTCTCTTAGTTCAATCATATGTTCCTCCTGATTATTAATACTCCAGCGACTCCATATACTTCATATATTTCACAACCATAAGTGCGATTTTGAATGTAATGGCGTCTTCGAACACACGGAGATCCAGACCGGTACTCTTTTGTAATTTATCCAGTCTGTATACCAGTGTATTACGGTGTATATATAATTGTCTGGATGTCTCTGATACGTTCAGATTATTCTCAAAGAATTTATTGATTGTTGTCAATGTCTCCTCATCGAAATCATCCGGTGATTTCCCCTCAAAAATCTCACGTATGAACATCTTACACAGCGGAATCGGAAGCTGATAGATCAGACGTCCTATTCCCAAAGCACTATATGCGATGACACTTCGCTCACTAAAGAAAATCTTGCCGACATCAAGTGCCAGCTTGGCTTCTTTATATGATTTTGATACTTCTTTGATATCATTTACAACCGTTCCGTATGCGATCAGAACATCTTCTTCTCCGTCTTCTTTCAGGAGTGTATACATATTCTCCGCAATCTTCTCCAGTTCTGTATGTCCATCATTTGGCTCCAGTTCTTTTACCACGATGATATTTTTCTCATCAACGGCCGTCACAAAATCTCTGCTACGATTACCAAGAAGGTTTCTTACATTATCCAGCGCATTCGTATCTTTTTCGTGCTTTGTTTCAATAATAAAGATAACACGTCTTACTTCTGTGTCAATATGTAATTTCTTAGCACGGTTGTAAATATCTACCAGCAACAGATTATCTAACAGCAGATTTTTGATAAAATTATCTTTGTCAAATCTTTCTTTATATGCTACAAGAAGATTCTGAATCTGGAAGGCCGCAATCTTACCTACCATGTAAACATCATCACTTCCCCCATTGGCAAGAAGTATGTATTCCAGCTGATGTTCATCAAAAATCTTAAAAAACTGATATCCCTGTACGACCTGACTGTCTGCCGGGGATTCTACAAAGGAGATAACCTCCTCTACATAGTTCTCCTGTTCTGAAAATGTGCTTGCAAGAGATTTACCGTCTGTGTCCATCACGCAAAAGTCAATTCGTGTAATCCCTTTCAATCCTTCAATTGTGTTTTGAAGTATTTGATTAGATATCATATTCCATCTCCTCCACTCTTTTCAATATACATTTTCCACAACAAATCTTATCTACAAATTTCCAAAATGTATACTGTCAAATCTTATCTTAATATATATGACCAAAAAAATAAAGAGGAAATCACACTTTTTTGGTAATTTCCTCAGTTTTTTTACAATTTATTCACATTTATCCCATAGACATAGTGACGAAACATATTTCTTATGTTTTTCTTAGGATTTTGTTTTTAGCTTATTTTTTTCCATTTCACGCTTAAATATATGATTCAACAGAAATTTTGCCAGCTTCCCATGACCAAGTCCCTGCCTGTGATCCGAGAACATTCTATTCCCGACGCCGACCCATACTCTTGCATCCAAGAGATTCCTGTTTTTCGCTATAAAATCTTCCTGTAACGGTACTGACAATGCCGAAAGAATACAATCCACTTCACTTCCGTTAATCGCATTGACCAACATGTCGTCTGCCCTTCCCTCCGCTGATACTTTTGCAAGACCTACCAGCTGAATCCCACTGTAGGTTCTCTGCATATAGCGAAATGCTTCCTGTCCATCTTCCTCCGATTCGACCAGAAGATACATTCTCTTATGATTCTTATGCAAATAACGCATAAACATCTTCAAATATAATTTTATATCGATTTCCTTTGGCAGCCTCGCTTCTTCTGCTGCTTCAAGAATCAGCTTTTCCCCCGGCAGCACAAGATCAAATTCATTCATCCTGGCCTTAAGTTCCGAAAGATCATTCATCTGCATAAGACCGTCTACCGATACCACATCTATCACGCTTACAGGTTCTGACTCCAGAAAAGCTATCGTTTCTTTCATGGCTTCTTTTGCTGTACAGCTGTCTATATTCACATCTAAAACATTAATCTTTTCGTTCATATCCTCACCTGCTAACTCTTTTCCCAGTTTTTCGATTATAGCAAATGGATATTCCCTTTTCAACCTTTATTACACAATCTTCACACTAATTAACATTCGTAATACTTTTGTCATTTTTTTCATTTTCCCGTTTCTTTTTCGTGATCAACCCTCCGATTCGACCGGTTTCCTTGGATGTAAGTGATTTCCATCCATCCTGCATCACCCGGTCCAGAAGGCCTAATTCCTCCGCAATCTCATATTTTACTTTTTCATCTGGAGTAAGGTCCTCCAGGTGGATTGGGGTTTTCTTTTTTGATGACATAGTAGGTGCATTCCTTTCGTTTTCTTATAAGTATGCCCACTTTTTTCTATTTAATGCATCATGGCGGCTGTCACCGACCGGAATAATTAAACAGAGGAACCGTAACCTTTGTGATACCGGAAGTGTACGAAAAAGCCGGAAAATCAATGGTTTCACCACAACTTTCCGGCTACACAACGGTTACAATCCCTCTATTGAATTCATTATCATTGGCCAATCACGACATGAGAAAGACTTGGTATTGTGTTTGATGCGTATTTTGGCGCGATGTGTAGAAGTTCTTAGGCAGTTTGACTTCCCGTTAAAGGGACGGAGCGAACTGTTTGAACCCCGTAGGGGTGAGTTTTGAGCGGAGACCCTTTCGTTCTTAGGGAAGGCGGACTGCCTTAGAACTTCTGCATCGTGACATCCAGCAACAAACATAATACCAAGTCTTTCTCATGGACCGGGGTAAGCCACGATGATGAACTAAATAGAAATTAATTAAATCCAATCAATCTCCGCGCAACAATATAAACCAATGACGATATCTTACGTCCTGATTTTCCCGGAATGTTCATTGTCTGTCCGAGAATACCGTAACGGATTCTGATAAAGCTTCGCATATCTTTTTTCTTCAGATACTGCCATAATTCCTTTTTCTTTTCCAGATTTTCTTTATTCTTGGAACGGATGCAAAGAATAGAAGAAACTGTCATCATGATTGCAAGATAATTAAGCATGTACTGTCTTAATTTCTTACTTCCAATATCTTTAAGCTGATACATATCAATCATCGTCTTTGTGACAAAAATCTGCTGATCCAGCCTTTTGATCATTACTTTCTCATTAACCGACTGATCTTCTCTTCCAATAAAATATCTATAGAAGTCTACATCCATATAGTAAATTTTGCGTACATGCGGGAGTGGGTAATATACATAAATATTGTCCACATAGAATGTATGCTTTGGCAGATGAAGTTGGATCAGTTTTAACATGTCTGTACGGTAAATAACCGAGTGCATCAGAATATACTGATCCAGACGGAAATGTCCCATATCATCCCAACGGAAAATCTCATCCTGTGGCAATACGTTACGATAATGAATCACCTTCTTATGTGTTGCACCAACTTTTTCATACACATAGTTAGCGATCAACATATCCAGTTCCATTCCATCTTCTTCCATATGGCGTAAAACATCTAATATTTTATGAAGTGCATCTTCGTCCACCCAGTCATCACTGTCTACAACCTTAAAATATTTACCGGTTGCATGCATCAGCCCTGAGTTTACAGCATCTCCATGTCCACCATTTTCCTTGTCTACTACTTTAATAATAGTAGGGTATTTTTCCATATATTCATGAGCAATCTCTGATGTTCTGTCCTTTGATCCGTCATTTACGATAATTATTTCAATATCTTCTCCACCCGGAAGAATACTTTCTATCGCATGGGCCATATAATCCTGTGAATTATAACACGGAATGGCAAAAGAAATATATTTCATTCTTCATTTTCTCCTCTTTCTACAATTTGACTTCTATTAGTATAATCTATTTTTCGCTATTTTCCAACAAAATCTTTGTAAAATCCCGTGTTCACAATTTGTTCATTTATCCTTCAAAATTCTTTCATTACTTTAACATTCTTTCTTCATAGGTCTTTCTTATACTATAATCATCAAAGAAATACAGAGAACTTGGTAGCTACTTCCGAACACATGGCGATTTAGAATTTCTCTCATATCCTTTGATATACAAAAGACGTTATCTAGTATGTAAATACTATTTGGAATAAACTTTTTCATAATACATGCCGGGAACTGCGAAAGTGGTTACCCGGCATCCTCCCTTTTATGAAAGATTTTTCCAGATTTCTTTCACTTTTTCCCGTTTCCATATTCCTACAACAATCAATGCGCCAAATAAAACAGCTCTCTCCCATAAAATTATGTTCTTCTTTTTTCCTTCCTTTTTATCTTCCTTGACCATTTTTTCATCCTGTATTACCTTTTCATTTCCATAAAAAATATATTTTCTGACCGGTTCCACAATTTTCTGCCACAAACTCTTTTCCTCGTATATTTCAAATCCTATCTGTGAAACTTTTTCATTTCCCGCAAAATCTTTTGCTTTTACCTCTATTTCATAATTTTTTGCCTCATTTAGCTGAATTTCATATCCCTTCTTCTGTTTTTTCCTGTTTTGTTTTTTTCCATTAATTTTAATGTATTCAATCTGATCTTCCAGATTCTCTGTTCTGACATAAAATGTTTTTTCTTTTTCATATTTTTCTCCATCTTCTATCCCCTCAAACTCGATCACCGGCGGTGTATGATCGATGGTAAACCTCGCTTTTGCTTCTCCTTTATTTCCTGCTGAATCAAAAGCTTCAATTGTCAGTACATGTACCCCTTCTTTTTCAATCTTTTCTCCTGGCCGATAAAATGCATCGTCCACTTTCATTACATATGTATAATTCGTAAAATCCTTAATCGATTCCTCGATAGAATAATTCCAGCTAAACTTCTTTAAATACTTTCCATCCAACTCATCTACATGTACAATAACGGGATTTTCTTTATCTATAATCAGCTGTCTCCCGGCATGACTGACATTCCCTGCCATATCTGTTACATTCATTCGGAGTTTATACAGCCCGTCCTCTGCAAGTGTCTGCACACTTTCTTTTTTTGTATCACCAGACTCATTCCTGCTTTTTGTTTTCCATTCTGTGATTTCTGTTTCTTCCTTTTTCCCATCGATATCTTCTTTTAAAATATTTGCCCGCACCGTCTGAATTACATTCTCTTCTTCTGCCAGATAGCTGACTTGTACAGGTTTACTGGTAATCGTATAATCCTCCACTCCTTGTATCAATGCTTTCGGTGCATCTCTGTCAACAAAAACCCGATCCGTTACCACCGTCTGATTTCCCGCATAGTCTGTAGCAATAATTGTTACCGGGGTACTTTCCCCATTCTGTGAACTTTCTGTAATGACAAATTTTTCTGCTCCTTTACTGCTTTTCCCAACTATTTTTTCTCCTGTTTTACAGATAATTTCCGCGATCTGGCTTCCATTGCTCCCGTCAGAAGCTTCTACCACTACCTCTGCTGCCTCTTTGTGCCAAATATCTGCTCCTCCGGACACTTCCAGACCGATCACCGGTCTTACACTGTCTATCCAGAATGCCTTTCTGCTTTCTGAATTTTCAATCTGATGATGTTCTTCATCTTCCATCCATACTTCCAGTTCATTCCTTCCATCTGCAAAATTCAATTGTTTCAACCGGCAGGATTCATTTGATTTTTCCAGCGTACCTTCCTGCCTTTCCCCATTTCCATTCTCAAAAAGGTATCTGGTCACGCCATTCTTACTCAGATGTGTGATCTTTCCGGTCGGAGCACTGATATAATAGCCATTCTGACCATCCGGATCCTCATATTCCGCATGATACATTTTTATCTCTTCTTCCTCCGGATCTTTTCCATTCTCTTTTTCATCGTCTTTCTCTAAGTCTTTCCCGTCATCTTTCTCGTCATCTTTCTCCGAGTCTTTCCCATCCTCTTTCTCGTCATCCTTCTCCGGATCTTTTCCATCCTCTTTCTCGTCATCCTTCTCCGAGTCTTTCCCGTCATCTTTTTCATCACCCTTCTCCGGAGCTTTCCCGTCATCTTTCTTATCGTCTTTCTCTCTATCTTCCTCCGAATCTTTTCTGTCCTCTTTTTCTCCCTCTTCTACCAGATCCTTTTCATTATCTTTGGCGTTGTCTTTGTCCTTGTCAAATTCTTTCTTACTGTCTTTTCCTTTATTTTTTACTTTTATAATCTGCTTTCGACTTCCCGCTTCTACCTGCATCACATTTCCTTCCGGTAACAGATCAGCAATCTGTCCTCCGGTCACCATACCAAACGCTGCTATCATTATTACTTTTTTTATCTTCCTACCCATATATTTCCTCCTTCTGCCTTAATTCCATATTCTTTTTGTAATTTCTTAAATTCTGCATTTTCCAAAAGTTCAGTATCTTCTGTTACATATTCTTTAATCTTGAGTGCACACGTATCTCTATTGACAGCCGGATCTGCACATATCAGTCTTATGTGTGTTAATTTCAACTCTTCTGATTCTCCAAGCTCTTTTATCCCCTGAATGCATGTATCGCTTGCCATATCCCTTCTTCCTGCAGTTTCATACAACTGTACCATCTTTTTATACAGCTCTTCTCTCTTACCCGGTTCCGTCTCATCCTCCAATATCTCTGCATATATGTTTGCTGCCTCCTCTTTCTTTTCTTCTTTTTCCAATGCAGACGCCTGATACTGCAATAGTTCTCTCTTCGCAGAATCATTCAGATAATCTGTCTTTAATCCTTCTTCTACCAGATTCAACACTTTTTCTGAACTTTCTTTATCATCCAGTAATCCATACCCTCTTATCAGGCACTGTATTGCCTGTTTTTTCTTCTCTTCCGACTGCATACTTCTTTCTTTCCATTCATTCTCCAGGTAAGCAAGACTTGCTGCAAATTTTTCTGCCTCTTCCGGCACTTTTTGTTTTTCATACGCTTTGATAAGCCTTTTCAGATTAACTGCCAGCGTCTGATTCTCCATTTGATTCAGACATTTCAGACTTTTTTTCATATCTCCCACATTCAGGAAATATGCCAGTGCCAATTCCAGATACTCTTCATCTCTTTCATATATTTTCTTTTTTATCCGGTCATCCGATTTTTCACTTTTTTTCTCTTCTGATTTGGAAGATTCCGTTCTTTTCATCTCTCTCTGGTTTGCTTTTTCAGCATTTTCCCATGCATTTATGAACAAATATCCCCCGAAAACAATAGACAAAACTACTGTTATACACACTTTTTTTCTTCTTTTCCCCTTATTATTCAAAATTTTATCTCTGTCTTTTTCTTCATACCTTGGGATTTGCTTTTGGATTTCTGATACATTTAGATAATGGGGTGATCTTATCCCCATTGCTTTTGAAATAATTCTCTGAAGACGATATTCTTCTCGTCTGTTAAAACGTGGTTCTGCCTCCACAGATGCCAGAATATATTGAAATGTTTTTCCCAGCCCATACATATCCAGTTCCTTACTGGCATGTTGATAATACTTTTCGTCCGGCGGAAGAAAATATTCACGGATATCTCTTCTTTGCATAAATATCATCTTGCTTCTGTTTGCTTCCGACTGCATATCCAGAAAATAAATTCTTCCATCTTCAGACCTGACAATACTATATGGATTTACATATTGATAACAAGGATTTCCCCTGCACCTGTGAAATGACGCCAGTTGTCCTGCTATCTCTTTTAATAATAAAAATATCTCCCGTTTTTTTATTACCGGATGATATTTTAAGTATCTGTCCAGGGTTTTCCCCTGCACATTTTCGGAACTGATATAGCATAATTGTCCATGCTCAATCAGCCGCAACACATCATAACTTTCTTTTTGTTGCAACATATATCACCCCTGTTCTTTTTTCATTTTTTCTTACATGGTAAATTTGGTGAGGCCTCACGAAGTCCTACAGACTATATAGATTAATTAAAAGAATCTATCTTGAAAATATAGATTAAAGATATCTTACCTGATTCATTTCAAAATTTCAACCCTTTTTTATTGTTTTTATATATTTTCTGGCACAGCACTTTAAAGGACCTGCCACAGACAACTTCTCTTACATATTTTTGTATCTACAGAACTTGCTACCGGCAACTTCTCTTACATGCTGCTTTGGTATACAAAAAGTGCCATATTGCAAGACATGTATCTTGTTATACGCTCGCAATACGGCACTATCTTTCCAACCTTCAAATCTTATCTATTTTTTATCTGTGGCTTAATTCTTTTGGTGTATACAGATGTCTTGGGATTCCATCTACCATAACCGGTGATACATCCCCCTGAATCAATGGACGCACATAAGAAATAAACTCATTTGTTACATAAGTACCTTCTTCGTTTACCCAGTTTCTTGGTACAAGCTTCTCATCATTGGCAATCTTGTGTACATCCTTTACTTCTGTTCCGCACTGATATGGATCATCCGACAGACGTTTTAAGACTACCATCTTTCCGTTATCTCCTTCGTCTGCTGCCTTTACCGCTGCTCCTCCAACCTGATATGCTTCCAGTATATCAACTCTTGAGGCTGCGTGAGATGCGGCTCTTTGTAATGTACTTAATTCAATCGCACGTGTCTTACATCCAATCTCCCCTGCAATATAACTTGCAAGGTAAGATGCTGTTCCGGATAACTGCTTATGTCCAAATGCATCTACAAAGTCAATACTGTTGCCAAGTTCACATACATAAGTTCCATCTTCTGTACGGATTCCTTCTGATACTGCAACAACAATAGATGTTTTCTCCTGTAATAATTGTTTGATCTTTTCTCCAAATAACTGAAGATCAAATGGAAGTTCCGGCAGATAGATAAGATCCGGTCCTTCGCAGTCTTCTCCCTTTGACAATGCAGCCGCTCCGGTCAGCCATCCGGCATTTCTTCCCATTATTTCGACGATAGATACCACGCCTTTTTCATATTCCAGGCAGAAGCTGTCACGGATAATCTCTTTCATAGATGTTCCGATATATTTTGCCGCACTTCCATATCCTGGTGTATGATCGGTAAGTGCAAGGTCATTATCAATCGTCTTCGGACATCCAATGAAACGGATTGCATGACCGAATATAATGGCATAATCCGATAATTTCTTGATTGTATCCATAGAATCATTTCCACCGATATAGATAAATACTTCGATATCCAGTTTGTCCAGGATCTCAAATATCTTATCATACACTTCTCTGTTCTCATGGATCTCCGGAAGCTTATAACGGCAGGATCCCAAAAATGCGGCCGGTGTTCTTTTTAATAATTCCGCATCCAGTTCGGTCTTGATATGATCTGACAGATCAATATATTTTTCTTTTAATAATCCTTGGATTCCGTGAAGCATTCCATATACTTTATTGGCTCCACGGTCTTTCGCTGTCCGGTATACACCGGCAAGACTGGCATTGATCGCTGCAGTTGGTCCCCCAGATTGTCCTACAATTACATTTCCTTTCATTCGCTTATTTCCTTCCTGTTTTTTATTCCGTTTTACCGTTAATTCAATATTAGTGTATTTTAACATAAAAGTCCAGTAATTTTTATTTTTTTTATGCATTTTTACTATTTTTATGCATCTTTGCATTGTTTGATACAAAAAAAACTCTTATTCCCCACCTTTTTGTAGTCTGTACAATATATGGGAAATAAGAGTTTTTATTCATACATTTTATTCAGCTTTTACCGGGTTTGATACACTTACCTTGTGATCATACCATTTGCCCTTTGTTCCGATCAACGCCAGATCAAATTCTTCATCTAACGCCGGAATCGGAACATCAAATCCATAGACTTCTTCTGTCGTTCCATCGCTGTATGTAACTTTGTCTGTGGTTGGTTCTAAAAGTTTTGCACCTTTTTTCTGAGCCTCTTTTGCTGTACCAGGGAAGAGATTCACGATATTTTTTGATACGAGACTGATATGTATCGTCATCTTTCCATCTTCTACAGTCAGTGTACCTTTTCCTTCATTTGCTTCATTTACATGAAACATCGTACTGTCCGTCTTAAATTCTGCAGTATAGGTCCCATCCTCGATCGGCGCCTTTGCTGCTTCGGACTTTGAATCTTTTGATTTTTCTTCTTTTGCATCAGACTTCTGCTGTTCTGTCTTGGCTGATTTGTTGTCTGATTTGCTGCTGTCATCCTTACTTGCACATCCTGTGAATATTGCAGCTGTCATTACTGCAGACAGCACAACTGCCATCAATCTCTTTCTCAACATTGTTATCTCCCTTAATTATCTTTCTTACTGTGCATCCATAGCTGCTTTTGTATGAGCAACATATAACTGCTGGATTGCATCGATCTCTCCAAGACCTGCAATCTGTGTCTTTACACTGTCAAAGTTCTTAGATGCCTCAAACTGACTCTTCCATGAATCATCATCATCTCCGGCCATATCATTATTAGCATGATCTCCGGCAACAACCATAAGTGGACGAAGGATTACATTCTTATATCCGGCATCTTTTACTTTTGCGATAACGGATTCGCAGGAAGTATCTTCCGGCTCACCTTCTACTGTTCCGATGAATACATTCTTATATCCAAGCTGTTCCATCTGTGCCTGCATCTGAGAATAGCTGATCTTTGCTGTATGAGATGTTCCATGTCCCATGAATACAAATGCTGTGCTGTCCTCTGCTGCTGCATCAAGGCTGTCATATTCTGCTGTCTTTACTGCTTCTGCAGTGATTGCCTTAGCTACTGCAGCCTTGTCTTCATTGATTGCTGTTGCGTCCGCTCCAACTTCTCCGAGAAGTGGTTCTGCGATTTTAACAGATTCGAATTTATCTTTGTAACTATTTACTGTTTCTGTTAACTCATCATACTCTGCACCGTGCATCAGATGTGTAGGCTGTACAACCAGTTTCTTTACACCATTCTTTACTGCACGCTCTAAAGCCTGATCCATGTTATCAATCTTCTCACCATCTCTTGCCTG
>ERZ827528.3374-NODE-3374-length-13130-cov-2.899044_pt1 | contig 13130 bp, 6 predicted proteins | sample MGYA00519768_ERZ827528 | MGnify/ENA primary metagenome ERZ827528 (study PRJEB31778, sample SAMEA3449343) | human gut metagenome | biome: human gut; feature: human-associated habitat; material: faeces | place: United Kingdom | collected 2010/2012 ...
CCCGCGTCGACGAGACCCTGCGCGATGGCCTGCGCCATGTTGCCATAGCCGATGAATCCTATGGTGATGTTCTGTGCCATGATGCTCCTTGTTGTGTTGTTCATACGAAAGATGCAGTTCGTCATGCCCCGCCGCGCACGGCCGCGAAGCGTACGCCCGCACGCTAGAACAGCGATTCCAGGTCACCGCGGTTGAGGGCCTCGTCGTAGAGATGGCGGAACACGAGATCGCCGTGCAGCCCGTCATGCTCGAACTCGTTGGTGACCCAGTAATGCGAGTTGCCGACACGGCTCAGCGTGTCGAGCTGCATGCCGGAATCCACGTACATGTCGTCGAAATACACGGCCGATTGCAGCGGAACCTCGTTGCGGGCCAGCTGGTCGGCGTCATAGATCACACCGAATCTCGTATCCTCCATCAGCAGGTCCATCGCCGGCTTGAACGGCCGCAGCGCGGACTCCTGCTCGAACATCCACGGGAACATCGCCTCGCCGGTGAAGGCCAGCGGGCGTTCGCCGGTCGAGAACCGGGGCATGGTGTCGCGCACGCGCTGTGCCGCCCAGCGAATCGGCTCGTCCAGTTCACCGTTCGCGTAGATGAACTCCTGCAGCGGCCAGTACAGGGGACGCGAGGAGGTCGCGTTCATGACCTTCGCCAAGAACTCGTCGGACAACGCCGCCCCGGCTGAGACCGAACCGTCGCCGTCGACGAACGCATCGTCGAAAATCCAGTGCACGCGCTCGAAGCTTGGCTTCATGCCGAAGTCGGAGCCGAGGCATTGCAGGCGCTCCACGGTCAGCGGGTCGCCGTTCGGCAGCAGCGGGGTTCCCTCGGGCAGCGAGCCGGAATCGCCACCGATGCCGCCGGCTTCCGCGATCTCAGCCACGGTCGGCAGCTGATCCGCGACGGCGGCGACACGATCGGCATCGACGCCGTAGCGCTCGTAAAACTGCGCGGTCTTGCGGGCCATGCGCGGGAACGTGTGCTCATAGACCTCGGTCGCGTTCGCCGGGACATGCGGGATGCCGCCGCAGGTGAAGCTCGCGGCCACTCCTTCGGGGAACAGCGACAGGTAGGTCAGCGTCAGGAATCCGCCATAGCTCTGGCCAAGCGTCACCCACGGAGAGCCGCCGAACTCGGTGCGGCGCAGATGTTCGAAGTCCCGCACGATCGAATCCGCGAGGAACCGCTTGAGGTAATCCGCTTGCGCACGCGCTCCCCCGGCGGCGAGCCTCGCCATGGCATGCGAGTCGACGCGCGACGAGCGGCCCGTGCCGCGCTGATCCGGCAGCACCACACGGAAATGCTTGACCGCCTCCGCAATCCATCCGTCGCTCGACGGGTTCAGCAGCCTGGGTCCGGCCCCTCCCGGACCACCCTGCAGGAACACCAGCAGAGGCAGATCGTCATGCACGTGCTCGGGGGCGGTCACCACGCGGTAGAACAGGCTGATCGATTCCCCGTCAAAGCCGCGCCCCGGCTCATGGCCGGCCCAATCAAGCGGCACCTTGGCCGACCGATCCTCGATATGCAGCCCCGGCACGTAATATTCGGCAAGCAGCGTCATACATTCCCTTTCATTGATGCACCCCGGCATCCCACGATGCCGTACCATTCTCGGTTCCACTGTAGCCGACCGGCGGCGGAAACCCGAGGGGATTCCCACCAACGAAACGCACCCCGCCCGACACGCCGCATCGCAATGAATCATCCGGCCGACCGATGTGGGTCGGGTCACCGCACGCGATACGCTGAACCGTATGGGAATCATGGAACGAATCACCACGTGGAACAGGAAGCATGTGCTGCTCGCAGATGCCCTGTATGCGGTGATCATCTCCATCTTTTTCACGCTCATGGCCGGTACCAATGACAGCAATCCCGGCATCATCGCCTATTTCGACCATACGGTAATGGCCTTCTGGAGCTTCGTTCTGATGGTTCCCGTCGCGATGCGCCGGTGGAAGCCGCAGATGGCTACATTGCTGTTCGCTGGTCTGGTGGTCGTCCAACTGGCGTTCGGGCCGTCGATGGTATATGCCGACCTGATGGCGCCATGGATGCTGTATTCGGCCATCGTATATGCGGATCCGCGCAATTCGAAGGCGTTCATCGTACTCGCCGTCGCCATCGGGGCCTTGGCGTCGCCCGTCATCATCTGGTCCGCCGATGCAGGTCCCATCCTCAATCAGGGCGTGCCCTTCGATGGACTCAGCCCCCTGGAGACATGTTCGGGGACATACATCTATGGTCTGAGCGGTGATTGCGCCACCACCATAACGACAAGCTCAGTGGCCATATTCATCTTCATCGCCGTGTATCTGTTCGCGGCGATCATCGTCGCGTACTGGCAGCGGGCCCGGCGCATCACCGTCAGCATGATGCATGAGCGCAACGACGCCTTGCAGGCAAAAGAGGATGAGGAACGCCATATCGCGGCGCTCGCCGAACGCGCCCGCATCGCGCGTGACATGCATGACGTGGTGGCGCACACGCTGTCGATCATCATCATCCAATCCGATGGGGGCCGGTACGCGGGCGCCAACAATCCGGCGCTGGCCCGGCAGACCATGGAGACGATCCGTCATGAATCGGAGCGCGCGCTGCACGACATGAAACGTCTGCTGGGCGTGTTCGGAGGGTCGGACCATGCCGATTACGCGGATGTGGACGCGCTGATCGACCAGGCGAACGCGGCAGCCGGCATGGGGTGCACGATTCGCAAGACCGTGTCCGGCCAGCCGCGGGTCGCCGCGCTCGGCGCACAGGCGAGCACCGCAATGTACCGCATGGTGCAGGAGGCGCTGACGAACGTGCGCAAATACGGCGGCCCGAACGTCACCGTGCAGATCAGCGAGATCTGGGGGGCTGACGGACTGCACGTCACCGTTGCCGACAATGGCCGCGGCGCGTCATCGTCGTTGGACGGCCACAAGCCCGGTTACGGACTGATCGGCATGCGCGAGCGAATCGGCGCGATCGGCGGCAGCGTGACCAGTGGCCCGCAGCTTGGCGGCGGCTTCGTGGTGTCCGGCTTCGTGCCGTACAGCACTGTCTCAACGCAGTCCGAGGATGCTGCGCCGGCGTCCGAAAGCTCGAACGCGGCGTCTTCCGCTGCGGTGTCTTCGGGCGCGGCAATCATGCCGATGGCGGCCCCGACGACCGGAACGGTTTCAATGGCGACGGATACCGGGAATGCCGGGGTCGTCAGTAATGTCGCGAACGCCCCGCAATCCGCCGTCGCCAGTCAAGTCGGTGTCGTCCAACCGGCCGGTGTCACGCAACCGGCCGGCGCAAAGATGCCCCGTCCGGTGTCGCAGATGTCATCGGTCCCGACACAAGCACCGCCGGCGCCCATCACCATACGCCTGCGCACGATTCTGTCCGCCCTGCGTTCGAAGCCGATCCAGCAGGCATCCGCTACCGGGGAGCAGCGGCTCAACTGGATCGAGCGCATGTCGCAGTGGACCGAGCGGCATTATCTGCTGACCGACCTGCTGCTCACCATACTGGTGGCCTGGATGCTACTTTCCATCAATCCATCCGTCATATACGCCGAGGGACTGCAGCTCGACAACCGTTTCGACCGCGCATTGACGATCATCATCCTGATTCCGTTGATCTTCCGCCGCAGGTTCCCGGAATCCAGCGCGCTGGCGGTGGCCATCCTCGCTGCGCTTCAGCTGCTGTTCTTCGAGCCGGTCAGCCTGGCCGATATCCTCGCTTCCCTTGTGGCCCTGTATTCCGCGGTGTTGTACGGCCGTGACAAGGCATGGCGATGGACGGGGATCGCCGCAATATCGGATTCCGTGCTGTTCGGCTGCAAGATCTTCGCCGCTCAAACCGGGTATCGAAGCATCTTCAGCATGCTGACTCATTCCCGCCCGGCATATTCCCTCGCGACGACGCCCGCCGCGTTCGCATCGGCAATCATGTTCATGGTGATATCGCTGGCGTTGTGCATAAGCGCGACGGCCATGGCACGATGGGACCGATCCAGCGGATCGAACGCGCTGGTGCTGCAAGCCCGCGAGGAGGCGTTGCGCGCGGAGCAGGCCAAGCAGCGCATCCTGGCGGCGAACATGGAACGTGACCGCATCAGCGAGAGCATCCAGTCCGAGGTGACGATGACGCTGACCAGCGTGATCGACCAGGCGGTCGCCGGCCTGCGCATGCTTGACGATTGCGAGCGTCACGGCGAACAGCCGTCGTCCGGGTCCATCTCCGAGGCGTTCGCGGCCATCGGATCACAGGGCCGTGCGGCGCTGGCCCACATGCGCAAGCTGCTGGGCGTGCTGCGCGAGACCGGGTTCAGCGATGAGGCTCACCGGCAAGAGCAGCCCGGCATGCAGCTCAGGCCCGCGGCATCGCTCGACAAGCAGCTGCACGATAGCCAGCTGCACGGCATCGCGTCGTAATGAGACGGCGCTCCACGGCCCGCCGGGGATCATCCGACATGAATTCAGGGTTAAATCAGGGGGCGTGATGCGGGACTTGTTCGCCGATGTTGGATACAGTGGAAGGCATGAGTGAGTTGCAAAGAATTCGGGTGGTCATCGCCGACGATCAGGAACTGGTGCGAGCGGGATTCGCAATGGTGATCGGATCCCAGCCGGACATACAGGTGGTCGGGCAGGCGGGCGATGGCGCCCAGGCGGTGTCGTTGGCCGAATCGCTGCACCCCGATGTGGTGCTGATGGACGTGCGCATGCCCGGCATGGACGGACTGGAAGCGACCAGCCGCATCAGCGCGCTGGAAGCGGCCGCCGGAGACGCGCCGCGCAAGACCCGCGTGATCATCCTGACGACGTTCGACCTGGACGAGTACGTGATGGCGGCCATCAACGCCGGCGCATCCGGATTCCTGCTCAAGGACACCGAGCCGGAGACGCTGCTGAGTTCTATTCGCACGGTATATCAGGGCAACGCGATTATCGCGCCTTCGGCGACGAAGCGACTCATCGAAAAGATGATGGAGGACGGGTACACCAAGCATGGGTTGACGGCGACTGACGGCTATGCGGACGGTTCGTCCACGATGCCCGGCGCCCGGCCGGTGGCATACACTGACCCGGAACTGAACCTGCTGACCGAGCGGGAGCGTGAGGTGCTGGTGGAGATCGCCCATGGATTGTCGAATCAGGAAATCGCCGACAAGCTGTTCATCAGCCTGCCAACCGCGAAAACGCACGTGGCGCATATCCTTGCCAAAATCAATGCGCGCGACCGCGTCCAGGCCGTCGTCTTCGCCTACGACAACGGCCTGGTATAAGGCGAATATAAAAAAAACGCCCCCGCTGGGCGGGGGCGCGATGCTCAGTCCGCCAGCGGGGGCGCTAGTTGTCAGATCGCGTGCTTGCGGCGGATCATCGTGATCGTGACGCCGGCGGCGGCGATCAGGATGAACGCCGAGGCGATGCCGGACACGTCCGCGCCGGTCTTCGACAGCGGCTGCGTGCCGGAGGGGTTGCGGCCAGAGGCATTGTTGACACCGGTGTTGCCGGCATTGCTACCGCCGTTACCGTTGCCGCCGTTGTTGCCGTTGTTGCCACTCGTCTCGCGCACGACCGAGGCCTGCGCCTGGCCGGGCTCGACCTTGACGACGTTCTTGCCGTCGGCGCTCAGCGTGACCTTGGCGCTGTAGGCCGCGGCGAGGTTGACTCGCGCCCAGCCCTGCGACGAGGCATCCAGCGGATAGCCGGAGTCACTTTCGGTCGCGGCGAGCACGGCCTTCTTCTGCGCGGAATCCAGCGACTTGAACGCGGCGACGTTGTCGAGCATGCGGACGGCCGAGTCAGGCACCACCGGCGCCTGTCCGGTCGTGCCCGTGGCCTGGAAGCCATAGGTCATGCGGGCCTTGTACGCGGCCAGTGCGGAGGCACGGTCGGTAACCGGCTTGGTCGAAACCTCGTCGGTGAAATCGTTGCGGTAGCCGTTGGCGGCGTTCGCGCCGGTGTTCGTGATGCAGGCGTCGAGCGTATCGCCGTGGTTGTCGGCCTTGCACTGCGCGGTCAGGTAATCGACGAGCTCGGCGCGGGCGGCCGCGCCTTCCTGTGCGGTCTTCTCGCCGCTCACTGCGGTGGCGACGCCGTACTGGCCGGCGATGTGGCCGCCCATGATGTCGAGCGGGTAGTGCACGCCGAGCACGATGCGGTTGTTGCCGGCCTCGGACACGCGGGTCATGATCTCCGGGCCGAGCTCGGGCAGCAGGTACGCCAGGCCGGCGCCCTGCGTGAACGCGAAGGTGGTGTGGCCGGACGGGAACGAGCCGGAGTTGTACAGTCCGTCATACTCGTTGTCGGGCGCTTCGCCGTCTCCCCAGTCGAAGTTCTCGTAACCGGGGACCTTCTTGATGTTCAGCGTCTGCTTCAGACCGTTCATGTTCAGCGTCGTGCCGTTGAAGTTCACGCGGTCCACGTAGGGGCGCGGGTGCTGGTATGTGGCCTTGGCGACGCCGGTGGAAGCGGACTTGTTCATGTCGGACAGGAACTGGGCGGTCTTCGGCAACTTACCAGCGTCGGCGGCGTCCTTGTAGTACTTGCCGAGCACCGGACCGAGCGCGTCGTACAGCGTGTTGGTGGAGTTCATCTGGGCGTCGGACAGGGCGCGCTGGTCCTGCGCGGTGTTGCCGTCGGTGCCGTACGCCTTGTTGTTGATGTCTTCGGTGAGCTGGTCGTCGTGCGCGAGCACCGACTTGCCCTCATCGGTCACGCCCTTGCCTGCGACGTAGTACTTGTTGAAGTCGGTCAGCAGTCCGGTGATCGTGTTCTTGGAGGATGCGGTCTTCACCACGGTCGGCGCCTTGGCGCCGAAGGAGATGGCGGTGATGGTGCTGCCGTCTTCGCTCAGCGTCACCTTGGCGCTGAAAGCCTTGGCGAGGTTGATGCGCTCGAATCCGTTGGAGCTGGCGTCCAGCGGGTAGCCGGAGTCAATTTCGGAGGCTTCGAGCACCTGACGACGCTGGGCGTCGGTCAGGTCGGGGAATGCGGTGAGCAGCAGGTTCTCCGCGCCTTGCGGCACGACGGGCGCCTGACCGGCGGCCGAGGTCTGCGAGAATCCGTAGGTCATGCGTGCGGTGTAGGCGTCGATGGCGGACGCGCGGTCGGTCACCGGTTCGGTGGACACCGCGTCGGTGAAGGTGTTCTTGTATCCGTTCTTGTCGTTGGCGCCGGTCTTGCTCACACACGCGGCGACGGTGTCGCCGTTGCCGTCGGCCTTGCAGCGTGCGGCGATGTAGTTCTCAAGTTCGTCATGGGCCGGCAGCAGCACGTTCTGGCGGAACGTGGCATCAGACCACAGAGCGGTGACGGATGCGCTGGCGGAGATGCGTCCGCCGATCACGTCCATCGGGTAGTGCACGCCGAGCACGACGCGGTTGTTGCCGCCTTCGGCGGCGCGGGCCACGAGTTCCGGTCCGAGCTCGGGCAGCAGCGTGGCCAATCCCAGACCGCGGTTGTAGGTCTTGGTGGTGTGGCCGGACGGGAAGGACTGCGACGGCTCCTGATAGTCGGTGTAATCCTCGCCGTATTCCTGGCCGTCGATATTGATCATCGGGATGCGCTTGATGTCGAGCGTCGAGCTCAGACCGTTGAGGTCGGTGTCACCGCCGATCGTGCGGTCGACGCCTTCGTTCTCCTTGTTGAAGTACGGACGCGGGTAGTTGAAGTCCTTCTTGGCGCTGCCGGTGCCGACGAAGCCCGCGAACGAGTCCTTGCTGCTTTTGCTGAACACCAGGTCGGAGGTCTTGGGCAGCTCGCCCTGCGCGACGCCCTCGGCCACGTACTGGCCGATGATCGGCCCGAACGCGTCCTTGTAGATGCGCAGTGCGTCGCCGTCGCTCGCGTCGAGAGCGGCGCGCTCGGCCTGCGTGTAGGTGCCGTCGACCTTGGTGGTGTCGGCGGCGGCCTTGTTGTTGATGGCCACGACGGTCTTGTCGTTCTGTCCGAGCACGCTCTTGCCGGCATCGGTGACCTTGCCGCGGAAGGCATCGCCCTGCGGCGTGTTGTTCACGACCTTCTTCGGGGTCCACCAGTTGTAATACTCGCCGAGCAGCGAGGTGATGTTCGGCTTGACCGCGCTGCCGTACGAGGGAGTGTCCGCGGCGTTCGCGGTGACGCTCACGGACATCAGCATCGCGATGGATGCGATGCCTGCCACGGCGCCCTTGAGGACCGCGGACTTACGCATTGTCTTGTGCATTCTTTCAGCTTCCATTGTGTGTTGGTTGATATGGAACCGATTCTGTTGTAGACCAACTGTCAGGTTCCGACCGCTGAAAGATAATGAAAATCACCTTCGATTAATGAACAGTTCATTTTGCAACGTACCGATTTTTTGCGTGTTCAGGTTATAACATCGCGCGTCGGGAGCCGCGTGTCACGGGTCGTGCGGTATAACGCCATATAGGCGATGAGGTCCCTTCTTTTGAGTGAAAGAAGGGACCTCGTTGCACTGGCGGCTGTGTTGACCACCCACCGGCTCTACGAACTAGGCTTCAGCCAGAGCCTCGACAGGCTGAACCGTCAAACAGACAGTCCGGTGGGCTGTCTGTAGGTGAAGTGAGCGGCAGGTGAAGTGAGCGGCTTGCCGCGAAGGCCGCCTAAGAGGCTCAGGCTTCAGCCAGAGCCTCGACAGGCGGCGTCTTGACTGCGCGACGGGCCGGGAACACGCTGGCGAGCAGGGCTGCGATGGCGGCCACCACAAGCACGATGCCGTTCATGCCCCATTCGAAGGGGAACACCGTCTTGCCGTACAGGCTGAACACCATGTACGACCCCAGCCATCCGAACAGCGTGCCGAGCACCACGCCGACCACACCTGCGACGAGCGACAGCAGCAGCGCCTCGACGGCCAGTGAGCGCCGCAGCTGCCCGCGGGTCATGCCGATGGCCCGCAATGTCGCGGATTCGCGGGTGCGTTCAATCACCGACAGACTCAGCGTGTTCGCCACGCCGATCAGCGCGATGAGCACCGCGACGGCGATCAGCGCGACCAGAAGCATCAGCATCGAGTTGATGATGGTCTCCCATTGTGCGCGTTGCGCCACGGGACCGGTGATGGACACGGTGGAGTCATACGAAAATACGTCCTGAATCTTGTTGAACACGTCACTCAGGGAGACGCCGGCCGACTGGGTATCCACACGCATGAGCAGCATGTGGCCGGTCGCGGTGATGTCGCCGTTGTTGAAATGGCTGGTGTTGATGAAGGCGACGGCATCATAGTTGGACGAGACGCGGCGGTAATCGGATTGCACCGGCTTGAGACGCATTGATGAGGAAACGCCTCCGTTCGTCGAGCTTGCGCTGGCGGACCCGTCTTGTTCGGTGCTTGCCGCAATGCCATTCGACTCCGCGGCAGTGAACCGCAGCTTCGCATCGGAGCCGAATGTGATCTCCTTGCCTGAGGTGGCGCGGTATTTCGGCAGCAGCACGGTGTCGTCGCCGACGGTGACGCCGCTCAGGTCGGCGTGCATGACGCCGGCGAGTTCGGAGGTGTTCTTGACGCCGACGAGCAGCAGGGACATCGTTCCCCCGTTCACGCCTTCCGCGGTCACCGTCGCCGTGGGCGCGTACATGGTGGCCGCGACGCCCTTGACCTGGGCCGCTTCCTTGACTGCGCTGGTCTTCAGGCCGTCGCCGGTGGCGATCATGTCGACACTGTACCGGGACGCGAGCGCCTCCCCCATGGTCTGCTTGGCGCTGGCTGCACCGGTGGCGATGGTGGCGACCAGGGTCACGCCGATCAGCAGCGCGGTGCCGGTGGCGGCGACGCGACGCGGGTTCTTCTGGATGTTGGCGTGGGCAACTTTGGCGCTCGGACCGCACATCGAGACGAGCGCGCCGACGCCGCGCATCAGCACCGGCAGCCAGAACGTGGCGGTGAGTACGAGCCCGAGGAACACCAGCGCGGCCCCGCCGATGGACATCAGCAGCACACTGCTGTAATTGTCGCTGGCCATGGTGTCCAGACCGTTCAGCATGCCGGACAGCTGCCATACGGCGACGCCAGCCAGTGCCAATCCGGCGATGATCGTCAGAACGCCAATCGTGGCGCGGACCTTTCCGGCGCGTGATGTATCGGTCAGCTCGATCGGGCGAAGGGCCTCAAGCGGCGTCACGCTGGTGGCGGACCGTGCGGAGCCGAGTGAGGCGAGTACAGTCATGATCAGGCCGAATGCGATCGGAACCACGAACGCTTGCCACGAGAGAATCAGCCTGGCCTGCATTCCCATCATTTCCATTACGCCCGTGTTCGTGACCAGCGCGATCAGACCGACGCCGAAGCCGACGCCCAGCACCGACGCAATCAGGCCAAGCAATCCGGCCTCCATCAGTACGGATGTGTACAGCTGGCCCTTCTTCGCGCCGATTGTGCGCAGCAACGCCAGCGTGCGCCTGCGTTGCGCCACCAGCACCTGGAACGTGTTGGCGATGACCAGGGCGGCAACGAACAGTGCGAGCACACCGAAGCTCAGCAGGAATATGGTGGGGAAGCTGGTGTTGTTCGAGCTGAGGTCCCTGACGGCCTCCGCCTCGACCGATCGGCGCGATTCCACGCCATAAGATTTCGGCAGGAGCCCGGAGACCTCGTCGACGGTCCGCTGCGCGGCAGCGGCGTCGGCTTCGTCGATGTCAAGCAGGAGCATGTACGCCTGCATATGGTCGAAATCATCCACGCCGTATACCGCGGCGACGACGTTCTCCGACAGCACCGAAGCGCCACCGTAAAACGAGTACACACCAAACGGGTCGCTGGTCAGGCCAACGACGCGCACGTCACGCACCGCGGTGCCGCTCAGAGCGCTGCCGTTGGATATCGGAGCGACGTCCACCTTGTCGCCGACACCCACTCCAAGTTGTTTGGCGACGGATTTTGGCAACGCCACCTCGTTGTTGTCGACCGGCTGGTCGCCGGAGACGATGCGGACCGGCAGCAGCTTGTCGGTTGACGTGCCGACGGCGTATCCGTTCGAGCGCTTGCCCGCTGCGGAGATCGAAACGCTGACGGACGTGTCGACGCGGGCGCCCTTCACGCCTTTCGTGGCGCGTATCCGGTCGAGGTTGAAATCGGCGACGGTGGTTCTGTCGGCCGAGCCGTTTTCGGAGACCGCGCCGTTGCTGTTTGTTTTCATCGTGGCGATGTAGTTCGCTTCGCCGAGCTGGGCGGTACTCTGCCTGCGCAGCGAGTCGTCCATGGAGTTGGAGAACAGGAACGTGGCGGCGATGAACGCCGTGCCGATAAGGATGGCTATGCCTGCGGGGATGAGCATCCTCGCGCTTTTTTTCATGAGTTTGATGGTGATGGAGAACATGAGAAGTCCTTAATGCTGTGGGCGGGTCAGCGGCGGTGCTGGGCGACGGCGGCGTGCTGCGGAGCGCCCGGAACGCTTGGAGCACCCGGAACGAAAGACGCCTTTTCGGTGTGCCCCTTGAGGGCCGCCACCGGCGGTCTTGGAACGGTGGTGCCCGCGGACGGCCCGCCGACCAGTTGGGTGGCCCGCTCGCGCTCGTTCATCAACAGTTGGTTCATGCTCTCGGCGGTCGGGCGCTGCTCGTCGGCGACGATCTGGCCGTCGGCGAACACGATCGCACGATCGGCATAGGATGCGGCGACGGCGTCATGGGTGACCATGATGACGGTCTGCCCAAGTTCCTTGACGGATCGCTTCAGGAAGCTCAGCACTTCGGCGCTGGAGACGGAATCGAGGTTGCCGGTGGGCTCGTCGGCGAACACCAGCGACGGTTTGGTGATGAGCGCACGCGCGATGGCGACGCGCTGCTGCTGGCCGCCAGACAGTTCATTCGGCCGGTGCGTGAGACGTTCCTTGAGTCCCAGCGTCGTCGTCAGCATGTCGAACCACTGACGGTCGGGCTTCTGACCCGCCAGAGTCAACGGCATGAGGATGTTCTGCTCGGCGGTGAACATCGGCAGCAGGTTGAAGCTCTGGAAGATGAAGCCGATCTTGTGGCGGCGCAGCATGGTCAGCTGATTGTCGTTCATGGTGGTGATGTCGGCGCCGTCGAACACGATATGACCGCTCGTGGCCGAGTCGAGTCCGGCGAGCGTGTGCATGAGCGTGGACTTGCCGGAGCCGGACGGGCCCATGATCGCGGTGAACCTCCCTTGCTCGAACCGCACATTGACGCCGCGCAGCGCATGCACCGCGTTTTCGCCATGCCCGTAGTCCTTGACCAGGTCGATCGCCTCGATGGCGATGGGGTGCCGCTGTTCCTGCGCCGCACCGGCATTGGTCTGCGGCTGCATGATCTGCTGTTCCATAACGTCCTCTTCCATATCAATACAGGGATTTTCCCTGAACGTTACTTTCACCATACGGATGGCGGGCTCGGACCGGCATCGTGCGGCGGGGTGAATCGCCATCGTGCCCATCATCCTTGAGTATTACGCGCTCGAACATTGTGCGCGGTTTCACTGCGCTCGGCGGCCTCTCTCGGCCGGGAACGCACGGGCCCGTGGCGATGACGGGGCGGGGATGATAGGGGATGCCTGGCAAGAAGAATTGTACGATGAGCGAGAACAGTGTTGAGAACGAGAATGGCGAAACGTCCATTTTCCAATGATTCTTAGATTTGCCCTCACGCCCCGAAACGGCATGTAACCGGTTAAAAACGATTTCGTGGCACAGGGAATGCCACGAAATGCCGAAAACAGCGTTTTTTACCGTTTCGTGGCACGAAACCCCCTGCTTGCATCACTGTTCAAGACAAAAATGCCAAAATGTGGTCGGAACGGAGCTGAACAGCAGGATCGGACCATACGCCCTCCCGCTGGCGGGAGGTGGCGCGAAGCGCCGGCGGGTGGTTGTGCGGCGACATCCCCCCCGCTTCACTACAGCCCGCCAGCAAGGGCTATATGCAACAAACCCGCGCTGCATGACGTCAGCGCGGGTTTGTACGGGTTCCCCTTCTCGTTCCGTGTCACGGTTCCCCGACCGGCGACGCGGAAAATCCTTGCGGCTATCTAGCCAAGACCATCACTTGGCCAGTCCGGAGGCGCGCAGCGCCTCGAAGCCGCCCTTGAGGTCGTCGAGGATGTCCTCGATGTTCTCGGTGCCGATGGACAGGCGGATGGTGCCCTGGTGGATGCCCTGATCCTCCAGCTCCTCC
>ERZ827528.3394-NODE-3394-length-13060-cov-3.757093_pt1 | contig 13060 bp, 8 predicted proteins | sample MGYA00519768_ERZ827528 | MGnify/ENA primary metagenome ERZ827528 (study PRJEB31778, sample SAMEA3449343) | human gut metagenome | biome: human gut; feature: human-associated habitat; material: faeces | place: United Kingdom | collected 2010/2012 ...
CTTCGGTACAGCCTCTGGTAGAACTGTTTAAGAACAACCCGGAATATGACGAGGATATGATCATTACCAGCCAGCAGGCCATTGATATGGCAGGCAGCAATACGGTTCTGGTGGTGGTGGATGTCAATAAACCCTCCATCACGGAGTGCCCGGATCTGCTTCGCTTCTGCAAATCCGTCGTAGTACTGGACCACCACAGACAGGGTACGGAGACCATTGAGAATGCCACATTGTCTTATGTGGAGCCTTATGCATCCTCCGCCTGCGAGATGGTATCCGAGATCTTGCAGTATACCTACGACAATATCAAGATCCGTACGGAAGAGGCGGATTGCATGTATTCCGGTATCATGATCGATACCAATAACTTTATGACCAAGACCGGTGTCCGCACCTTCGAGGCGGCAGCCTTCCTGCGCAGAAACGGTGCGGATGTGACCCGTGTGAGAAAGCTGTTCCGTGAGGATGCAGCAGAATACAAGGCCAAGGCGGATGCTGTCAGTCAGGCAGAGATCTACAAGCAGTTCTTTGCAATCTCTCTGTGTACCGCAGAGGATCTGCCCAGCCCTACCATCATTGGTGCGCAGGCAGCCAACGAACTGCTGAATATCAAGGGCATTAAGGCAAGTTTTGTACTTACCGATTATCAGGGCAAGATCTATGTCAGCGCCAGATCCATTGATGAGGTCAATGTACAGATCATCATGGAGCGTATGGGCGGTGGAGGCCACATGAATACCGCAGCCTGCCAGATGGAAGGCGTGGGACTGGTAGAGGCCATTGGCGTATTGAAGAACACCATCGACGACATGCTGGAATCCGGTGAGATCTAAGGGATTCCGTTTGAAAAGTTTTACCATATAAAACAGAAGATTCAGGAAAGGCAGGTTAATCCTATGAAAATTATTTTACTTCAGGATGAAAAAAAGCTGGGAAAAAAAGGTGACATCATTGAGGCCAGCGAAGGATATGCAAGAAACTATATTTTACCGAAGAAGATCGGTGTGGAGGCAAGCTCCAAGAATCTGAACGATCTGAAGCTCCATAAGGCAAACGAAGAGAAGGTGGCACAGGAGAATCTGGATGCGGCAAAGGCGCTGGCAACAGAGCTGGAGACCAAGCAGGTCGTGGTCAAGATCAAGGCAGGAGAGGGCGGAAGAACCTTCGGTTCTGTATCCTCCAAAGAGATTGCAACTGCCTGCAAGGAACAGCATGGTATCGAGATTGACAAGAAGAAAATCCAGCTGCCGGAGAGTCTGAAGAACTTCGGCTCCTATGAGGTAACAGTGAAGCTTCATCCCCAGGTGGCAGCGAAGCTGACGGTGAAAGTTACGGAGGCGTAGACGACCCCATGCCCGCAATGGATGAAAATGTAATCAAAAGAATAATGCCTCACAGTTTAGAGGCGGAGCAGTCGGTCATCGGCTCTATGTTCATTGACGCGGAAGCCATTGCGGCCGCCACAGAGCAGATCTCCGGAGAGGATTTCTACAACAGGCAGTACGGTGTGGTATTTGACACCATCGTAGAGTTGAACAATGAAGGAAAGCCCATTGACTTTGTCACTTTGCAGGATCGGTTGCGATCCAAGGAGGATGTGCCTCCCGAGGTCAGTGGACTGGATTTCCTGACGAATCTGATTGCAGCAGTACCTACTTCCGCCAATATCAAGTATTATGCTGGAATCGTGGCGGAGAAGGCAACACTCCGGCGTCTGATCCGTACCAATGAAGAGATTGCCAATACCTGTTATAGCGGCAAGGAGAGTCTGGATACGATTCTGGAGAGTACCGAGAGCAAGATCAATGAAGTGGTACAGAAGAAAAACGTCAAGGAATTCGTACCGATTCGTACCGTAGTCATGAACGCCATGGACAAGATCGAGAAGGCTTCCAAACTGCACGGAACCGTCACAGGTATTGCCACCGGATTCATTGATCTGGACTATCGTACCGCCGGAATGCAGCCCTCGGACCTGGTGCTGATCGCAGCCCGTCCTTCCATGGGTAAGACGGCGTTTGTATTGAATATCGCGCAGCATGTAGCATTTAAGCAGAATCTGCCGGTAGCCATATTCAGTTTGGAAATGAGTAAGGAGCAGCTGATCAATCGTATGTTTTCCCTGGAATCCAGCGTGGATGCCCAGAAGCTCCGTACCGGCCAGCTGAATGACCAGGAATGGGAACGACTGATCGAGAGTGCCGGTGTCATCGGCAAGTCCAAGCTGATGATCGACGATACCCCCGGTATCAGCATTGCCGAGCTTCGTTCCAAATGCAGAAGAATGAAGCAGGAAAACGGTCTGTCCATGATCATCATCGACTACTTACAGTTGATGTCGGGAAGTGGCGGAAGAAGCAGCGATTCCAGACAGCAGGAGATTTCCGATATTTCGAGATCCCTGAAAGCAGTCGCCAGAGAGCTGTCCGTACCGGTGCTGGCATTGTCTCAGTTGAGTCGGGCTGTAGAGCAGAGACCGGATCATCGCCCTATGTTGTCTGACCTGCGTGAGTCCGGAGCCATCGAGCAGGACGCCGACGTGGTAATGTTCATCTACCGTGATGATTATTATAATCACGATTCGCCGGATAAAGGTATTTCGGAGATCATCATAGCCAAACAGAGAAACGGTCCCATCGGAACCGTACAGCTGGCATGGCTGCCGGAATACACCAAGTTTGCCAATCTGGAAAACGACAGAAAAAAAGATTTCTAAGTATATTACGAATACAGAACATAAAATACGAAAGAGAACAAGTGAGGGAGATTCCCCGCACCTGTTCTCTTTCGTATTTTTATTATATGATGCCAGGGTCAAAAGGTCTAAGCCCACATGAGCTTGCTCATAGGTGGGTGAAAGACCTTAGGACCCGCCCCGATATGAGCATAAAAGTGGGATGATAATCCCACGATATGCGAATATTGGGTAGGATTGTGGGAGTGCGTAGCACGGAACAATCCGTAGGCATCAAAGTCGGGGGCTTTTGACCCCGACATCATTATATACGCCCAATAAGATATAATCACCATCCAAACATTCCTGTATAGTTCTTTCATCTGTAGGATAATAATATTCATCATGCAGCAAAGTCTTATTAACTTCATCCTGTAATTTAATAACAGGTTTCAAGTCTCTTTTTGGTTTCTTTATCTCAATCCTTCTTATTGATAAATCAAAATATTGACTCATATGAAACCTCCATTTACTCCGGCTTTTTTACTCGTATTTTTCCAGATAGAAGGAATACAGGATCCTCTCCTTCACGGGCAGCTGCATCAGCTTCGTCAGTGCCTCCTCATAGTATTGGATCTGGACGCTGTAGCGGTTCCAGAGGGCTTGCAGGGAATCGATCACATCGGTCTTGTAGTCCAGCAGGACGATCTCTCCGTTTTCTATAAAGAAGACATCGATGATACCCTGAATGAGAACCTTTTCCCCTTCAGGAAGGTCCTGATCCAGGCGCTTCGCATCAATGCCCAGCACGAAGGGCTGCTCTCTGTACAAAAGGCCCTGTTCAAAAGCTCTCCACATGCGGTAGGCCAGCTCCTGTTCCAGAAAATGCCGGATTTTGGGAAGGCTTACGGCCTGCGCATACTCTTCTGTCAGTCGTAGGGAAGCTGTCTCCCGCTGCAGGAATTCCTTCAGACGTTCCTGTAACCGGTCCGTATCCAGGCCCTGACGGTATTCCTCATAAGTCCCAGGGCATCCGGCAAATAGTCCGGATTCCATAAACAGATAAGAAAAGTCCAACAGTTCCATGGTCCGGTGGAACGCGTTACCGCGGACGGCTCCGCTGACCTTTTCCTGTTCTCTGCGGAAAGCCGGGATATAAGGCACCACTTCTTTTTCTTCGAAGGTATGAAATGCCGCTTCATCCTTCTCCGCCATGGCCGCAATCTTCAGTTCCGATACCGTGGTCTTGGTATAGAGCTTCTGCAGGCCGGGATACGGATAGGCATAGGCAAATCGCTCCCGCAGTTTCGCAAGCTTTCGTTCGTTCTCCTCCGGGTCCCCAGGCAAAGGAGTCTCGCCGTCCGTCACACGCTGCAACAGTTCCCTGCGGTCTCCCATGCGCAGTTGTTCCCTGATCTCCTCTGCCGCCAGGTCTTCTGTTCCCAGCGTTGTTACTGCAATTCCTGTCTTAGGCAGGATCGGCAGCAGAAAATCCATATAGCTCCCCGCCTCACAGAAATCCAGATAGGTCAGCTTCTCCTGTCCTGTCATCCGGGACAGCTCCCATTTTTCCTCCGCCTTATCCAACACCGCTGTCAGGATCAGTTTTTCTCTGGCACGGGTCAGTGCCACGTAAAGCACACGCAGTTCCTCCGCCAGATTGTCCTCCTTCATTTTCGCTGACAGAACGGCCCGGCGGAGGGTCTTATTTTTAATGCGGCGGCCGGAATCCACATAGTCCACCGCTACTCCCAGATCCATATCCACGATCAGGGACTGGTTCGCATCCTGCATGTTGAAACGCTTCGACAGCCCGGAGACAAATACCACGGGGAATTCCAGACCTTTACTCTTGTGGATGCTCATGATCCGCACCACATCGGCATTTTCGTCCAGGGTATCCGCCTCACCGTAATCCACATCGTATTTTTCCAACTGTTCCATATAACGGATGAAATGGAACAGTCCAAAATAACTGGTCTTCTCAAAAGCAGAAGCCTTCGTCAGCAGCATCTCCACGTTGGCCCGGCGCTTGCTGCCAGCAGGAAGTGCCGTCACATAGTTCAGATAATCGTAATCGTCCAGGATCCGCTGCAGCAGGTCGCGGATGGAGGTGAAGGGAGTCAGATCACGGTAATGATCAATACGTTGTAAGAAAGTATCTGCCTTTTGGGAAAGTTCTGTCTCCGCTTCCATGTCCTCCGGTACTGTTGCAGCTTCCAATGCGCGCTGCCAGTACTGTCCGGCCCCGGCGGTTTCTTCTCCGGCGCTTTCGCCCGCTGATGCCTCTTCTCCCGCTTCCGCCATCCGTCCCCTCTGCGCCACTTCTTTCAATGCCTCATACAGTGTCATTCTCTTCCGGGAATGCCCTTTGCTTCCGCTGCGGATCCGGGCGATCTCTTCCTGGGTAAAGCCTCCGAAGATCGACTGCATCACGCCGAACAGCGGAATATCCTGTCTCGGGTTGTCCAGCACTCGTAAAAACTGCAGCAGTTCCTGTACTTCCAGGGCCCCGAAATATCCGGTCTTGGATGTAATGTAGACAGGGATTCCCTGCTGTTCCAGTACTTTCTTGAATTCCTCATCCCAGCCACTGGTGGTACGAAGCAAAATCACCATATCCGAGTACCGCACCGGGCGCAATTCTCCCGTAGCCTTCTCCATGACTTTCAGACTGCCCTTCAGCTGCTTGATACGTGCCGCAATAGCCAGTGCTTCCAGCTGTCTTACGTTGTCATAGTCCACGGGACCTCTTGCCCCGTCGGGACGCTGTTCTCCGCTGCCGCCTTCCGCACCATCCCCCTTCTCCGGCTTACGGATCAGTAATAGTTCACTGCCGTATGCAGGATCCTCTGTGGCGGGATATGTGGCCCCGGGATACAATGCTGCCTTATCATCATAGGCAATGCCGCCGATCTCCTGGCTCATGATGCGGGAAAACACATCGTTTACCGCATCCACCACCTGCACACGGCTTCGGAAGTTCTTCGCCAGGTCGATCCGGCACAGATCCCCACTCTCCTGATAGGTGTCGTATTTTTCCAGGAAAAGTTCCGGTCTGGCCAGACGGAATTTATAAATACTCTGCTTCACATCACCTACCATGAAGCGGTTATAATGTCCCTCCACTTCCCCGGAGATGGCACTTAACAGATATTCCTGTACCAGATTACTGTCCTGGTATTCGTCAATGAGGATCTCCTGAAAATACTGGCGATACTCCAATGCCACGTCACTTGGCACAATGTCATATTTCACACCGGTGCTATCCATTCCTGTATCACCGGTGCTGTCCGTCCCTGCATCGCCGGTCTCTTCCACTTTTTCCCGTTTTAGCAGAATCTGTAACGCATAGTGCTCCATGTCGGAAAAGTCGATCAGATGTCGCTCCTGTTTGGCCGCAAGAAGCCTTCTGTCGAATTCCAGCACCAGGTTAAGCAGCATCCGGAGCGGCTCTCTGCAGGCTTTTCCCTGTTCCACCACCAACTCTAACGGTGTCTTGAAATATTGTTCCGTCAGATCCGCCAGCGTGTCTTTTACGCTATTACGGATGGATTTCGCCAGCTCCCGTTTGGCTGGATCCACGCTCTCATCCTTCTTGGAAGAAAGACGGCCGAAAGTCACTGCTGGAACCTTTGCTGCCTGTTCCTTCAAATCCTTGCAGGCAGCCAGGCGTTCCAGCTGTTCGCTCTCCGCTTCTGTCAGTTCTCCATACATATATGGACCGTCCGGCAGCTCACACAGCTTTTTCACTTCCACCAGTTTTTCCAGACACCCTTGCAGGACACGGCTCACACGCTCTGCCAGATATTGTCCGTAATCACTGTGCAGCAGGGCATCCAGATCTCCCGCCTCATAATCGTTTTTACGCTCTTCCAGCCATTCTGCGGGCCAGGGAAAACTTCCGGCATAGCGGGACAGGTTCAGGATATGCTGTTCCAGCACGCTCTCTCTGCCGCCGGGGCAGAAATATTCCACACAGGTGTGGAAACGTTCCCGTGCCTCCCGGGATGGGTCCTCGCTGTCACGTTTTCCCGGGACGTCTTCCGCAAAATCATTCCCTGACGCTTCCTCCGGTATCATCGCTCCGCTGTCACGGTTTTCCCGGGACGTCGGAACATCATCCGGAACAAATTTCCCCGCATAGGCATCCTCCAGCAGCTGTCCCAGCACCTCCTGCTGCAACAGCTTGATCTCACCCTCGTCTGCCACACGGAAATCCGGATCCAGACCGATCTCATTAAAATGATTCCGGATCAGGAACAGGCTGAAGCTGTCGATCGTGGTGATCTGGGCATTGTGTAACAGGGCGGACTGCTTCTGGATATGGTCGTTCCCCGGATCCGCTTCCAGTCTGGCGGCGATCCCGGCTGCGATACGCTCCCGCATCTCCGCAGCCGCCGCATTGGTGAAAGTCACGATCAACAGGCGGTCAATGTCCGCCGGATGCTCCCCCTCACAGATCATACGGATGATACGCTCTACCAGTACCGCCGTCTTACCGCTTCCTGCGGCCGCCGATACCAGAATGTTGCTGTTATGCAGTTCGATTACCTTTTGCTGTTCCGGGGTAAAATTCATTCCCATACGCTACCTCTGTTCCTGTTTCTTTTCTCCTGTTGCCATCCTGTTCCTCCGGGCAGCGGGCGCTTTCTCTTCGAGCTTCCTGTCAGGCACACACTCCCGCCGGGCACCCTTTGCCCTAAGCTTCCACGGTCTTCTGCATCCGCTGCATCAGCGCCTGCTTATCCAGATCTTCCAGCTGTCTCTTCTCATAGCCCGGAATACTGCCATCGAAACCGCAGACCTTTTTATAGGCGCAATAAGTACAAGCCTCTTCATTGCCTTTCTCATAGGGATTGGCTGCTATTTTTCCGTCCAGGATCTCCCGCCCGATGCTGCGGATCTTGGCATCTACATAAGAAGATATCAGCTGCATCTCCTCCCGGCTTAAGACACCGGATCTGGCACTGAAGCTTCCATCCTTTTTCTTCTCCACCGGAATGACCACAGACTTATCCTGCATATAGCGGTCCAGCCGCTCCACGACCCCAGGATCACTGTTTACTACACCGTTCATACGAAGCTTTGCAAGGATCTGTTCATTGATCTGCTCATCCGTGAGCTCCACCGGTGTCTCTATGGTGGGATCATCGATGTGATAATACAGAAGTGCCGCCGGAACGATCTCCTTGTCCGGATGCTTTCGGCTCTCCATCTCCATGGCTGCATTCATATATACCACCAGCTGCAGCTGCAGGCCGTAGTACAGTGCCGCCAGGTCGAATTTCTTATTGCCGGACTTGTAATCGATGACCTTGACATAGACATGCTCCGCGTCCTCCGATACATCGATACGGTCAATGCGTCCCTGCAGGTGCATCTTCTCTTCTTCAGACAGATCCACATGAATGCTGTCCAGATCCTCCGCAAACCGGAAAGAAAGTTCATAATCATCTGGCTGGAAACTGCCCTGTTTCAAATGTTTCTGCAAGGTCAGCACTGTGCGGGTCAGGATCCTGCTCATGCGGGTAATGGCATATTCATTCCGCGCAGAGCTGTATAATACCGTCTCCCCGTAGGTTGCCGCATAGGCTTCCACGGATTCTTTGACGGCTTTGGCTGCAAAATCCTCCGTAAAATCCCACCATGTCAGGTTGGATTCTGCAAGTTTTCCTGCAAAGTTTTCCAATACTGCATGATATACCGTACCCATATCCGAAGCCTCGAAGCCGAATTCTTCCCGTTCCTGCAGGGAAAGACCATATTGCAAAAAGTGTCTGCAGGCACAGGCAGCATGAGTTTCCAGACGGCTGACACTGTTTTCCAGCTGCTGTCCGTACAATGCTCTGGCCACGATCCGGGACAGACCGCTCTCCCTGTATCTGCGAAATGCCGCCCGGGTCAGCAGGTCTCTGCCCGCCGCATCCGCCTCGTAGGCACGGTACATGAGATAGAAGTCCTGCCTCTCTTCTTCCGGCAGGGTTCCTTCCACATATTCCCGCAGTTCCTCCGCCAGATATCTGGCACCTTCCTGTCTGCCCTCGATCTGTTCCAGGCGGCTGCGGTTCTGGGGATACTCCACGCTCATTGCCGGGAACAGCTTCCGCACCGTATCGATCAGGTAGGACGGTCTTATGCCCTTTCCTTCACTGTTTACCTTGGCATAGGACAGATACAGCTGTTCTGAGGGCTTGGTCATATTCAGATACAGATATAATCTCTGGATATACATCTGCTGTCTCGGGCTGGGTGCCATCTCTGTCCCGGATTCAATCAGGAATTCCCGATCCATATCCGAAATGATCCCGCCCTTGGAAGCATTTTTCGGAATATTTCCGTCATTGACTCCCAGGAAAAACAATACCTTCACCTGTTTCAGACGGGTTCGCTCCATATCGCCCACCACGATACGATCCACGTTCTGAGGGATCGTACCGACAGTGATCTCGCCGAAACCGGCCTCTAAAATATCCGCAAATTCCTGTCTGGAGATTTCTTCCTCTCCCAACAGTTCATAGACCTGATCCAGCAGATCCATGACCAGCCGGTAAATCTGTGCATACTCTCTGGCTCTGGATAAGTCTCCTTCTTTTTCAAACTGCTGCTGATAGTTCAAAAGCTTTTGCTGCACCTGATTCTGTTCCAGGAAATCGTACAGATGGCTGACATAGTCTCCAGCCTTTTCCTGGCTTCCCATGTGCAGAATCTCCACCGCATCCATGAACTGTTGCCGGATACGGTTCAGACGCTCCATGGTCTTCTCTTCCGCCTGTTCGCTCCCCTCCGCATTTCCCTGCAGTTCTTCCGTTCTGCGGGTAAACAGACGGCTATAGGTCCGATAGCCTCTCGCCCCGGTGCGGATCACATAGTTTTCCAGCTCATCAATCTCTTCTCTGGAAATATCCGCCATGCCGCTGCGCAGAAAATGAAACACCGTATCATAGGAAAAATCCTTAATATACAGCTGCAATGCGCTCTTGATATATTCGATCATGGGATTCAGCACGATCCCTCTGGTACGGTCCAGGAAACATGGGATCTCCAGCTGTCCGAATTCTGTTTCCACATAGGAAGCGTATCCTTCCAGATCTCCGATGACCACGGCAATGTCCCGGTAGGTCATCCCCTGCTCTCTGATCAGGTGCCGGATGTACAGCGCTGTCTGGTGGACTTCCTCTCTGGGGGAAAGGGCTTCAAACATATGGATCTCTTGCTGTTCTCCCGCATACGGTTCATACTGATACCGGAACAGATTCTGTTCCAGATAGTGTAATGCCGGTGCCTTGGCGAAGCGATTGGGCCCCCCCTTGACAAAGAGATCCTCTCCCCGCTCTACCTCTGCCTCCGCTGCCAGCTTTTCCAGATCCGCCACCGTCTTCTTGCTCAGATGGAACAGCTTCTGTTCACCATCCATTTTATACGGATCCTCTCCCACTCCAATGGTCACGGTAACGATGGTCTCTGCGCACACGCGCATCAGTTCCTGGATCAGCCGGTTCTGTATTGGAGTAAATCCCGTAAAGCCGTCAAACACCACTACACTGCCCTTTAAGATCTTTGATTTGGACAGGGATCTGCGCAGTACATCCAGTGTCTCCTCGGTGGTGATAAAATGATCCCTGATATAATCCTGAAAGCCCCGGTACAGAGTCTTTAAGTCTTTCAGTTTCATGGCCAGCGCGCCACGCTTCTGTGCACTGGTGATCAGCTTGTCCATATCCTGTGTGCTGATACCGTATTGCATGAACTCGGAGATCGCACTTTTCACCTCATGGATATAGCCCTGCTTGTGCAGGAGACTTCCCATGGCCGGAAGCTGTTCCTTCAGATCCGCCGCCACTTTTTGCAGCACCAGGCTTTTGCCGGTGTCATCCAGTACCGGCATCTCTTTGGTCCCCACTTCCTCCAGAATGCGGTGGCTGAGTCGGCCGAAGCTCAGGACATCGATATTCAGGATGCCATCCCGGTCACTGCGCATGACCAGATCCTTCTGGGTCTGCATGGTGAACTGATCCGGCACGATGATCAGGAAATTCCTCCCCGGCTCCTGCGCCGCCCGCTGCATGATCTCTTCATAGATTCTGTGGCTTTTGCCCGACCCGGAAGGGCCAAAACAGAAACGTAAGCTCATAAGTCTCCTCCGTTATGCTGTCCGTTTATTTCAGATCCAGTTCAATGGGACAATGATCCGATCCCAAAATTTCCGTGTGGATCTTCGCATCCGCCAGACGGTCTTTCAGACACTCCGATACCACGAAATAATCAATTCTCCATCCGGCATTTTTTGCTCTCGCCTGGAACATATAAGACCACCAGGAATACACCCCGGTCAGGTCCGGATAAAAATAGCGGAACGTATCGATAAATCCGTTCTCCAGTACCTTCGAAAAGCAGGCTCTCTCTTCATCAGTGAAGCCCGCATTGCCACGGTTGGTCTTCGCATTTTTCAGGTCGATTTCCTGATGCGCCACGTTCAGGTCTCCCGCATAGATCACCGGTTTTTTCTCTTCCAGCTTCTTAAGATACGCCAGGAAATCCGCTTCCCACTGCATGCGGTATTCCAGTCTCGTCAGTTCTCTCTGGGCGTTCGGTACATAGACTGTCACAAAATAGAACTCCGAATACTCTGCAGTGATCACCCGGCCCTCATGGTCGTGTTCCTCCACGCCGATGCCGTAAGTCACCTGTATGGGCTCTTCCTTTGTAAAAATTGCAGTGCCGGAATAGCCCTTTTTCTCTGCGTAATTCCAATACTGATGATATCCGGGCAGATCCAGTGCGATCTGTCCCTCCTGCAATTTTGTCTCCTGCAAGCAGAAAATATCTGCATCCGTTTCCTGAAAGAAATCCAGGAATCCCTTCTGCATGCAGGCTCTCAGCCCGTTCACATTCCATGAAATCAGTTTCATATTTTCCCTTTCCTGTCAGTCCTACTGTTATTATCTATATTTTTTGTCCCATTTTCAGGACACCATCTGCAATCTAAATAATTTATCACCGGAAGTCACATCTTTTTAATCTTCTACCAGATTATGGTACATCACATGGATATCCTCGTAGACACCGTCCTTATTGAGGAAGCCTCCCGGAATAATGCCCAGATCCACGAATCCCAGTCTCTGGTATAGATGGAACGCATGGATATTGGAAGCCACCACCGCATTGAACTGCAATACGCGGTAACCGTTTGCTTTTGCCTGCTCCAGACAGTCTTTTACCAGCAGTTCGCCGATATGCTCTCCCCGGCAGGCTCTGTCCACTGCATAGCTGGCATTGGCGATATGCCCTACTCTGCCGATATTGTTGGGGTGCAGAATATATAGTCCCTTCACATTGCCCTGTTCATCCTCTGCCACAGCACTTACCGTCTGTGCGGCAAAAAATTCTGCGGCCTCTGCCCCTGTCAGTCCTTCCTCCTGAGGAAATGCCACGCCATCCTCTACCACCTGATTCCAGATTTCTGCCATTCTTGCTACATCTTTTGCTTCAAATTTTCTGATTGTTATCATTTTGTCTGCCTATTTCCTAATTTGTCTTATGCCATCTTATCCCGGTCATAATTTTTATCCGCTTTTCTGTCATCTATTCGTTCTATCCGCCGTGCTTTTCCATCCATTCACATTCCTTCCGGGCAGCCTTCAGAGACGCTTCGTACCCTTTCAGGATCTCCATAAGTCTCTGTACATCGATGATGCCGCTGGCTTTATTTTCCGGGTGATCCATCCATGGATGCTGTTTTTCCGGCGGATAAATATTTTCTATGGTATTTTCCCCGATCCGATACCATTTCTTCTGATAGCAGATCGTGTTGTCCGCCGGGTTTAAAAAGGTTTCCAGTTCCGTCAGTGGATAGGTCTCTGCCGGTGTACGAGGATTACCTTCCAGACCTCTCACGGCAGTGACCTTCACAGTCCCACCCTCCGGTACTACACACAGCCACATGGGCTCTGCCGGTTTTTTCCATAATTTATCCAGTATAAAGTTCAACGGTCCCAGTAACAGGATCGTCATGAAAACCGCCAGCGCTCCCGTCAGTTCCGGAATCCAGTCACCCCACAACAGCATCTGGAACAGCAGATGGTCACTCTCCCGCACACCCCAGACCTTCATCACTACCAGCACGGTTGCTACCATATAGATCAGTATAGTGATCAGGGCAAACGGCATCAGTACTTTTTCTTTTTTCATGCCCCATGCGGCATAAGCCTTGCATTCATCGTCCGTAAAAAGCACGGGCAGTTCATAGCTCTCTGTCATGCTCCGCTTCTCCCTCTTTTGCTATTCTCCGAGAATAATATGCAGGAACCGCTTGTCCAGCATCAACGTCCGGTTCCAGGGATTCAGGATCACACCCTCGATATCATCGGCAGTCAACGTCATGCG